>FKKE01003419.1_pt1 | contig 11984 bp, 17 predicted proteins | sample 1106331 | NCBI WGS metagenome assembly FKKE01 (sample SAMEA3931202, study PRJEB13176) | freshwater metagenome | biome: Drinking water system; feature: drinking water; material: freshwater | place: China | collected 2013-02-06 | reverse complement strand
AGAGCGAATAGCGAAGAGCTAGACGCGCCGGATCGCCGCACCTAGCTGTTCGCTATTGGTTTTTCAGGAGGGTGTCATGAAGTTCGAATTAGCCGCAACGGTCAGAGACGGATCGGGGAAGGGCGTGGCCCGCAAGCTGCGGACCAAGGGACGCATCCCGGGGGTGCTGTACGGGCAGGGGGAATGCGTGCTGCTGTCGCTCGATCCCGAGGCGGTGCTGGAAGTCATTCACTCGCACGTCAGCAGTACGGCGCTGATCACGCTGAACATCGAGGGCGCCAAGACCAAAAAGCGGACGGCCATGCTGCGCGACTACCAGGCCGACCCCGTCACCGGCCAGTTGCTGCACGCCGACCTCTTCGAAGTCTCCATGGACAAGCCGATCCGCCTCAAGGTGCCGACGGTGGTCATTGGCGGCATGCCGGCGGGCGTGAAGGAAGGCGGCGTGCTGCACCATGTCTTGCGCGAAGTGCATGTGGAATGTTTACCCAGCGCGATCCCCGATAAGTTTGAAGTCGATGCCTCGCCGCTCATGATCGGCCAGGGCTTGCACGTCAAGGACCTCACGGCGCCGGCCGGGGTGCGCATCCTCGACGGCCCCGACCAGACCGTGCTGAGCGTCGCCGCGCCGATGTCCGACGCCAAGTTGGAAGCCTTGCTGACCAGTAAGGCGGTGGGCGAGGAGGGCAAGGAGCCGGAGGTCATCGCCAAGGGCAAGGTGGTGGAGGGCGAAGAGGGCGCGGCGGCGCCGGCTGCGGCCGGCGACAAGGCCGCCCCTGCGGCCGAAGCCAAGCCTGGAGCCAAGCCCGAAGCGGCGGCGGCCGGGGCCAAGGGCGGCGAGAAGAAGGAAGAGAAGAAGAAGTAGCGTTGCGCCTCGTCGTCGGGCTGGGGAATCCGGGCGCGCGCTATGCCGACACTCGCCACAATATCGGCGCGCGGGTCATTGACGGCGCCGCGGCGCGATGGTCGGTGGCGCTGCGGCAGGGCGGGGACGCCCGCACCGGGCAGGGCCGAGTCGGCAGCGCCCCGGTCGCCCTGGCGGTTCCGCTCTCCTGGATGAATGAATCGGGTCCCGCCGTTGCCTCTCTGCTCGCCCGCCACGCGCTCAGTCCCGCCGATCTGATTGTGCTCCACGACGATCTCGATCTTCCCCTCGGACGCCTGCGCATCAAGCTCAAAGGCGGACCCGGCGGACACAACGGGTTGCGGTCGATCATCGCCGAATTGGGCACGGAGGAATTCACGCGGGTGAAGCTGGGTGTGGGGCGTCCGCCGGAGGGCATCGATTCGGCGGACTATGTCTTGGCCGGCTTCCTCGCCGAAGAGCGGGCGACGGTCGACGAGCTCTGCGTTCGGGCGATCGATGCAGTCGAATGTCTGCTGACCGAAGGGGCGAACGCCGCGATGAATCGGTTCCATGCGCGCGACCCGGCCGAGCCAACGGAGTCGGAATAGACCCATCTCAGATGATCTGATTCTCATGAACTCAGCACTCAGTCCTCAGCACTCAGCACTGGTCGCCTGATGGGTCTCTGTTGCGGCATGATCGGGCTTCCGAACGTCGGCAAGACGACGGTGTTCAACGCCCTCACGGGCGGGGGCGCGCTGGCGGCCAACTATCCCTTCGCCACCGTCGATCCCAACACCGGGATCGCACTGGTGCCGGACTCCCGCCTCGGCACACTGACGGATATCTTCAAGTCCAAGAAGACCACCTACAGCACGTTAGAAGTCCGAGACATCGCCGGGTTGGTCGAAGGGGCCAGCAAGGGCGAGGGGCTCGGAAACCAGTTTCTCGGCCACATCCGCGAAGTAGATGCGCTGCTCCACGTGGTGCGCTGCTTTCAGGGGACGGACGTCGTGCATGTGAGCGGCGGGGTCGACCCCTTGCGTGACATCAGCGTCATCGAGACTGAATTGATGCTGTCCGATCTGGAAACGCTCGATCGGCGGAAGCAGAAAACGGAGAAGAAAGTACGGGCGGGTGACAAGAAGGCCGCCTTTGAGATGGCGTTTCTGCAGAAGCTGATCGGGCTGTTGGACAAGGGCGAATGGCTGGGCAACCTCACCTATACACCGGAGGAGCAGGAAGTCCTCAGGGAGTGCCAGTTGCTGGCGGCCAAGCCGGTGCTGTTTGTGGCCAACGTGTCGGAAAACGCGGCGGCGGACGAAGGCCTGGTCAAGTCCGTGCGAGAATTTGCAGCCAAACGCGGCGCAGGCGTCGTGACGATCTGCGGACAGCTGGAAGCGGAGCTTTCGACCCTCCCCGAAGAAGAGCGGGCCGACTTTCTGAAGGGCATGGGGTTAAGCGAGTCGGGGCTGGTGCGCCTGACCCGCGAGGCCTACACGTTACTGGGCATTCTGACGTTTTTCACCGCCGGTGAGACTGAATCACGCGCCTGGCCGATTCCCAAGGGCATGAAGGCGCCGCAGGCCGCCGGCAAGATCCACTCCGACATGGAGCGAGGGTTCATCCGGGCGGAGGTGTATCACTACGACGATTTGATTGCCTGTGGGTCGGAGGCCAAGGTGAAGGAAAAGGGGCTGTTCCGCCTCGAAGGAAAGGACTACGTGATCAAGGAAGGTGACGTGGTCTATTTCCGCTTCAACGTCTAACCACCAGCAACAACATGATTTGCGTCGGAGGCGTGCGCGCTCTCGCTTTCGCGCCTCCCGCGGCGCCCCTTCCGCGGCGCTCTGAAGCGGAAGCCTTCTGGAATTCCTTCGCCGTGATCTGACGATCACGGTGTCTCAGTCAGTTCCAGCTTTCCTTCTTCAGACGCCGGGTGGGACCCCGCCGCTTCGGCGCAAGTCGCTTGTTCGCGCACGCCTCCTTGCTGAAAAACCCCTCCAGCCCAGCTGGGAGAGGGTGTGGGCGTGGACAGGCCACTCATGGACCTGTCCACGCTTTTTCGCTCAAATATTGCGTTGTTGGGTGTGGAAGATTAGGCTAGAAGCAGGTTGGGCTGAAGATAAAGATAGTGGGCAACTGAGAGGGATGTATGCAAGGCATTCAATTCATCACCGACGCGAAGGGTAAGAAAACGGCGGTACTCATCGATCTAAAGCGATATGGCGAGATGTGGGAAGATTTCTACGATGGCGTGCTGGCCCGGCGGCGAGCCAAGGAGCCAAGAGAGTCGCTTGCGTCGGTGAAAGACCGGCTAAGGAGGCAAGGCAAGTTCAGTGGCTGAGTATACGGTCACGTTTGCCCGGTCCGCTCGAAGAGAACTTGAGGCCCTCCCGACTTCAGTTATCAGAAGAATCCTCCTCAAGATCGAAGCCCTCGCAACCAATCCTCGTCCTGCGGGTTGTCGAAAACTGGTTGGAGAGAAAGACCTCTGGCGAATTCGGATCGGTGACTACCGGGTGATTTATCACGTGCTCGACAAGGAGCATACGGTAGACATCGTGGCCGTACGGAATCGGCGAGAAGCCTACGAGTAGTGGGCAGACTCCGCCAGCTTTTATTCCGAAGAGTTGGCTGACGAGGGGCGAACATGTCCGGCTTCGCCATGATGCGCTGATTCCAGGCACTTCCTCCAAGCCGTACTGTTGGTCGCTCGCCTCGAACTGCCTCGGATCGGCGAGCGACACTCAAGTTCCCACTGACAATCCGCTTCCGCCATGGCGAAGGCCTCCATGCTCATCCCCTCCAGCCCAGCTGAGAGAGGGTATGGGTGTGGACAGGCCGCCCATGGACCTGTCCCCGCTCGGAACCATAGCGTCGGGGGGTAGCTGAAGCCTGACCGATGACCATATGAAGATATGGCTAATGATATGGCTTCATGATACCCTTGGCCTATGGCGAGGGTCCGGTTCGAGTGGGATTCCAAGAAGGATCGAGAGAATCAAGAGAAACACGGAGTATCTTTCGTCAGGGCGCAGTTGGCGTTTGCTGATCCTCGACGCGTGATCGCAGAAGATCTGTCCCATAGCGCCGGCGAGCGTCGGCACTACTGTTTCGGTTGGGTGGATGGGGGAGTGCTGACGGTCAGGTTTACGTTTCGGCGGGATGTGATTCGCATTTTCGGAGCCGGCTACTGGCGGAAAGGGAGGCGAGTGTATGAGCGGGAAAATCAAATACACGAATGAGCCGTTGGGCGAACTACGAGTTGTCCCCGATTTCTTGCCTCGTCCGGAAGACCTCGTGTTTCGAGATGAAGGGGTCAAGGTGACCATCGCGTTGAGCAAGCGGAGTGTCGCGTTTTTTAAGGATGAGGCGCGGAAGCATCACACGCAATATCAGCGGATGATCCGGCGATTGCTCGACGCCTACGCGGAGCATCATTCACGATCATCGAACCCCCGAGGCACTCGGACGCGTACGAAGCTCGCCCGTGCTGGATAACCCTGAGCAGGTCAGTGACCGTGCTGAGTGGGCTGACGAGGGGCGAGCAAGTCCGGCTTCGCCATGATGCGCTGATCCCAGGCACTTCCTCCAAGCCGTACTGTTGGTCGCTCGCCTCAAACAGCCTCAGATCGGCGAGCGACACCCACATTCCCACTGACAATCCGCTCCCGCCATGGCGAAGGCCTCCCTGCTCATCCCTTCCAGCCCAGCGAGAGAGTGTAGGCGTGGAGAGGCTGCCCATGGACCTGTCCCCGCTTGGAGCGTTCTCATTAGCATGGACCACGGGGTTCACAGTATCTCCGGGGAGACGGAAGCAGGATGAAATCTTGAACAACTGTTGGATTTGCAAGTAGACTTACCTTCCAGTGGAGCACTGAAGCTTCCCTGCTATGCTCAAGGGTAGCCAGGGTTACACATAGTAGGTAGAGATCGCAAACGTGCCAATTTCCATGGTCGCGCCCGAGCAGTACACAAACACCAAACGGAGGAATTGTGATGACCGACCAGATTTCCTTCGGAACCACTGAGTTTGCGGACAACCCGGAACCGCGTTGCCCGTGCCTGTTGCTGCTGGACGTGTCCGGCTCGATGCAGGGGCAACCGATTGCCGAACTTAATGCCGGGTTGACCACCTTCAAAGACGAACTGGCGGCGGATGCTTTGGCGATGAAGCGGGTAGAAGTCGGGATTGTGACCTTTGGGCCAGTGCAGATTGCTTTGCCGTTTCAGGGGGCCGCGTCGTTCTATCCGCCTGCCTTGACGGCGCAAGGCGATACCCCCATGGGGGCTGCAATTAAGCAGGGCTTAGAGTTGGTGCGCCAGCGTAAGGATGACTACCGAGCCAACGGGATTTCTTACTATCGCCCGTGGGTATTTTTAATTACCGATGGCGGCCCGACGGATGAATGGCGGTCGGCTGCTGCCACCGTGCGAGAAGGCGAGGCATCGAAGTCGTTTGCGTTCTTCGCCATAGGTGTGCAAGGTGCCAACATGGATACCCTTAAGCAAATCAGTGTCCGCGAGCCGTTGCGGCTTGATGGGTTACGGTTCCGCGACTTGTTCAGTTGGCTGTCGAGCTCCTTACGCTCGGTATCCCGGTCCACGCCTGGCACCGATGTGCCCCTTCAATCCCCGCAAGGTTGGGCGTCCGTGTGACGTGGCGTGTAGTGGCCGCCTCGGCGGTCGGAACATCCCACATGGTGACCGGCACGGGATGCGAAGATAGTTGCCTCGCCCTAGTTGAAACCGATCCGGCCAAACCGCCCCTCCTGACCATCTTTGTCACGGATGGGGCAGGTACTGCCGCCCATGGCGAGACCGGGGCCGAATTGGCCATTGAAGCTGCCACGGCGTTTGTCAGCAAGCGCTATGCCCAGTCGGCGGAATTTGCCCTCAATGACCAGTGGGCGGTGGAATGCATCCAAGCGGTCCGGGCGAGAATCTTTGCGGCAGCGAATCAGCAGGGCACCAAGGCCCGAGACTATGCCTGCACGTTTTTAGGCGTGGTGGCATCCCCGTTTGCCACCCTTCTCATGCAGATCGGCGACGGCGGGATCGTTGTCGATGTCGGCCGTGGTCTGGAAGTGCCTATTACCCCGATGGTAGGGGAATACGCCAATATGACAAACTTTGTGACTGACGAGAACGCGATCGATGTGCTGGCGGTGGCTGCCTTGCCGACCCGCGCCGAGAAAGTCGCGGTCTTCTCCGACGGTGTTCAACGGTTAGCGTTGAATATGGCTAACAACACTGCCCATGCGCCGTTTTTCACCCCATTCTTTGCAGTCTTGGAAACGGCCACGGCGGCGCAAGAGGATCAGCTTCAAGCCGAACTGGTTCGGTTCCTCCAAAGTCCAGCTGTAAACGAGCGTACCGACGACGACAAGACATTAGCGCTGGCGCACTGGATCGAATATGTGCAGCATGACGAAAACATTCGTCACGGGCGCAGGCGCAAAGGTTGATATCGGTCGGGAATTGGGGAAAGGCGGCGAAGGGGCCGTCTATGATGTTCCGGCCAATCACCATGTCGCCGCCAAATTATACAATGCCCACCACATGCCAGATGTCCCTAAGCAAGCAAAGCTCCGTTTCATGGCGACGACGGCCGATAAAGAACTCCTGAGTTACGCAGCCTGGCCCCAAGAAACCTTACATCAAGAACGCAACGGCCCAGTTGTCGGATTCCTGATGCCGAAAGTCAGTGGGCGCGCCCCGATCCATATGCTTTATAGCCCGGCGCACCGCCGGCAAGAATATCCCCAAGTGGCTTGGGATTTCCTGCTTTTTTCCGCCCGCAATACGGCTGCGGCATTTTCTGCGATCCACAACCACGGGCATGTGCTGGGGGATGTCAACCAAGGTAACGTGCTGGTCGGTGCCGATAGCAAGGTGGTGCTGATCGATACCGACTCTTTTCAGATTAACGCCAGTAACACGGTCCACCTGTGCAGAGTCGGCGTAGCCCATTTCACCCCGCCCGAACTACAAGAAGTGGCTTCGTTTGATCGGTTGCCCCGTACCAGCAACCACGATAACTTTGGCTTGGCCCTCCTGATCTTCCACTTGCTGTTTGGCGGGCGGCATCCCTATTCAGGGGTCCCACTGCGCACCGATGCCGGCGAAGTGCTGGAGACGGACATTCAAGCCTGCCGCTACGCCTATGCCTTTGATGGCCCTCAACGGGGGCTCGAACCACCCCCGAAATCTATTCCGATCACCGTTGTGCCGGATCCGATCCAGGCGATGTTTATGGCGGCGTTTACTGAAAACGGCACGAAGGGCTGGCGGCCCACCGCCCAGCAATGGGTGACCGCTTTGGATGGCTTACGGAGGCAGTTAAAGCGCTGTGCCGTGACCTCAATGCATGTCTATCCCGGCCACTTGGGCCGGTGTCCGTGGTGCGCCCTGGAAGATCATGGGGTGATTTACTTTCTGGATGTGCGGATGCGAGTTCCCCCAACAGGGACCGTCGGTTTTGTCCTGGCACGGATCTGGGCGGCGATTGAAGCCGTTCCTGCGCCTCCAGCTACCCCGATCCAAAATATGGCCTCCATTGCGGTCACCCCCACCCCATTACCCCGAGGTCTCAACCAAGCAGGAAGCATAACTTTAATGCGGATCATTATTGTCGGGGCTGCGCTCTGGCTCTTAACCGTCATCCCCCATGCTTGGTTCTTCGTTCTGTGCGGGGCCTGGTGGGCGTGGGCGACGGTCGGTGGTCTGGGGGGAGATGAACGCAATGCCGAAAAAACCAAACGCCAAGCGGCACGGGATGTTGCCCGGCAGGCGTATGACCAGATACTCGCGCGAGTGCGGCAAGAAATTAGCCAGGAAGTGTTCAGTAAGAAGAAACAAGAACTCGCCCGCTTGCGGGATGAATACCAGTACCTGCCGGAACGCGAGAAAATGGAAATCGCCAACCTGCATACCACGGCGGAAGCACGCCAGAAACACCAATTCTTAGAGCGCTACTTTATTGATGCCGCTTCCATACTTGGGGTCGGCCCAGCCAAGAAAGCTGCTTTGAGGTCATTCGGGATTGAAACAGCGGCTGATGTGGGGTGGAACAAAGTCTTCGCAGTGAAGGGCTTTGGCGAAGTCTTAACGCGGGCTGTGGTGGACTGGAGGAAAAACTGTGAACGCCAATTTGTCTTCAATCCTCGCCTTGCGGTTACCGAAGCCGATAAGAATGCCATGCGAGCACAGATTGCGACCCGCAAGAGGGCTCTTGAAATCAACCTCAATGCGGGCGCAGCAGAGCTTCAACGTTTGCGCCAAGACATGATCCATAAGGAGAAAGAGTTAATCCCCTTGTTGCAGATGGCCGGCAAGAAATTGGCCCAAGCACAGGCTGACCTAACTGTCATTTAATTTTAGTATCCTTCGTCTCTTTCAACCTCCAAGGAGAAAATGTATGGAAATGCTGGTTTTCTGGTGGGTATCCATTGGTTCGAACTGCGTCCCGAAACCGATGCTGTGGCGAAGCCTCCAAGTGAGACGACAGGTTTGGAAGCGACCCGTCGCCTGATCTCTCTTCTCTCGTCTGGGGCTGCGTGGGCGGTGTGGTGTGGCCTGCGCGACTGTCTGCCTGGAGCGCGGTGGGGGCCCTGCCCAGGGTTTGACTTGCCGGGAATGTGCGCTTTAGACTGAACTTCCATGGTGGGCAGCCTCCAGCGGAGGATTTGTATGAAGGCAACGGAACATCGCTATACGATTCTATTCGAACCGGCTGAGGAAGGCGGGTACGTGGTGACCTGCCCGGCTTTGCCGGGGCTCGTCACGGAGGGTGAAACCTTGGAGGAGGCGCGCGAGATGGCGAAGGACGCCATCCGCACCTATCTGGAAAGCCTGCAGAAAGATGGACTCCCGATCCCACGCGACAAGGAAATCGCGCTCGATCCTGTCAAAGAATCCGTCACCGTCCCGCTCGAAGCGGTATGAGTCTCAGACTTCCCGCGCTCAAGCCGAGGAGGTTCTGAGAGCACTTCAACGAGCGGGCTTCATCGTTCATCACACCAGCGGCAGCCATCACATTCTCAAGCACCCAGACAAGCCGGGCCTACGGGTCACGGGTGCCTACCACACGCGAGATCTGAAACGGCGCACCCTCGAATCCATCCTGGATCAGTCGGGCTTGACGGTTGACGACTTCTTAAGTTTCCTCTGATTCTCACGCGGGAAGGTCACGAGAATCCTCCGAGTGAGGCGACAGGTTTGGACGCGACCTGCCGCCTAAGTCTGTCCCCATGGCTGGTGTGCTGCAGGGCTGGCCGAGCCTGGTCTACGAATCGCGGTTCACCCCTTGCAATCCGGGGCAACGGGTACCCGGGCACCGCGGGTCTCCTGCTCAAAATCCGAGCGGGGACAGGTCTATGAGCGGCCTGTCCCCGTCTGATTCTTTTTTAGGCTGCGAGTGGCGGGGCTGATCCCTGAGTGCGCGCGTCCAACGAGGGGAGCCGTCCTCACCCACATTCGCGGCGACCGCGCGTTGCGCGAGCACAGGGGATCAGCCCTGCTGCTCGCCCTCCTTATCAGATTGTCCGAGGTGTCTACTGAGCGGCAGGCTCGGTCGCTCCGCCTATCCTTTCGATGGGCATCACCTGAGAAACTGAGGAAGGTGTCTGGAGCCGCTTACATCGCTCCCGGAGCTGGGGAATCGGTCTGAGATTGGACGTACTGCCATTCCTCAGTAATTCCCAGACGCTTGGCCCAATCGGTGATGTACCTCCGGTCCAGCGAGGCCGATTGGCGCTGGAGGACCGAGAGCACGTCGAGGAAATCCTGGGCTCGTCCCGCCTTCAGTTTGTGCAGCACCAGATCTTCCGGAGATATGATCCAAATCGACAGATTGCCGAGCGTATGCGGGCGCCGTCGCATGAGGCAGGCCCGATCGTGGTCGTCCTTCGGCAAGATGAGATCGACCGGCACGGCGCCACGCTGCAATCGCACGTGTTGATCTCGGAGCCTCGGGTTGTGTTCGGCCCAACGCGTGTCTTCCACGAACCCGTGTCGTTGAAGGGCCGCGAGCAGTTGGGCGCGGTCTGTGTGTCCAATGGCGATCATGGCATCCAGGTCGTGTGTGGATCTGGGAGTGCCCCAGGCCCCCAAGGCCAGGGCACCCATCAAACAATAGGGAAACGGAAGTTCGTTGAGGGCGTGAAACAGATCCTCGAAGGCTTCTTCAAACGGACGGGAATCAGTGGCCACGCGCAGGGGTCCTCGGTTCGAGTCGCAGCGATGAGCGAACCCGTTCCCAGGCTGAAAGGGTCTCGTATGCGAGCGTCAGGATGGAATCGTCTGACAGGTGCGGGTGTTGAGAGCGGGTTGAAGCCAGCAGTTGCCGGTGCCCGAAATCGGAGAGCTGGACGGCTCTGCGCAGTCCTTCTTCTGGCGTCTCGGGCCAGTCGAGGGGTGGGGATTGCGGTCCCCCTCGTCCGATCCGTTGGAGCCAGAGGGGGAGTCCTCCCGGATATTTTTCTTCAAGTGAGGACGCCGGTACACGCATAGCAGACCCGAAGTAGATGGTGTCAGTCTAGCATAGGAGGCCGCGACGCCGAAGTTCATTGTCGCTCGGCCCTCTTCTCTGGCTTGATTGACTCTCTCTGGCTTGATTGATTGACAGCCCATTCGGGGCTGTGGTAGCGTCACCGGACGTTTTGGCCCGCAATATGTGTGGCGGTTCGTCACGAAATTGCGGAGTCGCGTGGCGAGACAGGCACGCGGAGGCGCGAGGGGCCGAGGCGTACTTGAGGAGTACGTCGAGGTCGCGAGCGATGAGCCTGCCTGCCAGCATGGGTTGAACGCATGCTGGCGTGTCGCAGCCGCGAATCCGCAATTGCAGTAGAAGCGTTCACGAATATTGCGGGCGAACCCAATCCCTCGCTCCAGCCCTGGTGCTGGGGCTTGAATCCGGCCTCGACACGAGCCGGGTGATAACCACGAGGAGGCTGAATGCAGACCTACGAGTCTATCTTCATCGTCCGTCCGTCGCTGCCCGACGACGAGACCAACAAACTCATCGACAAAATGAAAGGCGTGCTGGAGAAGTCCGGCGCCTCCTTGCTCAAGACCGAAAACTGGGGCAAGAAGAAGCTCGCCTACGAAGTGAAGCGGGAACGCAAGGGCACCTTCGTCTACTTCAATTTCAAGGCGGCGGGCCCGGTGGTCGGCGAGCTGGAGCGGTCCTACCGGCTGGAAGACTCCATCATGAAATTCATCACCGTGCGGCAAGAATTCTCCGCTCAGCCGGCGGCGACGGGAGCGCCCGAGCGTGACGGGGTTCAATAAAGTCATCCTCATCGGCAACCTGACGAAGAATCCGGAGATCCGCTATACGCCGAGCGGCACGCCGGTGGCCAACTTCGGGCTGGCGGTGAACCGGAAATTCCGGCAGGCGGAAGAGCTGCGCGACGAAGTCTGCTACATCGACATCGTCGTCTTCGGCAAGCAAGCCGAACATTGCGGCCAGTACTTGAGCAAGGGGAACGGCGTGATCGTCGACGGGCGGCTGCAGCAGCGCCGCTGGGAAACCGAAGACGGGCAAAAGCGCAGCAAGCATGAAGTGGTGGCGCAGACGGTGACCTTCCTGCCGAAGCGGCCAGAGGCCGGCGGCGGGGAGCCGGGAGGCCATCATGAGGACGGCGGGCAAACCTATTCTGAAGAAGAGATGTCTTCCTAACGCGAACAAGGGTGACGCATGAACGGTGAACGCAGCGGTGGAGGCGGGGGCGGCGGGCGGCTCTTTCAGCGGCGGCGCCATTGCCGGTTTTGTGTGGAGAAGATGCCGATCGATTTCAAGGACATCGGACTGCTGCGGAGCTTTTTGACCGAGCGTGGACGCATCGTCCCGCGGCGGATTTCCGGCAATTGCCTGGGCCATCAGCGCGAGCTGAGCGTGGCGATCAAGCGGGCACGGACGATTGCCATGCTCTCCTTCGCCGAAGAGCGGTAGGCAGGATGTTGAAAAAGGCCGCCAGCAGGGGGGACGTTGGCCTGGATGAGTCCCCTTTGCTCGCGCAACGCGCGGTCGCCGGGAGAGCTGCCGTCTCGGCGGCTGCGGGGTGGGCGGGTGAGAACGGCTCCCCTCGTTGGACGCGCGCAGTTGGAGACTCATCCAGGCCAACGTGGG
>FKKE01012441.1_pt1 | contig 12037 bp, 13 predicted proteins | sample 1106331 | NCBI WGS metagenome assembly FKKE01 (sample SAMEA3931202, study PRJEB13176) | freshwater metagenome | biome: Drinking water system; feature: drinking water; material: freshwater | place: China | collected 2013-02-06 | reverse complement strand
GGCGCCCTCGGCGTCGGTGATCCCGGTGAACTCCAGGTCGGTCTCGAAACTCTCCACCTGACGCCCGAATGCGTTGCGCCGCACCGTGACATCGAGGGCGTCCAGATGCCGTGCGTCGGGCCGGGTGTCGAGGATGGTGGAGGCGAGCATGATCATGCCCGCGCACGACCCGTACGCCGGGAGGCCGTCGGACAGCTTGTCCACCAGCGGGTCGAACAGGTCGAAGATGCCGAGCAGTTTGCTCATCGTCGTCGATTCACCGCCGGGGATGACGATTCCGTCGATCTTGTCGAGTTCGGCCGGGCGGCGCACCGCCACGGCGTCGGCGCCGGCCGCCTCCAGCGCGAAGACGTGTTCGCGCACATCGCCCTGCAGTGCCAGAACCCCGATCTGCGGCCGCTTGCCCTCGCTCACCGATCGGTCCGGGCGTGCTGGTCGTCGGGCATCACGCGGCCGGTGCGCGCCAGCCCCTCCTGGGTGACCGCCGCCACCAGGCGGCCCTGTCGATCGAAGATCCGTCCCTGGGTCAGCGCGCGACCACCGCCCGCCGACGGCGACGTCTGGTCGTAGAGGAGCCAGTCGTCGGCCCGGAAGGGGCGCATGAACCACATCGCGTGGTCGAGGGAGGCGACCTGCGGGTTGGACTCCGGATGGGGCACGCGCGAGGAGCCGAGCAAGGTCATGTCGCTCATGTAGGCGAGAGTGCCGACATGGAAGACGGTGTCGTCGGGCAGCCGATGGCGGTAGCGGAACCAGACTCGTTGTTGCGCAGCGAAATACGACGAGGTGACCATCATCTCCGGGGGCACGATGCGCAGATCGAAGTTGCGCCACTCCTTGAACACCGCGCGCTCTTCCTCGGCCAGCTCGTCGAGTCGGTCGGTGAGCTCGTCCGGTTGCGGCGCCGGCGGCATCCGGTCCTGGTGCTCGTAGCCCTGGTCGGTCCGTACGTGGAACGACGCCGACATGGTGAAGATCGCCTCACCGTTCTGGATGCCCGTCACCCGCCGGGTGACGAACGACCGTCCGTCGCGGATGCGGTCGACGAGGAACACCGCCGGACGATCCGGATCACCGGGACGCAGGAAGTAACCGTGGAGGGAATGGACGTCGAACTCGTCGGACACCGTGCGGGTCGCCGACATCAGGGCCTGGCCGGCGACCTGGCCGCCGAAGGTGCGCTGCAGGTGACTCGGGAACGCACCGCCGCGGTAGATGTCGGTCTCGATCTGTTCGACCTGGAGTATGTCCTCGATGGCTGCCACGCAGACCAGTATCGCGCACGGCGCCGGTGGGCACTCCCCTGCCCGCCGAAGCGCGGCCGGCGATCAGAGTTCGTCGAGGGTCATGATGCCGTCCTGGATGGCCCTGGCGACCAGCGATGCCTTAGTCGGGGCCGGACGGCCGATCTCGGCGTACTTGGCCCGGATCCGGGTGAGGTGGGTGTTGACCGTACCGAGCGAGATGTAGAGCTCCTGGGCCACAGCTGGTTTGGAGTCGACGAGCATCCAGGTGCGCAGGACCTCGACCTCGCGCGAGGTGAGATTCGGCTTGGCCCGGTCGGCCGTGGCCTCCGCGACCTCGGGGACCTCGGTGAGCGCGGGAACGGCGACCGCACGGTGCAGGTGGGGGTGTCCCGGACGATGGCCCAGACCGAGCGGCTGACCCGCGCGCGGCGTCTGGATCTGGTGGCCGGGCAACGGCATCCGGCGAGCCGCCAGACGCGCCAGGGCTTCCTTCCGGCGGGCGATGGCCTCCGCGTCACGACGAGCGCTGACCGAGCGCAGGTGCTGGGGGGCCTGATGGGCGATCGCAGTCATGTGTGCTTCCTCTTCACTCATTCAACCGGTGGTCTTCCGGGTTGTCCCGGCGATGAGATGAAGATTATGGGCTGCGGCCCGGGTGGTCGATGGGGAGAACTCCCCTACCCGTGGGGAGAACTACCCACGATGAAACCGCAGGTCAGCGACGTGCAGACGTGGCGGCTGACTCAGTCGGCCGCGTTTCGGGCCGCCTCGGCGTCGATGAGGGGGAGATCTTCTCGCGTGACGATGCGTGACGACACCGCGTACTCCACCAGTTTGGTCCGGCGGTTGCTCGCGAGTTTCCCGCCCCCGCCGCGCATTCCGCTCACCCCGAGTTGATCGAGTTTGTCGCAGACGTTGTCGAGTTTGCGATTGAACTTGGTCAGCGGCCAGCCCAGCCGGCGCGCCGCCTGCGCCGACGACGGGATGGCACTCGAGCCGGTCCCCTCACGCCGCAGGATCTCCTCGGCCAACACGATGATGAGCAGTTTCTGGCTCTCGGTAAGCGTCGGCACGCCCTGCGTCGTGTGCCCGCCGCTGTATTCCGGCCGCGTCACCGATTTCACCTGCGGCGCGCGGGCGAACAGGCTCAGCTCGTAGGTCGTCGGGCCGGCGGTGAACACGATGGTCGTCTCACCGAAGACGAGCGGCATCCGCGCACCGGGGCCCAGGGTCGCCGAGAACCCGACGTCGCCCGCCGAGACGCTCGCCGACAGGTGCGTGCCGAGATTGGTGAGCCACCAGAGCCCGTTCTCGTTGTGTATCACCAGGAATCGGCGATGAAGGTAGGGGTTGTCGTCGATGGACAGATCCGCTTCGCGGCCGATGAAGAACCGTCGGTCGGCGTCGAGCGCGATGCGCTCGCCGCAGTATTCGACGTAGGTCGCCCCGGCGTCCAGCGCGGCGTCGCCGGACTCTGCGGGGGATGTCTCGGCCCGGTCCTGACCCGTGGTCATCAGTCCTCCGATCAGCTCGGGTCGGGGGCCGGAGCAGCTCCGGCGGCCTCTCCCTGCGCCGAGTCGTCGAGCGCGGGCATCGTGAGGGTCGGCACCGATTCGTGGACACTCACGACGATGACGGTGACGTTGTCGTGCGCGCCGAGCGCCAGGGCGGCGTCGACGAGCCGTTCGGCCGCCTGCCGGGAGTCCTCCGCATTGCGCAGGATGTCACCGATCTCCTCGTCGGGCAGCTCCCCGGTCAGACCGTCGGTACACAGCAGCAGCACATCCCCCGGGAATGCCGGCGTACTCGAGTAGTCGGCGACCGGGTCGACCATGCCCGCGCCGAGCGCACGCGTGATCACGTTGCGGCGCGGGTCGGTTCGGGCCTGCTCGGGCGTGAGGAATCCGGCGTCGATGAATTCCTGGACCTGCGAGTGGTCGGTGGTGAGCTGGTTGAGCGACCCGTTCTGGAAGCGATAGGTCCGCGAGTCGCCGATGTTGAGCACCAGCCAGTGCGGGCTCTGCTCGTGGGTGACGAGCACGATGCCGGTGGCGGTGGTACCCGCGCGTCGCTCGGTCTCGGTGTCGATCTCGCCGATGCGCCGCTGGGCGGCGAGCAACAGATCGTCGAGTTGCAGTTGGGTCGCCTTGAGTTCACCCGCGCTGGTGGCCTCCGACAAGGTGAGCAATGCGGCCTCGCTGGCCAGCTCGCCGCTGTCGTGCCCGCCCATGCCGTCGGCGAGCAGGTACATCCCCGGCAGCGCGAGCGCCGCGTCCTCGTTCGTCTCCCGGACTCGCCCCACATTGCACGCGGCGGACCACTCGAGCCGCAATTCACCCACGATGTGTGTGCCCGAGACCGAAGCGTCTCGAACGATGGTCGCCGCATCCATGATCAGCAGATACTACCGCCGCGAAGCCCCTGACCCGCCACGCATGTCGACTGTTCGGTCTCCGGCGTGTTGAGACGGGGCGCCGCGGCGGCCGGCGGTCGGTCTGACCACCTACGATTCGGACGAAGCGGTCACCAGCCGCGCTCGGCGAGGCGATGCGGCTGCGGGATGTCGTCGACGTTGATGCCGACCATCGCCTCGCCCAGGCCGCGCGAGACCTTGGCGAGCACGTCGGGGTCGTCGTGGAACGTGGTCGCCTGCACGATCGCCGCGGCCCGCTGTGCCGGGTTGCCCGACTTGAAGATCCCCGATCCGACGAACACGCCCTCGGCGCCGAGCTGCATCATCATCGCGGCGTCGGCCGGGGTGGCGATCCCGCCGGCGGTGAACAGGGTGACCGGCAGCTTGCCGGCCTCGGCCACCTCGACCACGAGCTCGTAGGGAGCCTGCAACTCCTTTGCCGCGACGTACAGTTCGTCCTTCGGCAACGAGGTCAGACGCCGGATCTCGTCGCGGATCTTGCGCATGTGGGTCGTCGCGTTCGACACGTCGCCGGTGCCGGCCTCGCCCTTCGAGCGGATCATGGCCGCCCCCTCGGTGATCCGGCGCAGGGCCTCACCGAGATTGGTCGCACCGCACACGAACGGCACCGTGAAGGCCCACTTGTCGATGTGGTTGCTGTAGTCGGCCGGGGTCAGGACCTCGGATTCGTCGACGTAGTCCACGCCGAGGCTCTGCAGGATCTGCGCCTCGACGAAATGACCGATGCGGGCCTTGGCCATCACCGGGATCGAGACGGCGGCGATGATGCCGTCGATCATGTCGGGATCGCTCATCCGCGACACCCCGCCCTGGGCACGGATGTCGGCGGGCACCCGCTCCAGCGCCATGACGGCCACCGCGCCGGCGTCCTCGGCGATCTTCGCCTGCTCGGCGGTCACGACGTCCATGATCACGCCGCCCTTGAGCATCTCTGCCATGCCGCGCTTGACCCGGGCCGTGCCCTGGCCGACCTCGGGAACGGTCGTGCCGTTGTGACTCACTGAAGATCTCCTCGTGTCGCAGTCCCGACCTGCCGCGTTCGCGGCGGCGGTATGCCCACCAGTCTAGGTGAGGGGCCGATGGCCCCTGACGAGGGATCAGTCCGCCTGGCCTGGGGTGACGCGCTCGATGATCTCGAAGTACTCCGGGGGTGCCGCGTGGCCGCCGAGCCGCAGCCACCGGACCGGCCGGCGTTGCGCGAGGGCCCTGGTGTCGCGAACGGCGTCGTTGTAGAACCGACGCGCCATCATCACCCGCGTCTCGGCGTCGGCGAGTTCGACGACGAGGGCCGCGGACCGACGATTCGGGTCGGTGCGCGCCAGTGCGGCCGACAGCGCGTTCTCGGCGTCCTCACGTGCCGACGGCGCGGCCCGCTCGGCGCGATCGGCCAGCGTGGCGAGCTCGCGCGCCTGAGCGGCGACGCCGTCGTCGACGGACGTGCGGGAGTTCGTGGCGCCGTCGCCGGCGATCATCTCCGCCGACACGGCACGCACGACCACCGCGCGCCGGTCGAGGTTCGATTCGAGCGCCTGGCGGGCGAGATCGACACGGACGTTGAGGCGGTCGAGGCGGTTGGCCGTGTGGTAGGCCCATCCCGCCACGAGCAGCACGGCCACCACGCCGAGGACGATCCAGGTGGCCATCAGTCCGACACCACGACCGGACCGGCTCCCACCGTGACGGTGTCGTAGACCCGGAGGATCTGATCGGCCACCCGCGACCAGTCGTACTTGTCGGCCCGAATCCGTCCGGCGGCGACGAGATCGGCGCGCGCCTCCGGGTCGGCGAGGAGTTCGACGAGGCCGGCGGCGAGTTGATCGGGGGACCCCGTCTCGACGAGTCGCCCGGCCCGGCCGTCGTCGAGCACCCGCCGGAAGGCGTTCAGGGAGCTGGCGATCACCGCCGCCCCGGCCGCCATCGCCTCGACCAGGACGATGCCGAAGCTCTCGCCGCCGAGGTTGGGCGCGCAGTAGACGTCGGCGGAGGCCAGCGCCCGCGCCTTGGTCGCGTCGTCGACCTGCCCCAGAAACACCAGGTGTTCGGCGAGTGGACCCGCCCGCCGCCGCAGCGCCGCCTGGTTGCCGCCGCCGACGACCAGGACCCGCACGTACGGGAACCTCTCCACGACCGCGGGCAGTGCACGCATGAGCACGTCGATGCCCTTGCGCGGTTCGTCGAAACGACCGAGGAACAGGATCGTGCCACCCGGGTGCGGATACCCGTCGAGGGGCTCGGCGTCGGCGAAGGACGCGACGTTGATGCCGTTCGGGATCTCGACGGCATCGGAGCCGAGTGACTCCATCTGCCAGCGACGCGCGAGCTCGGAGACGGCGATCTTGCCCGCGATCCGTTCGTGGTACGGCCGCAAGATCCCCTGGAACACGCTCAGCCACAAGGACTTCGAGGTGGCGGTGTGGAAGGTGGTGACGATGGGCCCGGAGGCCACCATCAACGACAGCATCGAGATGCTCGGCGAATTCGGTTCGTGGACGTGCAGGACGTCGAAGCCGTTCTCGGCGACCCAGCGACGCAACCGCAGGTAGCCCTTGGGACTGAAATTCACCCGGGAGACCGAGCCGTTGTACGGGATCGCCAGCGCGGGTCCCGCCCGGACGACGTACTCCGGCAGTTCGGTGTCGCGGCCGGCCGGGGCGAGCACGCTGACCTCGTGGCCACGGTCGAGGAAGACGTCCGCGAGTTCGGTGACGTGGGCCTGTACACCCCCGGGCACGTCGAAGGAGTAAGGGCAGATCATTCCGATTCGCATGGCACTCCCCTGGTCGTCGTCATGTCGGCGTCCCGTCCTGCTCCACGCGACCGCGCTGACGGTCCGTCCAGTCGCTCTCCCAGAGCGGCTGCAGCATGTGCCAGTCCGCCGGATGCGCGGCGATGTTGACCGCGAAGGCGTCGGCGAGGGCCTGGGTGGCGGCTTCGATCCCACCGGAGACGTCGATCTGCTCCCCGCAACACATCCGGGAGTACGGCGCCTCCTCGAACCAGTGATGGACGGGCATCAGCGCGGCACCGGTCTCCATTGCCAGCCGTGCGGACCCCGCCGGCATGCGGGTTCGTTCGCCGAAGAAGGTCACCGGAACCCCGTGCCGGGCGATGTCGCGTTCGCCGAGCAGGCACACGATGCCGCCGGCGCGGAGCCGGTCGGCCAGCTGCCCGAACGGGGGTTGCTCGCCACCGCTCAGCGGGAAGATCTCGAAGCCGAGCGATTCCCGGTAGGCGACGAACCGGTTGAACAGTGACTCCGGCTTCAGGCGTTCGGCGACCGTCGCGAACCTGCCGTAGTGGTGGACCAGCCAGACCCCGGCCATGTCCCAGTTGCCGGTGTGCGGCAGCGCCAGGATGACTCCCTTGCCCCTCGCCAGCGCGGCGTCCAGTCGGGCCCGGTCCTCGTCGGGGAGCGTGACGGTGGACGTGACGGTCGCACGATCCTGCGTCGGCAGGCGGAACGCCTCGCACCAGTACCGGGCGTAGGAGCGCATGGCGTCGGCGACGAGGTCGTCGGGCACCTGCGCGGGTTCCACGCCCAGGACACGGGCCAGGTTGCGGCGCAACTGGTCCGGGCCACCGCCACGACGACCCGCGTAGCTGCCGGCACGGTCGAACAGACCCCGCGCGGCCCGTTCCGGAGCCCAGCGAACGGCGGCCCAGCCGGCCCGGTACCCGAGATCGGCGGCCATCGCGCCGAGATCGGTCATCGCTGTCCCGCGGGCGGGGTCTGACCGTCCGAGCCGGACGAGGGTTCGGCATCGCCGTTCTCGGATTCTGCGGGCTCGGTGTCAGCGGGTTCCGAGGCGATGGGGATGAGGTCCCGCGCACCCGGCGACTGCGCGATCGACCACATCCGCTGCCCGACGGTGATGACACTGGCGACCGCGAGGAACCACATCGCGACGTGGATGGCCCACCACAGGCCGAGACCCGTGAGACCGGCGCCGACGAGCACGATGATCAGCCGGTCGGGCCGCTCGATGAGACCGCCGTCGCCGTACAGGCCGCTCGCCTCCGCGCGGGCCTTGGCATAGGAGATGACCTGGGAGGTCACCAGAGAGATGAGGGTCGCGACGAGGAGCAGGTCGTGGGGTTCGGTGACCGCGCACCACCAGGCGAGGCCGGCGAAGATGGCGCCGTCGGCGACGCGGTCACAGGTCGCGTCGAGAACGGCGCCGAATCGCGTGCCGCCGCCTCGGGCACGGGCCATCGCGCCGTCGAGCATGTCGAACATCACGAACAGCCAGATGACCAGCGTGCCCCAGAACAGCTCCCCCATCGGGAACAGCGTGAGGGCGGCTGCGACGCCGGCCAGCGTGCCGATCACCGTCACCGAGTCCGGCGTGAGCCCGGTCCGCAGGAGCGCGCGACCCATCGGGAGGGTCACCTTCGAGACCGATGCCCGACCCAGAATGCTCAGCATCGCCGAGTTCCTCCCCCATCTCGCGCCGCGTCGTGCCTCAGCGCTTCCTGATCGCTCTCGTCTGACATCGCCTCACCCGATCGCACCGGCACCCGATCGCTCACAGCGGGGTCAGTCGTCCAGCCGTTGCCAGGCGGTGGCCAGCAGTCCGCGGGTGTCCCGGAGCAACTGCGGCATGACCTTCGTCTCGCCGACGATGGTGATGAAATTCGCATCGCCCATCCATCGCGGCACGATGTGCTGGTGGAGGTGCTCGGACAACGAACCGCCCGCCGCGTAGCCGAGATTAAGACCCACGTTGAACGCGTTGGGGTTCGACACCGCCTTGATCGTGCGGATCATCCGCTGCGTGAACGCCATCAGTTCCGCGGACTCCGCGGCGGTCAGATCCTCGAGGTCGGCGACCTGCCGGTACGGCACCACCATGGTGTGCCCCGGGTTGTAGGGGTACAGGTTCAGAACCGCGTAGACGGTGTCGCCACGCGCCACGATGAGACCGTCCTCATCGCTCATGGTCGGGATGTCGAGGAACGGATGCCCCGTCTTCTCGGCCGGTTGCGGGTCGGCGATGTAGGTCATCCGGTGGGGACTCCACAGCCGTTGCAGGCGATCCGCCACACCGACACCTTCGTCCCGGATCTCGCCGGGCGCCTCACCGAACGCGGCGTCACTCATCGAGCGCTCCCGCCACCACGACCGTCTCCACCTCGCCGAGCGCGGCCTCGACCAACTCCTTGGTGGGCGACTCGTTCCGCCTGCTCCGGACCCACTCGACGATCACCGACACCGCATCGGCGACCGGTACGCCGTTGACCTGTGTGCCGTCGCGGAACCGGAAGCTCACCGCCCCGGCCTCGACGTCGCGTTCGCCGGCGAGCAGCATGAACGGCACCTTGCCGGTGGTGTGGTTGCGGATCTTCTTCTGCATGCGGTCGTCGGAGGCGTCGACCTCGGCGCGGACACCGGCGGCGAGAAGGTCGGCTGCCACGTCGTACAGATGCCCCTCGAACGCCTCCGCGACCGGGATGCCGACCACCTGGACCGGTGCGAGCCACGCCGGGAACGCGCCCGCGTAGTGCTCGGTGAGCACGCCGAAGAACCGCTCGATGGAGCCGAACTTCGCCGAGTGGATCATCACCGGCTGCTGCTTGGTGCCGTCGGCGGCGGTGTACTCGAGGTCGAATCCGGCCGGCTGGTTGAAGTCGTACTGGATGGTCGACATCTGCCAGGTACGCCCGATCGCGTCCTTCGCCTGAACCGAGACCTTCGGTCCGTAGTAGGCGGCACCACCCGGGTCGGGCACGAGGTCGAGACCTGATTCGACGCACACCTCTTCGAGGATGGCGGTCGCGGCGGCCCACTGCTCCGCGGAACCGATGAACTTCGGCGAGTCGTCACGGGTGGACAGCTCGAGGTAGAACTCGTCGAGGCCGAAGTCGCGCAGCAGCCCGAGGATGAAGTCGAGCAGATGCTTGATCTCGCCCTTGGCCTGTTCCGGCGTCACATAGCTGTGCGAATCGTCCTGGGCGAACCCGCGGACGCGGGTCAGACCGTGCACGACGCCGGACTTCTCGTAGCGGTAGACGTGACCGAACTCGAAGAGCCGCAGCGGCAGTTCACGGTACGACCGTCCGCGCGACCGGAAGATCAGATTGTGCATCGGGCAGTTCATTGCCTTGAGGTAGTAGTCCTGCCCCTGGCGGGTGATCTCCCCTGCCTCGTTGCGTTCCTCGTCGACGTGGATCGGCGGGAACATGCCGTCGGCGTAGTACGGCAGATGGCCCGACAGGTGGAACAGATGTTCCTTCGAGATGTGCGGGGTGCCGACGTACTGGAAGCCGTTCTCGATGTGCTTCGCGCGGACGTAGTCCTCCATCTCGCGCTTGATGATGCCGCCCTTCGGGTGGAAGACCGGGAGGCCCGAGCCGAGCTCGTCGGGGAAGCTGAACAGGTCGAGTTCGGCGCCGAGCTTGCGGTGATCGCGCTTCTCCGCCTCGGCGAGCATCTCCAGGTGTGCGTCCAGCGCCTTAGACGATTCCCACGCGGTGCCGTAGACGCGCTGTAGACCGGCGTTGGCCTGATCGCCGCGCCAGTACGCCGCCGAGCTGCGGGTCAGCTTGAAGGCCGCGATGTACTTGGTGGTCGGGACGTGCGGTCCGCGGCACAGGTCGCACCAGATGCGTTCGCCGGTGCGCGGATTGAGGTTGTCGTAGACCGACAGTTCCCCGCCGCCGACCTCCATCACCTCGGCGTCGTCGGCGGCGCCTTTGTCGTCGATGAGTTCGAGTTTGAACGGCTCGCCGGCCAGTTCGGCGCGGGCCTCGTCCTTCGACTCGTACACCCGCCGCGAGAACCGCTGACCCGACTTGATGATCTGCTTCATCTTCTTCTCGAGGGCGGTGATGTCCTCGGGGGTGAAGGGTTCGGCGACGTCGAAGTCGTAGTAGAAGCCGTCCTCGATGGGGGGGCCGAACGCGATCCCCGCCCGGGGAAAGATCTCCCGCACCGCGGTGGCCAGGACGTGCGCGGTCGAATGTCGGAGAACGTCCAGGGCCGCATCGTCCCGATCGGTGAGGATCGCGACGGTCGCATCCTCCTCGATCGGGCGGGCCAGGTCGCGGACCTGGCCGTTGACCCGGATGGCGACGGCCGCGCGGGCCAGCCCGGGACCGATCATCCGGGCGAGCTCTTCGCCGGTCGTGCCCGGGGAAACCTCCCGGACCGTCCCATCGGGGAGGGTGAGCCGGATCACGGACGGGCCTGGGGAGACGGCCGAACCGGCGGGTTCGTGCGCGGCGCGAGCCAGACGAACAGGCCCAGACCGGCGAGGATCACGAGGCCGAGCGCGACCAGGCGAAACAGGGCAGTGCGCATCGATGCTTTCGGTTCACGGGACTCTCTCGATCTATTAACTTAACCCGATGGAAACGGGGCTTGTGCGGCGGCGAATCGTCACTCCGATGCTTCCCTGGGCCCTCTCGGGCCTCGCGCTCGGAGTCGCGGCCGGTTTCGTGCTCGGCGAGCTGTTCGGTACCGGCGGCCATCGCCGGATCGGCCGGCTGATCCGCCCCCACAAGGGCCGGGCGCACCTCCTCAGGGCCCGGGTCGCGGGTATCGCCCGGGTTACCGAAGCCCTGGCAGCCGATCCCCTGCTCCGGCAGCACGCCATCGAGGTTCGATCCCGGGGAGCGCGTGGCCTCGAGCTCAGAGGCTGGGTCGCCAGCCGGAACGCCCGGGCGCTGGCTCACCGCATCGCCCGCGCGGCGGCTGTCGAGCTGGACGTCGCCAACCGCCTCCTGGTCCGCGGCGAAGACGACCGGTTCGAGCACCCGGTCCGCGAAGACGTCCCCCGCCCGGCATGACGTCGGGCGAGTCGCTTCCCCCTCAATACAACCCCACCGGACTCGAAACCGCGCTGTACGAGAAGTGGGAACGAGGCGGCCTGTTCGGCCCCGACGGCCGGACGGCAGGACGGCAGGACGGCACGGACCCGCGGCCGTTCGTGATAATGATGCCGCCGCCCAATGTGACGGCGAGCCTGCACATGGGGCACGGGCTCAACAACACCATCCAGGACGTCCTGGTTCGCTTCGAGAGGATGCGGGGGCGGGCCACGCTGTGGCTGCCGGGCACCGATCACGCCGGCATCGCCACCCAGAACGTGGTGGAGAAGGCGCTCCTCCAGGAAGGCAAGACCCGGTTCGATCTGGGCCGGGAGGCATTCGTCCGGCGGGTCTGGGCGCACGTGGAGGAAACCGGCTCCACCATTCTGCGGCAGCTGCGCTCGCTGGGAGCGAGCTGTGACTGGAGCCGCACCTACTTCACCCTCAATCAGAACCTCTCCCGCGCGGTCCGGGAAGTGTTCGTTTCCCTCTATGAGAAGGGTCTGATCTACCGGGGGGCATACATCATCAACTGGTGTCCGCGCTG
>FKKE01004916.1_pt1 | contig 12054 bp, 11 predicted proteins | sample 1106331 | NCBI WGS metagenome assembly FKKE01 (sample SAMEA3931202, study PRJEB13176) | freshwater metagenome | biome: Drinking water system; feature: drinking water; material: freshwater | place: China | collected 2013-02-06 | reverse complement strand
TCGTTGAGCTCCTTGAAGTCGTCGAGGTCGATCACCAGGAGGCTCAGCGGAAGCCGGCCCTCGCGGGCCGCCGCGAGCGCCGACTCGAGCCGCTCCTCGAAGCCCCGTCGGTTGAGGATGCCGGTGAGCGGGTCCGTCACCGCGCTCAGCCGCTCCCTCTGCAGCGAGAAGGACGCGTCGAGTGACGCGGCGACGTGCGCAGCGAGGACTGCCGCGGTGTCGAGCAGGCCCGGATCGACGTGCGACGGCTGGATGCTCACTCCGGTGAGCGCGCCGAGCTCGCCGGCGTTGGCTCGGAGCGGGAGCCAGACGACGTTGCGGACATGCGCGGCCGCGCGGTCGGAGAAGTCCACGACGTGACACACGACGCTCGGATCCGCCTGCTCGCGTCCCCGAAGCGTCTCGTCCTCGGACAGGCGCGCGTGCGACGTGCCGTCCGCGCTCCACGCTCCCAGCTCCTCGATCGTTCCGAGCTCGTCCCACACGAAGATCTGAGCCGTCTCCAGCTGGAGGATCCTGGCGAGCGACGCGGCGCCCAGGTCTGCGATCTGGTGCGGATCGCGAAGGCTGCCGAGGTGAACGAACAGCCGCGCGAGCCCAGCGAGGTCGAGCGCGCGCCGTGTCCGTAGCGCATTCGCCAGGGGCGCGAGCGCCCGTGCGAGCGGGCGGAGAGCGTCCTCGGCACCGTCGGGAAGCGCTCGCTCGGACTCGACGTTCAGCACGCCGATGACGTCCTGTTCCACCCGGAGCGGTATGGCCAGCTCCGAGGTCACGCCGGGAAGAGCGGCGACGTAGTCGGGGTCGGCGCGGACGTCCGGCGCGAGCTGCGCCCGGCCGGTCCGAACGGCACGACCGGTGATGCCGCTGTCCACCGTGATGCCGTCGGGCGCGACCGCATAGCCCCGCTGCGCGACGAGCCACAGCCGACCGTGCTCGACCACGAAGGCGGACGCCATCGCGCCCGCGACCGCCTCGTAGAACGCATCGACCGCGGCCTCGATCGCCCGTGCCGGCTCGGCCTGCGAGCCGGCCTCGTCGACTGCGCGATTCGCCGCAGCAGCCAGCAGGCCGAGGTCGATCGGCCGGACCGCGCGAGGTGCCGCAGAGGCAGGCTCCATGCCCCTGTTATCGGCTTCCGGAGCGTCTCGCTAGAGCAGTTGGGTGGCGCTCACTGCTGGCCGAGCTCGCGGTACCAATCCAGGATCGAATCGCCCCAGAAGAGGGCGATCACGCCCCCGAGCGCGAGGAACGGGCCGAGCGGGATCGCCGCCTTCCGCGCCTCGCGTCCCTGGCGCACGAGGAGGACGAGGGCTGGGACGAACGCGACGAAGAACCCCACGAACATCGCGACGATCACCGAGATCCCGAGACCGGCGCCAAGGAGCGTGGAGAGCTTGACGTCTCCCATGCCGAGACCGCGCGGATAGACGAGGACGACGAGGAACAGGACGAGGCCGGCTCCGACTGCGCTCAGGACCCACTCGACGCTCGGGTCGTCGAGCGTGCGCAGCGCGAGCACGACGACGCCCGCCGGCAGGACGACCGCGTCCGGGATGAGCCGGTGCTCGAGATCCGTCCGCGTGATCACCACGAGGACCCAGCAGAAGAGCGTCGCCGCGAGCGCCTCGAGCGTGAAGCCGTAGACGAGCCCGCACGCGCCACCCAGAAGCGCGAGCCCCAGGAGGACGAGCGGTAGCCGAGGAGATCGCGGCACGCTCCGCAGCAGCGGCTCGTGCAGCGGCGCGTTGGTCGCGATCCGATCCGCGAGCGGGCTCACGAGCAGGCCGGCGGCGAGTCCCACGAGACCGGCAGCGACGTTCACTCGTTCGGGGTTCCGCGGGCGGGTTCTGGCTCCTGCCCAGGGATCGGCGTTCACTCCTCCGGGGGATCCCTGTCCCTCGTTCCGGGGGCGAAGGGCGCGTGGAGCCCGACTACGGTCGGATGTAACTGCGGCGCTCCGGAAGCGGAGCAGAACGGCATACGAGTTGAGAGTCCGGTCAAGGCGGCAATTGAGAGCAACATTCGTCTGGGCGCTGTGCCTGGCAGCGCTCGTCCTGGCCGCGAGCCTGTCGACCGCGGTGTTCCGCGACGACCCCGACTACACCGCTGCCGCACTCGTCCTCTGCGCATTCTTCGCCGCTGCGGCCGGCGTGTTCCTCAACTGGCGCCTCGACCGCGCCCACTCGCAAGCACTGCGCGATCCACTCACCGGGCTCCCGAACCGCGTGCTCCTCGACGATCGCATCGAGCAGGCGTTCCGCCGCTCCCGCCGGTCCGGCGAGCCGTTCACGCTCATCGCCATCGACCTGGACGGCTTCAAGGACGTCAACGACGTCCGCGGCCATCGAGCCGGGGATCTCGTCCTCAAGTCGCTCGCGCGACGCTTCGAAGCGATCATCCGCGAGGTCGACACCGTCGCGCGCGTCGGCGGCGACGAGTTCGTCGTGCTCTCGATCGGCACGGGGAGCGACGACCGTGCAGGTGCGCTCGTCGGCCGCCTACGGCACGCGCTCCGAAGGCCGTTCCGCATCGACGGCGCGTCGGTGGAGATCGACGGGAGCATCGGCTGGTCGGTCTTCCCGGACGACGGCGTCACTGCGCAGGAGCTCCTCGCGCGCGCGGACGGGCAGATGTACGCGACCAAGCGGGACACGAGCGACGAGTCCGTACTCCTTCGGCGCGGGGTCGACGCCGGGATCGTGCGCGACGTGGAGTCGGCGCTCGAGCGGAACGAGCTGCTCGTCGTGTACCAGCCCATCCTCTCCCTCTCGGATGGTGCGCCGCGCTCGGCGGAGGCGCTCATCCGGCGCGTGCTCCCGGACGGTCGCCTCATCCCGCCCGCCGAGTTCGTGCCTCACGTCGAGCGCACGCCTGTCGTCCGCGAGCTCACCTTCCTCGTCGTCGCCGACGCCCTCGACTCCGCGCGGCGCTGGTCGAACGCGGGGCACGATCTCGGCGTCGCGATCAACATCCCTTACCGCCTGCTCGACGACCCGCAGTTCGCCGACGGCCTCGCGGAGATGCTCCGAACAGTCGACCCGACATCGCCGCAAATCACGCTCGAGGTGGTGCCCTCCGGGCCTGGAGCCGGGACCGAGGTGGACGAGGGGATCCTCGCGCGGTTCGACGCGCTCGGCGTTCGGCTCTCGCTCGACGACGCGGGGCGCGCCGCCTCGTTCGCGGCGCTCCGCATCCTTCCGCTCGACGAGCTCAAGATCGACGTCGGCTTCGTCCACGGGCTCGGGAAGAGCGCAACGGACGCAGCGCTCGTTCGCGGCATGATCGACATCGGGCACGCGCTCGGGCTCGAGGTCGTCGCCGAGGGCGTCGAGACGCGCGGCGCCTGGACGGCGCTGGCGGGGTGGGGCTGCGACTACGCGCAGGGCTTCTACGTGGCGACTCCGCGCAGCTCCGACGAGCTCGTCGACTGGCTCGGCGCGAGCTGGCCCGCCGTCGCCTGACCCTTCGGGACGTGGCCCGGTGTCAGACCCCGCGTCTGACACCGGGGTGTCCGCAGCGGATAGTCGCGACGCCGCGCTAGCCGTCCGAACGGGACGCGTCCAGCCCGCCCGGCTTCCACAGGGGCTCGTCGTACCCGTCGGCGGCGTTCGTCGTCCGAGCGAGGATGAAGAGGAGATCCGAGAGGCGGTTGAGGTACACGAGCGTGAGCGGATTGACATCGTGCGCCCCCGCAGCGACGAGCGCCTCGCGCTCGGCGCGACGACACACCGTCCGCGCGAGCTGCAGCCCTGCTGCCGCCTCGCTCCCACCGGGGAGCACGAAGCTCTTGAGCTCCGGCAGCTCGGCGTTGAAGCTGTCGCACTCCGCCTCCAGACGGTCGACGAGAGCCTGGGTCACGCGCAGCCGACCTTCGCGCTCGCGCGGCACCGAGAGATCCGCGCCCAGGTCGAAGAGCTCGTTCTGCACGCGCACGAGGACGGCGCGAATGGGATCGGGACAGGAGCCCGCGACCACGACGCCGAGCACCGCGTTCAGCTCGTCCACGCTCCCACAGGCCGCGATTCGCTCGTCGAGCTTCGAGACACGCCTCCCGTCGCCGAGCGACGTCTCGCCGGCGTCCCCGCCCCGGGTGTAGATCTTCGTCAGCCGAACCGGCTCGTCGCGCTCACGTGCCACGGCGGCTACGAGCGTGCTTCCTGCGGGAGCGGCTCCTCACGCACCTGCCTGCCGAGGATCGACCGCGCGATCACGAGCCGCTGGATCTCGCTCGTCCCCTCGTAGATCTCGGTGATCTTCGCGTCGCGGTAGTACCGCTCGACGGGGAACTCCTTCGTATACCCGTACCCACCGAGGATCTGGATCGCCTCTCCCGTCTGGCGCCGTGCCACCTCCGACGCGTAGAGCTTGGCCTTGGCTCCCTCCACCGCGTGCGGGCGCCCCTCCTGCTTGAGCCAGGCCGCGCGATAGGTGAGGAGGCGCGCCGCATCGATCTCGGTCGTCATGTCGGCGAGCTTCCACTGGATGGCCTGGAAGTCGCCGATTCTCCTTCCGAACTGCTCGCGCTCCTGTGCGTACGCGCTCGCGACGTCATACGCGGCCTGGGCGATCCCGAGCGCCTGCGCGGCGATCCCGATCCGCCCGCCGTCGAGGGTCGCCATCGCGACGCGAAAGCCGCGATCCTCCTCGTGGAGGAGGCGGTCACGGCCGGCGCGGGCGCCGTCGACGACGATGTCGGACGTCGTCGACGAGTTCAGGCCGAGCTTCTCCTCCTCCCGCGTGACCCGCACGTGCGCACCGTCGAGCACGAAGCACGACACACCGCGCGCGCCCGCCGTCCCGGCCTCGGTCCGCGCGAACAGGAGGAACGTCCCCGCGCGCGACCCGTTCGTGATCCATTGCTTCGAGCCGGTGATCACCCATTCGTCACCGTCCGGCACCGCCGTGGTTCGCAGCGAGCCCGCGTCCGACCCCGACCCCGGCTCGGTGAGCGCGAACGCGCCGATCTGCTCGCCACGCGCGAGCGGTGGTACGAAGCGCGCACGCTGCTCGTCCGTCCCGAACGCGAGAATCGGGAGCGTTGCGGCACTCGTGTGCACGGCGACGGTGACACCGACTCCCGCATCGGCGCGCGAGAGCTCCTCCAACACGAGCACGTACGAGAGGAAGTCGGATCCCGCACCGCCGTACTCCTCGGGCACGCACACGCCCATGAGCCCGAGCTCCGCAAGCTTCGGGTAGAGCTCGTCCGGGAAGCGATGGTCGCGGTCCCACGCAGCTGCGTTGGGCGCGATCTCCGCCGCCGCGACCTCGCGGGCGAGGGCCTGGATTGCGCTCTGCTCCGGCGTGAGCTCGAAGTGCATCAGGAGTAATCGTAGAAGCCGTGGCCGGACTTGCGGCCGAGGCGTCCCGCAGCGACGTACTGCCGGAGCAGCGGGCACGGCGCGTACTTCGGGTCGCCGAGCCCCTCGTGCAGCACCTCCATGATCGACACGCACGTGTCCAGGCCGATCAGGTCGGCGAGCGCGAGTGGCCCCATCGGATGCGCGAACCCGAGCGTCGCGATCGTGTCGATCGCCTCGGCCTCGGCGACGCCCTCCATCAACGCGTACGCCGCCTCGTTCACGAACGGCATGAGAATGCGGTTCGAGACGAAGCCGGGGAAGTCGTTCGCTTCGGCCGGCGTCTTCCCGAGATCCTCCGCGAGCGCGACGATCGCCGCCGCGGTCTCGTCGGACGTCTGCAGAGCGCGGATGACCTCGACGAGCCTCAGCACCGGGACGGGATTGAAGAAGTGCATGCCGATCACCTTGGCCGGCCGCGTCGTCGCGGCCGCGAGCGTCGTAATCGGGATCGACGACGTGTTCGAGGCGAGAACGGCCTCCGCGGGAAGCGTCTCGTCGGCGCGCCGGAAGATCGCCTCCTTCACGGCACGATCCTCGACCACCGCCTCGATCAGGAGGTCGGCCTCGACGATGGCCTCTACCGCGGTGACGCGCGCGAGCACCTCGTCCGGCGGGGCGCCGCCCTTCTCGGCGAGCTTCGCGAGGCTCTTCTCCATCCCGGCGAGAGCACGCTCGACCGCCCCAGGGACCTCGTCGTGCAGCGAGACGCGCCGGCCGGACGCGGCGACGACCTGGGCGATGCCTCCACCCATCTGGCCAGCGCCGACGACGAGGACATGGGGGAAGCGCACGCGTGGAGTCTAGGGTTGTGGGGCGCCTGGGAGATCGGGGCGCGCGCCCCTGCGGAGGCGCCGGAGCGCCCAGAGGAGCACGAGCGCCAGGACGATCGCGCCGATGACGACCTTGATCGGCCCGCCGCGAGGTGCTCCGCCCGCGGCGACGAGCTCGCCCGGGTCCACGAAGCTGCACGCCGTCGCGTACCAGTCGCCCTCGACGGTCTTGGTGAGCAGGAGCCCGGTGGTCTCGCGCGTCGGCGGAAGCGGAACGTCGCGGTCCGTCCCCTTGGGCGTGCGCACGACGATCGCGCGGTCGGCCGTCCCGATCTGCTGCCCGCGCACGTCGCCCTTCACGCGCTGCTCGATCTGGAAGACCATGCGCCGAGAGCTCGCAGTCGCGTCGCCGATGCTCTCGATCGTTCCGATGACGGCGGCGTCGACGCCGTCGAGGCGCTGCGCGACCGGCTGCTCGGTGCAGACGGACGCCGCTGCCGGGCTCGCGAAGACGAGCGCGGCGAGTGAGATGACGGCGATTCGTTTCAGACTTCGAGGAGGAGCGCGTCGCCCTGGCCGCCGCCCGAACAGATCGCGGCGAGGCCAAGCCCGCCGCCCGAGCGGCGGAGCTCGTGGATCATGGTCCCGACGATCCGCCCGCCCGACGCTCCGATCGGATGGCCAAGCGCGACAGCGCCGCCGTTGACGTTGACGATCTCCTCGTCCGCCCCGAGCATGCGCGTCGAAGCCTTGGCCACCGAGGAGAACGCCTCGTTGATCTCGACGCGGGAGACGTCGGCCATCGTCTTCCCCGCCTTCGCGAGGGCCTGCTCGCCCGCGCGAGCAGGCGTGCGGGCGAGATAGGCATAGTCGTCGGCGACGTACCCCTGCGCGAGGATCCGCGCGAGTGGCTCGAGACCGCGCCTGACAGCGAGCTCCTCCGAGCAGACGATCACGCAGGAGGCGCCGTCGTTCACACCCGGCGCGTTGCCTGCCGTCGTCGTCCCGTCGGGGTCGAACACCGGCTGGAGCGCCGCCAGCTTCTCGAGCGTCGTGTCGCGCCGCACACCCTCGTCGGCGACGACGTCGCCAACCCCGACGATCTCGTCCGCGAAGCGCCCTTCTTCCTGGGCGGCAGCGGCTCGTTGGTGCGAGCGGTAGGCCCAGGCGTCCTGGTCCTCGCGCGTGATCCCCAGCTCTCGCGAGACCATCGACGCCTGCTCGACCATGTGCATCCCGTCGAACGACGACGTGAGACCGTCGAAGACCAGGTGGTCCACCACGTCGCCGTTTCCGAGGCGGTAGCCGAACCGTGCCTTCGGGAGCAAGTACGGAGCGTTGGACATCGACTCCATGCCGCCCGTGACGACGAGCCCGTGCTCGCCGGCGCGAATCATGAGGTCGGCGATCTCGATGGCCCGAATCGAGGATGCGCACACCTTGTTGATCGTGTCCGCGGGCGTCTCCTTCGGGATCCCGGCCCCGATCGCGGCCTGGCGCGCAGGAGCCTGTCCCGCACCGGCCTGCAGCACCTGGCCCATGATCACGTACTCCACCTCGGTGGGCTCGAGCCCCGCGCGCTCGAGGGCAGCCCGGATCGCGATCGACCCGAGCTCGGTCGCGGGATACGACGCGAGACCGCCTCCGAGGCGGCCGAACGGTGTTCGCACCGCCGCCACGACGACCGAGTTCCCCACAGCCGGAGCGTACCTTCGGGCCATGCCCGGGTGTCTGACCCGGGGTCAGACACCCGGGCATGGCCGTTTCGGCCCGTCGCGCACCTCGCGCGGCGGACCTGGAGGCCGACGATGCGTGGCCGAGCGCTCGACACCGGCCGACGCCCGTCGTAGGATGCGCTCACCGTGGCCGTCACGGTGCAGCGGCAGGCGCCATTCATCGTCCTCGACGCCGAAGACCGGATCGTCGAGGTCGGTTCGGCTGCCGAGAGCCAGTTCGCGCCGCTCGTCGGCGCAGTCGTCTGGGAGTGCTTCCCGGGGTCGGAGCCGCTCTTCAAGCCGTACTACGACGCCGCGCGGAGGACCGGGGAGCCGATCGAGTTCGTGCAGTTCTTCGACGGCGCCGTGGCCCGCATCGTTGCGATCCCCGTGGATGGTCGACGGTTGGAGCTCTTCTGGGAGCTCCTCTTGCGCCTCGACTCGTCGACACTCGACACCTTTCGCGCGACGCTCCGAGAAGCACTCGAGATCCTCGAGGCAGAGACCGCCGGCATTCACCGCGACGAGGCCCGCGCCGCCCTTCGCCTCATCGAGGGCGGACAGTGAGTAGCCGCACGGCGGACGCGGCACGGTCGGCGGCACCCGACACGTACATCGTGCTCGATGACGACGACCGCCTCACGCACGTCTCGGCGTCCCTGCGCGATGCGTACGGGCACTGGCTCGGCCACCTCCTTTGGGATCACCTACCCACCGCGAGAGAGGTGTACGGTCCGTACTTCGACGAGGCCCGGGCCTCGAACGACCCGGTCGTCGCGGTTGTCTTCTACGCGGGACGAGTGAAGCGCTTGACGATCATCCCGGCCGCCGACGGCCTCGCCGTACACATCGATCGCCTCGACGCGCTCGACGTCACGAGTCTCGGGACGCTGATGCGGAGCTTGGAACGGATCGAGCGCGTGCTAGCTGATCCAGCGTGCGCGCGACCCGATCCACAAGCGCACGCGTCTCTGCGAGCTCTTCCCTGAGCGCAGCGAGCTCGACCGCATGCGCCGAGGCGGCATCGGGTGCGCGAACGAGATCGCTCACCGTCGTCTCCGTCAGCTCTGCGATTCGGCGCAGTCGCGGCAACGACGGGGTCGTGACACCTCGCTCCCAGCGTGAGACGGTGATCGGCTCGACGTCGAGCTCGTCCGCAAGCGCTTTCTGGGTCAGGCCAGCGCTACGCCTCGCAATGCGCAGTCGACCCCCCACTCCGCCGCTGTCGTGGGTGCCCAAGCTGGTCTGTTGATATCAGACGCGGCGGCCGAACGCACCCCCGACGATCTGACTCGGCGCCAAGCGGAGCGGAGCGTCACTCGTCCGGGCCGACCTTCACGAGCATCTTGCCGATGTTCTCCCCGCGCAGGAGGCCGAGGAACGCCTGCGGCGCGTTCTCGATCCCGTCGACGACCGTCTCGCGGTACTGGAGCCGGCCGTCGCGCACCCACCCGCCGGCCTGGCGGGCGAACTCTCCGAACCGGTCGAAGTGGTCGCTGATGATGAAGCCCTGGATGCGGATGCGCTTCGTGACCACCATGAACATGTTGCGCGGCCCGGGTGCCGGCTCCGCGTCGTTGTAGCGCGAGATGGAGCCACATGCGACGACGCGGCCGAACGCGCGCAGCGCGCCGATCGCAGCCTCGAGGTGCTCGCCGCCGACGTTGTCGAAGTAGATGTCGATCCCGTCGGGGCAGAGCTCCTTCACCGCGAGGTGCGGCGGCTGCTCGCGATAGTTGAAGACGCCGTCGCAGCCGAGCTCCTGGAGCCAGGCGATCTTCTCATCCGAGCCTGCGCTGCCGATCACGCGGCAGCCGGCGATCCGAGCCATCTGACCGACGGCGCTTCCAACCGCCCCTGCCGCACCCGAGACGAGGACCGTCTCGCCCTCCTTCGGCTCGCCGAGCACGAACAGGCCGTACCAGGCGGTGAACCCGGGCATGCCGAGCACGCCGAGCGATGTCGAGACAGGCGCGGCGGCGGGGTCGATCCGGCGCAGAGCCGTTCCGTCCGAGAGAGCCCACTCTCTCCAGCCGAGCTGGTGGAGCACCCAGTCGCCCTCGGCGAAGCTCGGGTGGCGCGAGACGGCGACACGACCGACGGCTCCCCCCGTCATCGCCTCGCCGAGCGTGAACGGCGCGACGTACGACCGCACGTCGTTCATGCGCGGGCGCATGTACGGATCCACGGAGAAGTACGCGTTGCGGATGAGCAGCTGCCCGTCCGCCGGATCCGGAATCGACGTCTCGGCGAGCTCGAAGAGCTCCTCGCCGGGGAACCCTTGCGGCCGTGCAACGAGCCTGACCTCGCGTGCAATCCCTTCCATGGCGCGATGATACGGCGGTGGAGTCGCTGCGAGGACACCTGCTGATCGCCGGCCCCGGCCTGCTCGACCCCAACTTCTGGCGGACGGTCGTCCTCGTCGGCGAGCACTCCGACGAAGGTGCGCTCGGCGTGATCCTCAATCGCTCGTCCGAGACGCCTGTCGAAGAGGCAGCTCCCGAGCTCGCAGGGCTCGCGGACGACATGGGACGCGTCCACCTCGGCGGGCCCGTGCAGCCGTCGGCCGTCGTCGTCCTCGCCGACTTCGTCGAGCCACAGGACGCAGACGCGCTCGTCGTCGAGTCCGTCGGTTTCCTCCCGGCAGAGGTCGACCCGGACGAGCTCGGAGAGCTGCGGCGCGCCCGCGTGTACGTCGGCTACGCCGGCTGGGGACCGGGCCAGCTCGACGACGAGCTCGACGAGGGCTCATGGATCGTCGAGCCGGCTCTTGCCGCCGATGTCTTCACGACCACGCCCGACGACCTCTGGAGCGCCGTGCTGCGGCGCAAGGGAGGCCCGTTCGGCGTGCTCGCATCGATGCCGCCGGATCCGTCCCGGAACTGACGCGGAAAACTACGGAGTGCAGTGCGGTGCACCGCCGATGCCGCCCACGGGCGGCGGGGCGAGTCTGCCTGCGATGGGCGACGTCACCCGGCGAGACCTCCTCAAGCGCGCGGTCGCGCTGGGCTCGGCTGCCGCCGCGGCCGATCTCCTCCTTCCGGCTCGCTTCCTCTCGAGCGCTGCCGCCCAAGGCACGGCGCGGGCGATCTCGATCGACAACCCGCTCGCGCAGATGCCGGACCGCGACTGGGAACGCATCTACCGCGACCAGTTCGCCGAGGACGGCTCGTTCGTGTTCACGTGCGCGCCGAACGACACGCACAACTGCCTCCTGCGTGCACACCTGAAGAACGGCATCATCGTCCGGATCTCCCCGACCTACGGGTACGGGAAGGCGAAGGATCTCTACGGAAACCAGGCCTCGCACCGCTGGGATCCGCGGATCTGCCAAAAGGGGTTGATTCTCGGCCGGCGCATCTACGGCGACCGCCGGGTGAAGGCGCCGATGATCCGCAAGGGCTTCAAAGACTGGGTCGACGCCGGGTTCCCGCGCTCGGACGACGGCACACCTCGCTCCGACACGACCCGCCGCGGCTACGACGACTGGCTCCAGATCCCGTGGGACGAGGCGCTGCAGATCGCGGCGAAGACCCTCGCCAACGTCGCCGAGACCTACAACGGCGAAGACGGCGCCGAGAAGCTCCTCGACCAGGGATACGAGCCGGCGATGGTCGAAGCGATGCACGGCGCCGGCGTGCAGGCGATCAAGATGCGGGGCGGCATGCCCCTCCTCGGGATCGGGCGCGTGTTCGGCTTCTACCGCTTCGCGAACATGCTCGCGCTGCTCGACCGGAAGATTCGACCGGACGCACCCGACGAGGAGGTCGTCGGCAGCCGCGCCTTCGACAACTACGCGTGGCACACCGACCTGCCGCCGGGCCATCCGATGGTGACCGGCAGCCAGACCGTCGACTTCGACCTCTTCGCCGCCGAGCACTCGAAGCTGCTCGTCCTCATCGGGATGAACTGGATCTGCACGAAGATGCCCGACGGGCACTGGATCGGCGATGCACGCCTGAAGGGGACGCGCGTCGTCGTCATCTCCGCCGACTACATGCCGACGGCCAACAAGGCCGACGAGGTCGTGATCCTCCGGCCCGGAACGGACACGGCGTTCCTGCTCGGCGTTGCGCGCGAGCTCATCTCCAAGGGCCTGTACGACCGCGAGGCGGTCATCCAGCGCACGGATCTCCCGCTCCTCGTCCGCCTCGACACGGGTGAGCGGCTGCAGGCGAAGGACGTTCTGCCCGGCTACCGCAACGC
>FKKE01010178.1_pt1 | contig 12055 bp, 10 predicted proteins | sample 1106331 | NCBI WGS metagenome assembly FKKE01 (sample SAMEA3931202, study PRJEB13176) | freshwater metagenome | biome: Drinking water system; feature: drinking water; material: freshwater | place: China | collected 2013-02-06 | reverse complement strand
GTGGGATCGTCGAGGATGTAGACGTCGCCCTTCTCCCCCATGTGACTTGCCAACTTCAATCGCTGGCGTTCGCCGCCGGACAGGGTGGTCAGCGGTTGACCGACCTTGATGTAGCCGAGCCCGACGTCGACCATCCGGTGCAGGATCTTGTGCGCCGCCGGGAGTTTGGCGTCGCCGTCGGCGAAGAAAGCTTCCGCCTGGGCGACCGACATCTCGAGCACTTGGCTGATGTTGCGGCCGCCGAAGGTGTAGTCGAGCACCTCGGCCTGGAATCGCTTGCCCTCGCACACCTCGCAGGGCGCGGCGACGCCGGCCATCATCGCGAGGTCGGAGTAGACGACGCCTGCACCGTTGCAGTTGGGGCAGGCACCCTCCGAGTTCGCGCTGAACAAGGCGGGTTTCACGCCGTTGGCCTTGGCGAATGCCTTGCGGATCGGCTCGAGCAGACCGGTGTAGGTCGCCGGATTGGAACGCCGCGACCCCTTGATGGCGCTCTGGTCGATGGAGACGACCCCGTCCTCCTTGGCGACCGTCGAGTTGATCAACGAACTCTTGCCCGAGCCCGCGACGCCGGTGAGCACGACCAGCACACCGAGCGGGATGTCGACGTCGACATCGCACAGATTGTTGGCGTCGGCCCCGCGGACCTCGAGATGACCACTGGGCGTACGGACCTCGTCCTTGACGGCGGCGCGGTCCTCCAGGTGACGCCCGGTGAGCGTGTCCGCGGCCCGCAGTTCGTCGACGGTGCCTTCGAACACGACCGTGCCGCCGTCGGTGCCCGCTCCCGGGCCGATGTCGACGACGCGGTCGGCGATCGCGATCACCTCGGGCTTGTGCTCGACCACCAGCACCGTGTTGCCCTTGTCCCGCAACGCGCGCAGCAGATCGTTCATCCGGGTGATGTCGTGCGGGTGCAGACCGATCGACGGCTCGTCGAACACATAGGTCACGTCGGTCAGCGACGAACCGAGGTGACGGATCAGCTTGGTGCGCTGCGCCTCTCCGCCGGACAGGGTGCCGGCCGGGCGTTCCAGGGACAGGTATCCGAGTCCGATGTCGACGAATGCGTTGAGGTGGTCTCGCAGCGCGGTGATCAGCGGGGCCGCGGACGGATCGTCGAGTTCGGCGACCCACTGGGCGAGATCGCTGATCTGCATCGCGCATGCGTCGGCGATGCTGATGCCCTTGATTTTCGACGAACGGGTCTCGGCGGTGAGGCGGGTGCCCTCACAGTCCGGGCACTTCGCGAAGGTGATGGCGCGGTCGACGAAGGCACGGATGTGCGGCTGCATCGCCTCACGATCCTTGCTCAGCATCGACTTCTGGATCTTCGGGATCAGACCCTCGAAGGTGATGTTGATGCCCTCGACCTTGATCTTGGTGGGCTCCTTGTAGAGCAGGTCGTTGAGCTGCTTCTTGGTGTACTTCGCAATCGGCTTGTCGGGATCGAAGAAGCCGCAACCGCGGTAGATCCGGCCGTACCAGCCGTCCATCGAGTAGCCGGGGATCGTCAGCGCGCCCTCGTTGAGCGACTTCGACGAGTCGTAGAGTGCGGTGAGGTCGAAGTCGGAGACGTCGCCACGTCCCTCGCATCGCGGGCACATCCCGCCGGTGATGGAGAAGCTCCGACGCTCCTTGACCTTCTGCCCGCCCTTCTCGATGGTCACCGCACCCGCCCCGCTGATCGAGGCGACGTTGAACGAAAACGCCTGCGGCGATCCGATGTGCGGAGTTCCCAAGCGACTGAACAGGATACGCAGCATCGCGTTGGCGTCGGTGGCCGTGCCGACGGTCGACCGGACGTTGGCACCCATCCGCTCCTGATCGACGATGATCGCCGTCGTCAGACCCTCCAGGATGTCGACGTCCGGACGAGCCATCGACGGCATGAAGCCCTGGACGAACGCGCTGTACGTCTCGTTGATGAGCCGCTGGGATTCCGCGGCGATGGTGCTGAAGACCAGTGAGCTCTTCCCGGAACCCGACACCCCGGTGAAGACCGTCAGCCGACGCTTCGGCAGATCGACGCTGACGTCCTTGAGGTTGTTCTCCCGGGCGCCGTGGACGCGGATGATGTCGTGCGTCTCGGCGGGGTGGATGCCGTCGGCCCGCACGGCGTCGACCTTCCGTGCGGGACGGGTGGCTGTTCGGCTCATCGTCTCTCCATCAATGTGGCGACCGCGGGCGGGCGGTCGTCGGCGTTCGGGGTGCTCGTGTCATTCCGGAGGTCCGTTGCCACGAGGTCGGTGCGCGGACTCCCGGTCGATCTAACCAGGGTGGCGGGCGCCGGCGCGGGGTGTTGTCGGTCGACGACCGCGCCGAGTGCTTCCGGGGGCGGGTATCGACCGGGTCCGCACATCTCTCAGCCGGCCTGGTCGATACGGATGAGGTTGCCCGCCGGGTCACGAACGGCGGCGTCGCGAACGCCGTACGGCTGATCCATCGGCTCCTGCACGATGTCGACGCCGCTTGACTGCAACTTGTCGAACAGCCCGTCGAGGTCGTCGGTTGCCAGCGTCAGCGCGCCGTAACTCCCCTTGGCGATCAACTCGAGGATCGTCTGGCGTTCCTCCTCGGAGATACCGGGATCGGCAGCCGGCGGATGCAGGACGATCGACGTGCCCGGTTGTCCGGGCGGGCCGACGGTCAGCCACCGCATGCCCTCGTAGCCGACATCCTTGCGGAGTTCGAAACCGAGGAGGTCGCGGTAGAAGCCCAGGGCGGCGTCGCCATCGGTGTGTGGGAGGAAGGTGTACTGGATCGTGATGTTCATGGGATCAGGCTAGGCAGTCTCACCCGCGCTGTGCTTCTCGATTCCTGATCGGTCTCGTGATGTTCTTCGCCAGGCACGCCGGTATCCCGTCCGTCGCGTCGGCCGACTGTTCGCGATAGACCGTCGGCGGGACCCCCACGAGTTCGGTGAACCGGGTGCTGAAGGTGCCCAACGACGAGCAGCCCACCTCGAAGCAGACCTCGGTGACGGTCAGGTCGCCGCGCCGCAGCAGCGTCATCGCCCGTTCGATGCGGCGAGTCATCAAGTACGAGTAAGGCGATTCGCCGTAGGTCTGGCGAAACTTGCGGCTCAGGTGACCGGCCGACATGTTCACCCCGCGCGCGAGCGCCTCGACGTCGAGCGGCTGCGCGTACTCGCGGTCGATCCGGTCGCGGACCTGACGCAGCAGGGTCAGGTCGCGCAGGCGCTGATCGGAGTCGGTTCGCGGCACGGATTGATCGTAGTGCGCTCAGGCCTCGAGCACCGCCGAGATGTCCGCACCGAGGGCGTCGAGACGGCGTGCGGCCTCGTCCCGCGGTACGGCGCCGTCCGAGCAGTCGAGGACGACTTCGAGATAGCACTTCAGTTTTGGCTCGGTGCCGGAGGGACGCACGATGACGCGGTCGTCGGCGGCCGTCCGCACCAGGACGCCGTCGGTCGGCGGGAGATCGGCGGATCCGTGCGCGAGGTCGCGGTTCTCCACCACCGGCGAGCCGGCCAGTCGTTCGATCGGTGACGAACGCAGGCGCTGCATCATCTCGCCGATCAGCGCGGTGTCCTCGACGCGGATCGTCAACGGTGCGGTGGCATGCAGGCCGTGGCGACGGGCGAGCCGGTCGAGCTCGTCGGTCAGCGTGCGGCCGTCCCTCCCGAGTTCCTCGACGAGGGAGATGACCCGGACCATCGCACCGACACCGTCCTTGTCGCGGACGGTGTCGGGGTCGGTGCAGTAGCCGATCGCCTCCTCGTAACCGAAACGCAGGCCGGAAGTCCGGGCGATCCACTTGAATCCGGTGAGCGTCGCCGCGAACCGTAGCCCGTGGTCCGCGGCGATCCGGCCGAGCAGCCGGCTCGACACGATCGAACACGCCAGGGTGTCACCGGGGCGCGTCGCATCCCGTGCCGCCTGCTCCCCCAGCAGCGCGCCGATCTCGTCGCCGGTCAGCTGTCGCCACTGCCCATCGGGACCGACCGTCGCCACCGAGCAGCGGTCGGCGTCGGGGTCGAGGGCGATCACGACGTCCGCGTCGACGTCGCGTGCGAGATCGAGTGCGAGGTCGAGGGCACCGGGCTCCTCCGGGTTCGGGAACGGCACAGTCGGGAAGTCCGGATCGGGAGCGGACTGCGCCGCCACCACGTGGACGTCGCCGATTCCCGCGGCCTGCAACACGTCTCGGGCGACCGTACCCCCGACCCCGTGCATCGGCGTCAGTACGACGCGCACCGGCGACGGGCCGCCGCCGGGTCGAAGCCGCGCGGTGCGCTCGACATAGATCCGCACGGTCTCGTCGTCGAGGTGGATGACCGCCGCGGGGTCGCGGGACACTTCGTCGGCGGGCGGCGCCTGCGCGATCCGGGCCGCGATGTCGGCGTCGGCCGGCGAGATGATCTGCACTCCCCTGCCCGCATCGTCGGTGGCACGGCCGCCGAGATACACCTTGTAACCGTTGTCGGCCGGTGGGTTGTGCGAGGCGGTGATCATCACCCCGGCGTCGCAGTCGAGCGCACGCGTCGCATGAGCGGTGACCGGTGTCGGCAACCGGGGTGGCAGCGCGAACACCGTGAGCCCCTGCGCCGCAAGCACTTCGGTTGCCGCGTCGAAGAACTCGGCCGATCCGTGCCGGGCGTCGCACCCGACCACGACACGCGCGTCGGGACCGACCGTGTCGAGCAGATACCGCGCGACACCGGCCGTGGCTCGGGTGACCACGGCGACGTTCATCCGTGACTCGCCCGCACCGACCTCGCCGCGCAGGCCGGCGGTGCCGAAGGTCAGCGGTCCGCGGAAGCGGGACGCGAGATCGTCGGCGGCGGCGACGTCACCGGTCACGGCCGCGTCGATCAGTTCGGTCAGCGCGGCTCGGGTCGACGGGTCCGGATCGTGGTCCCGCCAGCGCCGCGCGGTCGCGAACAGCTCGGCCCGGGTCACCGGATGCGGCGACCCGGCTCGACGCGGTCTCCCAGTGCCACCCGGGCACCGCGCAGGATCTGCGTGTCCATCCCGACCAACGTGATCTTCTCGGTCGGGACCGGGCGTGTCCGCGGGTGCCCGCCGATCACCGCGTTCGGGCCGACGCGCACGCGATCGTCGAGGACAGACCATGCGACCGACGCGCCGGCGCCGATGACAACGTCGCCGAAGATCACCGAATCGGCCACGACCGCACCCTTTTCGACGACGACACCCGGTCCGAGAACACTGCGTCGGACCGTTCCGTGCACGTGGGCGCCGCTGCTGACGAGACTGTCCTCGACCACCGCCCCGGTCTCGACACGCGCGGCCGGGCGCTGCGGCTGGTTGGTGAGGATCGGCCGGTCGGCGCGGAAGACGTCGAGGGACCCATCGATGAGGTCGCGGTGCGCCTGCAGGTAGGTCTCGGGACGGCCGGCGTCGATCCAGTACCCCGGCATCGCGTGGGCCACCGTCTTGCCGCGGTCGACGAACCACGGCACCAGGTGTTCGCCGAAGTCGCCCAGGCCGGTGTCGTCCTTCGGGGACCCCTCGGTCGTCCGGCTCTCCAGGTACTCGAGGCCCTCGGTGAGGACGGCCGGGTCGTAGACGAAGATCTCGGTGGCGATCGTGCGCGTGGTGGCGCGTTCGGGTTTGTAGCGGAACTCGCGGACGGTCCCGTCTCGACGGGCCTTCACGGTGGCGTGCTGGGTGGCCTCGTCCAGCGGACACGTCGTGGTGACGACAGTGCATTCGGCGGCATGGCGGCGATGGGTCTCGATGGCGTCGCGGAAGTCGAAGTCGTAGACGTGGTCGGCACTCATGACGATGACCTCGGCCGGCGCGTGTTCGGCGATGCGGCCGCGGATGCGGTACAGCAGGTCGGCGTTGCCGGTCGCGAAGCCGTCTTCGGTTTCCGGGGCGTCGGTCTGTTCCGGCATCACCACGCGCAACCCGCCGCTCGTACGGTCCAGATCCCAGGGACGGCCACCCGCCACGATCTGGGTGATGGTCTCGGCCTCGTACTGCACGCACAACCACACGTCGTCGATGTGACTGTGGTGCAGGTTGGAGAGCGGAAAATCGATGAGCTGGTAGTTGCCCGCGAACGGCAACGCGGGTTTCGCCCGCCGATCGGTCAGCACCTCCATCCGCGAACCACGTCCACCGGCCTGCACGATCGCGAGAACCTCCGAATAACGCATCACCCCAGTCTGCCCCACGCCGCCGGGTTTGCCCGGATACCGTGGCCGACGGAACTCGACGGCACGCGACGAGGAGGTACGAGCAGTGGCGCGCATTCATCGGGCCGAGCATGCGACGACGGAGCGTGTCGAGGTCGACTGCCTCGTGGTCGGCGGCGGCATCGTCGGGCTGGCGGTGGCGCGGGCGTTCGCCCGGCGAGGACGCGACGTCGTCGTCCTGGAGTCCGCCGATTCGGTTGGCGCGCAGACGACCTCGCGGAGCTCGGAGGTCATCCACGCCGGGATCTACTACCCCCGGGGAAGCCTGAAGGCGGAACTGTGCGTCCGGGGCCGCGAGCAGTTGACCCGGTTCTGCGACGAGCACGGCGTCTCGTGGGCGCGGCCGGGCAAACTCATCGTCGCCACCGACGGCACGCAGAACGAACGCCTGGAGGACTTGCTCCGACACGGCCTGGCCAACGGCGTTTCCGACCTCCGGCGGATCGGGGTGGACGAACTGCGCGACCGGGAACCGGCGGTCGACGGCGTCGCGGCTCTGTTCTCACCGTCGACCGGGATCGTCGACGTCGACGGTGTGGTGCGTGCGCTGGTGCGTGACCTGGAGGCACACGGTGGCGCGATCGCGTTGCGCAGCAGGGTGATCGGCGGAAAGATCGACGCGCACGGTGTCACCGTGCAGACAGCGGAAGGTGAATCGGCCTCTGCCCGCACGCTCGTCAACTGTGCCGGGATCGGCGCGTGGGAGGTGGCCCGGGCGCTGGCCGGCTTCGGCGGCCGGATCCCGCCGCGCTTCCTCGCCAAGGGGAATTACTTCGGGTTGTCCGGCGTCCGGGCGCCGTTCCGTCACCTCGTCTACCCGATCCCCGCCGACGGCGGATTGGGCGTGCACTTCACGATGGATCTCGCCGGCGAGGCCCGATTCGGCCCCGACGTCGAATGGCTGACGCCGTCCCCCGACGAGGCGACCGCCGGGGAGGAACTCGACTACGCCGTCGACGAGTCGCGCGCCGACGCATTCGAGCGAGCCATCCGCACGTATTGGCCGCAATTGCCGGCCAACGCCCTGGTGCCCGCCTACGCCGGGATCCGACCCAAGGTCGCCGGACCGGGTGCCGGTGCCGGCGACTTCGTGATCCAGGGTCCGCGGTCACACGGCATCGCCGGCCTGGTCAACCTCTTCGGTATCGAGTCGCCGGGTATCACGTCATCGTTGGCGATCGCCGACCATGTCGTCGGTCTGGTCACGCCCCCGACGACGTGACCAGACCGACCGGAAGGGCTCAGCCCTGGTGCGCCGCACCCTCTTTGGGGTGGTACTGGTAGGCAGCGCTTGCCTTCTCGCGAACCTTCATGGCCTGGATCGCGTCGTGATGACGCCGGGCGTGATAGGCCAGCGGGAAGTACGTCAGCCGCTCCGGCAGGGTGCGGTAGGCGAATCGCAGATTGCGATGAATCCGCTCGAGGTGACGCTGCTCGGCGTCGGACCAGCTCAGGCCCAGGATTTCCCGCACGCGCGGATCCATGACGCCGACGGTGGTCAGGTAGTTGAAGTTCTGGAACGGCACCGACGCGGTGGCAGCGGCCTTCTTCACGGCGGGGCGCAGCGCCTTGGGCACCGACTTCGGGACGACGGGCGCGGCGCGCATCTGACCGATCAGTTCCAGCGCGACCGGGTGCCGGACGAGCTTGTTCTCGATGAAGTCGTCGAAGTACTCGTCGAACTCCTCGAGGGTCTCGGGGTAGTTCTTCATCGGTACCTGGACGATCTTGGCGATGCGGCGGTTGTCCCGCAGGAGTTCTTTGCGCTCCTCGAGAGTGAAGTGCCGGCCCAGCACCAGCGGCGCGGCGGTCTCGATCGTCGGCAGCGCGGTGGCGATCACCCAGGCGTACGCCTCCGGGTTGAGTGCACTGATGTGCTTGCCCTCCGAGTTGCGCATCTGCAGCGGCTGGTGCAGCTTGCGGAGACGCTTGCCCTCCTCGAGAGCCTCCTGACCGCCGTAGGTCCAGCGCAGCACCGAGTCGGCGGAGCGGATCGCACGTCCCACGGGATCGGTGCGGAAGACTGAATACTTGTCGACGACATCGCCGATGACGGGGTGCATCACCTGCATCACGAACGCCGCCCCGTTGATCGGGAGGAACGTGTACATGCCGGTGAGCTTGGCGGTCAGCGAGTCCGGCGGGATCAGCTCGATCTCGTCGTCGCGGTGGTTGAACAGCGGCTCGCCCGCCACGAAGTCATTGGCTGCGGGTTCGGACGTTGTCCGTTCTTCGTGTACCGCGGTCATGGTGCCCCCAACATCGGTCTCGGAAACTGCTAATTCGACAACATTCGTAGTCAGATTAGCGCAGGCGTTCCCGAAAACCCACCTTTTGTCGGGATTTCGGCTACTGAAGCGAGTCGGCTCCGGCGTCGAGGCCGATGACCACGGTCCGCGTGGCGAGTTCGCGGTGGCGAACCGTGAAGATCCGCGTGCCCTTCTTACGTCCGATGCGGACCTCGCTGAGATCGAGTCCGTCGGCCGTCAGACGCGCGTGGGTCGTGTCCACATCGGTCGACCGCCATGCCACACCCCAGAGCATGACCGGCGACGACGGCACCGGGTCGGCCGGCGGGCGGGGCGCGGCGACGACCTCGACGATCAGGTCGTCGCGCCGGAAGAACAGCTGACGGGCGTCCTGCCCGATCGGCTGGTCGAGACGGAAATCGAGGCCGAAGGTGCCGGCGAACAGCGCGACGGCGACATCGCGGTTGTCGCAGGTGAAGACCAGGTGGTCGAGGCCGGTCAGATCGCCGTCAACGGCGGCCCCGGATTCGGGTCGTTCGGCGATCCCGACGGGACTGGTCTCACCTAGCGCTCCGAGGACGGTGTCCGCGAGCGGATACCCGCGCCGGCCGAGTAGACGCCGGTACGCCGGGATGTCGTCGACCGTGAAGTACACGTCGTGGGTGTCGGGCTCGCCGGCCGACGGCCGCATCGAGAGGGCGACGTTGCCGAGGTTCACCACTCGCCGGCCGTCGGCGCCCGTACCGACCTCGTGTCCGAGCAACCGCTGGTAGGTCTCGGCGGTCGTCGACGGGTCGTCGCTCGCGAGGTCGACGAGTGCGTGCGGGCCGGCGGGCGGAATCGTCACCGCTTCTTCTTACCCTTCCGACGACGAGCCGGCGCCGGCGGCACCCGTCGATGGATCAGTTGCGCCGAGCTGGTGATATGCCAAGCGCGGCAGGAGCACTCGTAGTAGCGCAGCTCCGGGGCGGTTCCGATGAGGTGGCGCCGGAGTCGATCGATGCCCTCACGAGCGTCGGCCGGCGAGGCGAACGGCAGTTTGTCCGGCGTCGGGCAGGCCGGATAGTCGACGCCGGCGCGGCGCCGGCGTCGAGGTTGCTCGCGGAACGCCGTGCGTGCCTCGACATCGCGATAGAACGCTTCGAGATCGTCATCGGAGAAGGGCACCCGTCGATTATCCCCCGAGCCGCGCACGGGCTGGGATCAGCGGGCCATCCACAACCGACGGCGGATGACCTGGCGCATGCGGCGCAGCTCCGCAGCGGTCAATCCCGACGGCGGTTCCGTGTCGACGAGGCGGTCGACCTGGGAGAAGAAGTCGCGATCGGTGAGGCCGAACTCCTCGACGATCTGCCGGGAGGAGCCCCCGCCCAGGGAGTACCAGTCCGTCTCGAACTGGATCATCTGCTGCTGTTTGCTGTCCATGAAGACCACCGAATCTGCGTTTTCGACCTGAAACCCGGACCTGTGTCGCGGAGCCACTCGGCTTCGGCTCCTGCGTGACACACGTCACCGACGTCGTCATTTGTACACCTGTCGACCGACAGAAGACAGCAGGCGGCCCAGACTGATTCCAAAGGTCCCGCAGATGTTCACCGCACGTTCGAGGACGGCCGCGGAGAAGCTCAGACGGCCAGTCGATCGCCGGTCCCGGCACGCGCTTCGCGCCGGTTCGCGCGGATGCTGCTGGCGAGCGACGCACCGATGAACGCCACGCCGACGAGCCCCGTGATCACCTCGTTGATCTCGATCTCGATGCTGATCAACAGGATCGCGGCCAGCGCGCCGATGGCCCAGTGCGCACCGTGTTCGAGGTAGCGGTACTCCCCCAGCGTGCCCTTGCGGACGAGGTAGATCGTGATGGACCGCACGAACATCGCGCCGATGAATCCGAGCCCCAACGCGATGATGATCGGGTCGGAGGTGATGGCGAAGGCGCCGATCACCCCGTCGAAGGAGAACGACGCGTCCAGGAGCTCGAGATAGAGGAACAGGAAGAACCCGGCCTTGCCGGTGGCCACGGTGACCGGGTGCGGACCGGAGCCGTTCGATCCGGACTTGTGCAATTCGGGCCCGTCTGATTCCGGCCCGTCCGATTCCGGCCCGTCCGATTCCGGCTCGGCCATGAACAGCGAGCTGAGCCCGTCGACGGTGATGTAGGTGACCATGCCCAGGATTCCGGCGATCAGGACGGTCGCGCGGCTCTCGTCCGGCGCCAGGAACTCGGCGGTGAGAACCAGCGCCAGGGCGGCCAGTACGACCGCGAGCTGGTCGAGCTTGCCGAGCGTGGCGAGCGGCTTCTCGAGCCACGTGAGCCAGGTCTGCGGGCGCTCGGTGAGCACGAAGTTGAGGAACAGGAGCAGGAGGAACATGCCGCCGAACGCCGCGATCTGCGGGTGGGCCTCGGTGAGGATCGTCTCGTAGCTGGGTTGACCGTCGGCGAAATGCGTCTGCCCTTCGGGCGGCGGGTTCATCGCCAGGTCGAGCGCCTCGACGGGATTGAGACCTCCGGTGATCCACACGATGACCAGCGGGAACAGGAGACGCATGCCGAACACGGCGATGAGCACGCCGACGGTGAGGAACATCTTCTGCCATAACGCGCTCATCCGTTCGAGGATCGTTGCATTGATGACCGCGTTGTCGAACGACAGGGACACCTCGAGCACGCCGAGGATGGCGCACAGGGCGAGACCCGTCCAGCCGAGGTAGAGGTAGGCGACGACCAGCGCCACGAGCGTGACGACGAGCGAGGGCGCGAAGATGCGCGCGGTCACCGCAGCTTCTCGGCTTCCCGCGCGAGTTCGAGCAGCGTGTCGGTGAGGTCGGCCAGCACGTCGTGTCCGGCACCTTCGGCCACCGCGGTGCCGAGGTCCTCCGCGGCGCACCGCAGCGCGAACATCCGGTCGCCGAAGTCGGCGGCCTCGGCCGAGGAGAGGATCACCGCGTCGTCGGGAATGGATGTGCCCTCCAGCAGCGTTCTCTGCTCGTAAGCACGCTGCCTGCACGATCGCTTGCAGTACTTCCGCCGACGCCCCATCTCGGAGTCCACCATCGTGCGCCCGCACCAGGCGCAGGCGTACGGCCGACGCCGACGCGATGCGCCCGTTTGTACGCCGTGCGTAGTGCCTGGTTCCACACCGAGACCGTACCGCTGTCACGACTCGCCCCGCTCGCTGCGCTCCCGGCGGCGGCCCCGCCGAGCGGGGTGGACACACGGGTCGTCGCCGGTGGCGAACCCACGCAGGAATGCGCGTAGAATATTCCTGTTGACGACCCGAAAGTCGTGCGCAGCGTTGCGCGCGAACCTGGAATGCAACAGAGATCTCCCGGCAGACCGGGAGATCCGACGAAGTTGAGAGGAACCCTTCATGGCAGATCGAGTACTTCGGGGTAGCCGCCTCGGCGCGGTGAGCTACGAGACCGATCGTGACCACGACCTCGCGCCACGACGCATCGTCCAGTACCGCACCGACAACGGCGAGATCTTCGACGTGCCGTTCGCCGACGACGCGGAGGTCCCGTCGAAGTGGCCGTGCAAGAACGGCATGGAAGGCACGATCCTCGAGGGCGCCGAGCCCGAGGAGAAGAAGACCAAGCCGCCGCGTACGCACTG
>FKKE01007841.1_pt5 | contig 12056 bp, 9 predicted proteins | sample 1106331 | NCBI WGS metagenome assembly FKKE01 (sample SAMEA3931202, study PRJEB13176) | freshwater metagenome | biome: Drinking water system; feature: drinking water; material: freshwater | place: China | collected 2013-02-06 | reverse complement strand
TTCTTTCGAATTAGGGAACGGGGGTGACCGGAGGTCAGGAAAGGTTCTCGAGGCGAGCGCGTTTCGACAACGAGGCGCGCAACTGACTGAACCGGAACAGTGCGGGTTCGCCGACGACGTCGGTGTAGCGATCGATGACCGCATCGACGAAATCGTCGACCGCGCTGTCCGGTAGTCGGCTCGTCCAATCCGANNCAATCCGACGCCCCGACCGCGAACCAGGCTCGGAAGTCGTCGACCGAATCGAACTGCCAGTTCAGATCCTTTACCGTCAGGTCGTCCACGATGAACCCGGCGTCGGTGGCGAGTTTCCCGAACCGCGACGGTTCCACGTGGACGTAGGGCGCGTCGAAGCCCTCGAAGTAGCGCTTCCGCTCCGGTTGCGCCGCGACCTCCATCGCCACGTCTTCGATACTCGGTCTCTCGGTGGCGCACACCATCTGCAGCACCGCCCGACCGCCGTCGACGAGACTGCGCGCGATTCCTTGCAGCGCCGCCCCCTGGTCGTGCACCCAGTGCAGCGCGTTGAACGACACCGCGATGTCGAAGTCGTCGTCGAAGGGCAGGGCAAGCACGTCGTCGACGTGGAACTGGACTCGCAACAGGTCCGCCGGGACCCGGAGCAGCGCGCGTTCGATCATCCGGCGCGAGGCGTCGACGCCGACGACCGAGCCCGACGGCAGCCGGTCGGCGAGCAGCATCGTGATGAAGCCGTCGCCGCACCCGATGTCCAGCAGCCGTTCGGTCCCGGTGAGTTCGAGGTCGCCGATCGACTCCTCGGCGACCATGCGCTGCAAGGCGCTCACGTCCGCGTACCGGTCACCGTCCCAATCGACCATCGCTCACTCCTCCGTTGCGTACCGACCCCGGGCCATTGTCCCGGCAAGTGCGCACGGCCGCCGGACGTTCGGCGTATCCGGGCCGCCGCAGTCCTACCGCCCCGCCGCGCGTTCCACCATGAGCGAGGCCTCCCGGTAGTGCGCGTACACCTCGGGCGTGGGCGTCCCGGTGAGCGTCTGGGTCGATGTCTCCCACGCGGGCAGTTCACCAGTCAGGGCCCACGCGGCCTGTCGCGCCGCACCGAGCGCCACGTGTTCGCCGTCGGCGGGGACGACGACCTCGCCGCCGAACAGACCCGGTGCGATGTGGCGCACCGCAGCCGACTTCGTGCCACCGCCGGTGAGTAGCACGCGCTCGACGTCGATGCCCTGCTGCTCGATCCGTTCGCGGCAGAACACCAGAGACGAGACCAGGCCCTCGACGGCAGCGCGGGCGATCGCGGCCGGGGTGAAGTTGGCCGCGGTCAGCCCCGTCAGCGTGCCGGTCGCGTCAGGGAGGTTCGGCGAGCGCTCGCCGGCGAAGTAGGGCACCATCGTGACGCCACCCGCGCCGGGCTCAGCCGACATGGCCAACCGCGCGAACTCGGCCAGGTCCACGCCGAGCATCGACGCGGTCGACGCCAGCACCGGGGCGCCGTTCAGTGTGCAGACCAGTGGCAGGTGACGCCCGGTCGCGTCCGCGAACCCGGCCACCAGACCCGACGGATCATTCGGCGCCGCGTCGCCGACGGCGCTGACCACGCCCGACGTACCCAGGGACACAACGGCATCCCCGGGGCCGGCGTGCAGTCCCAGTGCGGCTGCGGCGTTGTCGCCCGCGCCGGCGCCCACGACGACGCCGGTCGGCGTGACGCCGGCCCGTTCCGCGGGGCCGAGGACCCGGGGCAGAAGCGGTCGACGGCCGCGGATCGCGGCTTCGAGCAGATCGGTTCGGTACTCGCCGGTCGCCGCGCTGAAATAGCCGGTGCCGGAAGCGTCGCTGCGGTCGGTCGTCAACTCGGCGAGGTCGCGACTGTCGCGCAGTCGCCAGGTCAGCCAATCGTGCGGGAGACAGATCGCAGCCGTGGCGTCGGCGTGCGCCGGTTCGTGGTCGGCCAGCCAGCGGAGTTTGGTCGCGGTGATGGAAGCCACCGGCACCACCCCGACCGAGCGCGCCCACTGCTCGGACCCGCCGAACTCGTCGACGAGAGCAGCAGCGCTCGGTGCGGAACGGGTGTCGTTCCACAGCAACGCTTCCCGGACCACCCGGCCGTTCCCGTCCAGACAGACCATGCCGTGCTGCTGGCCCGCCACGGACACCGCGGAGACGTCGTCGAAGCCGTCCGCGGCGGCGACCGCAGCGCACAGTGCGTCCCACCAGTGATCCGGGTGCACCTCGGTACCGGCGGGGTGCGGCGCGTGTCCGGTGCGCACCACCTGCCCGGTGTCGGCGTCACAGACGACCACCTTGCATGACTGGGTCGACGAATCGATCCCGGCGACCAGCGTCGTCATGCGAGCAGGTCGATCAGCGTCGCGCGGGCTCCCTTGCTGCGCAACGACTCCAGCGCCGACAGATACGGAGTGGTGAACAGCGGATCCTGCGCGAGGGTACCGAACAACTCGGGGTCGGCGACGAAGGCCAGCGGGTCGGTGCGGGACCGTTGCGCTCGCGGAACGAGTTCGGCCGCAAGCGGGTCGACGACGTCGATCGGTTCCCCTGCCTCGTCGGTGCCCTCGGCGTAGCGGGTCCAGCTCGCCACGACCGCAGCGGCGAGGTCGCTTCGCTGGTCCCGTTCGAGGCGCTCGCGGATCACCGGGACCAGCCACTTCGGGATGCGGTCGGAGGAGTCCTGGCAGAGGCGCGCGATGGTGTCACCGATCGCCGGGTTGGCGAAACGTTCGAGGAGGGTGTCGATGTACTCCCCGACGTCCACGCCGGGAAGCGGACGAAGGGTGGTGGCGCCTTCTTCGGTCATATAGCGGCGCAGCAGGTTCCGAATGTCCGGGTCCGACGACGCGTCGTGCACGTAGCGGTACCCGAGGAGATATCCGAAGTAGCACAGCGCCTGGTGACCGGCGTTGAGCAGGCGCAACTTCATCAGCTCGTACGGGGTGACGTCGTCGACGACCTGGACTCCCACCTGCTCCAGTGCGGGGCGTCCCATCGAGAACTCGTCCTCGAGCACCCACTGTGTGAAGGGCTCGGCGACCACCGGCCAATTGTCGTCGACACCGGTGCGATCGGCGACCTCGGCGGCCAGTTCGGGCGGGGTCGCGGGGGTGATGCGGTCCACCATCGAGTTCGGGAACCGGGTGTTGGTCTGGATCCACGCAGCCACTTCCGGATCGCGCAGCTGCGCGTAGGCGAGAAAGGTCGATCGTGCCATGTGTCCGTTGCCCTGGATGTTGTCGCACGACATGACCGTGAACGACGGGACACCGCGATCCCGGCGCCGCGCGAGTGCCTCGGTCACCAGTCCGAAGACGGTGCGCGGCGGCCCACTGGCCTCGAGGTCGGCGACGATGTCCGGCTTCGTGGCGTCGAACTCGCCGGTCGACGGTGAGAAGTTGTAGCCGCCCTCGGTCACCGTCAGCGAGACGATGCGTGTCGCCGGGTCGCTGAGCCGCTCGATGACCTTCTCGGGATCGTCCGGAGCGTAGAGGTATTCGACGATCGATCCGATCACCGAGGTCTCGACGGCGCCGTCGGGGTGTTTGAGGGTGAGTGTGAACAGTCCGTCCTGCGGCCCCAGGGCGTCGCGCATCGCGGCGTCGGCCGTACGGACGCCGACCCCGCAGATGCCCCACCCGCTCGCCGACGCGTCGGTCGCGAGGAGACGGTCGAGGTACATCGCCTGGTGTGCACGGTGGAACGCGCCCACACCGAAGTGCACGATCCCGGGGGTGACGCCCGAACGGTCGTAGGTGGGGACGTCCACGCCGGCGAGGTCCGACACCGTCTCGTTGTTCAGGGGTGTGCTCATCGACGAGTTCCTTCCGTCTCGTTCGGGGCGGTGTTTGCGCCGGGCCCGGGCTGGTATCTCGAAAGAGAGGGATATACCACGGCTTTGATGGTGCCGGGCGCGCGATCGGAGTCGAGCGCGTCGGCGAGTTGGTCGAGTCCGAACCTGGCGGTGACCATGGCGTCGAGGTCGACGGCGCCGGTCCGTACCAGGGCGAGAGCCGTCGGCCAGGTGTTGGCATAGCGGAACACCCCGGTCAGCACCAGTTCGCGGTTCTGGATGAGCGACACCGGCAGTTCCATCGAGTCGGCGCCCATCCCGACGAGGACGACGCGCCCGCCGGGACGCACCCGGGCCAGTCCATCCCGGACCGCACCCGCGACACCGCTGGCATCGACGAAGGCGTCGACGGGTTCGCTCCCGGTTCCGGGCTCGATCACCGTGGTGGCACCGAATTCGAGTGCGCGAGAACGTCGCTGCGCATCAGGCTCACTGACGACGATGCGCGCGAGACCGGACGCCCGGGCGACCTGCGCCACCATCAGGCCGATCGGACCCGCGCCGGCGATCAGGACCGAGCCGCCCACCGACACCTCGGCTTTGCGCATCGCGGCGATGCCCACGGAGAGCGGCTCGAACAAGGCGGCGGCCTCGTCGGAGACCTCGGGTGGCACGGGATGGGCGAAATCGGCTCCGATGGTCACGAATTCGGCGAAGGCGCCGTCCACCGGAGGCGTCGCGTAGAACCGCATGTGTGGGCACAGGTGGTAGTCACCGCGTCTGCTCTCCGCTGTGGTCGGGTCGGGACGCTGCGGTTCGATGGACACCCGCTCGCCGACCCGGCCCGGGTCCACCCCTTCCCCGACGGCGACGACGACCCCGGCCGCCTCGTGACCGAGGACGAGCGGTTCGCGGACCACGAACTCGCCGATCCGTCCGTGACGAAAGTAGTGGGTGTCGGACCCGCAGACCCCCACCGCGCGCACGGCAACCGTGACGTCACCGGGCTCCGGGTCCGGCGACCTGCGACTTTCGGTGGTCACCGAGAGATCGGGATGCAGGACGGCGGCGCGCATCGCGTCGGGAACGTCCGCTATGGGGCGATCGGCTGTTGCGTGGGTCACACCCGGATGCTAGCTTATTGAGCACATTGACCGCCAGTGAGCAGATGCTCACCGTCGTTGGCTCAACGAGCGACGGCGACGACAGGGACGGGGCACGCGACCATGGCACCTCGGAAGTCGACGAGCGACGACGGCGAGCCGTCCGTCTCGACAGTCCGCGCGGCCTCGCGCGGAACCCCCGACTCCGGCCAGGACCTGCGTCTTCTCGTCCGCGCCGCGACCATGTACCACCTCGAGGGGCTCACCCAGGCCGAGATCGCATCACGCCTGGGCGTCTCGCGGCCGACCGCCGGTCGGCTGGTGGCGCGGGCCCGGGCGCAGGGCCTGGTCCGCGTGTCCGTGGCTGCGCCGGCGCACCTCTCGGCCTCGATCCACACCGATCTCGAGCGCGCGGTGGAGGAGACCCTGGGTCTCGACGAGGTGCTCATCATCGACGAGGTGGCCGACGGCACCACCACCGGCAACGCCGCGCTCGGCCGCGCCGGGGCCTCGGTGCTCACCCGCCGCATCCAGGCGACCGACACCTTCGGATTCACCTGGGGGCCGGAGCAGGTGGCTGTCGCCGACGCCATGGCCGCATCGGCGTCATGTCAGCGGGTCGTGCAGATGGACGGCTCGATGACCTCGGTGGAGTACCACACCGGCGTCGACCATGCACTGTCCCGGTTCTCCGAACGTCTTCATGCCCGTCCGCTGCGGCTGGTCGCACCGCTCTATGTCGACCCGGAGACGGTCACCGCCGTGAACCGTGATTCGATTCTGTCGCAGGCGCTCTCGGCGGCACGCGGTGCGCAGGTGATGCTCTTCGGCGTCGGGTCGGTGTCGACGTCGACCACATTGTTCGAGGGCTCGTTCATCGATGCCGTCGTCCTCGACGAACTCCTGGAACTCGGCGCGGTCGGAGAGATCGGCGGACGCTTCTACGACGCGCACGGCGTCGCGGTGCCCTCCAGTCTCGTCGATCGGACCGTCTCGGTTTCGCTCGACGCGGTCCGGGCCTGCCCGACATCGATCCTCGTGTCCGGTGGCACACACCGTCGCGAATCCATCCTCGGTGCACTGCGCGGTGGCTACGCCACCATTCTCGTCACCGACCTCGCCACCGCCGAATGGCTTGTGGTGCAAGAGAAAGGCGAACAATGATGTTCTCCCGACACCGAGTGCGATGGGCGCTGGGTGCGATCATCGCGACCGTGGCGCTGGTGCTCACCGGCTGCTCCGGCGCCGGTTCACTCACCGGCGGCGGTGGTCGCGAGATCACCGTCGCGATGGTCTCCAATTCGCAGATGCAGGACGCGGTCAAGCTGTCCACGCAGTTCGAGGAGCAGAATCCCGGCGTCACGGTGCGATTCGTGACCCTCTCCGAGAACGAGGCGCGGGCCAAGATCACCGCATCGGTGGCCACCGGCGGCGGTGAGTTCGACGTCGTGATGATCAGCAACTACGAGACCCCGATGTGGGGCGAGTACGGCTGGCTCGTGAATCTGAGCCCGTACATGAATGCCGATCCCGAGTACGACGCCGACGACTTCATCCCGACGCTGAAAACGGCCCTCTCTCACGACGGTTCGATGTACTCGGCGCCCTTCTACGGCGAGTCGTCGTTCCTGATGTACAACAAGAAGCTCTTCGCCGAGGCGGGGGTGTCGTTGCCGGCCCAGCCGACGTGGCCCCAGGTCGCGGAGGCGGCGGCCAAGCTCGACAACGAGCGCACCGCGGGCATCTGCCTGCGCGGCAAGCCCGGCTGGGGTGAGGTGCTCGCCCCGCTCAACACGGTGATCAACGCCTTCGGCGGCCGCTGGTACGACGAGGACTGGAACGCGCAGCTCGACAGTCCGGAGGTCGCCGCGGCGGTGAAGTTCTACGTCGACACCGTCCGGAACCACGGCGAGGCCGGCGCCGCGTCGTCGGGTTTCCAGGAGTGCGGAAACCTGTTGTCGCAGGGCCAGGTCGCGATGTGGTACGACGCGACCTCGGCGGTGTCGGTGCTCGAGAGCCCGGACACCTCGTCGATCGCCGGGGACGTCGGCTACCTGCCGGCGCCCAGTATGGCCAAGGGAGACAACGGCTGGCTCTACACCTGGTCGCTGGGCATCCCCACCAGCAGCGAACACCAGGACGAGGCGTGGAAGTTCATCCGGTGGATGACCAGCAAGAGCTACATCGAGTACGTCTCGGAGACGCTGGGGCCCAGTCACGTTCCACCCGGCAGCCGACTGTCCACGTATGAACTGCCGGCCTACAAGGAACTCGCCGCGCCGTTCGCCGAGCAGACACTGAGCGCGATGCGCGCAGCGAACCAGTTGAAGCCGACCCTCGAGCCGGTGCCCTACACCGGCGTCCAGTTCCTCGCGATCCCGGAGTTCCAGGACCTCGGAACCCGGGTGAGTCAACAGATCTCGGCAGCCATCGCCGGTCAGATCAGTGTCGACGACGCGCTCGCCCAGGCACAGGAGTACGCCCAGGTCGTCGGCAAGTCCTACCAGAGGGAGCAGTGATCATGGCCACCGCAGTCTCCACTCCACCACCCGACACGACGCCGAAGGCGCCGCTGACGTCCTCGCGTGATCGCGTCACGCGCGCCGAGGGCTGGCGGCGTCGCGGCCCGCTCCTGCCGGCCCTGATCTTCTTGATCGTGGTCACGCAGATCCCGTTCGTGTTCACGCTGTACTACTCCACCCAGTCCTGGAACCTGGTGCGTCCGGATTCGCGTGCGTTCGTCGGTCTCGACAACTATGTCGCGGTCTTCGGCGACAGTCAGTTCTGGCGGGTGACGGTCAACACGATCCTGCTGATCGTCGGCACGGTGCTCATCTCGGTGCTCCTCGGTCTGATGTTCGCCCTTCTGCTCGACCGGAAGTTCCTGGGCCGGGGCGTGGTTCGGACACTGCTCATCACGCCGTTCCTGGTGACCCCGGTGGCGGCTGCGCTGCTGTGGAAGACGAGCTTGCTCTCGCCGACCAACGGACTCGTCAACTGGGCGCTGAGTCCGTTCGGTGTCGAGACCGACTGGCTGTCGGAGTTCCCGCTGATGAGCGTGATGGCCGAATTGGTCTGGCAGTGGACGCCGTTCATGATGCTGCTGATCCTCGCGGGCCTGCAATCGATGCCCCGTGACATCCAGGAAGCGGCACGCGTCGACGGCGCCACGAGCTTCCGGCTCTTCCGGGAACTCACACTCCCGCATCTGCGCCGGTTCATCGAACTGGGTGCGGTGCTCGGGGCCATCTACCTGGTCAACACCTTCGACGCGGTGTACATGATGACCTCCGGTGGTCCGGGTGTCTCCAGTTCGAATCTGTCGTACTACATCTACCAGCGCGCGTTCCTCGGCTTCGACATCGGCCAGGCCGCGGCGATGGGTGTTGTGACGGTGATCGGCACGATCGTCGTCGCCACGCTCGCCCTGCGACTGATCTTCAAATCATTCTCCGGAACAGAGGAGCCGGCCTGATGACCACCGACATTCGCTCCGATCATGCCTCGGCGGGCAATACAGAAGACAAGTCCGGCACCGAGATCCGCCGTCGGCGACAACCACGCCAGGCAGCCCTCACCGCCGTCACCTGGATCCTGGCCATCGGGTTCTTCTTCCCCGTGCTCTGGATGGTGCTGACGGCGTTCAAGCAGGAGAGCGACGCCGCGACGAACCCGCCGACCTTCTTCTTCGAGCCCACGCTGCAGCAGTTCCGAGACGTCTTCGACGCGGGAATCGCCACACCCCTGTTGAATTCCTTGTTCGCGACGATCGTGTCGACGATCCTGGTGCTGTTGCTCGGCGTGCCGGCTGCGTTCGCGCTGTCGCTGCGCCCGGTACGCAAGACCAAGGATGCGCTGTTCTTCTTCATCAGCACCAAGATGCTGCCGATCGTCGCCGCGATCATCCCGCTCTATGTGATCGTCGGCGAGATCGGGATGCTCGACAACATCTGGACGCTGGTCATCCTGTACACCGCGATGAACCTACCGATCGCGGTGTGGATGATGCGGTCGTTCTTCCTCGAGGTCCCCGGCGAACTCCTGGAGGCCGCCAGCATCGACGGCGCGAGTCTGTGGACGTCGGTGCGTGAAGTGATACTGCCGCTCATCTCGCCGGGAATCGCAGCGACAGCACTGATCTGCGTGATCTTCTCGTGGAACGAGTTCTTCTTCGCCGTCAACATGACCGCGGTCAACGCGCAGACGATGCCGGTGTTCCTGACCGGTTTCATGTCCGGCCAGGGCCTGTACTGGGCGCAACTGTCCGCCGCATCCGTGCTCGCCGCGCTGCCGGTCGTCATCTGCGGCTGGATCGCCCAGAACAAGCTCGTCCGCGGACTCTCGTTCGGCGCGATCAAGTGACAGCACAGTTCGATGCCGCGCCACCGGTCCCAGCGCGGAGCAATCAAGTGATCCATTCCCTCTGACACGCACTCGCACAACACTTTTGCAGAAACCGGAGAACATCATGGCTTCCATCACCTACGACAAGGCCTGCTGCGTCTACCCCGGCGCGGACAAACTCGCCGTCGACTCACTGAACCTGGACATCGACGACGGTGAGTTCGTGGTCCTCGTCGGACCGTCGGGCTCGGGCAAGTCCACCGCCCTGCGCATGCTCGCCGGACTCGAAGAGATCGACTCCGGTCAGATCCGGATCGGTGGCGACAACATGGTCGGCGTCGCACCCAAGGACCGCGACATCGCGATGGTCTTCCAGAACTACGCGCTGTACCCCAACAAGACCGTCGGGGAGAACATGGGTTTCGCGTTGAAGATGCGCGGCGTGCCCGCCGACGAGCGCAAGCGCAAGGTCGCCGAGGCCGCGCGGTTGCTCGACCTGACCGACTTCCTCGACCGCAAGCCGGCGAAGCTGTCGGGTGGCCAGCGGCAGCGTGTCGCCATGGGGCGGGCCATCGTTCGCGAACCGCAGGTCTTCTGCATGGACGAACCGCTGTCGAACCTCGACGCCAAACTCCGCGTTCAGACCCGTACCCAGATCGCGGCCCTGCAGCGGCGTCTGGGCACCACGACCGTCTATGTCACCCACGACCAGGTCGAGGCGATGACGATGGGGGATCGTGTCGCTGTCCTCAAGAACGGTGTGCTGCAGCAGTTCTCCACGCCGACGGAACTGTACGACCGCCCGGTCAACGCATTCGTCGCCGGGTTCATCGGCTCGCCGGGGATGAACCTCTTCGTGGCGCCGGTCGTCGACGGTGTGATCACCGTGTCGGGCGCCGCCGTGGACATCGACGCCGAAGCGCAGGCCGCGCTGCGTCGTTCCGGTCTGGAGTCCGTGGTCGTGGGCATCCGTCCGGAACACCTCGCGTTGTCCGACGGTGGCACCGGACTCAACGCCGACGTCGCCCTCCTCGAGGAACTCGGCAGCGAGACCTACATCTACGCCAACCTCGCCGACGACTCGGTCCGCAACCTCGACGGCGATCCGATGGTGATGGTCGCGCGGTCTGCCGACCGGGCCCCGGCCAAGCGCGGTGAGGGCATCCGCCTGCGCCAGTCCGACAGTGCGGTGCACCTCTTCGACCCGTCCACCGGAGACCGGATCAACTGATCGACCCGTCGACTGGGCGTCGTCTCGCGACGCGAGATTCTCCGCTGGTTGAGCCCTGTTCTCCGCTGGTTGAGCCCTGTCGAAACCACCCCGGTGCAGCCGCTGTAGATCTCGGAGGGCACCCTCGGAGATTGTGACCATCTGGGAACTAGTCGTCGTACTCGTCGCCGGCGTCGGGGCGGGCGCGATCAACGCCCTCGTGGGCAGCGGAACCCTCATCACGTTCCCGACGCTGGTCGCGTTCGGCGTCCCGCCGGTCACCGCGACGATGTCCAACGCGATCGGCCTCGTCGCCGGCGGGGTGTCCGGAACGTGGGGATACCGGCGTGAACTCGAGGGCCAGTGGCCGCGCCTCCGGTGGCAGATTCCGGCGTCGTTCACCGGTGCGATCGCCGGCTGCTGGCTTCTGCTCCATCTGCCGGAGACGGTGTTCGAGACCGTGGTCCCGATTCTGCTCGTCGCCGCGCTGATCCTCGTCGTCGCGCAGCCCTACATCCAGAGATGGGTGGGCACTCGCACGTCCCTCGGCGGAGACCTCACGCCATCGCACCTCGGTCCCCTGCGGATCGCGGCGATGACCCTCGGGACATTCGCCGTTGGTGTCTACGGCGGCTACTTCACCGCCGCGCAGGGCATCCTCTTGATGGGCATCCTGGGGGTGGTCGTACCGGACCACCTGCAACGGCTGAACGCGGCCAAGAACCTGCTGTCCCTGGTGGTCAACGTCGTCGCCGCCGTCACGTACACGCTGGTCGCGTTCGACCGGATCGATTGGTGGGCCGCGGCGGCCACCGCCGTCGGCTCGCTCATCGGCGGTTTCCTCGGCGCCAGGTACGGGCGGCGCCTCTCCCCCCGCGCGCTTCGGGGGGTGATCGTCGTCGTCGGGCTCATCGGTCTCTGGCGACTGCTCGCGTGATCCCGGGGTGCACGGTCGACGTGAATCGACGCCCAGTCGACGGGAGTGGGTCAGTGCGCGGCGGCGGTGTCCTTCTTGCGCCGCGGGATGACGTGCAGGATCGCCACGATGATCGCACCGACCACCAGGCCGACGACTGCGGAGAGCACGGTGCCGGCCGTCCAGGACAGCACGGCGCCGAAGCCGCCGTGGACCAGCTCTTCGAACCAGTGCTCGACGTCGTGGAGCCGATCGGCGGGCCAATGGAAGCCGGCCTCGCCGACGTTGACGATCAGGATGTGGCCACCCACCCAGAGCATGGCCGCGATACCGACGACCGTCAGCGTCGACATGATCTTGGGCATGGCGCGGACCAGACCGCGGCCGATCTTCTGCACCGTCGGCGACTCGCGCTGCGCCAGTGCCAGCCCGACGTCGTCCATCTTCACGATGACGGCGACGACGCCGTAGACGAGCGCGGTGATCAGGAAGGCGACGACCACGAGGACCGCGAGACGGGTCCAGAACGGTTCGGACTCGACGGAGGACAACGAGATGACCATGATCTCGGCGGACAGGATCAGGTCGGTACGGATCGCGCCGCTGACCATCGTCTTCTCGAACTCCGGACCGGCTTGACCGGCGGTCTGCTCCTCGGCGTGGTGGCCGCCGCCGACCGCCTCCCAGACCTTCTCGGCG
>FKKE01003204.1_pt1 | contig 12064 bp, 12 predicted proteins | sample 1106331 | NCBI WGS metagenome assembly FKKE01 (sample SAMEA3931202, study PRJEB13176) | freshwater metagenome | biome: Drinking water system; feature: drinking water; material: freshwater | place: China | collected 2013-02-06 | reverse complement strand
CCTATAGTGCCGCCGATTTTGATGCAACTGGCACTCATTCATAGCGATCTTCTGATTCTAAAGGGTGTGCACTATTAACTCTCACTTCCTACCAATCCATAAGGAGGCAGCACATGCGTAATGTGGTGGCACTGGGAGCTGCAATCGTGCTTGTGGGCTCCGTCGGGATCGCGGGCGCACAAGAGCGTTTGCCGCAGAACATTTCCGGCTTGGGCGTCGGAACCGGCGTGGGCGACGTGTCGGGGTCCAGCACCCGCGGCAACACGTTCGATCGGAATGCGTTCTTGGATCGGTTGTCTCAGCCCGAGACGATCTATGGTCGCGTGTTGGCGATCGATTTCCCGGCTCGCAAGATGCACCTGGAGACGGGTGGCAGCTCGCACGATGAAGGCCGTGCGGGAGCCGGGGCGATGAACTCCCTGACCGTGTATTTCGATGACAAGACCAACATGGATCAGATCCGGACCTTGAATGCCGGGGATGACCTGAGCTTGCAGGTGTTTGAGGAAACCTCCGCACATCAGCCGTTCGGCACGGGCAAGAAGATCGTCCGTGAAGTGTGGACGGTCCGCGGCAACGAGAAGCTCGCGGGCTTCGGCGGGTTGGGACAGCGCCCGAACCCGGCTACGGAGCGCGGGATCGTGACCAACAGCTTCACTCCGACCGGCGGACCGATCGGCGGGATTCTCCCCGGCACGGCCGATGGTGGCAGCATCAGCACCAGCGTGGGTGAATTCACGGGTGCGGCTCCTTGCTGGAACTGCGAACCGCAGCCGGGATGGGGCTACAACACGGTTGCTCCGGAAACCAAGGTTCAGAACAAGTCCGACTACGGGGCGGATATGGCCAAGCCAAACCTCTTGAAGGGATATCAGGGCAAGTAGTCGTTCCCGCAGTCCTGTGCGTGAGAAGGGCAGCCTGAAAAGGCTGCCCTTTTTTTTCCGCTGCAGTCGCGTGAGATCAGCGAAGGATACGTGAGCATGTCACAGAGAGCAGGATCTCCCTCCGACACCCCGCCGGCGAGTCTGGATCTTCGGGGCGTCATCTGCCCATACAACTTTGTGAAGACGAAACTGAAGCTCGAGACCATGGATCCTGGGCAGCTACTCGCGGTGTTGCTGGATGACGGTGAACCGATTCGCAATGTCCCCCAAAGTGTTCAAAACGAGGGGCACACGGTTGTGACTCAGGAACGGGATGCTGCGGGGCATTACCGTGTGGTGATTCGACGACGATCTGATGACGAATAGCGAGTCGAGCGTGGCCCCGGTGTCCCCGCCGCCCTTCTGCCGGTCTTGCTTTGGGATCGCGCGCCCTCGATGACAATCGTCCAACAGGTTGCCGGGGATGCCGCCCCCTGCCGTATATCCAGATCCTTGAGTGTGGCGTAGGAGAGGTGTTCCTCTGCGGCCCCGAGGTTGCGACAGAGGCATGCTTGCCGCGGTCCGAGGTAGCGCCCAAGGTCGGCAAGTTGCTGTCGAATGTGCGGGGGATCGAGAAAGATCACCAGCGTCTCCACTGTTCCTGACAGCTCGCGCAGCAGTCGGCTCCGTGGCGCGTGTGTCGCGGGCAACCTGCCGACGAAACGAATCCGGTCCCCCTCAAGGCCGGAGACCGAGACCGCGGCCGTGAGTGCGGAGGGTCCTGGGATCGGCGTGACGGGTATTCCACCGGCAGCGGCGGCTCGAACGAGGAACGCTCCCGGGTCATAGATGGCAGGGGTTCCACAGTCGGTGACGAGGGCGACGGAATGACCGCTTTTTAGCTGGTCGAGCAGAAGGGCGGTTTTTTCGTCCCGATTGTCGTGGTGATAGGACGTGATGGGGGCGGCGGCGGGGCGGGCGAGACGATGGTGTGCCAACAACGCCTGTGTCGCGCGCGGGTCTTCTGACGCGATGATTTCGACGGATTCCAGAATGCGCGCGGCTCGGATCGTCAGGTCGTCCGGGTGGCTCAGCGGGACGGCCACCACGTACAGGGTCCCTGCCGCCGCCAACCGTGGGGTGTTCAGAGGGGCCGTACCGGTGTCCGCGTGCCCGGGAACGTGATTTCGGCGCCGCATAAGAGTTAGCGGTTCCTTGACGCGAGTTTTTCAAGACCGCTATAATTTCGAGATTCGCTCATCAAGCCATTTCTCCTCATCCGCCAAGGAGTTAGCGGTTCATGCCCGTTCCGTTTTTCATGGCCACCATCGGCCTGTATTTCGTGGCGACCGTCTGCTTCCTGGTGTATTTGCTTCGACGATCGGACGCGCTCTCCAAAATCTCCCTTGGGTTGACCGCTGCCGGGTTCGCCACCCATACCGTCGCGCTCGTCCTTCGCATGGTCGCGGCGGATACGGCGCCCCTCTCCAGTTTTCATGAAGCCTTGTCGTTCTCCTCCTGGATGTTGGTGCTCGTCTTCCTGGCGGTGGAATTCCGCCATCGGATCCATGTGCTGGGCTCCTTTATCGTGCCCTTGGCGTTGATCAGCCTGGTCTCGGCGGCGGCGCTCCCGGAACGTGTGCAGACGCTGGGGCCCGGTTTCAAGAGCGTCTGGCTGCATGTCACGCTCAGCATGCTGGGCACCGTGGGATTTGCGGTCGCTTTTGTGGCCGGCCTGATGTACCTCATTCAGGACCGCTTGCTCAAATCCAAGCGCTTCAACGTCTTGTATGCCAAGCTGCCACCCCTGGATTTTCTGGACCATCTGAACCAGCAGTCCATCGTCATGGGGTTTCCGCTCCTGACGCTAGGCATCATCACGGGTGCCCTGTCGGCCGAGTTTGCACAGGGATCATATCTTAGTTGGAATCCTGAGCAAACCTGGGCGTTGGTGACGTGGGTGTTTTATTTCGTGGTGCTCCTGGGACGATTGACGGTGGGATGGCGGGCGAAACGCGCGGCTTACCTGACGATCATCGGATTCGCCGTCGTCATCCTGACGTTGATCGGGGTCGTGCTCAAGAACCAAGGGCCGGTGTCGTAGTATGCACGTCATTCTCGTCGGCCTGAGCCACAAGACGGCCCCCGTGGAGATTCGGGAGCGCTTGGCGGTGCCCGAAAGCCGGTTGGGGGAGGCCCTGACCCGGCTGTGTTCCTATCCCAGTGTCAAGGAGGGGCTGCTCCTGTCCACCTGCAATCGGGTGGAGGTCTATGCGGTGGTCGACTCCGTGGAGGCGGGCTACAACAGCGTCCAGGAGTTCTTGGCCGATACCCATCTCTCCTTGTCGAGCGAACAGCTTACGCCGCACCTCTATTGGCAGACGGGTGATCGGGCGATCACCCATTTGTTCCGTGTGGCGTCCAGTCTGGACTCGATGATCATCGGCGAGTCGCAAATTCTCGGCCAATTCAAGGACGCGTTCGACGTCGCCCTCGCGCACAAGGCGACCGGCATGATCCTGAACAAGGTGGCCAAGAAGGCCATTTCAGTCGCCAAGCGCGTCCGCACCGAAACGAAGATCGCCGAAACGGCGGTGTCCGTGAGCTACGCGGCGGTCGAGTTGGCCAAGAAGATCTTCTCCAATTTGGCCGAACAGCAGGTCTTGTTGGTGGGAGCGGGGGAAATGGCTAAACTGGCGGCGCGCCACTTCATCGCGCAAGGCGTCCGGCAGATTCGAGTCACGACGCGGAACGCGCAGAATGCGGTCGAGCTGGCCAAGCGGTTCGATGGCGTGCCGATTCCGTTTGAACAGTACCATGCCGAAATGGCGCAGGCGGATATCATCCTCTGTTCGACCGGCGCCTCGAACTACCTCATCACCGCCGAACATGTGCAGCGCGCGGTCCGCCAGCGTCACAACCGTCCCATGTTCCTGATCGACATTTCGGTGCCGCGTAACATCGATCCCTCGGTGCGCGATGTCGACAACGCGTTCCTGTTCGATATCGACGACCTCAAGCAGCGTGTGGAACAAAATCGCGAGGAGCGATTGCGGGAGGCCGACAAGGCGGAACGGCTGGTGGGGGAGGAAGTCAGCGTCATCGAACAGTGGTTCAAGTCGCTGGAAGTTACGCCGACGATCGTGGCCCTGCGCAGCCGCGCCGATGTCATCACCCAGACCGAATTGGACCGCATCCAAGCCCGCTTGGCCGCGCTGTCGACGCAGGATCGGGAATTGGTGGAGTCGCTGGCGCACGCCATCGCCAACAAACTGGTACACGGGGCCATGGTGACGCTCAAGGCCGAAGCCACATCCGCATCCGGGGGCCTCTATGTCGAGGCCGCCCGGCGGTTTTTCAATCTCGATGCGCCCTCCTCGGCCGGGACCGCCTCTGCTGCTGGAAACGGCCGGCATGCGGATCCTGCGCCGGACTCCGAAACGGCTGAACATCCGCCGGGGACGGTGGCGTCCCCCACGGATCGGCCGTCGGCCTGGTCTCGCCGGGAGCCCCGGCTGTGACGATTCCACGTTCCCGTCCCACACTGGTGCTCGGCACTCGTGGAAGCAAGCTCGCGCTGCACCAAAGCCAATGGTTCGCAAACGAGGTGATGCGGGTTGCCCCCGGTATTACCGTGACCCTGAAACAAATTCGGACGTCGGGGGACAAGATTCAGGATGTGCCGCTGGCAAAGATCGGGGGCAAAGGGCTGTTCGTCAAGGAAATCGAAGACGCGCTGCTGAGCGGAGAGATCGATGTTGCGGTCCATAGCATGAAGGATGTGCCGACGGCGCTGCCGGACGGGTTGGCGATTACCTGTGTGCCGCACCGGGAGGATCCGCGCGACGTCCTGATCGCGCGCGGGGGGCTCCATCTGGCCGAGTTGCCCCAGCGGGCGCGGATCGGCACCAGCAGCCTCCGGCGGCAGGCGCAACTGCTGCAATACCGCCCGGATTACGACATTCACATGCTGCGCGGGAACTTGGATACACGGATTCGCAAGCTTCAGGAAGGGGTCTACGACGCCATCGTTCTGGCGGCCGCGGGGCTCCGGCGGCTCGGCTGGGCTGATCAGGTGACGGAGTATTTGCCGATTGAGATCAGTTTGCCGGCTATCGGGCAGGGCGCTTTGGGCATCGAGTCGCGGCAAGACGATTCCTTCGTGACGGAGGTGATCGGCCGTCTTGAGGACGCGTCCACCCGTATTGCGGTGACGGCGGAACGGGCGCTCTTGCATCGGTTGGAGGGCGGCTGTCAGGTGCCGATTGCGGCGCACGCCACCGTGCAGGGCTCGCGCGTCCATCTCCAGGGGCTCGTGGCGAGCGTGGATGGGAAGCAGATCGTTCGCGGCGAAGTAAGCGGACCCGCCGATGAGGCGGCGACGTTGGGGGCCGAGCTGGGCAGGCAGTTGTTGGATCGGGGAGGGCGCGAGATTCTGCGCGCGATCTACTCGGCTCCATGAGCGCACGGGGGGCCGACGTGGGCAAGGTGTATTTGGTCGGAGCGGGGCCGGGAGATCCCGGGCTGCTGACGCTCAAAGGGCAGGCCTGTTTGGCGAGGGCCGACGTCGTCTTGTACGACTACCTTGCCAATCCCGCCTTGCTTGGGCACGCGAGACCGGAGGCCGAGCGGATCTATGTCGGTCGGCGCGGCCGCGGAGCCTACCTGAAGCAGGCGGACATCAATCGCCTGCTGATCGATCAGGCTCGGCAGGGACGCACGGTGGTCCGCCTCAAGGGCGGTGATCCCTTCGTGTTCGGGCGGGGCGGGGAGGAGGCCGAAGCGATTGCGGCGGCCGGGATTCCGTTTGAGGTCGTGCCAGGCGTCACGGCCGCGACGGCCGCACCGGCCTATGCGGGGATTCCGGTCACGCACCGGACGATGGCCTCGACGGTGACCTTCGTGACCGGCCACGAGGATCCCACGAAGGAGGCCGAAGCGCTCGAATGGCCCAAGCTCGGCACGGCCCACGGGACCTTGGTCTTCTTCATGGGAATGAAGACGCTCCCGGCCATTGTGGCCCGACTGACGCAGGAGGGGCGGGCGCCGGAGACGCCCGTGGCGTTGATTCACTGGGGAACCTGGGGGAAGCAACGGACGCTGACCGGCACGTTGCGGGACATCGTGGCGCGCAGTGCCGAGGCTCAATTTGAGCCGCCGACCCTGATTGTGATAGGGGAAGTCGTACGGCTGCGGCAGACTCTGAACTGGTTCGAAACGAAGCCGTTGTTCGGCAAGCGTATTCTGGTCACGCGTGCGCGGGCTCAGGCCGAAGAATTCTCGCGGTTGCTGATCGACGCGGGAGCGGATCCCGTCGAATGTCCGACGATTGAAACCGTGCCGCCGGTCTCCTGGGCTTCGGTGGATGCGGCCATTCGAGACGTGGCCGGGTTTCGTTGGTTGATTTTCACCAGCGTCAACGGAATCGCGCCGTTCATGAGCCGACTCGACGCCGCGGGGCTCGATACGCGGGCGTTGGGGCACCTCAAGATTTGCTGTATCGGCCCCAGGACGACAGATGAACTGCGTCGGCATGGGCTGCGGGCTGATCTCGTGCCCGAGGAGTTTCAGGCGGAGGGTATTTTGAAGGCCCTGGCGCGTGAGGGCGTTCAGGGCTGCCGGATTTTGATTCCGCGCGCGGAGGTGGCGCGGGAGATCCTGCCGGAGCAGTTGCGGGCCATGGGCGGCGAGGTGCAGGTGGTGGCCGTGTATCGGACCGTCAGGCCGGCGGCCTCGGTGGACGCGCTGCGCGAAGCCCTTCGCACCCGGACGATCGATATGGTGACGTTCGCCAGCTCGTCCTCGGTCCGGAACTTTGCGGACCTGTTTGCCGACCAGGCGGAACTGCGGCGGGCCATGGGCGACGTGTCGGTCGCCTGCATCGGGCCGATTACCGCGGACACCGTCCGGGAGTGCGGGCTGGAGGTGGCGGTGCAGGCGCGGGCGAATACCATTCCGGCGTTGGCGGACGCGATTGTGGCGCACTATCGGCAAGGCGGGTGAATCGGCGGCCGGGGATGCGAGCGGTACGGTGGTTTGACGAGAGAGGAGGATCGCAATGGTTCCTGTGAAGTCGTTTATGATTCCGGCAGAGAAATTCGTGACAGTGGGGCGCGACGTCGATGTGAAGACGGCGGGGGTCATCATGCGCGACCGCAATATCGGAGCGTTGATGGTGACCCGCGGGCAGGATTCCAAGGAGGTTATCGGGATTATCACGGATACCGATATGGTGCGCCGCGTCATGGCAACGGGCGCCGATACCACGAAGACGACGGTGGAAATGATCATGTCGGCTCCCGTGCATATGATCGATGAGAACAAGACGCTGTTGGACGCGAACGATCTGATGGCGCAGACGCATACCCGGCACTTGGGTGTGTCGCGCAACGGCAAGCTGGTCGGGCTGATTTCCGTCCGCGACCTGGTGGTGTTTTTGACCAACTTGCCGAGAAAGTGACCGGCTGATGTCTTTCCCGCACGTTCGGCTGCGCCGGCTTCGAGAGGTCGCTCCCCTGCGGCGGCTGGTCCGCGAGACTCAGCTGGCCCCCGATGACTTCATCTACCCGCTCTTTGTGCGCAGCGGGGTGGGCAAGCAGGAAGAGATCGGGTCGATGCCCGGCCAGTATCGCTGGTCGATCGATCTGCTGGTGAAGGAGGCGGCCGAGGCCTACGCGCTGGGAATCCCGGCGGTGATTCTGTTCGGGATTCCAGACACCAAGGACGAGCGCGGGAGTTCCGGGACCAATCCCAACGGCATCGTCCCGCAGGCGATTCGTGCGCTCAAGGCGCAGGTTCCGGGGCTGCTCGTGAGTACCGACGTGTGTATCGACGAGTACACGTCCCACGGGCACTGCGGACTGGTGAAGGACGGGCGGGTCCTCAACGACGAGACGCTGGACTGCTTGCGCCTGATGGCGCGGCAGCACGCCGAGGCCGGAGCGGACATGGTGGCCCCCTCGGATATGATGGATGGGCGCGTGGCGGCGATTCGGGATGAATTGGACCGACACGGCTTTTCCCACATCCCGATCATGGCCTATTCGGCGAAGTTCGCCTCCTGCTTTTATGCGCCGTTCCGGGATGCGGCTCATTCCAGCCCCAAGTTCGGGGATCGCAAGTCGTATCAGATGGACCCCGCGAATCGGCGGGAGGCCATGCGGGAGATGGAAAGCGACGTGGCCGAAGGCGCGGATATCATCATGGTGAAACCCGGGTTACCCTTCTTGGACATTATCGCCGACGCGCGCGCGCGGTTTTCGCATCCGATTGCCGCCTACCAGGTCAGCGGGGAATACAGCATGATCAAAGCGGCGGCGAAGGCCGGCTGGCTGGATGAAGGCCTGGCCATGATGGAATCGTTGCTCAGCCTGAGGCGGGCGGGCGCCGACATGATCCTGACCTATTTTGCGAAAGACGCGGCTCGACGGTTGCTGGCTGGGTCCCCATGAAAGTGACGCGCAGCCTGACGGGGTATCGGCCGTCGGCCGCGCCCGTCGCCACGATCGGCAACTTCGATGGGCAGCATCGAGGGCACCAAGCCCTGTTGCGTCTCGTGGTGGACACGGCCGCCGCCGTCGGCGGGACGGCCGTGGTCATCACCTTCGATCCGCATCCCGCCCGGATTTTGTCCCCCCACGTCCCGCTCAAATTTCTTACGTCCCCGGATGAAAAACTTGCCGCGTTCGAAGCGGCCGGCATTCGTGAAGTGGTGTTCCTGCCGTTTACGACGGAATTCGCCGCCCGGACGCCCGACTCATTTGCGCAGGACATCCTGGCGGGGGCGCTTGGGGTGACGGAATTGTTCGTCGGGCAGCATTTCGTCTTTGGGCGGCATCGGGCCGGGCGGATTGCGGACCTGGTCCGATTCGGAGAGCAATGGGGATTTCGTGTGCACGCCATGGCTCCGGTGGAAGTCGATGGGGCCGTCGTCAGCTCCACACGGATCCGTGGGTTGCTGCACGAGGGGAAGGTGGCAGCGGCCGCGCGCTGCCTCGGCCGGCACTATGCCTGGCAGGGGCGAGTGGTGAAAGGACGCCAGCGCGGGCGCGATTTGGGATGGCCCACCGCGAACTTACGGATTCCAGCCGAGCGTGTCGTGCCGTGTGACGGGGTCTATGCCGCGGTGACCCGCTGGGGCAACCACGTCTTCGACTCGATCGTCTACCTGGGGACACGGCCGACCTTTGAGGCCGACGGGGAGCGGGTGCTCGAAGTCCATCTGCTGGACGAGCGTCGGGCCCTTTACGGGGAAGAGATCCGTGTGGAATTCGTGGCGTTCGTACGGGGGGGCACGACGTTTTCCTCTCCGGAAGCGCTGCAGAAACAAATCGCGGCCGATGTGGAGTGCGCGCGCGACCAGTTGCGTGCCATCGCCGCGGGAAGGCTCGCCTAGCACGGGACGCATGATGTCGATTCGCCGACCCGCTCACGTTCGCCAGCCGGCGTTGGTCACAACCGTCGCCCGTACGCTTCGCGACCGCCGGCTGTGTGAGCCGGGGCAATCGTTGCTGGTGGCGGTGTCCGGCGGGCCGGATTCGGTCGCGCTGCTCCGCGCGCTGGCGGCCTTGGCGCCGTCGTGGCGGCTGAGTCTTGCGGCCGTGCACTGCAATTACGGGTTGCGCGGACGTGAATCGCAACGGGATGAGGCGTTCGTGCGCAGGCTGTGTGCTCGGTTGCGGATTCCCTGCCATGTGCATCGGGTGTCAGATGCCGTTCGGAAGGGACGGCCCACCGGATCGCTTCAGCCATGGGCACGCGAACTACGGTACCGGCTCTTTTCCGAGGTGGCCGATCGGGAGGGGCTGGATCGGATTGCGGTGGGGCACACGGCGGATGATCAGGCGGAAACGGTGTTGCTGTGGATGCTGCGGGGAGCAGGGACGACCGGGCTATCGGGCATGCCCGCCATGCGGGAGGGCCGCATCATCCGTCCGCTTCTCGAGTCCACGCGGGAGGAGGTCCTTCGCTACCTCGAATTCGAAGCGCAGCCTTTTCGCACGGATTCCAGCAACCGGCACGGACTGTATCGGCGCAATCGTGTGCGTCGGGAGGTGCTGCCCGTGCTGGCCTCCCTGAATCCGGCGATCGTCCGCACCCTCGCGAAGCAGGCCGACCTGCTGGCCGAGGATGACGTCTATCTGCACGCGCGAACCGTTGAGGCCTTGTGCCAGGTCGGGACACGGTTGGTTTCCGGAGCGCACGAACTGAATCGTTCCAGACTTGCGGTCCTTCCCGTGGCCCTTCAACGTCGAGTCGTACGGGAGGTTCTGCGGGAGGTCTCCGGGCTCGGGACCACGCCGACCTGGGCGTCAGTGTCGATGGTGTTGACTCGTTTGGTGCATGGCTCGTCACGCGGAGCGGTGACGGTGTGCGGCGCCGTGGTGCGACGGGAGTACGATCGGTTGGTGGTCAGCGCTCGACATGCCGTATCGCCGCAGCCGACCCCGTCGAGGTCGGTGGGAGTTTCGGTCGTGCGTCTGGGACGGCAGGCGGGGGCGACGCTTCGGTGGGCGCCCACCGGGCAGACGATTCGCTTGCGGATGGTGGGTCGATCGGAGCGGGGGCGGGCCTGGCCGACGGAATCGCGGGCCTGTGCCGTCTTGGACGCAGATCGGGTCACGCCGCAGTTCAGGCTCCGGAGCTGGGAACCCGGCGACTGGTTCTGTCCAGCAGGGATGGGCGGCCATCGCAAGAAACTGCAGGATTTCTGGACGGACGCCAAGATCCCGCGCGCCGCACGCGCCATGGCGCCGGTGATGGTGGCGCCCGAAGGGATTGTATGGGTCGTGGGGCATCGGGTCGACCAGCGGTTCGTCCCTGGTCCTACGACGAGGCGGGTGGTGATTGCTGAATCGACGCCCATGGATGCAGGGGCGATAGCGAAGGAGCGGGGATGCAGGGAATTTTCGGGCGGCCAATCGTGACTCAGGAGCAAATGCGAACCCGCATCAAAGAACTCGGAAAGCAAATTTCCGAGGATTACGCCGGCAAGGACTTGGTCCTGGTCGGTGTGTTGAAGGGGGCCTACGCATTCTACGCGGATCTTGCGCGTGCGATCGGTATTCCCATGCGGGTCGATTTTATCGTGGTGCGCAGCTACACCGGCGGCACGAAAACCTCGGGGAAGGTGAAGCTGGTGTCGGACTTGACCGAGGACATCAAGTGCCGCGATGTGTTGCTGGTGGAAGATATCGTCGACTCCGGTTTGACGGCGGCGTATCTGCTGAAAAAGCTGGGTGCGCGGAAACCTCGTAGTCTGAAGCTGTGCGCCTTGCTGAGCAAACCGGAACGACGGCAGGTGCATCCGCCGGTCGAATATGTGGGATTCAAGATTCCCAACAAATATGTCGTTGGCTATGGGCTTGACTATCAACAGCAGTACCGCAATCTCCCGTATTTGGTGGCGCTCGATCAAATCGAGGAGTCCGATCAGGAGCGGTAGGCGCTCCCAAGCGTCGGTCCACAGCGGATCCGGAGCGGGGCGCGCCCGTTCCAATAACGCGGGCTCCTTGTCACCTTGAACAACACTGTGTTAGCATGGCTTGATATCTATGGACTTTTCCCCCCCCCTCGTTTCGGGTCCAGGAGGAGTTGAATGAATTCTCGTGTGAAGAACTTGCTGTTCTGGGTGGTGGTGGGTCTCTTCATGATCCTCCTCTTCAATCTGTTCAGCGTCCCGACGCATGCGCCGGAAGATGACGTGATCTTCAGCGAGTTTATGGCCCAGTTGGATAAAGGCGAAATCACGAAGGTGACCATCAAGGGGAGCTACGTGAGCGCCATCCTGAAGGACGGCTCCCGTATCAAGACGTTTACGGCCGACTATCCGGAGTTCGTCAAAGTCTTGCGCGAAAAGAACGTGCAGATCGAGGCGAAGCCGCCGGACGATAGCCCGTGGTACATCACCTTCTTGGTGACGTGGGGCCCGTTTATCCTCTTTTTAGGGCTCTGGTTCTTCCTCATGCGCCAAATGCAGATTGGCGGTAACAAAGCGTTGTCGTTCGGGAAGAGCCGGGCGCGCATGCTCACCGAGGAGCGGAAGAAGGTCACGTTTTCAGATGTGGCTGGCATCGACGAGGCGAAAGAAGAAGTCGTCGAAATCATCGAATTCCTGAAGGATCCTCGGAAATTCCAAAAGCTGGGCGGACGGATTCCGAAGGGGGTCCTCATTGTCGGACCTCCGGGGACCGGCAAGACCC
>FKKE01011368.1_pt2 | contig 12079 bp, 10 predicted proteins | sample 1106331 | NCBI WGS metagenome assembly FKKE01 (sample SAMEA3931202, study PRJEB13176) | freshwater metagenome | biome: Drinking water system; feature: drinking water; material: freshwater | place: China | collected 2013-02-06 | reverse complement strand
CTAATTTGATAGACAAGAAAGAAAGTGTTGACCCTCCATATAGAGTTATTTGTGACATATCAAAAATAAAAAAAAGATACAATTGGAAACCAGACACGAGTTTTCAAAAAGGACTTGAGGAAACCCTTAAATATTACAAGCGAATAGGCTATGAAGTATAAAATGCATTGGTTGCTTTTGTATTCTTTACCCCTTCTAATAGGAACTTTTTTTTTAGTAAGTTACCACTTGTCTGGAAGCTTTAGTGACAGTCTTACATTTTCGGACTCAGCAAAATATGCCGATGTTGCAAGAAACATTATTTTTGAAAATGAGTACTCATCAAACTTTGTATTTTGGCGAGGCCTAGAGAACGGAATTTTGGAAAGTGGTTTTTTTGAGGCGGCTGTTCTTCCGATTCATACGCTGCTAATATTTTTCTCCTATTTGCTCTTTGGAGTGAACGACTTAGCTGTTATGTTTGTTAGCGGCCTTTTTTATATACTTGCGATTTATTGCATATTTTTACTCGGTGATAGGATATTTGGAAAGACCGTAGGAGTCATATCTGCGTTAGTATTTGCGGCATCGCCTGATGTTATAACTTACGCAGTAAATGGTGGTTCCGAGACGATTTTTATTTTCGAAATTTTATTGGCTTGTTACTTGATTTTGTTAAAACCACGGTTTTTAACTTTGCTTACAATTTTTATGTTTGTTCTCATGTACTTCACAAGGCCACAGGCGTTTATTTATATATTGGGAGTTTTGCTATTTTGGCTGCTTACAAAATATGCCTTTAAAAAGTCTTTTTTTTACCTTTCTCTGGCTATTTTGGCAGGACTTTTTATTGATAAGTTTTTATTAAGTCCACTTGATGGTAAATACTTTCTTTATTCAATAACCGCCAAGGGTGCTTTTTCGGCAACGACGCTAGGTGCAGGTGAGTCACCCTCCGATATTTTGCGTAGCAGCGCTTTAAACATGGGAATCCTAGATTTGGTGAAAAAAATATTTTATAACTTATATAACTTTTACCGTCTGGCTCCACAAATAGTTAACCCCTACATGCTTGCCCTTTTTGTTATTAGTATTTTTATGAAACAAAAAGACAAAGTGGCCAGTGCGTTTAAATTGGCTAGTTTATTTACAGTTGGTTTGACTCTTCTGGTTACTGCGACCTCTATACCACTTTTTAGGTATATTCACCCAGTTATCCCTTTAATTTATTTGATGGCAATTAATGTACTTTTGCAAACTGTAAAAAATATTGTTAATGATCAATGGAGTGTAATTAGAAAATTTGTAAGTATTACAAAGTCTGTGGCAACCTTAGTAATATCTTTTGTTTTAGTTTTTGTCTTTATTGTTGGCCAAACCTTGGGTATTATTTTTCTCGACTCTAGATTCGAAAGGAAAACTAAAAACTTTGAAAAGCCACCCCTCTACGTCCTTATGGGTCAAAAACTTAAAGAAAGCACGGATCCCAACGAAGTGGTTATTACTAATTTGGATACATGGGGAAGTTGGTATGGTGAGCGAAAAACAGTTTGGTTTCCTTTAACCCCAAACGAGATAAACCTCGGTGATGATAAAATGCATTTTGATGCAATTTATTTGACAAGTTACCTTATAAACGACTCTAATTATTTTATGGGTGAAGAATGGAGAGGAATATTTGACAACCCACAGGACATTAAGGAAGTCTACATTAAAAACAACTATGAATTTGCCGGTGAGTATGAATTTGCGGCTAGTGGAAATTTTGATAATGAAAATGGTAGGGCAGTGCTTTTAAGAAGAAAAAGTTAAACTCCGAAAGTAATGAAAGTTGTACTCATTCAGGGACTTCTTGCTCCTTATCGCTACCCCATATTTGAGGAGTTGGCCAAAACACCGGGTTTAAGTATGGAAGTTTGGTTTATGGGGAAGCGTGTAAAAAACAGGATTTGGGAACAACAAACAATAAGCGACTATAGCTTTAAACACAAGTTTATGAAAGGCATAACTCTCAACTTTGGGATACGTGATACTTATCCGTTTTGGGTTAACTTTGGGATGTATAAGTTACTAAAGCGTAATCACCCTGATGCAGTAATTATGATGGGTTGGGATTCGCTCACTAGTTTTTTAACTCACATTCTGTGTCGGTTTTTAAATATTAAGTTCATCCTTTACAGCGATTCGACAGCTAACGAGTTAAGTTGGCGAAGAACGTTAACCTTACCAATTGTAATGTTACATGTGAGAACCTCAGATGCACTTATCTGTGGTGGCACGCTAAGTAAGATGTATCTTGAAAAATTGGGTGCACCCCCCAAAAAAATATTTGTTTCATATAACACTGTTGATGTTAAAAAATATAAAGAACTTTTAAAAAGGTATAAAGGTAAAAGACAGCAATTAAAGGAAAAGCTTGGACTGGGCAGTAAGCGAGTAATACTTTATTACGCACAGCTCATTGAAAGAAAGGGAGCTGATATATTGCTGGCAGCTTTCAAAAAATTAAAGAAAAGATACGGAAACATCTCCCTTCTTGTTGTTGGAGATGGCTACTTTAAGGAAAATATAGAGCAAATAGTTGTTCAAGAGAAACTTGACGACGTCGTGATAATTGGTAACCCTGGTGACAATGAGATTTGTAAGTATTACTGTCTTTCCGATATTTTTGTTTTGCCGTCGCGCGAGGACGTTTGGGGATTAGTTGTTAACGAAGCAATGGCCGCTTCACTTCCTGTTATTGTTTCAGATAAGGCGGGGTGCGCGCGCGACCTGGTACGTGATGGTATTAATGGTTATGTGTTTAAGTCTGAGAACATCAATGATTTGGTTGATAAGCTAAGCAAACTATTAAAAAACAAAAGTTTGCTTGCAAACATGGCCAAAAACTCATTTGATTTAATTAAGCTTTACACGCCAGAGTTTACTGTTAAAAGGTTTAGAGAGGCAATCAAAAGCACTTTTTATTATCACAAACTAGCTATTGTTTTTTCAAAACCCATGGTTGCTGGAAAAGTGTCCGTTATTATTCCTGAACATAAAGACAAAGACGGCTTGAGAAAAACTCTGATGGCACTTAAAAAACAAACAGCGGAATTTCCAGTTGAAATAATTGTCGAGCACGACCAAGGGCCTGGATCTTATGCAACCAGAAACAAGGCACTTGCGAGATCTTCTGGTGAGTTTATTGGGTTTATCGATACCGGATCAATCCCTGCCAAGGATTGGTTGAGTCGAGGCTGGTTAAAATTAAAGAGATACGACTATGTTGGTGGGCGGATTAATGTGATTGCAGGTAGTAGTAAATGGCCACCCAGGTGGCTTTTGTTATTTGAAAAAAATCGTGAATTTGCAGTCGAGGATTTTATGCAAGACATGCGCTTTTCACCTACAACCAATCTTTTTGTGAAACGAAAAGTGTTTGAGAAGTTAGGTGGATTTGATGCGCGCATAAAGTCTTCCGGGGACTTGGAGTTTGGTGACCGCGTATACAGGTCCGGCGACTTTTTACAATATTACGATGATGATCTCGTAGTTGCCCATAATGCTAGAAGTATCAAGGAAGTTATTGACAAACAAGCGCGTCTGGCAAAAGGCTTTTACGATTTGGGTAAGTTTTACCCGGAAAGATTTGGCAGGTATAAATTTAGTCTTGTTAAATCACTTATCAAGTTTGTCATGCCTCCTTTGTGGCTTTTTGACAAAAGATCCTGGTTAATTCTTCCTTTGGGGGAGAGATTAGCGGTCTTTTTAACAACCTATATAATAAGCGCTCTTCAGTACCTATTCTTTATACGTTATGGTTTGCTTCGTGAGCGTTAATTTTGTTAAACAAGAAGTCACGATTAAAAAAAGCAATTAATGCCCCTAAAAGCATCACAGAAATATTGGCAACGCTAATAATAAGTGCCCCTGGTAAATATTTTACGCGACTTATGTCCTCACCCATAAGTTTAATAGTATTTACAACTAATTCTTTTAATTTCCAAGGACCGAGAATTATTAGTTGAAATAGTCTACCTGCAACATTTATTTTTTCTATTACTTCGGAACTTTTACTTAACGAAAAGTCTGCCAGAGCAACAAAGTCCGCGCCGTAAATGAGCATTCTGTAAAACCAATCTATTAGTTTGCCCGGGGGTGCGTGAAAGCCCCTCGTTCCCGGAACGCGCATGATTTTAAGGCCTGCATTGGTTAGCACCTTTTCCCATATAGGGATTTTGTTTCTGTAAAGTGGTAGGGTGTAAGGTAGGGGGTTATTCATCATGTCTTGACGGCGTATGGCAAAGTTGTTAAGTGGAAAAAAGTGTTGAGGAACTAAGCCATTTATTTTTTCTGACAGGATTTGTATCATCCATGTAGCATTAAGTGCCATATGGTAAGAAGATATTGTAGTGAGTCTTGTATCGCCAGACATGACAACACCTTCGGGGTATTTTTTGAAAGCGTTGACCATGTTTCTCAACCAAGTCTTTTCATAGCTGACGTCAGAGTCGCAAAAAACTAAAATATTACCCTTCGCTGCCTTGGCACCCTCCATTTTAGATTTAGCGTAGTCCAGCGATCCGTTAACCGTATGTAATCTAACCCATGGATAGTGCTTTTTAATAAAGCCTTGCACTTTTGGAGTTACTTTGCTACCTATTACAACTAACACTTCAAATATATTATTAATAGGGTAGTCTTGATACTTTATGGATGTAAGCGATGTATCCAAGTCAGCAAGTTCGGCCATCCCCAAGTTTTCAGTTTCTAAAATGAGTGATAGCTTTTCCATGCCCCGTAACTATACCACGGACACCTTTTTGTGAGAAAATATGAATTAAAACAGTTCGTGTTTATAAAAAAGCCATATTAAATATGTTGATTGACGAGAGGGAAATCATTGAAAAGTATAAGCTTAAGAAGGATATTAGGGTTCTTGATATAGGCGGAAGCATGGAACAGAGGAAACACATACGAGTTGACACGCTTGTTGATATTATTGCGCCTGAAGATGCACCTTATACACCCAGTAAACTTAAAGCAAGGAATTTTGTTAAGTTAGATATAACAAAGGAAAAATTGCCCTTTGGTAATCGCGAGTTTGACTTTTGTCTTTGTACTCACACACTTGAAGACTTAACCGACCCCTTTTTGGTCATTAGCGAGATGCAAAGAGTCGCAAAAAAAGGACTTATTATTACGCCTTGCTGGGGAGCCGATATGGTTTTTTCTCACGTTGACGCAACAGATTGGTTGACGGGTATTAGAAGGTTGCCCGGTCAAGCTCATCATAAGTGGTTTTTTGAGAAAGTAGGGCGCAATACTCTTCGAGTGGTGTCCAAAGTTTATCCCGTCCTTTATACTTCGAAATTTCATGTTACTGAGTGGAGAGGTGAGCCAGAAATGATTTTCTATTGGCATGGGGGATTTGAGGTTGAGGAAGTTGATACTTTAAATATCCACTCACTAATTGACGTTTATGAGAAATATCTTGCTAAAAACAAAAAGAAGTTTACAAGGGGTCGTGTTCTTGTCTATCTTGACGAACCACTATATTATTTCAAGGCAGCTCTGAAATACCTCCTCAAAAGAGGTGTCGGTTACACTAAAAGGAGTTTGTAGGGTATGCTAGCAAAAATAAAATCAGCAATATTTTCAGGAACTGCTAGGGATACATTTTTTATTTTTGCTGGCAACTCAGCATCTGCAGGGTTTGGTCTTTTTTTCACCCTTTTAGTCGCTAAAGTATTAAGCGTTGCTGAGTTTGGTATATTTTCTGCAGTTAATAATCTTATTATGATAGCTTGTTCATTGTCAGATGCGGGTACTTCGTCGGGAAGCTTGAAGTTCATAGCCCATGCCGAGGCCAAAGGTGACAAAAAAGTTTCTCGCCGTTATACCAAAGCTGCGTTTTTATTAAGGTTTGCAATAAGTACGCTTTTTTCACTCCTACTTTTTGTCTTTGCGCCTTTAGTTGCCAAAAATTTTCTGGCAACAAGTGATATTCGTATGTCTTGGTGGGCAGGAGTAATTAATTTTTTTATTTTCGTTTGGCTTTTCACACCATTTATCTTGCGAGCACGTGGCCTTTTTCTTCAATCTGCAATTGTTGATGGTTCTTTGGGTATTAGTAGATTTCTCATAATAATACCGTTTTATATCTTGGGTGCTGTTACACTTGAAAGCACTTTGTGGGTCTACCTCTTGGGTACGTTATTTGCGCTTTTTTTGTCGTTTTATTTTATGAAGTTAGATTTCTTTACTGCCACCTCCGGTCGAGGCGTTTATAACAAACTTCTGCGTTTTTCCGGTTGGCTTGGGGTTAATAATATTATTTCAGCAATTTCGGGTAGGCTTGATGTGACCATGCTTGCAGCCTTAACAACTGCTACAGCAACGGGTATATACTCATTGGCTTCGCGTTTTGCCCTTTTTATTGTTGTCTTAACAGGCAGCTTCTCTGCAGTTTTGGCAACTAGATTTGCTAGTTTTGGGGATAAACAAAAAGAGAGGGCCTACTTAGTTAAATCAACACTTGGCATTGCCCCTATTGCACTTTTGGTTATTGTCTGGGTCGCCTTTGCGGAACCCTTTTTAACTTTCCTTTTCGGTATGAAGTATTTGCCGGCAGTCCCGGTTTTTCAAGCTTTGGCAATTGCTTATATACCTTTTATATTTACAGCCCCGGCGGTTTCTGCGATTATCTATGCGATGAAAAAGCCAGTTTACATCGGTTATTTCTCTTTTTTCCAGATAGCGCAGGTATTTCTTGTTAATCTTTACAGTATTCCAAAATTAGGAGCTTATGGACCTATTTTGTCACTTTTGATTCTCAACGTTATACTTGTTTCGTTTGTTTGGATAGTTGTGGCAAGGCACTATTGGAGAAAATAGGTTGGCTAAATAAAAAACATGAGAATTTGGTCACATACGATTGTAAAAAACGAGGAGCGCTGGATATGGTATGCGGTAAGTAGTGTTATAAATTATGTGGAGCGTGTGCTTATTTGGGATACTGGTAGTAGCGACAATACTATAAAAATAGTCAAAGAACTTATTAAGAAATATCCTGGCAAGATAGAATTTAGGGAAGTTGGCAATGTTGACCCTGATCAGTTTACAAGTGTGAGGGGCCGGATGCTCGAGCGCACGCAGGCTGACTGGTTTATAGTTAACGACGCTGACGAAATATGGTGGGAGGACTCGATAAAAAAAGTAGTTGATACTATTAACAAAAAAGGCAGAAATCTTGAAAGCATTGTCGTTCCCGTCAAAAACTTGGTGGGTGACATTTTCCACTACCAAGAAGAGGCAGCCGGTAATTATAAATTAGCTGGTAGGCGGGGGCACCTAGCTTTAAAAGCTATTAATACGAAAATTCCGGGACTATCCTCGAAAAACCCTCATGGCACATGGGGTTGGGTCGATAGCCGCGGTAACATGATACAAGAAAGAGATGCTAAGAGCATGCATTTTATTGACGCACCCTTTTTACACACAACACATCTTNNNNATCTTTTAAGAGGTGGTGCAAGGATGTACGACTTAAAAACACCTAAACGTTATAAAAAATTCAAACATGAACTCGGTATACCTTTCTCACTAGACTTTTACTATCCTGAAGTCTTTTTTCAAAGCCGTCCAGATATTGTGCCATCACCTTGGGTAACTATGGATGCAAAGTTTTTTTGGAAGTCTTTACTGTTAACACCCTTAAGGAAAATTAAACGCCGCTTGCCACTTGGTGCAAAAGTCGGCTACTAGTCAAAATACGTCCTCAGCCATATCTCTAGAGTTAATAAACTGAAAAGTTTTGGACCGTAATCGTTTTCTTCAGAATGACTGCTAAACATGTTACTAATTACGCGAGTGTCACATAAGTTTTTTATTTGTGAACTTTTGTTTGTAATTATATGTTTAGTATAAGTCTTGGTTTTACCCGCAAACCATTTGTGTAGTGGAACACCAAAACCCATCTTTTTTCTATACAGATTGTCTTTGGGGACAATTTTCTCTAGAGCCTTTTTAAATATATACTTTGTTTCGCCATTTTTAACCTTCAGACCAAAGGGTATTTTTCCACTAAGTTCAATCATCTTGGTATCAAGAAGAGGTGATCTGCCCTCAAGTGAATTTGCCATGCTGGTCATGTCTGCTTTAGCCAAAAGATCGTCAGGCAGCCAATAAAGCAAATCAAACTTAAGACCAGCGTCTTTTAAGTCTTTACCCTTAAAGAGTCTAAAACACTCCTCAACTTCGGAAAACGTCTGGACTTTTTGAGTTGCTAGTGCTAATTCGCCCCTAGTAAGATTGGGCAATTCTTCTGGTGAGAAAATCTGGTTGTATGATGCAAATCTTTGGTAGAGCGGAAGCTTCGACTTCTCAAGGTATTTTGTAAGTCTTTGGGTGGGGGCCTTTTTATAAGCTTTATTTAGTGCTTTTAAAGCAACAAGGGCTGTGGGTCTGACCAAATTAATATAATTCAAAAAATCAACATCGCGTTTTAAGCGTACATAGCGGTTGGGGTAGCCTGCAAATATTTCATCACCTCCGTCGCCATTTAAGATTACTGTCACATGTTTTCGGGCCTCACGGCTTACAATGTAACTAAGGATTACTCCACCATCAGCAAATGGTTCTTCAAAATTACTGCATATCTCAGGCAGAATCTCTATTCTTTGCTCGCCTACCGGAATTTGTGCGTGGTCGGTTTTGTACATCTTTACAATTTTTTGTGCGTAGATAGACTCATCCCACTTAGTATCTTTAAAGGTAACTGTGAATGTCTTTACTGGCCGGCTCGATAATCTTGCCATGGTGGCAATAACTGCGCTTGAGTCTACTCCCCCAGATAAAAAACCGCCCAGAGGAACATCAGAAATCATACGCAGTCTAACTGCTTCCTCTAGGGTTGATAAAATTTTTTTACACCACTCGGGTTCACTTAAATTGAGTTTTTCGGTGAACAGCGGTTCCCAATAGCGGCTAATTATTAATTTGCCAGTCTTAATATGTAATTTCATAAAATGACCAGGTGGCAGTTTTTTTATGTCTTTAAAACCGGTAAGTGGTGAGGGTATGTAGCCATAACTCAAATATTTACTTATCGCTTCAAAGTCAGGAACTCTCTTTATCTCTTTTTGTGAAATAATTGCTTTTACTTCAGAAGCAAAGATAAATATTTTACCGTCAAAATAATACTTGAGAGGCTTTTTGCCAATTCTGTCACGTGCAAGAAAAAGCGTTTGTTCCTGCGAGTCATAAATGCAAAAAGCAAACATGCCTCGTAGGTGATTTAAACATGCCTCACCATAGCGGTCGTAAAGTGCCAAAATTACCTCAGTATCACATTTAGAGCTAAATGTGTAACCCAATTTAGCAAGAGCCGTTGCCTCTTCTTTAAAGTTGTAAATCTCACCGTTTGTTGTGATAACATACCTTCCTTTTTTATAAAACATGGGTTGATGACCTTTAGGTGAGAGGTCAATTATGGCAAGGCGCCTATTGCCTAACCCCACACGCTTATCTTTTGATATGAATACACCTGCATCGTCTGGTCCGCGGTGGGCAATTTTAGAAGTCATGTGCGTGATATCCTTGACACTTACTTTTCCGCCACCCAAAACTACTCGTCCTGCTATGCCGCACATAATATGTATTAGTAGTATTATTGTGCCAACATGACACTTTAGTCAAAGGTGTCAAAGCATGTATACTCCAGTTACAGGCTTTTTTATGGATAAATTGTTAGGGCGTTACCATATCAACATAGCTTTACCACTTGTGTTGCTTTTTCATCTCTTTTTGTTAATTATTACCAAGTTTACAGCCTGGCCAGAGATGCTTAATTGGCCACACTTAATGCTAGCGGGTTATTTGCCTTACAGGGATATTGCTATTGCTCATAATCCACTCATGCTTATTGTTCTTACTCTTTTTTTCAAGTTTACTGGCTTGGGGCTTTGGGAGCTGCAGGTGTTTACTTGGGGAGTAATACTTCTTACAGATTTACTGGTTTATCTAGTTGCAGAAAAAGTTTATTCACCTAAAAGTGCATTCATACCGCTTACTTTATACGTATTGTTACAAGTGGTTTATGAGGGAAATGGTCTATGGTTTGACTTATTTATGGTCCCCATAGCCCTTTTGACATACTACTTTTTGCGTCTTAGGAAGCCTCTGCTTGTCGGTATATTTTGGGCGTTAGCATTTTTAACAAAGCAAACAGCCCTCTTTTTTGTTTTACCAATTGTTGTGGCTTTTTTTCTAGATAAACCTAATGCTAAAGAGCTAAAAAGATTCGCCTTGGGTGTAGTGGCTACGAGTGTGGTCTTTGTCTTTGTATTAACCACGTTCGGTTTACTTACTGACTATTTTCATTGGGCAGTTGACTTCGCTCTTTTTAGGTTACCAATCGCACAAGGCCAGCTGCATCTACCGAGTTTTTTACAGCTTGTTTTTTATGTATTACCATTTTTGCATTTGTTACTTATTGGCAAAAATAAGGAGTTATTGATTATTTCGCTTTTTAGTGTTGCTGGAATACTCTCAGCGTTTTCAAGATTTGAATTATTTCATTTCCAGCCAGGCCTACCTTTTTTGGCTATTGCCTCATATGGCTTACTAAGCAATCTTCCCAAAAAGTTTAAAAGTTTATTAACTATATTTAGTTTAATTATTGTTTTGCTTGTGGTTAAATTTGCAACCACAAATTTAGGTGGAGACAAAGTCAGATTTTTGGACATGCGCACGCAGGAGTTGGCGCGCTACATATCTGATAAAACTGAACCGGGTGAGGAGATATATATATTGAATTTATGGGAGAATCTATATGCACTAACAAACACCTTGCCAGCAACCAAGCCAGTTGTGCCACACCTTGCTTGGTATATGGAACGCTCGGGGGTGCAGGAGGAAATAGTTAGCGATTTGGAAAGTACGAAACCGACATTTATTTTTGTTGGCCAGTTTATTGGGGGGGAACTCGCAGTTTATAAGCCTCAAAAAATTTACACCTATATTACTTCACATTATCAAGTAATAAATATTGTTAATAATATGGTGGTTTACAAGAGATCATGAAGAAAATTGTTTTTATAAGTGCCTTCCAAGAAGGAGTATTACGAGGGGCTGAAACTTTTACAAAAGAACTTGCTAGACAACTTGCTAAAACCTACCAAGTAGATATTATTGCCGGTCACATGTCACCAGGAAAAAGGTGGCCATTTCTTTGGCGAACTTTTCTAGATCCCAACGGCCTATCGGTTTTTGCTTTCACTATTAGTAAAATAGCTAAAATTTGGAAAGGAAGGTATGACATTGTAATACCGGTTAATGGTGGATGGATGCCAGCAATCATTAGACTTGTTACATGGCTTTATGGTGGCAAAATGATTATTTCAGGTCAATCTGGAATAGGTTGGGATGAGCGCAACAACTTGTGGTGTTTCCCAAATGCATTTGTGGCACTTTCACCAAAAGCACTTAAATGGGCACGCTCGGTTAACCCCATGATTAAAAGTTATTATATTCCCAATGGTGTAGACACCCAAAAATTTACTATTAGAGGTGCCGCTAACACTTTTGGTTTGAATCGTCCAATTGTACTTTGTGTTGCTGCACTTGCGCTTGATAAGCGCATTGATTTAACAATTAAAGCTGTTGCTAAAATTCCCAAGGCAACACTTCTATTGGTGGGGTCTTTGGGTGAAGGCAGCGAAATAATATTGAGTTATGGAAAAAGAATACTGGGTAAAAGATTTGTTTACAAAAGTTTAGCTCATGAAAAAATGCCAGCAGTTTACCGCGGATCTGACGTTTTTACTCTAGTTTCCAAATCCTTCTTTTCGTTTGAGATTGCGATTATTGAGGCGCTAGCTAGTGGTTTACCAGTAGTTATTAATGATGACCCAATTCGCAGAAAAATTGCTGGCGACACTGCAATTTACGTTAATCCCAGTAATACGGCTGGCTACCAAAAAGCACTGCTACAGGCTATTAATAAAGGTAAAGATAAGACATTAACCGTTATGGCCAGAAAATTTGATTGGCAAGTTATTGCAAAGAAATATGTGACTGTCTTTCAAAAGATGGTTTAACAATTGATTAGTGGTAT
>FKKE01001476.1_pt3 | contig 12081 bp, 13 predicted proteins | sample 1106331 | NCBI WGS metagenome assembly FKKE01 (sample SAMEA3931202, study PRJEB13176) | freshwater metagenome | biome: Drinking water system; feature: drinking water; material: freshwater | place: China | collected 2013-02-06 | reverse complement strand
ATCGCCGACGCCATGGCCGAGGCGAAGGAGTGGCTCGTCGTCGGCCCCAGCACGGCCCGGACCGAGTTCGCCCGCTACGTGCGCGAGCACCGGCCGGACCTCGCGCCGCGCATCCTGGCCGTCGAGCCGATGGATCACCCGACTGACCGCGAGATCGCGGCCTACGCCAAGCGCTGGTTCCGCGCCGCCGACCGGATGCGCCCGGTGCTCGATCGCTAGGGGCCGAGCCGCGCCTCGGGCGAGACGACGCGGCGCTCGGGCAGGAGCCGGCGCGGCCGGTAGAGCAGCATCACCACGAGCACGAGGCCGACGAGCACGACGCGCAGGGCCGCCGCCTGCTTGCGCAATTCCGGCGGCAGCACGGCCGAGAGCAGCGATTCGGTCAGCGTCCAAAGCGCCCAGATCGCGACCGTGCCGACGATGGCGCCGAGATTGTTGCCGCTGCCGCCGACGATGAGCATGACGAAGACCTGGAAGGTGAAGATGGGCAGCAGGTCCTGCGGCGAGACGAAACCGACGAAGAACGTGTAGAGCGCGCCCGAGAGGCCCATCAGCACCGAGCCGATGACGAAGCTCTGGAGGCGGAACACGGACGCGTTCTTGCCGAGCGCGGCGGCCGCCTCCTCGTCCTCGCGGATGGCGCGCAAGACGCGGCCCCAGGGCGAGCGCAGCATGCGTTCGAGCGCCCAATAAACGCCGCCGACGATCGCGACCGTGAGCGCCAGGAACAGGGCGTTGGCCGCGAGCGGCGAGCCCGCCATCGCCGCGAACGGCTTGGGCACGCTGTGCAGGCCGTCGAAGCCGCGCGTCACCGACTTCCAGTTCATCGCCAGGAGCTGGACCGAAACGGCGAAGCCGAACGTGGCGATGGCGAGGAAATCGTGGCGCAGGCGCATGGTCGGCACGCCGACGACGACGGCGACGAGGACCTGTTCATGGGCTCCATGGGCACGGTCAATCCCCTGAACCGCTTCTGGGTCAACGACGGCGCGGGCTCCTTCACGGACGTCTCGGCCGCCAGCGGCGTGCAGGACCCGACCAAGTTCGCCAAGGGCTCGGCGGTCTTCGACTACGATCGTGACGGGGACCTCGACCTCGTGGTGAGCAACGGCGCCTTCAACACCATGTCGCTGCTGCGCAACGACTCGCCGGACGGGAACCACTGGCTGGGGGTGAAGCTGCAGGCCAGCGTGAGCAACCGCTCGGCCATCGGCACGCTGGTGAAGGCGCGGGTGGGCAGCCAGACGATGATGCGCCAGGTGCTGGGGGGCTCGAGCGCGCACAGCCAGGACGAGCTGGTGCCGCACTTCGGGCTGGGGTCGGCGACGGTGGTGGACAGCCTGGAGGTGTTCTGGCCCAGCGGGCTGGTGACGCACCTGTCGAACGTGGCGGCGGACCAGTACGTCACGGTGACGGAGGCGCCGCAGCACTTCGCGGCGTACGGGCAGGCGAGCGCGGGGGGTGGGGCGTACGCGCCGTCGCTGATCCTGTCGGGCGAGGCGACGCCGGGCGGGCTGATCGCGATCGACATCGCGTCGGCGCAGGGCGGTGGCCTGGTGTTCCTGCTGGTGGGGCTGCCGGCGGTGACGCCGCTGACGCTCAAGGGTTGCCAGCTGCACCTGCAGCCGTTCTTCCTGACGATCGTGCCGGCGGGGGCGACGACGGCGGGCGCGAACGGGCAGGGGAACTACCACCTGCCGGCGCAGATCCCGCCGTCGGCGACGCCGGTGACGGCGGGCCTGCAGGCCTTCGTGACCAGCCCCTCGCTGCCGGGGAACGAGAGCGCCACCAACGGCGTGACGCTCACCATCCTGCCCTGAGGCGGGCGCACGCGCCGTGGCGTCCTGACAGGATCCGGCGCATGGGGTAGCATCCCCCGGCCGTCGGCATGCGCCCTCCCTCCCGGGCCGCGTGCCGCCGACGCCCCACTTGGACTCACGACGATGCTCGCGCATTCCGTGCCCGGCCGGACCCTGCTGTGCGCCCTCCTCGCCCTCGCCGCGGCGCCTGCCGCGGGCGCCCAGGTGCTCTTCACCAACGTGGCCAGCAGCGCCGGCGTCGGCGGGCAGCCGTACTTCTCCCTCACCTCCCACGGCCTCGGCGCGGCGTGCATCGACGTCAACCGCGACGGCTGGCCCGACCTGTTCTGCGTCAACGGCAAGGGCAGCCCGTCGCACTTCTACCTGAACCAGGGCAACGGCACCTTCGCGCTGCGCGACGACCTGCTGCCGCCGCTGCCCGACGTCGAGAAGCAGGGCGCGATCTTCGCCGACTACGACAACGACGGCGACTTCGATCTGTTCGTGGCCAACTACGGTCCGAACGCCCTGTACCGCAACGAGGGGGGGCGCTTCGACGAGGTGGCGTCCGCGGCGATCCCGGCGCCGGACGATCTCGCGTCCCGGCTCCGTGCGCTCGCCTGGGCCCTGCTGTCCGCCGAGCAGGTCGGGGGCGCGCAGCGAGCGCTCGACCTCACGGTCGAGTACACCAAGTCCCGCAAGCAGTTCGGGCGCACCATCGGCTCGTTCCAGGCCCTCAAGCATCGGATGGCCAACATGTACGTGCTGGTCGAGACGGCGCGGTCGATCTCCCGCGCCGCCGTGGCCGCCCTCGCCGCCGACGACCCGGACGCCGACGACCTGGCGCTGGCCGCCCACGTGTACTGCTCCGATGCCTATCGTCGTGTCGCGGGCGAGGCCATCCAGCTGCACGGCGGCATCGGCATCACCTGGGAGCACGACATCCAGCTCTATTTCAAACGCGCACAGGCCACGTCGCAGATGCTCGGTGCCCCGCACACCGCGGTGACCGAAGCGGCCCGCGCACTGCGCTGACCGACCTCAGTGCCGCCGCGGCCGCCACCGGGCGAGCAGCCGCTCGACCGGGTCGGTCAGCAGCAGTAGGAACAGCGGCAGATTTCCGCTGCGCGGGAACACGATCGCGACGCCCAGTGCGACCGCGAGGATGACGAACGTTGCGACTCCGCTCGACGAGGCGACCCATCGGTCGGTGGCGTCGTCGTCGGCGAGCAGTTCCCGGTGCCGACGACCCCATTCGGCGATCGCGATGAGCCGAGCCCACCGAGACGGCCAGCACACCGATGTAGAGGATGTTGGCCTGCTCGATGTGGGCACCGTCGATGAGGGCCGTCGCGAAGGGCAGCGCCACGATCGTGAGCAACCAGATGAAGTGGAGATTGATCAGCGTGCGGTCGTAGGCGCGGAAGTACTCCATCGTCTGATGGTGCTGGCGCCACAGGATCCAGATGACGCCGAAACTGATGATGAAGCTGACCAGTTCGATCGAGTTGTCGGACACCACATCCGCGACCGACGAATCCTCGCGCAGGTCGTTCGCGATGTCGACGAGCGGGAGCACCAGCAGGGTCAGCGCGATCGCGACCACCGCGTCGGCGAATGCGATGAGCCGGCTCAGTCCCTCTGCCGACTGTCGGTTCTCCGGTTCTGCCATGCGATGCACTGTAGAACGACCGACGGGCGATCGGTATGTCAGACGGCGAAGGCCGCCTCGACCGTCGCCTCGTCGAGTCCGTAGTCCGAGAGCTGGTACCGGTGCTGCGGTTTGCGCGCACCCGACCGGCTCTCCTCGTCGAGCGCGGTCACCGCCGCACGCGCGTCCTCCGACATCGGGGTGTCCAGCGCCGCGTACACCCGCTCGACGGTGCCCATCGGGTCGTTGCGCAGATCGGTGAAGTCGATGTCGAGGAACTGGGCCGGGTCGTACCGCTTCCGTGCGGTGGAGAACTCACGGAGTCCGCGCGACCACAGCTCGAGCTGGTCCTGGCCCACTTGCTCGCCGGTGAACGTCGTCGACCATCCCGGGGTGGCGTGTTCGGCCAAGCTGCACATCGACGCGATGAGAGTGCTGGGCGGCCGGTGCGTCTGGATCACCAGGGCATCCGGGTACGCCGCCATGAGCGCGTCGAGCGCGAACAGATGGCTGGGGTTCTTGAGCACCCACCGCTTGCCGGGATCGTTGAGCCCGATCAGCTGCAGGTTCTTGCGGTGTCGGAGATACGCCGGCGTCCAGTCCTGTTGGGCGAGCCACCTCGAGTAGGTCGGGATGTGCGCGAGGGATTCGTACGAGATCGACATGACGCTCTGGCGGAGGAGCTGCCAGCACTCCTCGACCTCGCCGGCGTCCATGTAGTGCAACCCCATGAACTCGGGATTCTCGACGTGATGTTGCTCGAACCCGGCCTGGATCTGCTGGTAGACGGGGTTGTCGGACCAGGTGTCGCGCGGCGGCCGGGGCTGCGGGAACTCGGCGAGCCACATCTCGACGCCCTGGTGCGCCGGATCGGCGGCCAGCAGTCGGTGCAGCGCAGTCGTTCCCGTGCGCGGCAGGCCGGTCACGAAGATCGGCCGCGTCACCTCGACGTCGGCGTACCCCGGGTTCGCCTTCCACGACGCCTCGCTGAGCAACCGGGCGACCAACGCGCCCTTGAGGAAGAAGCGGAACATCTTGCTGCCGATCTCGGTCAGCCCCGCCTCGGAGCGGTAGGAGTCGAGCAGGATGCCCAACGGCTCCAGGTACTCGGTGTCCCCGAAGTCGTCGAGGCCGGTGGCGCGAGTGGCCGAGGAATGCAGGTCTTCGATCGTGCCGACGTCGGTGCGTGCCGCACTAGTCATGGTATTCACCGCAATTCACGTCCAGGGTGTGCCCGGTGATGGCGCGCGCCATCGGCGAGGCGAGGAACACGACGGCGTCGGCGATCTCGTCCGGCTCCGGCAATCGCTTGAGGTCGGACTTCGACGCCGTCTGCTCGTAGACGTCGTCGGGTGAGATCCCGTATTTCTTGGCGACCTCGCCGAAGTACCACTTCAGCTGGTCGTCCCAGATGTAACCCGGTGCGACCGAGTTGATGCGAATCCCCTTGTCGCCGAGTTCGGAGGCCAGCGACTGCGACATCGCCAGCAGCGCCGACTTCGCGATCTTGTAACTGCCGTAACGGGGTTCGGAGTGCCGGATGACCATCGAGTTGATGTTCACGATCGAGCCGTCGGCCTCGGCCAGCGCGTCGGTGAACGCGCGGATGACCCGCAGTGTGCCCAGCACGGTGACGTCGATGCTGCTCGCGATCTGATCGAAGTCGGTGCGGGACAACGGCTTCATCGACGGGAGCGCGAAGGCGTTGTTGACCAGCACATCGGCCCGGCCGAACTCGGCAACGGTGGTGGCGACCAGATTGTCGACGGCGGCATCGTCGGTGATGTCGGCCGGGACGACGAGGCTGGTCCCGCCGGTGGCGTCGATCTCGGCGGCCACCTCTTTCAGACGCGATTCCGTGCGGGCGGCGAGGACGACCCGCGCCCCCTCCGCAGCGGCGCGCAGACAGATCGACCGCCCGAGTCCCGGACCGACACCCGAGACCACGACGACCTTGTCGGCGAGCAGACCCCCCTGTGCGCTCATCCCAGCATCCTCTCGGCGAACCCGCGCTGACGTGCCGCGATCCGCTCCGCCCAGCCGTCGGCGTCGATCCTGTTGTGCTCGAGGTGCGGCAGATGGTCGGCGACCGCGTCGAACGCGACGACCTGTGCGGTCGGGCCCAGGTCCGGGCCGATCGGCGAATCACTGCGCTGCCAGCGGAACTGCAGGATGCCCGTCGACCGGCCGGTCGTCTCGATCCAGTTCGCGACGCCCGGGTCGCGGTGGGACACCACCATGCGGATCATGCCGTCCGGATCCACCTGCGCCTGAGCGGAGTTCAGGCTGGTCTGGTGGTTGACGTAGTCCAGCGAGATGTACCACATACTGCCGAGCTGGAATCCCTGGTACGGGGCGTCGGACCGCGGAATGGTGATCACCATCGCCTCGTCGGGCCCCAACCGGAAGTGTCCGACGGAGGAGAACTGCGTGCTGAGGCCGCCGGGGGTCTGCCGCGGTTCGGTGAACGTGTTGACCGGCTCGTCGAGGTAGAACCACTTCGGGAAGTTGAACCAGGTGTTGATGCGAGCCGTCAGCATCTTGCCGGCCGTCGCGTACCGGCGGGACACCCGGGCCAGGTCCGGCTCCGGCGGCGCGGTCCCGACGGTGTCGACCCGTTCGATGGTGATCGACCCCTTGCGTTCGGACCAGTCGGAGTAGACCTCGCGCACCGCGAGCATCGACGCGCCCTCGCCGAGCGGGAAGTAGTCGTCCGTCGCATCCGGGATGGGTGGGCCGAAGGTCAGCTCGAACGAGCCGTCGTCGGCGATCGTCAGCCGCCGGTCGTCGAACGCATCCTCGCCGCCCGGTACCGACGAGGCCGTGTAGTCACCACGCAGGACCTGGAAGCTGAGATCGGTTGTGGTACCGCGCCGCCCGCGTACCCGGTATGTCCCGGTGGGTTCGACGTCGGCGTGATAGTAGAGCGTGTCCGGATTGTCCAGGCCCATCTTCGTCGACGGCCCGGTGGACGTCACGAAGTTCGGGTGGGAGATGGACCGGGCGCGCACCAGCTGGACGATGGCGGCGATGCTCCCCGCGAGGTAGTCGTAGCCTTCGGCGAGATCTTGTTCGGTCTCGGCGAAATCGGCCGATGCGACCAGCTTCTCGGCCTCCGCGATCGCATCCAGGAGGGGCTGAGTGACCAGCGGCGATGCGCCACTCGTTGTTTCGGTTGACGATGTCTCGGTCGTCGCTGTCTCGGTGCTCGTCGCGTCGTCGACGGTCATAGCCAGGTGTCCCCGCCCGTCCATGTGAGGAAGTTCTCCAACTCTGCCTGTGCGGGCGTGACCCGCGGGTGTTCGGTCGACAGGTAGCCGCCACGGTAGAACAGCAACGGCTTGTCCTGCAGCACTTCTCCGAGAGTCAGTGCGCGACCGATGACGATGTGATGGTCGCCGCCGTCGGTGACGGTCTCCACGTCGCACTCGACCCAGGTCAGGCTGTGCCGGATGACGGGGAGGCCGGCCGGTGACGGGTCCCAGGTGACGTTCGCGAACTTGTCGTCGCCGGGGGCGCCGAAGGCGGCGCTGACGTCCTGCTGGCGGTTCGACAGGACGTTCACGCAGAACTTGCCCGTCTTCTCGATGACCTTCCAGCTCCGGGAGGTCTTCATCGGGCAGAAGAGGACCAGCGGCGGATCGAGCGACAACGCGGCGAACGACTGGCACGCGAACCCGACCGGCTTACCCGCGTCGTCGAGGGTCGTGATGACGGTGACCCCGGTACAGAACTGGCCCATCGCCGTTCGGAACTGACGGGAGTCGAAGTCGGCGGACCCGTAGGGCGAACGCGTGGACTGCTGGGTCGCGGCGCCGGAGGGCATCTCGGACAAGGGCATTTCAGCCCTTGAACCCGACGCTGAAGTCATGCCCCCACAGACTCACTGCCGTGCTCTCCCGGGCGATCCACTCGTCGTCCTTCACCGTGCGCCCCTCACAACCGAATTCGATGTCGAAGCCGCCCGGCGTCTTCATGTAGAAGGACAGCATGAGGTCGTTGACGTGTCGGCCGAGCGTCGCCGACATCGGCACCTTCTTGCGCAGCGCGCGGTCGAGGCACAGACCGACGTCGTCGGCGTTCTCCACCTCCACCATCAGGTGGACGATGCCGGTGCTGTTCGGGATCGGCAGGAACGCCAGCGAGTGGTGCCGGGGGTTGCACCCGAGGAAACGCAGCCACGGCACTTCGTCGCCCTCTTCGCGGCCGACCACCTGCGGCGGGAGGCGCATCGAGTCACGGAGCTTGAAACCCAGGACGTCCCGGTAGAATTCGAGCGCTGCCTTGTCGTCGGAGCAGGTGAGCACCACGTGGCCCAGACCCTGCTCCTCGGTGACGAAGCGATGCCCGTACGGGCTGACGACGCGCCGGTGCTCCAGCGCGGCGCCGTGGAAGACCTCGAGGGTGTTGTCCGCCGGGTCGTCGAAGACGATCATCTCGGCGACCCGACGGTCGGCGACCTCCTCGTCCTTGCCCTCGCGGAAGACCACACCCGCACGCGACAGCCGATCCCGGACATCCTGCAACTCAGCGGCATTCGCGACCTCCCAGCCCGCGCAGGCGAGCCGGTCGTGCTCGGACGGCACGATGACCAGGCGGGCCGGGAAATCGTCCATCCGGAGATACAAAGCACCGTCGGTGAGACCGGAGCCCTCGATCATGCCGAGGACCTTGAGGCCGTAGGTGCGCCACGCCTCGATGTCGGTGGCCTCGATCCTCATGTACCCCAACGAGCGAATCGGACTGTCACTCATCTCGATCAATCCTGTCTTGTCCCTGCTCCCTGAGGAGCGAGCTTGCGAGCGTCACGAAGGGTCACACCATCGTGTCGCCGATGGGAATCCCGAACTCGCCGTTGCCGAATGCAACGTAGGCGCGCTCTGGGTCGTTCGCGGCGTGCACGCGTCCGGCGTGGGCGTCGCGCCAGAAGCGCTGGATCGGTGTCCCGTTCTCGAGCGCGTGGGCTCCCGAGTTCTCGAAGAGTCGGTCGATGGCGGCGATCGCACGTCCGGTCGCACGCACCTGGTCGCGTCGAGCGGACAGGCGCAGTTCCATCGGGACCTCCTCGCCGGCGAGGATGAGGTCGTACTCGGCCTGCAGGTTGCCCGACAGCTGGCGCCACGCGGCGTCGATGTCGCTGGCGGCCTCGGCGATCCGGACCTTGGCGAACGGATCCTCCTTGGCCTTCTCGCCCGCGTAGGCGGCCCGGACCCGCTTGCCCTGGTGCTCGACGTGGGCGCGGTAGGCGCCGTAGGCCATGCCGACGATCGGCGTCGCGATGGTGCTGGGATGGATGGTGCCCCAGGGCATCTTGTAGACCGGCGCGGTGTTGCGCTCAAGGCCCGGGCTCTGCCCCATCGACATCGTGCGCATGCTGAGCATGCGGTGCCGGGGCACGAACACGTCCTTGACCTCGATGGTGTTGGACCCGGTGCCGCGCAGACCGACGACGTTCCACACGTCCTTGATCGTGTAGTCCTCACGCGGGATCAGGAAGCTGACGAAGTCGACGGGCTTGCCGTTCTTGATGACCGGACCCCCGACAAAGACCCAGTCAGCAGTCTCGCAACCCGACGACCACGCCCACGAACCGTTGACCTTGTAGCCGCCGTCGACGACCTCACCCATGCCCATCGGCGCGTACGACGACGAGATCCGGACATTGGTGTCCGAACCCCACACGTCTTCCTGCGCCTGCTGGTCGAAGAGGGCGAGGTGCCAGTTGTGGACGCCGATGATGCCCGACACCCAGCCGGTGGACCCGCAGGCCGACGCGATCCGGCGGACCGCTTCGTAGAAGGTGACCGGGTCGACCTGGTAGCCACCCCACTGCTCGGGCTGCAACAGCCGGAAGAAGCCGGCGGTCTCGAGGCTCGAGACGGTCTCGTCGGGGATTCGACGCAGATCCTCGGTCGACTGCGCACGCTGCTCGAGTTCCGGGAGCAGGACGTTGATCTTCTCCAGGACCTGCTCGGCGGCTTCGCTCCGTTGTGCTGGCATCTCGCCTGCTCCTACTCGTCTCTCCTCGGCCGGACGAGCCGGCCGCTGTACCCATCGAGTTCGAGATTAGAACACGTTCTCATTTCTGTCGAGGACTGGGACTTTATGCCCATGTACAGGCCCGATCGGCGTTCGGGGCGACGATCGGGCTGACAAATCTGAAACGTGTTCTAGTATTGGGTACAGTTCTTCGACGCGACACCAGCCACAGACAGGAGAGGGCACATGTCTTCAGGACCCGAGACGATGACCCCGAGCAGCCCCGGCACGCCGAGCGCAGCCGTCGCCTCCGACGGGGCCGATGTGGGTATCCGGGAGATCGACACGGGTGCACCGCCCACCCGGTTCGCGCGCGGCTGGCACTGCCTCGGCCTGCACGAAGAGTTCGACGACGGCAAGCCTCACTCCGTCACGATCTTCGGCACCAAGCTGGTGGTCTGGGTCGACACCAAGGGCGAGGTGAACGTGCTCGACGCGTTCTGCCGGCACATGGGCGGCGATCTCTCCCAGGGCAAGCTCTCGGGCGACAACGTGGCGTGCCCGTTCCACGGCTGGCTGTGGAAGGGCAACGGACGCTGCGCCGGCGTGCCCTACGCCAAGCGCAACCCGAAGCTCGCCAAGACGCGCTCGTGGCCGTCGATGGTCCGCAACGGCCAGATCTTCGTCTACAACGATCCCGAAGGCAATCCGCCCCCGGAGGAGTGCATCATCCCCGAACTCGAGGAATTCGGGTCCGACGAGTGGACGCCCTGGACCTGGAACCGCATCGTGATCGAGGGGTCCAACTGTCGCGAGATCATCGACAACGTCGTCGACATGGCGCACTTCTACTACGTGCACTTCGCTCTTCCGGATTACTTCAAGAACGTCTTCGAGGGTGAGATCGCCGCGCAGTACATGAATTCGCACGGCCGGCCCGACGTCACCCTCGGCACCAATTACGGCGACAGCCGCCTCGAATCGATCGCAGCGTATTACGGCCCGTCGTACATGTTGAACCCGATGATCCAGTACTACGGCGGCTACGCGGTCGAGACCATCCTCACCAACTGCCACTACCCGATCGACGAGAACTCCTTCGTCCTGATGTACGGCGTGATGGCCAAGGTCCCGGACGGCCTGACCGCCGAACAGGCGTCGAAGATGGCCACCAAGATCAGCGCCGGCGTCGAGGTGGGCTTCCTGCAGGACGTCGAGATCTGGAAGAACAAGACCCGCATCGACAATCCGCTCCTCGTCGAGGAGGACGGCCCGGTCTACCAGCTCCGCCGCTGGTACGACCAGTTCTACGTCGACAAGGCCGACGTCACCGACGAGATGACCGGCCGGTTCGAGTACGAGATCGACACCTCCAAGGCCCTCGAGAGCTGGAACGAGGAGATCCAGGAGAACCTGCGCCGCCAGGAGGCCGAGAAGGCTGCGGAATCCACGGCGTCGGAATCCACGGACAAGGCCGAGGTCTGACGTGACCCGGGCGGCAGGGGTTCGGATGGCAGGGGCTCCCGGGGGTTCCGACCGTTGGGCGAAGGCGCCCGACTTCCAGAACGATCCGGACCGGCTCGCCCGGGTTCACGAGGCCACCCGCCGCGACCGCGAGCACTACCTGCAGGGCGGGATGCGCGAGATCGAGTGCCGGGCATGCCACGCCTGTGTGCTGGTGAAGAAGACCAGTTCGTTCCACACCAGCGTGCAGTGGAACGCCGACGCCCGGGACCGCTGCCTCGGCCTCGAGCAGATGCGCGCCGGCGGCGACGACGGGAACGGCCCGCTGCTGCCCGGAGCGATGATGCCGACGTGCGCCCGGCTGTCGGCGAGCATCGACCACGGGGTCACCGAGGGCATCATCCCGGCCGAGTCGCCCGCCACCGATCCCGACGGCTATTGGTGATCGATTAACCGAAACCTCAGCACCATTAGATAACACAAGTCCCAGGCATCACACCGGTCACACGTTCGTCACACCTGGGGAACGACCGACGACACGCCGTCCCGCCTCGGCCAAGCTGTCGTCATGTCCGTCTCGATGACGCGCGCCAGGCGCGTGACCTGCACCATCGCACTCACTGCCGCGTTGTCGGTCGGTGTTCCCCTTGCCGGCTCCCCACTCCTCGACACCGGTCACGCCGCGGCCGCGGGGTCGTCGGATTCCTCCGGGTCGGTCCCGATCTATCTGCCGATCCCGACCACCGTCGGCCTCAACGCGCTCGGGGCGGCGATCACCCAGATCGGCAAGCCGTACAAGTGGGCCGGCGTCGGCCCGCATTCGTGGGACTGCTCCGGGCTGGTGCGGTGGGCGTTCTACACGACCGGCGTCCACCTCCCCCGGACCAGCCAGCAACAGGCGAAGGTCGGACACGCGATCCCGTTTCGCGCCCTCGCACCGGGCGACATCATCATCTTCGGTCGCGACGCCGGGCACGTCGGCATCTACGCGGGCGCCGGTCGGGTGTTCAACGCCTACGGCCCCAACGGCGTCCCGATCGGTTTCACGAAGTTGAAGGACATGGGCTACATCAAGACGATTCGTCGGTTCGGTTGATCTCGACTCGGTCGGCGGCACCCGCACGCGGCCACACGGTGCTCAGCACCCAGAATCCGACGACGACCAGGAGCAGGATCGCGACCACGACG
>FKKE01002284.1_pt1 | contig 12082 bp, 11 predicted proteins | sample 1106331 | NCBI WGS metagenome assembly FKKE01 (sample SAMEA3931202, study PRJEB13176) | freshwater metagenome | biome: Drinking water system; feature: drinking water; material: freshwater | place: China | collected 2013-02-06 | reverse complement strand
ACAAACCTTCGCAATGGTAAAAGTGTTACAGTAAAAATAAATGACAGGCTACACACGAGAATGACCAGGGTTGTTGATCTTTCAAGGGCTGCCGCTGATAAATTGAATTTCATTCGATCTGGTCTTACACGGGTAAAGGTTGAAGTGTTAGGAAAGAATAAGCCTGAAAAATAGGTGGAAATCAAACCAATATTTTATTTCCGGATATACTACCAAGCCGTTATTTTTGTGAAAACCAAACTACTATATATGAAGCATGTATTTGTTTCACTGCTTGCCGCAATCTTGCTTGCACCGGTGGTATATGGACAGGATGATGAAATAAGAGCTACAGATATTGGTGTTAGTTTTAATCTGTATGACTATAAAACTGCACAACTTATCCGTTCCACTTCTTTAAGTACAGTTTTCAGGAATAAACAATTTGGAAAAATACAGGACATGTCTCCGGGCATTGGAGTTCATTATTTCAGGGGATTAAAAAAACATATTGATTTCGCAGGCTCCTTAAGTGCTTCGTTTCTTAATCAGCCAATAGGAGGGAAACCAGCAGATGGTATAGACAGGTTAATGCTTCAGCTTGAAGGCGGAGCAAATTTTAAAATGGTATCTGATCATTATGCATTACAACCTTTTCTTATTGGAGGATTTGGCGCACAGAAATACGGGATTTATTATGGTGCTTACATTCCTTTAGGTGTTGGATTAAACATTAATTTCTTTGATGAAGGCAGGGTATTTATTAATTCAACTTACCGGGTGCCCATTACTACCAGTTCAGCAAATTATCATTTTATGCATGCTATTGGTATTGCTGGTCGTATTGGCAAAAAGAAGGAACCGGTGATTGTTCCTCCTCCTCCTCCGCCAGTACCAAAGGATAGCGATAACGATGGTATTATTGATGATAATGATAAATGTCCAACAACACCGGGTGTGGCCAAATATGAAGGTTGCCCTGTGCCTGATACGGATAAAGATGGGATTAATGATGACAATGATAAATGTCCAACTGTAGCAGGTTTGGCAAAGTATGAGGGTTGCCCGATACCTGATACTGATAAAGACGGGATCAATGATGAAGAAGATAAATGTCCCAACCAGCCTGGTGTTGCCCGCTATGCAGGCTGTCCTGTTCCTGACAGGGATAAAGATGGTATAAATGATGAAGAAGATAAATGCCCCGATGTACCGGGTGTAGCGTCACAACAAGGTTGTCCTGAAATAACTGAAGAAGTAACAAAGACCGTAGCCTATGCGGCAAAAAATGTGTATTTCGCTACAGGCAGCACAAAATTATTGAAGCAATCATATAAGCCTCTTGATGAATTAGTGAAAGTGCTTAATGATAATTCAAGTTTAAAACTGAAAATAGACGGGCATACTGATGATGTAGGCAAAGATGATTTCAACATGAGACTAAGTGATGGCCGTGCGGCTTCTGTCAAAGCTTACCTGGTTAGTAAAGGTATCAGCGAAGACAGGCTTGAAAGCGAAGGCTTTGGCGAATCTATGCCGGTGGCTGATAATAAAACCGCCGCAGGAAAAGCGAAGAACCGTCGGGTGGAAATGAAAGTATTTTATTAAAATAATGGCCTTTTAAAAAAGCAAAGCGTCTCACCTGGTGCGGGACGCTTTTTTATTGGTGTTATCTTTTATTGTTATCTCTTCCAATTCATCAGCAGAAAGAAATTTTTCTATACCCTGTCCAATCGCAATACTTAATTCAGATGTTTTTTCAGAATCTTTATGCACCCAGGTATAAGAGCCATCACGTTTCATCCGTTTCACTTCCTGGATTGGTAAAACAGAATGATATTTATTCAGTTTATCATTATCAGCAAGGTAGAAATCGTGAACCACATAATAAGGTTCTGAATGATGTAATTCTGCAGTGGCAGTAAGAGAAATTTTTAAATTGGAGGAGGCCACTGGGAAATCAAAATTGATATCAAACGGTCTCATTGCTTTAAGTTTTTCCAATGTTTTTTGCCATTCGAATTTTGTGCCAAAACTTTTTTCATGATAAAATGCTAGGGACATTGAAAAATTTTCAGTATTCAGTTAAAATAAAAAAAAGAGCTCCGAAGAGCCCTTTTTACAACAAGTTAGTATGATTGCGACTCAGATCTTAAAGCCAACAGTAAGGATCACATTGCCACCATTATTTTTAATTTCAGCATATGTGTTGGCTCGGGGTGAATTTACACGGTAAGGAAAATCCACATCTTTATTTAAACGATGAACATAGGTAAGATCGGCAAACATGCCTTTATTCCTGTAACCAAGACCGCCGCTGGCAAACATTTTCCGGGCTTTTAATTCTGCATCTTTATAGGGGCTTCCATAAAAAGCAAATCCCAGGCGGGCCATTACGATCTTGAATTTCAGCTCACCACCAATGCGGAAATTAAAGGAACTTTTATAAATAGCATCTATTGCCTGGTTATAGGGAACAAAAGGAGCTTTATCAAGTCCATCCGTTTGACCATTATAAGGACCATAATTTAACCACTTGTAATTTGTATATTCAATGTCTGCCGTAATAAATCCTTTTTGTCTTCTCACATCTTCTACTTCTCTGAACACAAACGAACCGCTGATCATGATCTTTGTGGGAGAGTTCAGCACATACCTGTTTTCAACCGGGTTGCTATTACCTGTAATTACAGACAATTCAACACTGTCATATCCATTTCCCGGGCCAAAAAGATTTTCAAGATCAGCAGCAAAACCAGATGTTACTGATTCTTTCAATGGCATCCAGGTAGGAGAATGTAATGCAAGACCTAAGCGGATATATTCTTTAGGCCGGAATATCAAACCGCCTTTAAGATTTAATCCATAACCCTTTACAGAGAATCTTTCATCATAAGTAAGAAAACGGAAATCATTATTTGTATTTCCCGTAGCATCTGATTCATGATAGTATGTTCTTCTTTCCTGGTTGATAATACTAAAACCAAAACTTAAACCCGCCATCCATTTTTTATTGATCTCAGACCCCCAGCCAAAATTTATTTCAGTGATGCCCCCACTTGATTCAACAAGCTTTTCCTGGTTGCGTACCGCAGGATTTTCAGATCGTGCAATTACCTGCAGATTACCATTCACTCTTGCGGTGTCAACCAAATATGTGTATAAGGCCATTTTTGTTGGCACTGAAATAGTTGAACTATACAAAAGGGCATCATCAATACTTAGGTTTGAATTTGCAAATTCATCTGCCAAAGGTTCCGCAAAACTGCTGTAATCATTTAATCCTTTGTAATAAGTACTGTAATTAAGATCGGCTTGCTGTGTAACCGTTATGGCAAATGAATTTTTTGCCCTGTACCCAAAACCACCAAAAACAAAACCCGAGGTACCAGTATTGAATTGAGTTTTATTTGTGCCTGTGTTATATGTTCCCCTGAACATACTTTTTTCTTTTCCAAATCTTACTCCTGGTGTTAATATCAGGTCTGAAGTTTTAAAAAATGCAAGTCCTGCCGGGTTTACATTGCCTGCAGAAGCATCGCCACCCAAAGATGCCATTGCACCGCCAATTGCCTGGTTCCTGGCAGTACCTTTTAATTGAAACCATGATAATCGTAAAGCATCTTCTGGAGTTTGAGAGAAAGTAAAGTATGAGGAAAGAAGAAAAATAGCTGTGTAAATTTTTCTTTTCATATATGCATTATAAAAGTTTAGGTAATATGAAGCAGGAAACATTCAAAATGCTTCGATGATTTACCTGCTTCATGTTAATATTTTAATTGCCTCTGCTTGGACGGCTTGCTCCTCCACCGCTGTTACTGCTTCCTGATGAAGAGCCTGAACTGCTATTACTGCTTCCTGATGAACTGGAGTTGGAATTAGAAGGTGAATAGGTTCTGGTTGGTGGGTTGTAAGAATTATTATTGCTGCTATTGTTATTGTTACCGTTTGAGAAGATCTGTTTCAACGTGTTGCTAAAACCATTATTTAAATTCTTGTTATTATAAACGGGTCTGCCGGTAGTGGCGGGTCGCATTTTTACATTGTTATTATTAACCACATTATAATTTGAATTTGTATAACTGGCTAAGTTGAATGTTCTTGGTTTAGGCGTATTTTGAATAGCAACACTTGTTCCCGGGTGATAAATTATTACGTTATTTCTGCAGTAAGGATTGTAGTAATAGTTCCAGGATGTATAAGGATTGTAATACGATCCGAAGTAATGATTATACCGGTAATCATAACGGCCATAGGCATACCAGTCATCCAGGTAATCCCATCTTGTGCGGTTTTGAACTTTCATCCGGAGATAACGGTCATCATAATATTCATCATCATACCTGTATTCATCTTTTTCTTCAACTCTCACATATTCATCCTGGGGACGGGCAGGAGAAAAATAAACATCATCTGGTGTTTGTCCTGACTTGTATGCGGTAGTGCAACTGCTTAATGCTGCTGCGGTAATTGCCAAAAGTAAAATTTGACGTTTCATGGCAGGGAGTTTAAGTGGTTTATAAAAATGAAGTTACTACATTTGCGCCGGATTTACGACACATATCTTTGAGCATCAAATATTTTGCCGCTCGGTGTAAAATTGAGAAATCCATTGTTAATTAAAACGTAAGATTCAACCGTTCGTTATTAGACAAGCGTTAAAAGATTTTCGTTATCAGCTAAGATTCATTGATGGATCTTTTTATGCTCCGAAAGGAGTGCCGTTTGTACGACGCTCCTCTCAACAATAGTAACTCCGGTTGATCAATTAAGAAATCATATGGCTAAAGGCATTACAACAAGAGCAGAAAATTATTCAGAGTGGTATAATGACCTGGTATTAAAAGGCGGCTTAGCAGATTATTCCGCTGTCAGAGGTTGTATGGTAATTAAACCGTACGGCTTTGCCTTATGGGAAAACATGCAGGCAGCTTTGGATAAAATGTTTAAAGACACCGGGCATCAGAATGCATATTTCCCTTTGTTTGTTCCCAAAAGTTTTTTGGAAAAAGAAGAAGGCCATGCAGAAGGCTTTGCAAAGGAATGTGCTGTTGTTACCCATTATCGCTTAAAAGCAAATCCAGATAAGAAGGGAACTTTAATGGTTGATCCCGATTCAAAACTGGAAGAAGAACTTATCATTCGCCCAACAAGCGAAGCAATTATCTGGAATACATACAAAGATTGGATACAATCCTATCGTGATCTTCCCTTGCTCATCAATCAATGGGCAAATGTGGTTCGTTGGGAAATGAGAACCCGGTTGTTTTTACGTACCGCCGAATTTCTTTGGCAGGAAGGACATACCGCCCATGCGACTGCAGAAGATGCTATTGAAGAAACAAAAAAAATGCTTGAGGTATATGCTACGTTTGCCGAAGAATTCATGGCCTTGCCGGTCATTCGTGGGGTAAAATCAGCCAGTGAAAGATTTGCCGGCGCAGTAGACACGTATTGTATTGAAGCATTAATGCAGGACGGAAAAGCACTCCAGGCTGGCACCTCGCATTTCCTCGGGCAAAATTTTGCCAAAGCTTTCGATGTGAAGTTTCTGAATAAAGACAATCAACAGGAATATGTATGGGCAACAAGCTGGGGAGTAAGCACCCGGCTGATCGGCGCATTGGTAATGGCACACAGCGATGACCAGGGTTTGGTATTACCCCCAAAAATTGCTCCTATACAAGTTGTCATCGTTCCTATCTATAAAGGCGATGAATCAAAGCCTGTAATTGATGCAAAAGCAAATGAGATAGTAAAAACTTTAAAAGCAGCCGGTATCCGGGTTAAATATGATGATAATGATAATGCCAGGCCGGGATGGAAGTTTGCCGAGTATGAACTAAAAGGCGTGCCTGTACGCCTGGCCATGGGCCTGCGTGATCTCGAAAATAACGTAGTTGAACTGGCTAGAAGAGATACAAAAGAAAAACAACAGGTATCTATTGAAAACCTGGACAGTTATCTTGTTCAATTGCTGGATCAGATACAACAAAACCTTTTTAAAAATGCTTTAAAGTTTCGTGAGCATCATATTACCAGTGTAGATACATGGGAAGAATTTGAAAGTGCATTGAACGAAAGGGGAGGTTTTGTATCTGCACATTGGGATGGAACAGCAGAAACCGAAGCTGAAATAAAAGAAAAAACAAAGGCCACTATACGCTGCATACCATTAAAGAATCAGCCGGAGCAAGGCAAGTGCATTTTAAGTGGAAAACCGAGTAAAGAAAGAGTTTTATTCGCTATTGCTTATTAAAATTTGCTCATTATATTTATGTTTTAAAATTTTAAACCAAAACTGACATCATGGAGAATACAAATCAATCACAGAATCCAAACATTTTTTCAAATTCCAAAACTCCATTGCCAAATGCTACTGTTGTTCTTGTATTAGGAATTTGTTCAATCGTATTTAGCTGTTTTTTTATTGGAGCAATTCTTGGGATCATTGGAATTGTATTGGGTTCAAAAGCAAAAAAAGTTTATAGAACAAGCCCCGAAATTTATGAGGGTTATGGGCAATTGAATGCTGGGTATATAATGTCAATAATAGGTACTTGTCTTGGCGGTTTGTACCTCATTTATTGGATCATTTGGGTTATTATTCTTGGTACTGCATCAGCCTCAATATGGTCAATGCAATAAACATATCGAGTATTTCAGATTCAAATATTAGAAATGCTTCCATGTGCTTATAAAAAGCTATTAGGAATCGATTGCCCAACTTGTGGAGCTCAAAGATCATTTGCTCTTTTACTTGAAGGCAATTTTTCTAATAGTTTTTTAATGTATCCGCCACTCATCCCAGTCTTGCTTTTAGGATTGGTTTGGGTGGCGAGATATTTTATTCCATGGTATGTTACTCTGACATTCGCAAAGAAAACATCATGTGTAGTTCTTGGAATTGTTTTGATAAATTATGTGATTCATTTTTTCATTTAATACATAAAAATTAATTAATGGAACAAGAGCAAGATACTTCATTGTTCGGTTTCGGAATTGACAGTGCATCAAGATCCCATCTTTCAGAAGCAGCAAAATGGGCAAAATTTCTTGCTATCATTGGTTTTATTATGTGTGGGCTCATTGTCGTCTTTAGTTTTTTTGTCGGTGCCATTTTTACGGGAATGAGCGGCTATAACCAATATGGCGACAGTCAGGCTTTTAGCAGTGGTCTTGGTACAATTATGACCGTAATGTATCTCGGCATTGGAGTGCTTTACTTTTTTCCCTGTTTATTCCTTTTACGGTTTGCCAATAATTTACAGACAGCGCTGAATACAAATGAACAGCATACCCTTAACAGGTCTTTTCAGAATTTGAAAATAATGTTTCGTTATGTGGGTATACTCACCATCATAGTGATCTCATTATACATCCTTGCATTTCTTTTCGGAATAGCATCTGCAGCTCTTGGCTAAGAACTGATCTTTATTTGGTAGAAATGTAATTGTAATCCATCAGCACTTTTTCAAGGAAATCAAAAGGAGAAAGTTCGCTTTTGATCTTTAAATGATTTTTTATTTTGTCAGCTGCAATGGCAGCCAGTTTAAAATCTCCTTTTCTTGAAGCAACATCCAAAATACTTTTGATCGTATTGATATCCCTGTCTGTCAATCGCATTACTTCCGGGAAGTGTACTTCATAATCCTTATGCGATATTTCTACAAAAATTGTTTCATGTAAATATGTTTTGATCTTTGTATCTACAACAACAGTTCCTGCGCCAAGGTCCCCAAGCCGTTGGTTTGATTTTGAAATGGCAATGATCACCACTACAAACACTCCAAAAAATCCTACAAAGAATAATTGGTAAATGATATAAAAACCCGGGAATACAAAACCAAAAACAAGCGGCCATTCAAAAAATCTTGTAGCCCAGCGAAGCAAATATTGACTCACTGCAGGCTCACCTCCTTCAATGCTCATAACACGAATGCCAACAACTTTTTTCCCAAAAGATTGTCCATGCATTGTCAGTTCGCAGATCAATGGATACAGCAACATGGGAATGGATACTAATAGAATATCAAGACCATAACGATTGTTTTGTATCTGTACCACTTCTACCAATAAAGTCTTCATGCCCCAGGCATATACAACCAGTATCACCAGGTCAACCAAATAAGCAAGTATTCGTTTATGTACGGCAGCCAGTTCAAAGTCAAGTGCAAGATTGAAAGGAGTATTGATCTGTATTGCGGGCATACTTTTGCAAAATACCAAAATCACTGCGTACCAGATACTCTTTTCTAAAAATAAAAACAAAAAATACAAGTTGTCTTTAAGAAATTACTTCTTAATATTGAGCATCATTTTGTGAGCCATGCGTGAAGCCTTATTCATAAAAAGAAATGCACAGAAATGGCAGGAGTACGAGCACTTTGAAACGGACGATCCCGATGAAATGGCCGGCCGGTTTACCACACTTGTTGATGACCTGGCGTATGCCAAAACGTTTTATCCTCATAGTAAAGTAACAAGATTGATCAATGGTCTTGCCGTTTCTATTTATCAGTCTATTTACCAGAATAAAAAAGAAAAATATTCCCGGCTGATCAGTTTCTGGAAAACAGAACTGCCTATGGTTATTCGCCGTAATCATAAAACTTTTCTTTTCACTTTTATAGTTTTTGCGGTTTGTTGCGCTATGGGTGTTATTTCATCCATGCGTGATTATGAATTTGTGAAAGGCGTACTGGGTGAGGATTATGTGGCAATGACTGAAGAAAATATTGCAAATGGCGATCCTTTTGGTGTGTATAAGAACACGGAACAGGTAGGAAATTTTTCCATGTTCATGTGGTTCTTTTATCACAATGTGAAAATTGATTTTCTTATGTTCATTTCCGGCTTATTCTTTGGAATTTTTACATTGAATCTGTTATTCTATAATAGTGTGATGCTCGGTTGCTTTCAATATATGTTTTTTGCAAAAGGACTTGGAATAAAATCTGTAATGGTGATATGGATACACGGCACATTGGAAATTGCCGCTATGATCATTTCCTCAACTGCGGGTTTTATAATTGCCAAAAGCATTTTATTTCCCGGTTCATATAAGCGGCTTGTTTCATTCAAGCGTGGAATAAAAGATGCCGTGAAGATCATGATCATTTTTGTGCCAATGACACTTGGCGCCGCTTTTCTTGAAAGCTATATCACACATCTTATGTCTGAGACATTTGATAAAGATGGCAAGGGGGGCATGCCTGTTTGGGCCAGTGTTCTCATTTTAAGTTTATCACTTGCTTTTGTCATCTGGTATTTTATTATTTATCCCATTTTGGTGGAAAGAAAATTGAAGCGTCTTGATCCATCTGTTTCTAATTCGGTTATCATTTGATAAACAAGATCTCATACCGCCTTTGTTCCTCTTTGATGATAATCCTGTTTTTTGCTTTTACAGGCTATTCACAAAACGATATTCCGATAATAGATACTGTCAGGGGGGAAGAACCTTCAGCAATAGAAAATTATCAGCCGCCCCTTGATGAAGAAGCTGTCAATTATTTCCGGGATACCTTAAAACAGCAATTTCGTTCAGTAGTTCATGATAGTGTGCAGGCTATTCAGGCTGATAAAGGATTTTATTACAAAAGATATATGGATAGCCTTTTGCGGGCAACTGCTATCAAAGAAGTTAAACCCCGTAATGTTGATCTTAGCGGATCACAGTTCTTTAGCTCTGTATTCGGTATCATCTTCTGGATATTGGCTATTGGTTTGTTTGGTTATCTTGTTTACAGGCTTTTCTTAAGTAATTCGTCAATCTTTTCTAAAAACAGGAGAAATATTTCTTCCGCTATTGAAGTAACTTCCGTTGAAAATTCAAACGATCCCGATGCCATGTTGCAAGCAGCGATCAGGGACGGAAATTACCGGCTTGCCGTACGATATTTATACCTGCAGGTGTTGGCAAGATTATCAGAGAAAAAGTTTATACAGGTAAATTCCAATAAAACCAATTATGAGTATGTGAACGAAGTAAGAAAGCACAAATTTGCCAATGAATTTGCTTCGCTTACTCTACAGTATGAGTATGTGTGGTATGGCGAATACCCAGTGGATGAAAAATTATTTGAGCAGATTCAAGGCAGCTTTAACCAGTTCAATAAAAATCTTTCCCGGTAAGTGAAAAGGATTCATGCATATCATTTTTTATTGATTGTACTTGTTTGTACAGCATTCTTTAGCAGTTGCGAATTCAAAAAAACCACGACTGTAAAAGTGCCAAAGCTTGATCCCAAATATGGTTACAGGGATAAGGAGCCGATGGGAAGTTATGTTGCTTATCATTATCTGAATTCTTTATTTGATAATGGCATCACCAAAGTGATGGATCAGTCTTTTTCAAAACATCGTTACGCTGTTGAATACAACAGGTCACTTTACATTATCGTTGCGAAAGGTGTTTTTATGAGCAGGATGGATCTTGAAAGCATGATGGAATATGTGAGTAATGGGAATACTGTTTTTATCAGTGCTGAATATATTGATCAGAAAATACTGGACACCTTAAATGTAAAAGCCAGCTTTGATTTCAGCTCTTTCTTTGTTCGTGATGAATACCAAATGAAAAAATCCGATACATGGCTTTCCATTAAGCGTGATGCAAAAACATACGGATTTTATTTTGTGCCTTTTGATAACAGGATATATGATTATGATTCGTCAACTGCCCAAATACTGGGATACAATGAGGACGATGAACCCAATTTCGTTGCCGTGGACCATGGCCAGGGAAAATTTGTTTTTCATACAGCTCCGGCAGCTTTCAGCAATTATTTTCTATTGACAAAGAATAATAAAGAATACCTGGAAAAAGCTTTTTCCTATTTTGATGCAGCTACAAACTCAGTTTATTGGAACAATTATTACCGGTCAAGAAGAAGCTCTGATGATGATTTTTCAATCGTCGGTTTTTTTAAAAAACACCCGCCGCTGTATTATGCATTTCTTATTGTTCTTGCAGGCTTGTTATTATTCATTGCATTTGGAGGAAAAAGAAGACAGCGGTTCGTTCCCGTAAAAATACCCAACACAAATACAACGGTATCTTATACAGAAACCATTGGCAGGTTATATCTTCAGAAAAAAGATAACAGGAATATTGCACTGAAAATGTTCACGTATTTCCTGGAGTATGTCAGAAATCACTATTACCTGAATACCCAAAATCTGAATGATGAATTTGCCGAAGCCTTATCAAGAAAAAGCGGGGTACCGGAAGATAAGGTGAAAGATTTTCTTTTAGTAATGGATACTACCCATCACGCTGAGAACATCAGCGATATGCGGCTACTTGAAATCCACAATCATATACAAGCCTATTTTAAAAAATAAATTATGGAAGAAACAGTTTTTCAGCAAAGAACCGACCTTACAAAATTGAATGAAGCAGTAAATGCTATACGTGATACGATCGGCAAAGTGATCGTTGGGCAGCACAAAATGGTTGATCTTATGATTGCCGGGTTGTTATCAGATGGTCATATTTTGATAGAAGGCGTACCGGGAGTGGCAAAAACATTAAGTGCAAAGTTGCTGGCAAAGATCATTGATGTGAATTTTTCAAGGATACAGTTTACCCCTGATCTGATGCCCTCAGATGTATTGGGTACATCTGTTTTCAATCCTGGTGAAGCAACATTTCAATTTAAAGCAGGGCCTGTGTTCAGCAATATTGTTTTAATAGATGAAATTAACCGGGCCCCGGCAAAAACACAGGCAGCTTTATTTGAAGTAATGGAAGAAAGACAGGTTACTATTGATGGGCATACATATCAGATGAAACCTCCTTTCCTTGTGCTGGCAACACAAAACCCGATAGAGCAGGAAGGAACGTATCGCTTACCGGAAGCTCAATTAGATCGTTTTCTTTTTAAGATAGATGTAGGGTATCCTTCTTTGCAGGAAGAAGTAACCATCCTGGAAAGACAACATCATATGAATCCAAAAGATCTTTTGCAGGAAATACCTAAAATTTTATCGGCTGCCGATATTGAAGCATATCGTCACACCATCATGCAAATAAATGTAGAAACAAAATTGCTTGAGTTCATTGCTAAAATTGTAAACGAAACCAGAAATAACCCTT
>FKKE01001099.1_pt3 | contig 12091 bp, 8 predicted proteins | sample 1106331 | NCBI WGS metagenome assembly FKKE01 (sample SAMEA3931202, study PRJEB13176) | freshwater metagenome | biome: Drinking water system; feature: drinking water; material: freshwater | place: China | collected 2013-02-06 | reverse complement strand
GGAAGAATTCTGAACGGTTACGATTTTTCTGTACTCTGCGTCGGTTACAAATTGCTCTAAGATATGAATCAATGTAACGCGGTGTTAGGGAATACTCAAGTATGGAGAGCGAATCGGAAGCCATATCGAAAGGAGTATCGGGAAAGGGCGTAATTTTCATTGCAACTGCGGTGCTCGTCGTTCTGCTTATTGCACCTTTCGAACGTCCGGTTCATGGAGAGCTCTGGAGCCGACTGAGCGATGCGTTTCACTTACCACTCTTTGTCGTATTCACTGTGGTCGTCTACAGTTTTCTCCCGCGTCGGTCGGCGTGGACCACAGTTGCCGTGAGCTTAGCTGCGTGTATTATCCTTGAGGGCCTTCAGCCGCTCACAGGGAGAACGAGTTCGCTCGTCGATCTGCTGAACGGGATGATCGGGATCGCTCTCGGCATCGGTGGAATTTTTGCCTGGCGCTCGGAACGCCGAATTCTCACTGGCAGCGCTCATTTTCTTGTTTCGGGACTCTTCTTCCTGCTTATGCTCAATCCAGCCTGGCACGAGTGGCAGGCATTACGTTTCCGAGCGGAGAATTTTCCGATGCTCGGCGATTTCGAACAGGACGGCGACCTTCGATCATGGCGAGCAACAGCGGGGCGAGAAGAGCTCGTGAGGCTTGCACTCAGCACTGAGCACGGAACGCGCGGAACCGGGAGTCTCCGCGTCCAAACCCGTCGCGGGTCTTGGGCCGGAATCACCTTTGCCAACGAAGGCTTAAATTGGACAGGGAAAGAGCGCCTCGTCTTTCACTTATTTAACCCCGGTGGTGAATTCACTTTACGTATACGCATTGACGATCGAGATTCGGACGACCGTTTTACCAGCCGTTTCAATCGACACCTGGCAGTCCAACCGGGAGCGAATGAATTCGTAATCCCAGTGGAGGAGATCACGGGCGGCCCCCGTGGGCGGACGCTCAAACTAGCCGAAATACGTCAAGTGATGTTATTTACCGGTGAGAACGAGAGCGGGAGGGTAATTTATCTTGATCACATGCACCTCGAGTAATCCGGCTCAGTGATGGGCGCAATTCCTGCCAAGCGCAGGGTCATCATCGGACTGTTCACACTCGGTGCATTTGCAGCGTTCGGTTTCCGACTCCTTGGATACGTCGAAGACTTCTCACAGTTTGTACGTCGTGACGACTTTAACCATTACTACGGAGCGGCATGGTTGCTCGTCGAGCAGGGAAACCTCTACGGAGTAAGGTTCGCAGATACTGCGCTTGCTTCCCACTTTGATTGGAACCCAAAAATACCATCAGCGACGAACCCGCCTTTCCTTGTGCTCGTCTCGATTCCACTTGCTTGGGCGGAACCGTTCTTCAGTTGGCTATGGTTTGAGTTACTTCTCTTCTGTTGCTTGGTGACTACCTACGTCCTCTCTTTTCGCTTGCTCTGGCCGGCGCACTTCTGGAGCCTACCAATTCTCATTGGTTACATTTTCTTCACCAGCACCGCGTCCTTTTTTGCTGTGCTGGAGCTAAGTCAGATTCAAGGCGTGCTGCTTGCCGCGATACTGATCGGCTGGTGGTGCGTTCGGCGTGGCTTGGTAAAATCAGCGGCATTTTTCTGGGCACTTACCGTAGCGGTGAAATTCTATACTTGGCCGCTCCTCATCTTATTTCTCGTCTGGAGGAAGTACGCCGCGGCACTCGTTGGGTTTTTCACAGCGATATCGTTTCTCGCGCTTCCCGCACTCCTCTTCGGATTTGAAATTTATCAGAAGTTCGTGAGCGATGCGCTGCCGATCATCACTTCGCATGTTGACTCGATGGTCCGAAATTACAGCCTCTCCGCGCTTATTTTTCAGTTCGTAAGAGTAAGCAGCGGCGGAGAGCCTGCTGTCGAGTGGCTTGACCCCGCGATTAACCTCCTCCTTCCAACTGTGGTGCTCCTCGGTTTACTCTCGTTCGTTTATCTCTCACGGCCGTTTCGTGAGCTCGGCTCGAATGGAGGAAGAAGCGTGAACCCAGAGCTCATCGACTGGCCGGTAGCTATTTTCCTTCCGCTCTCGTTCCTCCTCTCTCCAGTGGCTTGGGATCACTACCTCCTTTCAACCTTTCCTGCGTTGCTCCTTGCCTTTCGGGAGAACATTGCAAGCACCCAGCGCCTGATCGTGCTCTTTTTTGCTTGGGCGGTGCTGTTTCAATTTCCACATGCGAGCTCGACTTTCTCGCTTTTCTCCCAAGGAGTCCACGATGCGCTCTTTCGACCGCTCAGTTGGCTTGCAATCGGCACGATATTTCTCCATGCGCTTCGCTCCCCGGCCGACGAGAGCCGGTAAGCATGGCCCGGAAATAATTTCGGACTGTTGTCCGCTTTTGAATCGATCAGAAATTCTCTCAATCGATTAGGGCATCGAATCTCCCGCACATTTTTTTCCTGGTTACTAGATGAAAGAGTAACGAATGGCTCCCGATTCGGCGAATCAAGCCGTATTGGTTTGAGCTTTCGAGCTGGCATAGAGAATGCAACGGAAAAAGTAACGAGAGTATTAGGTATCGTTCGTTGAGTGAGAGATAGTATGTCATCAGGTGTTGTCAGTAAAACTGTGACCGGCACTTTCGCCCTTGAGTCCACCCCGAAGCCTTCGAGACAGGTAATTCTCTTGGGAATCGCGCTGTTACTCATTCAAACGCTCGATGCCCTCTATACGATGGTTGGCATCGAACATCGGGGTATCGGAATTGAAGCGAACGGCTTAATGCACCATCTCATGGAACGTTTCGATCCGTATCAGGTCCTCCTCTGGACCAAGATTCCAGCAATTGGCGTGGTAATCGTGCTCACCTTGCTCACCGATCGCGTTGTATGGCTTGCCCCCGTGATGGGTTTTGTCTGTGGGGTCTATCTTGGTGCGGCGATTATACCGTGGACGTTCGTGACGATTGGCTTTTTGTTCTAAATTTACACTTCGCCTTAGCCTTCTACTTAGACTTAGACTTCAACTTGAACCTAGACTTGAGCTTGAGCTTAATCTCATCACTTTGCCATCGACTAGAAACATCGTTCGGCGTTGGGGCGAACAGTCAAGGTCGAAGAAGGAGTTCAAGTTCAAGCTCACGTCGAAGCTCAAGTAAAAGTTTAAGTCGAAGGCTAAGTTTTACCGAAACTTCGCGAGCAAAAAAAAGGGGCCTGGCATAAGGAAGGGCCAGGCCCCAGGGGTTTGTCAGATTACAGGGGTTATAGGATCTGTTTCGCCATCCACTCAGACCATTTCCATGCAACGCGCACGGTTCAATACTGTTATGGACAGGTTCGAACAGGGTGTGCCCAAAAAACTTAGCTAAGCACCACGAGGGCCATTCCTCGGCCAATTCCCACGAAATTCCCTCTTAAGCTGCCCCTCCCCGTGAGAACGTGACCGTGAACGTGCACGTTCACGGGGGTACGCTTGGCAGCACCCTCAGTTGGTTCTCACCGTCTTTCGTGCTGGCCGGTAGATGCCGCGTCCTTTGTCTCGCTCTTTCTGGGCACGAGTTTGTAGCCGCTGCGGAATGAGACGTTCCCGGACGACAGCCTCGGCGAGTAACAGAACAAAGGCGAGAATAATCAGTGGAACGTGTAGTGGTCGAGTGTACTCAATCGTGCGTTCGTAACCAGTGACTACCTCAGGCGTCGGATTAATACTCCCCTCGCTTGCGAAAGCGATGTCGGAGAGGTTTTGTACGTTCACCCCTTGACCTTGCTTCTCGCCAAAAGCATCACCCGGGAGGGTGATCGCGAGCGGGGGAAATTTGACATCGCCGTAGCTGAGCTCAAGTCGATAGTCGCCGGGACGAGCATCGGCGAGCTCACCTGAAAATCTCCCGCGAACCGTCGTTCTAAAATTTACCAAACTCACTTCGCCGCCTGGCTCGATGATGTTCGCGAAAATTCGAGGTGCTGGATTGTTCGCGATTTTTGGGTCGAACACCGACAGATCAAAAACAATTGCTCCACGGTTCACTGAATAGCGGAGATCAAAGTCGAGCTCAGTCTGTGCCGCGCTCATCCCTTTCGACTCCTCGACGAGTTCCCCCCAAAACTTGGCGAACTCGTCCCAACTGACCCAGCGGTCAGACCATCTCCCGTTCGCATCGGAGGTGAAAGCAATGACTTTCCCACCCCGATAGCTCCAACTGCTGAGAATTGGTTTCGCTTCTTTTCCGCTCTGTGTTTCGAGTTCGGTAACGCTCTCGTCCTTCGCCCGAGTTTCTACAAAGCCACGAAGTGCTGGATAACGCTCGACTGTTGTCGAGCGAAGCCCTCCAGCGCCGACTTTTACCGGGTAGTCTTTCTGCTCTTGGATTGTTTTTTCGCCAGTTGTGACTTTGATGTCGTGAATAAAGATCTCAGGGAGGTTTGCCGGGTCGAGGGTTTGATAGAAACCACCCTCTCCTTGTTTCGCAAGCAACTTCATTAGTGGAACATCAGCCTCAAGTCCGACGGCCACTGCAGAGACGGTAATTCCAGCGTCACGGAGACGCTTCACCTCTTCGATGTACTCGTTTCCGGCCGGCGGAAACTCGCCATCGCTCAGGATAATAATGTGCTTTCGACTATCGGTAAGTGGAGCAAGCGATCTCCGTGCAGCCTGAAGTGATGGGAGAATATTCGTTCGTCCCGCTGCCGTTAGATTTCGTAATCGCCGTTCTGCGCCCGGTTTCGCCTTCGAAACGGGTTCGAGACGGATGATCACAAATGGCGACGCATCAAAACCAATCACGCCGACGAGATCACGGTCTTGAAGCGTGTTAATTGAAGCAAGCGCAGCAAGCTTCGCGGCTTCGATACGGCCTTCAGTTGCCATGCTCCGGGATTTATCGAGAACAAGAATTACTGCATTGTTGAGACGTTGCTTCGTGGTTTGAGGCGGAAGGAACCTGACCGGCGAAATCTCCTCGAGTGGTGTATCAATATAACCGCCCAATCCGAAACTTCGCGCCCCACCGACGAGAATCACACCACCTCCTTTCTCGACATAGGTTCGTAGCGCTCCCAAAAACTCGCTTGGCAATTGACGCTTTGCTACGTTGTTCAGGATTACATTTGAGTAGTCGCTGAAACTTGTCGGGATCTTTCGATTCCCGTCAGCAACGATATCCTCAAGCGTATAGCCCTTAGCGCGGAGCAGTCGCGGCAGAACTCGGGCGTCGTCGGGAGCACCACTGAGGAGCAACATCTTCGATTTCGTCTTTACCGAGATCCAACGGTGTTGCTCATCGAGGATTTCACCCCCAGGGCCTGACATGAGCAGTGCTTTCATCCGCTGTACTCCGGGAGCTGCCGTCGGAGCGCGAACGGTAATCAACTGTTCACCACCGCTTGGAATGTTCGGTACAGCGCTCGCATAGAGTTTCTCGTTCTCCGACCAGATCTCGAGATACGGTTCGGTGGGCAAGCTGTCTCCTGCGTAAGCTGCGTTTTTGACAGCAACCCGGAGCTCGACAAGATCACCGGCATTAGCGACGAGTGGGGCGTAGAGCGACGAGAGCTGAAACGAGCCCTCCTCAAAAGCAGAGACGTCCGGAATAAGTGGGAAGAGGCGAATTCCTTTACTCCCCGCAAGCTGTGCTGCTCGCGTTCCCTCTCCAAGCGTTTCAAATCCATCTGATGCAAGGAGAATTGAGGAAACGTTTGGCTCGTCGGAGATTTCGCGGATCGCTTGCTCGATGTTGGTCTCACCAGCGTTCACTTTTGCCGCGTTTGCCTTCAATTGTGTTAGCACTTGCTCTGCGCTCGTCCCTGGAGCAACGTTGAGCGGCGCTTGCGAGAGCGATTTCGCAAATGGGTAGAGAGTCAGTTCTGATTCTCGTGTCGAGCGATATTCGTCGAGCGCACGAAGAAACGCTCGGTGTCCACGCTCGGAGATACTTGCCGAAACATCATAGAGCACAGTGAGACGATCCTCGGAATGAGAATCGCGTACAGTGGGCCGGGCGAGGGCAACGAAGAGGAGGCTTAAAACTATGGCGCGCAGGACAAGCGGAAACCATAACTGTTTCCTTGCAAACGAAAGCAGTATGCCGATGAGCAGAACGCCGCCCGCAATCGCAAGGAACATCGGTTGTTCAAACTGAAGTTGATTAGCCTGCATTAGCAACCTTACTCCTTGGGAGATAACTCAGGAGAGTCGCACCGACGAGGAGCGCGAGGATACACGCGAGCACCTTTGGCCAGAGATGGGTTGTCCGCTCTGAGCTTAAGCGCCGCAGAGGAACGTGCTCAGGCAAGATCAGATCCTGAGGAATAATGGTCTCAGACTCTTCGGGGAGGAAGACATTTGCGACGATTGTTCGTTCGGTTTGCGTGATTGAATCTCGCGTCTTACCAGAAATTCCAGTGAGCCCATACACGCCGGGCTTCTCTAAGGTGATGGTCCGCGAATGCTCCCCTGTTTCCTCAAGCTGCTCGATGACGCCATCTGGCTTACGAATAATCCAAGTCTTTGCCGAATCCAAGCGGACGCTCGCACCGGTAATATAGGAGGGGGAGAATGCCTGGTCACTCGTCAGCCAACCGAGAAGGTTGAGCGTGAGCACGCTTACTACGGGAGTTTTTAGCCCTTCAAACGGAAGGAGTTGGAAACCAGTTGCTGCGAAGCGAAATCCTTGGCTCTCTCCCGCAACAACGATTGGCCCAGCCTCAGCGTTCACCACGGCCTTTACCCAAGGGGCAAGTGGGTGACGAAAGATGACAGCCGTCTGAACATCAAGCAGGGGAAGTTTCAAGTACGAGGTAATCTGGTGATCTTCAATCCAAGAAGTGATCTCGGGATTCTCCGCTATTCCTTCAGTCGGGAACAGCGAATTCCGTTCCGGCGGAACGATGAGTAAGGTTGAATTCTGTGGGGGGACGACGGGTGAAGTCCGATCGAAGATAAGTAATGCAAAGCTCTTTAATTCTTCAGTCGAGAGCCGGGCGTACTCCTCTGGCGAGAGAGCGGAGATGCTCACCGGGCCAACCTTCTCTAAGCCTAACGAATCGTGGTTCGCCTCTGGACGGATCAGCAACCATGATTGCGTACCACGCCGATCGTTTGTGGCCCAGGCGATATCATCCTCGGCGAGGGCATTGCTCTTCGAATCGACAATCAGTCGAGAACGAAGGAAAGCCCCGCGCGGGAGATCCGTGGGGAGTGGAAAAACTACGAGACGAGGCGAATCAGAATTTACCGTCACTGCTATCGAGCCGATTTGTATTGGCGGCGCTGATACTCCATCGACCCGTTCGAGAACTACCGTCGCGTTCGTGGTAGCTGGGGATTGAGTCGGGGGCCCCGCCTGGGAAACCGTCACCTCGGCGGACAAGGAAGCGGTATCGAGTCCTGGAGAACCGACCGTAAACTGACTGATGAACAAATTGGCGACGGGAGTGCCGACGGGAAGCGCAAGAATCTCAGTTTCGCCGCCATTCATTTCACGGGCTGGACTGTTCTCCTTTACCCATTGTCGGTCAGAGATTATGACGACTGTGTCAAACTCTCCTGATTGAGCAAGTTCGAGAGCTTGGCTATCAAGTGAATCGCTCGTAATTGTTGGCGTGAGCTGCTGGGTGAGCGCTATGGCCTCACGCGCGGAGAGCCCCTGTTCACCCTGCTGGGTAAGTAACGGTGCGGAGGAGTAAACCGTATAACGGGCAGTTCGCTCATCTTCGATCGTGAGCCACTCGGAGATCCTACGCCGCGCGAGCTCGATACGCGACCCTTGCTCTGAAGAGGCTGCCATACTCATCGTGGTATCGATAATGAGCGCAAAATTTTTCTCGGCTCCGCGCAGCAATGGAGCCGCCGCCGCCGCGGCAAGCAACAACAACGCAAGTAGCTCGAGGAAAAATGTAAGAGGTGGTTTGAAGCGGCGACGGCGCGAAACCTTCCGTGTCAAATGCTTCAGAATGAGGAGGCTCGATACAGTAATCGCTCGTGCCTCTCGCCGTCTGAGATAAGCGAACACGAGAATCGGCACTGCACCAATCAGGGCGAGATAGCGGGGATCTCCGAATCGGAGCAACTGTTCGTCCATTATTGGAGCACTCCGAGAGCAGGCAATCGATTGAGCATGATTGTGCCGAGAGATTCACTGCTCGGAATGAGCACATGCGGGAGTCCGAGACGGAGCGCGTGCTGCTCGAGCGCCGCTACATGCGAGGCAAGCGCTTCGGCGTACTCTTTCTGTGACTCCGAATCAAGCGCCAGCTCAAACTCTTCCCCGGTCTCAGCGTCCACTGCACGATACGCGCCGGATTTCAGCTCCAAACGGAGTTCGCTCGGGCTAAGCACCTGGACGAGAACGAGTTCAAAATTTCTCGCGCGAATGATGTCAATCGCCTCAGTGAGAACTGGACTCTCGTCCAAGAAGTCAGAGATGAAGAAGCACTTCCCGGGATTGCGCTGCTGCATTACGGCCGCACGGACCTCTCGAACTAAATCGACGTGGCCAGAGGGTTCGAGCCGATTGAGCTCGCTCGCTGCCCGACGGAATGCACGTTCCCCGGAAAATCGTGGTGAGAGCTTATGACCGAGAATTCCAAAATTCACTGAATCGCCGCTTGCAAGGGCAATGAAGCCGAGGGCGAGAGCGATTTCGCTCGCGAGGGTAAATTTTCCTTCGTTTGGTGGGAAGCCCATCGATGCGCTCGTATCAAGCAAAATGAGAACGTTAAGGTCCTGCTCTTCGCGAAACTGTCGGACATAAGCACGATCCGTTCGGCCGTAGATGCCCCAATCGATATGACGGAAATCGTCGCCTGGGGAATAAGCTTTGTAATCGGCAAATTCAAGCCCATGCCCGCGACGCGACGAGAGGTGCGAACCCTGGCGTGAACCGAGGTATGCGCGGCGGGTTCGGATCTTCAGCTGCTGAAGGCTTCTAAAGAAAGAGGGCGAGAAGGATTTGAGTACGTCCATGCTCAATTAGCATCTCGAACCTTTGAAATAATGAAATCCTCGGTAATCCCCTCTGCTTCCGCTTGGTAGTTGAGAATGAGCCGATGACGAAGTGCGGGGATGAGCACTTCGCGCATGTCATCGTAGGCAACATTCACCCGATTATCGAGTAGTGCGAGTACTTTTGCACCGAGGAGAATCGCCTGTGCACCGCGCGGGCCAGGGCCATAACGGAGATAATCATTCGTGAGATCGATCGCAGTTTCACTCCCCGGAGTGAGCGCGTACACAATGCCTACGAGGAGATCTTCGAGCGGCGGAGCAACGACGACACGTCGCACGAGTTGCCGCATCGCCATTATCGTCGACTTCGTTTGATCAACCGAAAACGCTGGAGCAAGCTCAACAGCGGTACTCCCCGTGGTTCGTTGGAGGATGTCTTTCAGCTCAGCCGGCGCTGGCGCACTCAGGACGAGCTTAAACAGGAATCGGTCGAGCTGCGCTTCTGGGAGTGGGTAGGTGCCCTCGAGCTCAATTGGGTTTTGCGTCGCAAGTACGAAAAAAGGTTCAGGGAGTCGGTGAGTTTCTCCGAGAACGCTCACCTGCTTCTCTTCCATTGCTTCGAGGAGCGCAGACTGTGTCTTCGGGCCCGCCCGGTTCACTTCGTCGGCGAGAACGATGTTCGCAAAAATTGGTCCTTGTCGGAATTCAAAACTCCGTCGGCCCTGCGAGTCTTCGGTAAGAATTTGAGTGCCGGTGACATCGCTCGGCATGAGATCGGAAGTGAACTGAATGCGATGAAAGCCGAGACCAAAGATCTGCGCGATCGATTTCACGAGCAGGGTTTTCCCCAACCCAGGAGCGCCCTCTAACAGGACATGTCCGCCGGCGAGAATTGCGGTAAGCGTGAGACGAATCGTCTCCTTCATACCAACCATTACTCGCGAGATTTCGCGTTCGACTAACTCAAAATCGTGTTTGAAACGGGCGACCTCTTCGAGAACATCGCCGTGTGAACGTGCGGGTTGAGGATTAGTTATCATGTTGATCAGTTACCATTCACGGTTGAAAAAACTCTAATAACTTATTGTCATTGCGAGCGTAGCGAAGCAATCTCAAGCCACTGTGGTTGTCGCTATTCTCTCGGTATGAGATTGCCGCGGTCGCTACCGCTCCCTCGCAATGACAATAAGTAGCCAAGCTTTTTGATGCCCCGTGAACGGTTATGTTGATCATGCTTTAGCGTATAACATCCTGATATTCAACTGGAATTGACTGTTTTGATTTCGACAGATCAGCTTCGGGTTTCTTGAAGTCAACCGGTCCGAGTGCAGTCTTCGCTCGAGCTGGTGAGAGGTTTCGATAAAGTTTGTCTTCGCTCGTTCCAGACCCACGAATCATTAGCTTCTCCTCCGGCGGAATCTCCATCCGTTCTAGATTTCGTTTCGACAAATCGAGTTCGCCCTCTGTTCCGCCCTCAAATGGCCCAAACCGTGTTGCGCGGTCGCTCGGTTCTGGAAGTTTCTCTGGTCGCTTGATATTCCCCGGGTCGGACTGCTCACTCCCGTCTTGTTCCTCCCCGTCCTCTACCGAACCGCTCGAGTCCTCCGGAGCCGATGACTGAGACGTTTTCTCGCTTCGCTTACCATCTTGGTCGCCGGGAGCCTCGTCCATACTTTGCTCTTTCGCTTCCTTCTCCCCTCGATCACTACCCGAAGTTCCGTTCTTCTTCTCTTGTCCTTTTTGTTCCTGCGCTTTACCTTGATCGCCGCGCGCATCCCCTTCCTGCTGAGCTTGTTTCTGCTGCTCGGCTTCGATTGATTCTAATTTACTGCGAACTTGAGCGAGCTCGTCCTTTCCCTCGGATGCGCCATCGTTGGGCTCGCCGGCTTTTTGCTCTCCGCCCTGAGTAGATTTCCCCGCACTCTTCGTACCGTCACCACCCGGCTTTTCGCCCGCTTGCTTACCGTCTCCCTGGTCTTTCCCTTGTTCAGTTTGCTTCTCTCCTTCATTTCCTTCATCTCCACCTTTGGGTTCCGTCGAGGTGCCCTGATCGCCAGCCTGAGACTTTTCGCCGGCTTCGCCCGCCTCGCGACTGGACTGGCCTTGCTCGCTCTTCTCGCCTTGTTCTGCGCCTTCCCCTTCGCCCTGCTCTTTACCGCCGGAGGCACCACTCTTCCCTTTTCCCTCGCCCTCATTTCCGCCGTCCTCTCCTTCTTCCTGCTTTTCGCCTTCGGGACTTTTCGAATCGCTTTTTGATTGAGCGTCCTGCTGCTGCTTATTCTCTTCGGGTTGTTTTGCGTCCTGTTTCGTTTGCTTTTCCTCTTTCGGTTCCTCAGGTGGGGCTGGCGGGGGAGGTTGTTCCGCTGGAGGCGGTTCAGTTTTCTGCTCCAACTCAAGTTTCCGAACCGCATCGAGTGCGCTGGCGAGTTGCTCGTCTGCAGCCTCACTCATAAGACCGTCCGACTCAAGCACTGCCGCAAGTGTTTCGAGCTCGCTCTCAAGCGATGGGGGAAGCTCTGCGAGATTGTCAATCAGCTCGCGAAGTTCAAGCGCTCGCTCACGTCCGGCGATGATGTCCGGGCGGGACTCCGCAGTTCTCGACGAACTGTGGAGCAAGATGAACAGTAACAAGCCAAGGAGAATCGGTGACATGAGCGCCCCTCGCTTCGAAAGCGGGTGAAACGTGAATCGAAGGGCGGAATCAGCATCGAAGCCTTCGCTGAGCGAATCGCCTTGACGAATAACGGCAGAGAGCACATCCGCTGGGACCTGTATCGAATCAGTCGATCTCCTCGCCTGTGCAGTTGCGATGGTAAGAAAGCGAGATTTTGCCGAAAGCATTCGGTCGAGAATTGTTCCGGCCTCAGCGTCCGTGACACGTTGCAACCAACCGTATGTTTGTCGAAGGACGTAGATCGAGGCAGCAACTCCAAGACCGAGAAGCACGAACGCGAGCACGCGATTTACGGCTCCGAGCGCGAGAAGTGCAATCGAGGTTGCAAGGACTAACATCGGAGCAAGAAGTGCGAAGACAAAATTGAGCAGACGCTCGCGCCGGAGCTTCGTTCGAACCTGCCCGATGAGTTCCTCAGACTTCATACGGCTGTTCCCCTCCCACTCTATTGTTGTCCAGTCGAAGTGAGATTTAGACGCATTTCCGAGTAACCGTTCACAATTTTCCG
>FKKE01000456.1_pt2 | contig 12111 bp, 12 predicted proteins | sample 1106331 | NCBI WGS metagenome assembly FKKE01 (sample SAMEA3931202, study PRJEB13176) | freshwater metagenome | biome: Drinking water system; feature: drinking water; material: freshwater | place: China | collected 2013-02-06 | reverse complement strand
GAGGCGACGCGCTCCAACTTGCACTCACTCAGGCCAGATATTTCTGAACCACCTTATCCAACGCCTCCGGCTTCACTGTCGGCGCGTAGCGGCCGAGCACCTTGCCGTCGCGACCGACCAAGAACTTGGTGAAATTCCACTTGATGCCGCGCCCCAAGAGCCCGCCGCCCTTTTGGCGGGTCAGATAATCGTAGAGCGGGTGCGCGTTGGCGCCCTTCACGTCGACCTTGGCGAACATCGGAAACGTCACGTCATAGTTCAGCGAACAGAAGTTCTTGATCTCGTCGGCGTCGCCCGGCTCCTGCTTGCCGAATTGATTGCAGGGGAAGCCCAGCACCTCGACCCCCTGGCCCGCATACTTGCGATGCAGCTCCTCAAGGCCCTTGTACTGATAGGTGAAGCCGCATTGGCTTGCGGTGTTGACGATGAGCAGGAGTTTTCCGCGGAACTCGCCGAGCGAGCGTTCCTTGCCGTCAATATCGCGGGCGGTGAAGTCATAGATGCTTGGCAATGGGCGCTCCTACAAACCGGGACTCGGCGCCCGCCTTGGCCCTGGCACGAAAATCAAGCCGCCGACGAAGATCAGCGGGCCGATCAAACTGTAGATGAAGCCGGCAAGCGTCGACCATGGCGCCGGGAGTGTCAATGCGGCGACGGCGGTCGTCGCGCCGACGGCGACGTGCACGCCCTGCTGCCAGAGCGCAAAGCGCGTCTGCTGCCGCTCACGTTCGCTTAGCTCAAGTGCGTCGCTCTTGCTGAGCGCGTGCGCATAGAGTGCGAAGAACAGCAAAAACACCGCCGCGTAGCCAATCGATAGCAGCGCGAGCGAGTATTCCGCCTCCTCGAACGTGAAAGGCGGGCGCGGAGCTCCTTGCGCCACGGTCTCAACGAAGCGGGACAGCATCGTTGCGAGGTACTTGAGCGGGTAGACGAAGAAGAGAATGAGGAACAGCAGTGCGGCATTGACTGCGGTTGTCCACGCGTCTTCCAGAGCATAGCGGCGGAAGAAGATGTAGTGCGAGTGCCAGATCAGCAGCAATATCGCGAACGCCGCCGCGAAACCGGGAAAGCCCCAAAGTTGTGCGTTGAGTTCGGCGAAAGACGACGGCGGATCGCTGGAGACCACCAGCAGCGTCAACGCAAAAGCGAACACCATGTCGCTCAGCGCCTCCACGCGCGTGGGGCTTCCGCCGCGCCAGTGGAAGTCCGGTTCGCCCTTCAGCGGATGCAGATCGCGCACGCTCATGGCGCATGCGTTAGCAGAGCGCCCACGCTAAGCTCAACCGGAAGGATTCGCACCGAGGTCAGAATGGCCAAGCCCGATCATGTGTTCACCTGCCAAGCCTGCGGCGCGATCTGGCCCAAATGGACCGGCAAGTGCGACGCCTGCGGCGAATGGAACACGCTGGTGGAGGAAGCCGCGCGCCCAGTGGTTCCCGGCGCCTTTGCCGCGCCGGTCGGCGGCAGCGGCAAGAAGGGCAAAGGCCTCACCTTCGTCGAACTCGCCGGCGCCGCCGAACCGCCCGCGCGCATCGCCACCGGCATTTCGGAACTGGACCGTGTCTGCGGCGGCGGGCTCGTGCCAGCCTCCGCCATCCTGATCGGCGGCGATCCGGGCGTCGGCAAATCGACGCTGCTGCTGCAAGCCGCGGCGTCGCTGGCGCGCGGCGGCGCCTCGGTCGCTTACGTCACCGGCGAAGAAGCCGAAGCACAGGTTCAAGAACGCGCGCGCCGGCTCAAGGCCGCCGACGCCAGCGTCAGCCTCGCGGCGGAGACCGACCTGCGCAAAATTCTCGACGGCCTCAAGACCATGAAGCCGGACGTGGTGGTCGTCGACTCGATCCAAACCTTGTGGGCCGATGGCGTCGAGGCCGCGCCGGGCACGGTGGCGCAAGTGCGCGCCTGCGCGCATGAATTGGTGCGCTTCGCCAAGAAGAGCGGCAGCGTTGTGATCCTCGTTGGTCACGTCACCAAGGATGGCCAGATCGCGGGGCCGCGCGTGGTCGAGCACTTGGTCGACGCGGTGATCTATTTCGAGGGCGAACGCGGGCTGCCGTTCCGGATTCTGCGCGCGGTGAAAAACCGCTTCGGCCCGACCGACGAAATCGGCGTGTTCGAGATGATCGAGCAAGGCCTGGTGGAAACCCCCAACCCTTCGGCGCTCTTTCTCGGCGGCGCCGGCGAGCGGCCATCGGGCGCGGCGGTGTTCGCCGGCGTCGAAGGCTCGCGGCCCGTGCTGGTGGAAATTCAAGCGCTCGCCGCGCCCACCGCTTACGGCACGCCGCGCCGCGCCGTCGTCGGCTGGGATTCGGCGCGTCTCGCCATGATCCTCGCCGTGCTGGAAACGCGCTGCGGGCTCTCATTTTCGGGACGCGATGTCTATCTCTCGGTCGCCGGCGGCTTACGCATCACCGAACCGGCCGCCGACCTCGCGGTCGCCGCCGCACTTGTGTCGGCGCTCGCCGATACGCCGCTGCCGAAGCAATGCGTGGTGTTCGGCGAAGTCGCGCTCTCCGGCGAAGTGCGGGCAGCGGGGCGCAGCGATCTCCGCCTCAAGGAAGCGGCGAAACTGGGCTTCACCAACGCCTTCGCGCCGCCGCAAAAGAAAAGCGCCGGCGCGAGCGCGGTGAAGCTGAAGCAGATCGGCCACATCGCCGAACTCGCCGCGGCGCTGGGGGCGACGGGAGACGGCTGACATTCCGAATGCGGAACCATTCTCAAAGCATGCTCGCCTGCCCCAAAGCAGCGGCCTCCCCTTCCCAAGCTCACGCGGGCCGTCTAATCCAGGGCGCGGGGCGCGCTCAGAAACGGGCGGCATGGGAGAGGCGAATGGATCTCGGCTTTACTTGGTTCGACTTCGCCGCTTTGGCGATTGTCGGCCTGTCGGGGGTGATGGCGTTCGCCCGCGGCCTGATCCGGGAAGTTTTTTCCATCATCGCCTTCATCGCCGGCCTGCTGGTCGCGCTTTTCCTGTTTTTCTCCGGGTTTACGCGTCCGTTCGTGGAACAAATCACCCCGCTGAGCGGCCTGATCGCCGATCTGGCCGGCGGGCTTGCGGTATTCCTGATCGTGTTCATCGCCATCACGGTGGTGACCTCGACCATGGCCAAGACCGTGCACCAATCGACCGAAATCGGCAGTTTCGACCGCGCCGCGGGCCTCGCCTTCGGCATCCTGCGCGGCATCGTGTTCGTGGCGGTGTTTTTTGTGCTGCCGATCCGGCTGCTGGTGCCGGAGGAGCGTTCGAACGAGCCCAGCCTCTATCATGACGGGGTGGTAGGCGCGCGGACCTACCCTATTTATTCAAGCGTGGCATCCGCCCTGTTGGTGTTCGTGCCGCAGGCCCGGGACCGGGCCCGTGATATGATCGACCGTCGAGAACGCGAGTCGGCGCCCATCCCGCCGGCTGAGCCCGCTACCCAGGCCCCGCCCACCTGAGGATTGAATGACAGCCGAGCGCCCCTCCCTCCACTTCCAGACGGCGCCCGGAGACCCGGCCGATAAATGGGAATTCGACGACAAGCCGCGCGAAGAGTGCGGCGTGTTCGGGGTGTTCGGTTCGGAAGACGCGTCGGTGCTCACCGCGCTTGGCCTGCACGGGCTCCAACATCGCGGCCAGGAAGGCTGCGGCATCGTCAGTTATGACGGCGACCGCTTCTATCATGAACGCTATCTCGGGCTTGTCGGCGAGCATTTCGCCGGATCTGACGTGCCCCAGCGCCTGCCCGGCGTCACCGCCATCGGCCACACCCGCTACGCCACTGCCGGCGGCACCATTCTCCGCAACGTCCAGCCGCTCTTTGCCGATCTGGCGCTGGGCGGCTTTGCGGTGGCCCACAACGGCAATCTCACCAACGCCCGCGATCTGCGCGAGCGCCTTGTGCAGGACGGCGCCATTTTCCAATCCACCTCCGACACCGAGTGCATCCTGCAACTCATCGCCCGCTCGCGCCGCCAGCGCGTGGTCGAGCGTTTCGTCGAGGCGCTGCACGACATCCAGGGCGCCTACGCGCTCGTCTGCCTGACCAAATCGAAGCTGATCGGCGCGCGCGATCCGATCGGCATTCGCCCGCTGGTGCTGGGCGAGCGCGCCGGCGCCTACATCCTGGCGTCCGAAACCTGTGCGCTCGACATGATCGGCGCCAGCTTCGTGCGCGCTATCGAGCCTGGCGAAGTCGTCGTCATCACCCGCGACAAGGACGGCAAGGTCATTGTCGAGAGCCACTTCCCGTTCCCACGCCGCAAAGCGCGGCCGTGCATTTTCGAATTCGTTTATTTTGCCCGGCCCGACTCGATCGTCGACGGCCGCTCGGTCTATGAATTGCGCAAGCGCATGGGCCGGCGCTTGGCGGAAGAAACCGGCGTCGAAGCCGATGTCATCGTGCCGGTGCCGGATTCGGGCGTGCCCGCGGCCATGGGCTTCGCGCTCGCCAGCGGCATTCCCTACGAACTCGGCATCATCCGCAACCATTATGTCGGGCGCACCTTCATCCAGCCGAAACAGGAAATCCGCGCCCTCGGCGTGCGGCTCAAGCACTCCGCCAATCGCGATGTGATCAAGGGTAAACGCGTCGTGCTGGTCGACGACTCGATCGTGCGCGGCACCACCTCGCGCAAGATCGTGCAAATGGTGCGCGAGGCCGGCGCCAAGGAAGTACATCTCCGCAGCGCTTCGCCGCCGATCAAGCATCCGGATTTCTACGGCATCGATATGCCGGCGCTCTCGGAGCTGATGGCGGCGCAGATGACCCTCGAAGAAATGCGCAAGTCGCTCGAGGTCGACACGCTGGGCTTTTTGTCGATCGAGGGCCTCTATTGGGCGATGGGCGAAGGCAAGCGCGACGCCGCCAATCCGCAATACACCGATCACCCCTTCACCGGCGATTACCCGACGCCGCTGCTCGATTATCACGCCGGACGCGCCGGCCGCGAAACCCAATTGCCGCTCATCGTCGAAAACGCCGCGGAATGAGGCGCGCGCAAGCGACACTCCCCCTCCCCGTGAGGGGAGGGGGCAGGGGGTGGGGTGAAACTCCAATGTCCCCGAGTGGGAGTGCGCGCCGCCTGGCGCGCATGAACATGCAGGCGGTGGCGCAGTGCGGGCCGGGGGCCCGCGCTCCAGCCTTGAGACGCCGCGCTTCACCCCTCCCCCTTCCCCCTCCCCTCACGGGGAGGGGAGCCAAGTGACCAAACGCATCGCCCTCGTCACCGGCGCGTCGCGCGGCATTGGCCGCGCGGTGGCGCTGGAGCTGGCGCGGCGCAACTGGCGCGTGATCGCGGTGGCGCGCGCCCAGAAGGCGCTTGAGAAGCTCGACGACGATATCCGCGCCCTCGGCGGCGAAGCCACCCTTATTCCGCTCGACCTGCGCGACGGCGCCGCCATCGATCAGCTCGCCGCGCCCTTGTTCGAACGTTTCGGCAAACTCGACGGCCTCGCCGCCTGCGCCGGCGCTTTAGGGTCGCTCACGCCCGCGCATCAAGCCACGCCCGCGATCATGGACGAGACTATCCAGGTCAACTTCCTCGCCAACCAGCGCCTCATCCGCGCGTTGCATCCGCTGTTGCGCGAGTCTGACGCGGGGCGCGCGGTTTTCCTCACGTCGGGCGCGTCCAAGAATCCGCGCGCCTATTGGGCGCCCTACGCCGCGTCGAAAGCGGCCCTCGACGCGCTGATCATGAGCTACGCCGCCGAGTGCGCGAACGTCACCCGCATTCGCGTCAATCTCTTCAATCCTGGCCCCACACGCACATCGATGCGCGCCAAGGCGTTTCCGGGCGAAGACCCGATGACGCTGCCGGAGCCGGAGGACGTGGCGCCGGACATCGTGCGCATGCTGGAACCGAGTTACGCAGAGAACGGCGCGTGGGTGCAGTTCGCGCGCTGAGCTACGACGCCATTATCCTTGGCGGCGGCGCAGCCGGGCTCTATTGCGCGCTGCACGCCGGCCGCCGCGGCAAGCGCGTGCTGGTGATCGAGCACAACGCGGAAGTCGGCGCAAAGATTCTGATCTCCGGCGGCGGGCGCTGCAATTTCACCAATCTCCACGCCAGCGATCCCAAGCGCTACATCTCCGCCAATCCGCACTTCGCCCGCTCGGCGCTCACGCGCCACACCCAGCACGACTTCATCGCGCTGGTTCAAAAGCACCGCATCGCCCATTACGAAAAGACGCTCGGCCAACTCTTCTGCGAGGGCGCGCGCTCTTCGCGAAAAATCGTGCAGATGCTGCTTGACGAATGCGCGGCTGTCGGTGTCGATATCCGCACCGGCTGCCGCATCAACGACGTGCGCCGCACCGAGTGCTTCAGTGTTGAGACAAGCCACGGCGCCTTCGAAGCGCCGGCCCTTGTCGTCGCGACGGGCGGCCTCGCCATTCCCAAGCTCGGCGCCACAGGAATGGCGTTCGACATTGCGCGGGAGTTCGCCATCCCGGTAGTCGCGACACGTCCCGCCCTCGTGCCGCTTACCTTCGCCGAAAGCGATCTCGCCTGGATGCGGCCGCTCTCCGGCGTTTCTGTTGAGGTCATCGCGCGCGCCGGCAAAGCCGCATTCCGCGAAGCGGCGCTGTTCACCCATCGCGGCCTCTCCGGCCCCGCTATCCTGCAAGTCTCATCCTATTGGCGCCAAGGCGAAGCGATCGAGATCGACTGGCTGCCGGACGCGCCGTCCGATGTGCTCGCGCCGCGCAAGCGCGCCCGCCCGAAGGCGCAGCTGAAGACAGTGTTGGCGGAATTGCTGCCGGAAAGGTTGGCGGAAGCGCTTGCACAGATTCCCCCTCCCCTTGATGGGGAGGGTGCAGGCGGTGGGGTGAAACGACAGTCACCCTCCTCCGAAGCGGCGGTTGGCGACATGAAAGACACCACACTGATCGAGTTGGTGCAGGCGTTGAAAGCATGGCCGCTCACCCCGATCGGCACGGAAGGCTATGCCAAGGCCGAAGTGATGGCCGGCGGCGTCGACACCGACGGGCTCTCGCAACAGACCATGGAAACGCGCGCCGCGCCGGGGCTCTTCTTTATCGGCGAGGCGGTCGACGTCACCGGCTGGCTCGGCGGCTACAATTTTCAATGGGCCTGGTCGAGCGGCTGGGCCGCGGCCGAGGCCTTGTAGGCGCAGCCCGAAGTCCATTCGCCGAGCTGTTTTGCCATGACAGGAGCAGCGCGGATAAACGGCGATGACACTCTTCGCGCCATGAAAGCCGGCGCGATTTCAAGGCTCTCCCCCATCCCGCCCGTTAGAGAGGCGTGCGTTCGGACCCGATGCCGCCCAAACCGTAACTTGAGCCCGATCAATGTCGGGCGCATCGCTTCGTCCCATCGGGACAAAGGCGGGGTCCGTGCGGAGAAAACACAATGGCGCGCGCTCAGAAATCTGCTCCCTCAGCCCATGACGGCATGAGCTGGATTGCCCTCATGCCGTTCCCGGCGTTCACCCCGCTCAATTGGTGGGCGCTCACCTCGCCGCGCAATGTCATGCTGGCGTCGTTGAACGCCACGCGCGTGGCGATCGACGCGTGGCGCGCGACGCTCGACGGCGCGCGGGCCGTGGCGCGTTTGCAGATGGACGAAGCTTTGCGGACGCTTGAAGCGCAGGTGCAGAATGCTGGCGACGCCGCCGAAGCGGGCGCCGCTGAGCCCGCCGCCGAGCCTGAAAGGGAAGAGGCCGCCGCCGTGTTGATGATGCGGCCGATGATGGAGGCGACGCGCGCCTATGGCCGCATGGGCCGGGCTTTCATCGTCGCCCAACGCGATACGCTGCGCGCCTTCGCTCCGCCCGCGGAAAAGCCGCACTGAGCTATCAGCGGTTCGCTCCGCTCATCCGATCGAAGATCGATCGGTGGCCGGCGATGATGCGGGCGATGGCGGCGGGATCGGGTTCGAGCGACCATTCGCCGTGCTCGAACGTGCCGCCGAGCACGATGCCGTCGCGGCGGCCGAACATGTAGCCTTCGCGAGCGATGGTGTTGTAGGTCACCTCCGGCTGCGGCAGCAGGATCGCGAGCTGGCCGCGCACCGGCTCGAGTTCGGCATCGCCGAACAGACGCCCGGCGCCCAAGCCCGTGCAATTGAAGATGGTGCGCTCCGGCAACGCCCGCACTTGCGCCACGTCCGCGAACTCGCGCACGACGATCTCGCCGCCGGCTTGGCGCACATCGAGCTCCATGCGCCGCAGATAGAGCGGCGTTTCGATCATCATGGTGTCGAACTGGCGCACGAACGGATGCGGGAAATTGTGTTCGTCAACGGCGAGATCGCGTTGATTGACGACGAGTTGGCGCATGGGATCGTCTTCGCCGGCAGGATAAGAACTGCCCGGCCGGTGGGAGAGCGAATAATTCGTCTCCCAGCTGACGCCGTAAGCGTCGCCCACCAGCGACTGATAGCGGCGGAAGGCGAAACTCGCCGCCTGGAAGTGGCGCTCGCGGAACTCCGGCGTGATGCGGTCGCTATCGAAGGTCGAGGCCGGCCACCATTGCGCGCCGGCGACATTGGAGGTCGTGTTCGGCGGCAAGTCCTTGGCGTAGATGCGGACGCGCGCGCCGCGCTCCTGCAACAGCCGCGCCGTGGCGAGGCCGACGGCGCCGCAGCCCAACACAGCGACGTCCGGCTTGGCGGCGTCGTAGCCCAGATCGACAGCAAGCTTGGCGGTTCCCCAAGAGAGCGTGATGCCGCCGCCGCCATGGCCGTAATTGTGCACCAGCACATGATCGCCCAGCGCTTCACGCTCGACGCGGAAGCCACTGGGGCGGAACGGGCGCAGCCCGACATCGATGCGGATGATGCGCTCCTCCGAAACATGCACCGGCGGCAGACGCACCGGCGGCGTGCCCGGCGCGATGCGGAGGTCGCGCATCAGACCGCCGCTAAAACCGCGCGCGGCCGCGCACGACGAAACCAACCCCGCCGCGCCAATGGCCATGCAAGAACGGCGTGTATGCATGATGTTATCTCATCCCCTCGCGTCCCATGAGAAACGCGTTCGCGCCGGTGTCAATGTCTGGTTGCCGTTACCGCGATTCCCCGCCACATCTGCGCCATGCACGGGCACGCGCACCACGATCACGATCATGCGCATGGCCACGCCGCGCCGGCGGACCGGCGCTACGCCATCGCCATCGGGCTGAATCTCGGCTTCGTCGCCGTCGAGACGGCGGCGGGCCTGTACGCCAACTCGACCGCGCTGCTTTCCGACGCCGCGCACAATCTCTCCGACGTGCTGGGCTTGGCGCTCGCCGGCGGCGCGGCGTGGCTGGCCAAGCGCGAAGCGAGCGCGCAGCGCACCTACGGTTTCTCGAAAGCGACGGTGCTGGCCGCGCTCGCCAACGCTTTGGTGCTGGTGGCTGCGTGCGGCGGCATTCTCTGGGAGGCGCTCGGGCGCCTGTTTGCGCCGGAAGCGACACAGCCACTTTTCATCATGGCGGTGGCCGCGATCGGCGTTCTGATCAATGGCGCGACGGCGATGCTGTTTCTCGCCGGGCGCAAGCACGACGTGAACGTCCGCGGCGCCTATCTGCACATGCTCTCGGACGCGGGCGTTTCGGCGGCGGTCATTGTCGCCGGCGCCGCGATCTACTTTACCGGCCTTGCTTGGATCGATCCGGCGATTTCACTTGCCGTCGTCACGCTCATCCTCTGGGGCACGTGGGGACTGTTGCGGGAATCGCTCGATCTGGCGCTCGACGCCGCACCGGCGAACATCGACGTGGTCAAAGTGCGCGACTATCTCGCCGCCGCGCCCGGCGTGACGGCGGTGCATGATCTTCATGTCTGGGCCATGGGGGCGGCCAAGCCTGCGCTCACCGCGCATCTGGTGCGGCCCGAGGGCGGCGATGACGCATTTCTTGCGGCTGTGTCCGCGGGCATCACGCAGACCTTCGGCATCGCGCACGTCACGCTGCAAATCGAACGCGCCCAGCGCGACGATTGCGAGGATTGCTGAAACTCAACGCGTCCCTTCTCCTGGTTAAGGAGAAGGTGTCCGAGCGCAGCGAGGACGGATGAGGTTTACCGGCGTTTTCAACGCGATGGCGCCGCATGCGGCAGGATGCTGACACCCTCATCCGGCGCTGCGCGCCACCTTCTCCCCCACGGGGAGAAGGGACGCACTGTGGCCTACCCCATACACCAGCTCTTCAGCAACTGATGCGCGATGGCGAACGGGGGCGGGCAGAACGCATCCGGATGCTTGGCCGCGATCAGCAGCCGCGCTTCGTCACGCGAGAACCAGCGCCCGCTCTCGAGTTCGGTGGTGTCGACCGTCTCCGCATCATCCTCGACTTCGCACAGCACGCCGATCATCAGCGAGTGCGGAAATGGCCAGGGCTGGGTCGAGTGCATGATGACCTCGCGCACGCGCAAGCCCGCCTCCTCCAGCGTCTCGCGCGCCACCGCTTCCTCGATCGCCTCGCCCGGTTCGATGAAGCCGGCGAGCGCCGAATGCATGCCGCGCGGCCAGGCGCGCTGGCGGCCTAGGAAGCACTTGTCGCCGAAAGTCGGGACCATGATGCAGACCGGATCGACGCGCGGATAATGCTCGGCGTTGCAGTCGGCGCATTTGCGCACCCAGCCGGCTTCGGCGATCGCCGAAGGCTGACCGCAATTGGCGCAGAAACCGTTCTTGGCGTGCCACTCGAACACGGCCTTGGCCGGGCCTATGGTGGCGATGTCTTCGCGCGAGAGCCGCGCGGCGGCGGCGCGCATATCGTCGAAGCGACCGAGATCGCCCAAGGGCGCCGCGTCTGGAACGGCGATGGCGAAATGCGCCGCGCCTTCTGCGTCGACGCCCAAGAACAGCAGCGGCGCGTCGGCGGGGGCGATGCGTGCTCGCGCTTGGCCGTTCAGCCAGCCCGGCGCGAGCACGTCACCCTCCTCGATCACGAACGGGCGGTGCTGGTGAAACGGCAAGAGCCGCGTCTCGGGCGCCTCCAGTGCAGCCGCGAGCCAAGCTGCATCGCGCCGGCGGTGACCGGCGCGATCCAGCGGCGAACGCGTGAACGCGTTCGGATTGTGCGGCAACAGCACTGTCAGTTCGCGGGCCTGCGGAACCGCAGCACGAATTGATCGGTGCGCCCGCGCACATCGCTCTCGAACACGCGCAGCGTGCGGTTGTCCTCCGGATGGCGCAGCACTTGGCTTTCGCCGTCGAGCACGAAGCCCGCGGCTTCGAGATCGCGCACCACTTGCGCCTGATCGATGCGATGCAGCGTATTGGTGACGGAAATATCGCTGCCCGCGACCGCCGAGTGATCGATGATCAGCAAGACGCCGCCCGGCTTCAGCGCATTGAACATGGCGCGATTCAGCGCCGGCACATCAAAGGCGAACACCGGCAGATAGAAATCATGGTAGATTTGCGAAATGAAGATCGCGTCAAGCGGTTCGCCGGTGTTGAAGACGTTGTAGCCGTCGGTCAGGTGGGTGATGTTGCCGTACGTCGGCGCGACCGCCGCCATCGGGCGCGGCCGCTCGGCGGTGCCCGGGCGATCGACGGCATAGACGCGGCCTGCGTCGCCGACAGCGACCGCGAACAGACGCGAATAATAGCCGCCGCCCGGTCCCACGTCGGCAATGCGCCAGCCCGGCTGCACGCCGGTGAACGCCATGATCTCGCCGGGCAGCCGCAGCGCATCGCGCTCCCGATCTGCATCCGGGCGGCGCGGATCGGCGAGCGCCGCCAGCACGTGCGGCGACGTCGCCGTCACCCGCGCGGCCTCGGTCGCCATCATCAGACCCGGCACCGCCCCGCCGGCGCAGGCGCCGATGAAGAGCGCCACGCCAAGTCCCGCCAGCAGATTCCGCATCTCGTCCTCCCATTAAGGTGTCCAACGTGTCAGCTATCAGGTGTCAGACCCGCCCGCATCACCGAATCTGATATTTGACGGGCCGGAACCCGCATGATCCCCGTGACGCCCTCCCTCGCCCTGGACGAGCGCGACCTCGAAGAGCGCTTCATCCGCGCCGCCGGGCCGGGCGGGCAGAACGTCAACAAGGTCTCGACCGCGGTGGAGTTGCGTTTCCGCCTGGGCGGTTTCACCGCGATGCCCGATGACGTGCGCGCGCGTCTGGAAAAGCTCGCGGGCCGGCGCCTGACGCTCGACGGCGAGATCGTCA
>FKKE01008346.1_pt3 | contig 12113 bp, 6 predicted proteins | sample 1106331 | NCBI WGS metagenome assembly FKKE01 (sample SAMEA3931202, study PRJEB13176) | freshwater metagenome | biome: Drinking water system; feature: drinking water; material: freshwater | place: China | collected 2013-02-06 | reverse complement strand
CGCAAGGGATCGATGCGATCGGCTCGAGGCGGGCCGTATCGATCACCGTGAGGCTGTCCTCCGCGCGGTTGCTCACCCAGAGCTCCCGGCCGTCGATGATCTGGAGATCGTGGGTCCAGGTGTCCTTGTATGGAGGCGGGACCCCCTCGGGCAGCGTCCCCAGGCTCACCGTCCGGATAACCCGCCGGGCCGGCGCGTCGACCACCGCAAAGCCGATCAGCTTCGAGAGGGCGACGTACAACGTCTTCCCATCCTCTGCGGGCCGGAGCGGGCGGACTCCTTCCCGGGTCGGAATGGTGTGGAGCACCTCCTGGCGGGCCGGATCGATCACCACGATGGCGCTGCCGTATTGAGCCCCAACGTACACCCGGGACCCGTCGGGTGAAGTGTAGGCGTCGTGGGGACCGGCGGGAGACGGCAGCTTCTTGATCAGCCGGAGCGGGTCGAGTTGCACCACCGCGATTGCATTCTCCCCTCGGATCGGGACATAGGCGAAGCGTCCGTCCCGGGTCAGGGTCATCTGGTTCGGGTCATTCCCGAGCGGGATCTGCCCGATGATCCGGCCGCTCCGGGTATCCACCACCTGAAAGTTTCCGGTCTTGTCGCTGGCGAGATAGACCCGGCTTCCGTCGCGGGAGATGGCGAGCCCGTGCGGTCTCGGATCCACGGTGATCCGGCGGAGCTCGCGGAACGCATACGGGTCCACCTCGACGAGCTGGTCGGAATCTCCCAGGGTCACCCAGAGGGAGACATCCCGGGAAGTCTGCGCGGAGAGGGTGGAGGCCGCAAGAACGCCGGAGAGGAAAAAGAGGCGCGTCATGGGGAGAGACTACCGCTGGTTCGCCGGCCGCGCAATTTCTTCCCGGTCGAGGGCGACTATTTTCCCATGATGCGCATTTGGACCCTCGCTCTCATGGCGGCGCTCCCGGGACCCGATGTCCGTCAGGAAACTCCCTGGCCCGACGCCGATTGGCGGATCCTGGAGGCCAAGGTGCGCTGGGCGGTGGCCCATCGGCTGGATACCTTGCCGCTCGGCAGGGCCATCGCCGCGCTGGGGGAGACGTTCGTGGGGGCCCGGTACACTCCCCGGACGCTGGAGGTTCCGGGGCCCGAACGGGTGGTGGTCAACCTCCAGGAGTTCGACTGCGTCACGTTCGTCGAGAACCTGCTCGCCATGACGCGGTTCATCCGGCAGGAGGGAGTCGCGGGTCTCGCCGATCGGCGAGCGGCCGAACGCCGGTACGCCGGCTACCTCCAGGAGCTCCGGTACCGGGGCGGCCGGCTCGACGGGTACCCGAGCCGGCTCCACTACTTCTCCGAGTGGCTGAGCGATAACGCCGCGCGGGGCAATCTGGTCCTGCTCACCGAACGACTGGGCGGCCTTACCCGCCCGGGGGCGCTTTTCTTCATGTCGGCGCATCCCCGATCGTATCGCCAGATGGCCGATCCCGCCGTTCGGGAGGCCATCCGGGCCAGGGAAGCCAGCCTCAATGCAGGTCCCGCACGGTGGTATGTCCCGGAAGACCGGATCGGAGCGGTCGAGCGCCGGATCGAGGACGGCGATATCATCGCGGCGACTTCGACGCTGCCCGGTCTCGACGTCGCGCATACGGGGATTGCGCTCTGGAAGAACGGCCGGCTCCACCTCCTGCACGCGCCCCTCGTCGGCACATCGGTGGAGATTTCGACCCTTCCGCTCGCCGAGCGGATCCGGAGTATCGAAACTCAGGACGGCATCATGGTGGGCCGCCCGGCCGAGGTGCACGACCACGCCGCGATGGCCGGAATGGGTCCGGTGGTCGTCCCTCCGGGCGTGCTCTACACGGAAGCCGACGTCCGGTTCATGCAGGGGATGATCGCCCACCACGCCCAGGCGATCCACATGTCCCGCATGGCCGAGAAGCGCGGCGCCAACCCGCGCGTCCTGAGGCTGGCCGTCAAGATCGACCAGTCGCAGATCGCCGAGATCGCCCTGATGCAGGAATGGCTGCGCGCCCACGGGCAGGAAACTCCCGACACCTCGTCCTGGCGCAGCATGGAGATGCCGGGCATGCTGACCGCCGGTCAGCTCGCCACCCTCGATTCCGCCCGCGGCCCCGAATTCGACCGCCGGTTCCTGATTCTCATGATCCAGCACCACCAGGGGGCGCTCCAGATGGTTGCCGACCTGCTGGCCTCGCCGCGGGCCGCCCAGGATGTGGATATATCGGTGCTGGCCAATGACATTCACCTGGTTCAGACCGCCGAGATCGGCGTGATGCGCCAGATGCTGGCCGAGCTGCTCAACCAGTAGCCCAGAAGGAGTATCTGCTCGATGAGACTCGCCCGCCCGCTGATCGTCCCGGCCCTGCTGATCGCCGTCCCCGCCCTTCCGGCCCAGACCTATCCCGCCGGGAACGATCCCCGGGACGGCCTCAAGCCGGGACTCTACGACGCGGGGATGGCGGCTCGCGGGATGAGACTGGTATCCCTCTCCCGGAAACCTCCCGAGCTCGACTCGATTCGCGGCCTCACCTTCGTGAACTCGGACCTGGCCTTCCGCGACCACTACGTCTACCAGGGCAACTTCGCCGGCTTCGTGATCTGGGACGTGAAGGACCCCGCCAGGCCGGAACGGGTGGCCGCGGTTTCGTGCATCACCTCCCAGGGGGATCCCTCGATCATCGGAAATCTCCTGTTCATCTCCGCCGAGGGCGGCGGCAACCGGAACGACTGCGGCAAAGGGGGAGTGGAGAACCCGGCCGACCACATGACCGGGGTGAGAATCTTCGACGTTTCCAACCCCCGCGCTCCCCGGCTGGTCAAGAACGTGCAGACCTGCAAGGGCTCCCACACCCATACCGTGATTCCCAGCCCGGCCGACCCGGGAGTGGTCTACATCTACGTTTCCGGAAGCCAGGGTGCCCGCCCCGAAACCGAACTGGCCGGGTGCCGCAACGGCACCGACCCGGCCGATGAAACCAACTCCCTCTATCGTCTGGACGTCATCCGGGTACCCCTGGCCAATCCCGAGCAGGCGGAAGTGGTGACCGGCGCGCGGATCTTTACCGGGCTCGAGGCGGCTCCCCGGAGCGCCGCGCGGCAGGCGGCGCTGGCTGAGCGCCAGGCCCGAAGCGGGACAGGCGGAGCGTCCGAGGCCGCCGCAGCGCCGGTCCTGAGCCCGGGGCCGCGGAACTGCCACGATGTGACCTCCTACCCCGCGATCGGCCTCCTGGCAGGTGCGTGCTCCAGCTATGGTCTCCTGGTCGACATCCGGGACCCGGAGAAGCCGGTGCGGATCGACGCCCGGGCCGATACCAACTTTTCGCTGTGGCATACCGCCGTCTTCAGCAATGACGGCTCCAAGGTTGTATTCACCGACGAATGGGGCGGCGGCACTCAGCCGATGTGCCAGGCCACCAGCATGATGGAAATGGGGGGGAATACCATACTCACCATCGGGCCGGACCGGAAGTTCACCCAGCACGCTTACTTCAAGATCCCCACGGCCCAGACTGCCCAGGAGAACTGCGTTTCCCACAATGGCGGACTGATCCCGGTCCCGGGCCGCGACATCATGGTGCAGGGCTGGTATCAGGGCGGAGTGAGCGTAATGGATTTCACCGATCCCGACCGTCCCTTCGAAATCGCCTGGTTCGACCGGGGGCCGGCCGATCCGCCCGCGCCGGCCGGCGGCGCCGCGCCGGCTGCCATCAGTCGAGCCCGCGGCACGATCGGTGGGTCGTGGGGCGCCTACTGGTGGAACGGTTACATCTATTCCTCTGAGCTGGCCCGGGGACTGGACGTGCTCGAGCTGCTTCCTACCGAGCATCTCTCAGCCAACGAGGTCGCGGCGGCCAAGCTGGTCCGGATGATGGAGTACAACCCTCAGACCCAGCCCAGGATCGAATGGCCGGCAGCTTTCCCGGTAATCCGGTCCTATCTCGACCAGCTGGTCAGGAACGGCGGTCTTCCCCGGGAACGGACCGCCGCAATCTCGGCCGCGCTGTCCCAGGCCGAGCGGCAGAGTGGCGCCGCCCGCAGGGCTACCCTTGAGCGGCTGGCCGCTCTGGTTGACGCCGACGCCCCCGGAGCGAAAGACGGAAGGCGGGTTGAAGCGATGGCTGGAGCGATCCGGACCCTGGCCGCCCAGGACCGCTGATCGCCCAGGCCCGGCCCGGTTCCCGGGCGAACTCATGATTCCAGCCCTCACCTTGCTGTTGCTCGCTACCCAGCAGCAGACCCCCTGGCCCGATGCCGATTGGGTCGTCCTGGACACCAAGGTGCGCTGGGCCGTGAGCCGTGGCCTGGACACCGTGCCGCTCGGGAGCGCCATTGCCCGGCTGGGGGAATCCTTCGTGGGGGCGCGATATACCCCCGGCACGCTGGAAGTCCCGGGCTCCGAGCGGGTCGTGATCAACCTCCAGGAGTTCGACTGCGTTACCCTGGTCGAGAACCTGCTCGCGATGGCCAGGTTCGTCCGGGAGGATGGAATCGGGGCCCTCGCCGATCGGTCCGCCGCCGAGCGGCGGTACGCCGGGTATATCGAGGAGCTGAGGTACCGGGACGGAAGGGCCTCCGGCTACTCGAGTCGGCTGCACTACTTCTCCGAGTGGCTGGCCGACAACGCCCGGCGCGGCCGGATCGAGCTGCTTACCGAACGGCTGGGTGGAGTGCCCCGGACCGAACCGCTCAGCTTCATGACCAGCCACCCCCACTCCTACCGGCAGATGGCTGATCCAGGGGTGGCCCGGGAGATTCTCGCGGTGGAAACGCGGCTCAATGCCGGACCGCCCCGCTGGGCCATCCCGGAAGACCGGATCGGTTCGCTTGAAGGCCGGATCGAGGACGGCGATATCATTGCCGCGACATCCACCCTGCCGGGGCTCGACGTGGCCCACACCGGAATTGCGGTCCGGAAGGATGGCAGCTTGTATCTTCTCCACGCGCCACTGGTCGGAAGGTTTGTAGAGATATCCGAAGTGCCATTGGCAGAACGCATTCAGGGCATCCGCACCCAGGACGGTATAATGGTGGCTCGCCCTATCCAGCCCCGATGATTCAATCCGGCCGGGAAGCCACTTGGCCCCCCGTTTCGGTCCTACGCCGACTCAGATCAGGCGCCGCCTCGGCCGGATCGCGCGGAGCACCAGTAGAAGCAGGACCGCGCCAATGAAGGCGACCAGTATGGTGCCGGGCAGCCCTGCCACCGGATTCCTGATGTTGAGAGCGCCGAACAGCCAGCTCCCGATGAACGCCCCCGCCACCCCTACCAAGATGTCGCCGAGGATCCCGTAGCCCAGGCCCCCGGCGACCCACCGGGCCAAAAGCCCGGCCACCAGCCCAACCAGCAACAGAGTCAGCAGATCCATACGCCCACCTCCGATTCCCCGATGGGAGACGAACCGGATGGCCGGATCTGCCACCTCGCTTCGCCGCGTTCCCGGGCGGGCGTTGTGCCCGGCAGGTTGTGGAGGTACTCTACAAGTCGCTCAGGCCAGAGCAGCTACCGGTTCCCGGCTCCACCTCCTCACCCTCGAATCCAATGACCAGAACACTGGCGTTCCTCCTGCTCGGAGCCGGCTCGCTATCGGCCCAGGACACATCCCGGACCGCCTCGCCCACGGTCCCGGCCCGCTGGGACGTCAACGCTCCCCGCGGTCCTTCCCGCGCCCTCGAGTTCGAAACCACCGAGGGAACCTGGATGAACCTCGATGTCTCCCCCGACGGCCGCACCATTGTGTTCGACTTGCTGGGGGACATTTACACCATGCCGATCGCCGGAGGACGGGCTACCCTGATTCGGGGTGGCCTGGCCTACGAAACCATGCCGCGGTGGTCGCCCGATGGAAGACGGATTGCCTTTACCAGTGACCGCGACGGCATTGAGAACCTCTGGACCATGGACCCGGCCGGCTCCGACCTCCGGCAGGTTTCCCGCGAGCGGGAGCGCCAGGTGAGTAATCCCGCCTGGACTCCGGACGGCCAGTACCTGGTAGGACGCAAACACTTCCGGAACACCCGCTCGCTGGGGGCCGGGGAGATGTGGATCTGGCACATCGCCGGGGGAAGCGGGCTCAAGCTCACCGACCGGCGGAACTGGGAGCAGAATGCCACCGAGCCGGTACTTTCTCCCGACGGCCGTTACCTCTACTTCAGCGAGGACGTGTCTCCGGGCGGAGGATTCCAGTACAACCGTAACCCCCACGGCGTCATCTACGTCATCCAGCGGCTGGACCGGGAGACCGGGCAGCGGGACACCTATATATCGGGCGCGGGCGGATCCCTTCGGCCCCAGCCTTCCCGCGACGGGCGGCAGATGGCTTTCGTGCGCCGGGTCGGAACCCGGAGCGTGCTCTACGTGCAGGACCTGGAGAGCGGGCGGGACCGCGCCCTCTGGGACGGACTCGACCACGACCAGCAGGAGGCCTGGGCAATCTTCGGCACCTACCCCGGATTCTCCTGGACCCCGGACGACCGCGCCATCGTGATCTGGGCCCAGGGAAAGATCTGGCAGGTCGATGTCGCCACCGGCCGCCCCGCCCCGATTCCGTTTACCGCACCAGTCCGGCAGACCCTGGTCGAGGCGGTGCGGTTTCCCCAGACCGTTGCACCCGACAGTTTCGACGTCCGCATGCTGCGGTGGGTCACGGTATCCCCCGACCAGCGCCGAGTGGTCTACACCGCGCTCGGCAAGCTCTACGTGCGTGATCTGCCCGACGGAACCCCGCGGAGGGTAACTGCCGGAGGGTCCGAAAACGAAGCCTGGCCCTCCTGGTCCCCCGACGGGCAAACCATCGTATACGCCACCTGGGATCCCGATTCGCTCGGGGCGATCCGGACGGTGCAGCCCGACGGCAGGAACGGCCGCCGGCTTACCACCCGGCCGGGTCATTACATAGCCCCGCGGTTCTCGCCCGACGGGAGGCAGGTGGTGTTCCGCCGCAGCGGGGGAGACCCCAATCGGGGAACCGAATACAGCCGGGATCAGGGCATCTACGTTGTAGCGGCCACCGGGGGCCCGGCCCGGCTGGTCACCCGGGAGGGAGGCGATCCGAGCTTCAACCGGACCGGAGAACGGGTTTTCCTGACCTCGGGACAGGGCGAGCGGGTCGCGCTCATCAGCGTCAACCTGACCGGGGGCGACCGGCGGGTCCATGTGACTTCCGAGAACGCCACCCAGTTCGTTCCCTCGCCCGACGAACGCTATGTGGCCTGGGTAGAGCGGTTCAATGCCTTTGTTGCGCCGATGCCGCTGACCGGATCGGCCATCAGCGTCTCCCCCGGGGCCAGTGACGTGCCCTTGCGGCGGGTTTCCCGCGATGCGGGAATCGGACTTCACTGGAGCGCCGACTCGCGCCGAATGTACTGGTCGCTTGGCCCCGAGCTCTTTCAGCGCGATCTGAGCCAGACCTTCGCTTTCGAAACCAATGATACCACCACCCTGCGGCGGGAGCCGGAGGCCAGCGGACGACCCATCGGGTTCCGGGCCCCGTTTGACCGTCCCTCCGGCCGGCTCGCCCTGGTCGGAGCGACGGCCGTCACGATGAACGGCGACCAGGTGATTCCCAACTCGGTGATCGTGGTGGACGGCAACCGGATCACCGCGATCGGTCCCGCCGGGCAGGTTACCGTGCCGGCCGACGCCCGGCGGATCGACCTGGCCGGACGCTGGGTCATTCCCGGCCTGATCGACGCACACGCCCACGGTGGGGTGGGGTCCAACGGTTTCATTCCGGCGGTACAGGGGGGCCTGTTGGCCGACCTGGCCTTCGGAGTAACTGCCCGGCACGATCCGTCGAACGGCACCGAGATGATTTTCAGTGCTTCCGAGCTGGGCAAGGCGGGCCGGCTGCTCGGGCCGCGGCTGTTCTCCACCGGTACCATCCTGTACGGCGCCGAGGGCAGCGCCAAGGCGATCACCCAGTCGTTCGAGGATGCGCTTACCCATCTGCGGAGGATGAAGGCGGCCGGAGCCTTCAGCGTCAAGAGCTACAACCAGCCTCGGCGTGATGCCCGGCAGCAGATCATCGAGGCGGCCCGGCAGCTCGAAATGATGGTGGTACCCGAAGGAGGCAGCACCTTCTTCTTTAACATGAACCAGGTACTGGACGGTCACACCACGGTAGAGCACAATCTCCCGGTTGCGCCGCTATATGAAGACGTGCTCCGGGTCTATGGGGCCAGCAAAGTTGCCTATACCCCGACCCTCATTGTGAACTATGGCGGGGTGAGCGGGGAGTACTACTGGTACGCCCGGTCCGATGTCTGGAAGGATGCCCGGCTCCGGCGTTTCACCCCCCCGGGGCAGCTCGAGGCGCGATCCCGAAGGCGGGAGCTGGGCGATGAAGACGACTACGCCTACATCGAGGTTTCCCGGGCGGCCCGGGCCCTGAATGATCGAGGGGTCCTGGTCAACGCCGGAGCGCACGGACAGATCGCCGGGATCGGAATGCACTGGGAAATGTGGATGCTCGCCCAGGGTGGCATGAGTGCCCATCAGGCCCTGCGGACCGGTACCATCAACGGGGCGCGCAGTCTGGGGCTGGATCGTGATCTCGGGTCGCTCGAGCCGGGCAAGCTGGCCGACCTGGTGGTGCTGGACCAGGATCCTCTCGCCAGCGTCAGGAGCAGCACCGCGATCCGGTATGTGATGCTGAACGGCCGGCTCTACGACGCCGAAACCCTGGCGCAGCTTGGAAACCATCCGGCTCCCCCCCCGCGGCTTCCCTGGCGGGAGCGGTAGCCGGCGTGCCCCGGAGCTGATCCGAGGCCGGCTGGCCCGATATTCCTGCCGGCCTCGGGCCCCGCTAGCTTCGATCCTGCAATGAACCGATTCATACTCGTCCTGCTGACCTCGGTCGCTGCCGGGCCCCTGCAGGCCCAGGTGAACGAGGAGCCGCTGCGGCTGGCCCGGCTTGCCGGCCCGATTCAGCTGGACGGCCGGGTTGCCGAAGCGTCCTGGGCCATGATTGAGCCCCTCCCGCTGACCGTGTTGACTCCCACTTTCCAGGGACCCCTTACCGAACGAACCGAGATCCGGGTCGGCTACGACGACCGCTACCTCTACGTAGGCGGCGTAATGCACGACTCGGAAGCGGGGAAGGTCCGTACCAACACGCTGTACCGGGACCGATACTCGGGCGACGACATAATCGCGATCGTTCTGGATACCTACAACGACCGGCAGACCGCGGTGTGGTTCACGGTGAATCCGGCCGGGGTGCGCATCGACCGGACCGTCTCGAACGACGCTGAATTCGGGGCCGGCTTTCCGATGAACGACAGCTGGAACACCTTCTGGGACGTGGCCACCAGCCAGAGCGATTCGGGCTGGACCGCGGAGATGCGGATCCCCTTCTCCAGCCTGGGGTTCCAGGATGTGGATGGTCAGGTGACCATGGGCCTGATTGTCTACCGGCTTATAGCCCGCAAGAACGAACGGCAGCTGTTCCCCGCCATCCCGCCCAACTGGAACCTGGCCTTCGCCAAACCCTCCCAGGCCCGCCGGGTCGTGTTGGAAGGGGTGCGGAGCCGGCGGCCCGTCTACCTGACGCCCTATGGCCTGGGTGGAGCAAGCTGGACGGCCCGGCTCGACCCGGTCCAGGAGCGTTACCTCAACCCGGCAGACGGGTCTTTCGAGGCGGGGGGCGACCTGCGCTACAGCCCCAGCTCGAACCTCTCGATTGACCTGACCGCCAATACCGATTTCGCGCAGGTGGAAGCGGACGACCAACAGGTCAACCTGTCACGGTTTTCCCTCTTTTTTCCCGAGAAGCGGCAGTTCTTCCAGGAGCGATCCGCCATCTTCGAATTCAACACCGGCGGCGCCAGCCGGCTGTTTCACAGCCGTACCATCGGATTGCTGCAGGGCGAGCCGGTTCGAATCCTGGGCGGCGGCCGTCTGGTGGGGCGGCTGGGTTCCTGGGACCTCGGATTCCTCGATCTTCAGACCGCCGCCCGGGACAGTCTGGCGGGGGAGAACTTTGGCGTCCTCCGGCTCCGGGGAACGGTACTCAACCCATATTCGACGGCCGGCGCCATGTTCACCAGCCGGATCGGCACCGATGGCCGTTTCAATCTGGCCGCGGGGCTCGACGCCACCATCCGGGCCATCGGAGACGAATACCTGACCTTCAAGTACGCCCGGACCTTCGAGAGCGGTCGCTCCAACCCGCTCATCGGGCTCGACCAGTCCCTGGTCATGGTCCGCTGGGAGCGGCGCAACCAGGTAGGGCCGGGGTACTCCGCGGAGTTCATCCGGTCCGGCCCGGGATATGACCCCGGGATGGGGTTTGTGTTCCGGAGGGATTTTACCGCGCTGGACCTGCGCACCCGCTACTCCTGGCTGATAGGAGCTCAGACCGCGTTCCGGAGCGTTTCGGCCGGCGCCGGGGGCAGCCTCTTCTGGAGGAACCCGGACGGCACGGTTGAATCGGGCGAAATGGCAATTGATCTCGACGCCGAATTCAAGTCGGGCGAGAATCTCGGCCTGAGGCTTCGCAACAGCTACGAAAGCATCCGGGAAAGTTTTCCCATTTCCGGCGGCGCCACCGTGGTGCCGGGGGACTACTGGTTCCCCCGGGCCGAGCTGCAACTGGAGGCCTCCCGGTCCGCCAGCTTCCGCCCCACGGTCTCGGTCGGGGCGGGAAGGTTTTTCGACGGAAGCCGGGTGTCGCTCTCGGTCCGGCCGGCGTGGAACCCGTCCCGCTACATCGAGCTGGGCCTGGATTACGACTACAACCGGATCAGGTTCCCGGAGCGGGAGCAGGGCCTCGACCTCCATGTAATCCGGCTCCGGGTTCAGGCCGCGATGGACGTTCGGTTCTCACTGGCTACCCTGCTCCAGTATGACAACGCCGACGACGCGGTGGGGATCAATGCCCGGCTAAGGTATAGTTTCAGCGAGGGCCGTGACCTCTGGGTGGTGTACAACCAGACTCTGAACACCGATCGGCCGCTGGTACCGGCCCCCCGGCTGCCGGTGACCCGAAGCCGGGCCTTCTTGATCAAGTACACCCATACCCTGGCCCTCTGACCCGAGCTCCCCATGACCAGAGCGCTCCTCATTTTCGCGGTGGTTTCCGTAGCCGCTCCGGCCCTTCCGGCGCAGACCAGCTCGGCTCCCGCGCCGGCCCTCGACAGCCTGTTGAAGCCGGTCAAGTGGCGCTCGATCGGGCCGTTCCGGGGAGGCCGGTCGGTCGCGGGAACGGGGGTACCGGGTGATCCGAAGACCTACTACATGGGTGTCACCGGTGGCGGAGTGTGGAAGACCGAGAACATGGGGATTTCCTGGCGTAACATCTCCGATGGATTCTTCAAGAGCGGCTCGGTCGGGGCGATCGCAGTGGCGCCTTCCGACCCCAACGTGGTCTATGTAGGGATGGGAGAACATGCCATCCGGGGAGTGATGACCCACTCGGGTGACGGGGTGTACCGCTCCACCGACGCCGGCCGCACCTGGAAGAAGGCGGGCCTCGATGAAACGCGGCATATCTCCCGGATCGTGGTTGATCCCCGGAATCCCGACGTGGTGCTGGTGGCCGCCCAGGGCGCTCTCTACGGCCCCTCCCGGCAGCGGGGAATCTTCAAATCGACCGACGGAGGGGTAACCTGGAAGAACGTGCTGTTCGTGGACGAGAAAACCGGAGCGGCGGAGCTGTCCCTGGATGCCAACAATCCGCGCATCCTGTACGCCGCCATGTGGGAGCACGGCCGGCTCCCCTGGAAGATCCTCAGCGGAGGCCCCGGCAGCGGACTCTACAAGTCCACTGACGGGGGGGAAACCTGGGAGAAGCTCACCCGGGGCCTTCCCGACAAGATGGGCAAGATGGCCATTGCGGTGAGCCGGTCCAACCCGGAAAAGGTCTATGCCCTGATCGAAAGCGACTCCTATGGAGACGCCCGCGGGCTGTACCTCTCGACCAACTCGGGACGAAGCTGGACCCAGGTATCCAGCGATCCCCGCCTGGTGCAGCGCGCCTGGTACTACATCGAGCTGTTCGTGGATCCCCGGAACGAAAACCGGCTGTACGTGCTGAGCGCCCCCGCCCTCCGCTCCGAGGATGGCGGGCGGTCCTGGGAAGTCCTCTCCGGAGTCCACGGCGACTATCACGACATGTGGATCAACCCGG
>FKKE01014614.1_pt1 | contig 12129 bp, 10 predicted proteins | sample 1106331 | NCBI WGS metagenome assembly FKKE01 (sample SAMEA3931202, study PRJEB13176) | freshwater metagenome | biome: Drinking water system; feature: drinking water; material: freshwater | place: China | collected 2013-02-06 | reverse complement strand
GGTTTCCACCCGCGAGCCGAACCGGCGGGGTGATCCGGTTGATGGCAATCCCACCGCCCCCGCCCCCGCCAAGGCCACCGACTCCGTGGATCTTGCAGTCATCCCGCTCGGTACCCATACCTCCCCGGATCAGGATCATGGGCCCTCGGCTACCCCCGCTTCCATAGGAACCGCGCAATCCTGCGGCGCTGTCGGCTTCACCACCCGAGGCCGGACCTGTCGCCGCCGGAAGGGCGGTTTCAGCGGTTGGAGCCGGGCTCTGGTCCTGGGTGACCACTCGCATGGTGGCCTCCGGCTCGAGGTCGGCCAGCATTGCGGCGTGGTCGTGCGACGGCGCCGCCATCGGCTCAGCCGCGGGTAGCTCCGCCGACCTGGGCCGAGCTTCCGGGAGCGATACCGGAGGCGGGGTCTTGCCGGCTTCCAGGTCGGAAACCGTCGGCTTGTTTGTGTTCGGCTCTTCGATCAAGCGGATGTCGCGCTGAGATTGCTGATCTCCGGTTTGCTCACCGGGTCTGGAACATGCGACCGCGAGGAGGGCGGCGCCGAGGAAGACCGGCGCGATTGGGCTTATTCTCATGATCGTCCTCCTGACAGGCGGGTACTGCACGTTAATGGCTGTCGATGATAACTGCATATGCCGCGCCAGCTTGGGCGCCTTCGCCAACTCCTGTCCCTGGCGTCGTTTGCTGATTCTTCCGAGGGAGACTCGGGTGCTCTCGTGTCCTCGGGTCGGGACAACATGACTCCACCGAGCCGCAGTCTCCCTTTTCTCTGCCTGGTCTTACTGACTGGTTGCTCGCCTGGCCCGCGCTTCGTGGCGGGACCAGACAGCGCCCTGGCCGACACGCTCAAGGCTCTGATCGAGCAGGCATACGACTTCACCAAGCCCGATGTGCTGACACGCATGGGCCGGCTCTACCCCGATTCTGGCCGGGTCATTTCGGCGAGTGGCGGCCAGATCCTGGACTCGGCCGACTCCCTCCGAGCCGGGCTTGCCGAGTTCTGGCGCACCGCCGGCCAGTACATGCGCGATGCCAGGTGGGAGTGGGGGAAGGTCTACGTGGACCGGCTCGGGCCCGACGCCGGCGTCCTGACCGCGAGCTGGTCCATTCCACACACGGCGCCGACCAACCGGCCCCACGTGATCCGGGGCGCCTGGACCGCCATCTTCCGCCGGCTCGAGGGAACCTGGAAGATCGTCGAGGAGCATCTCTCCTCCGCCCCCTAGCGGAGCCTTCCGTATTTCCGGAGCGCGGTGAGGAGCCGGTCATGGGGCAGGGCATAGACCCGCCGGCCGTCGGCTCCGGTCATGGTCTCCGCCGCCAGCATCGCGTTGAGGATGGCCTCTGCGGTCGCATCGACCGTCGCTTCGAACACCGGATTGATCTGCTCGTTCGGAATCGCCTGCCAGGATACCACGCTGTCGGCCCGGTCGGCGCCGCTGTTTGCGGTGGAGAAGGCGATGAAGATGTCTCCCGAAGAATTCCCGCCGATGCCCCCCATCCGTCCGATTCCGAGTGCGGCACGCTTCACCACGCGCTTGAGCTGGTGCGGGAGCAGGGGGGCATCGGTCGCGACCACCACGATGATGGAGCCCTGGTCCCCCAGGTCTTCCCCCCCGCTGCCGCACTGCGGAGATCCGGCGGAGCCTCCCTCGGGAAGCGGCGCATAACAGGGCAGGAGGTCCGGTATCTCGATTCCCACTGGAACACCGACCACGGCAAAGCGCGGCCTCCCGCCATAGTTGCACTGCACCAGCACGCCCACCGTGTAGGACCGGCGCAGAACGCTGATCCGGCGTGACGAGGTCCCGGTTCCCCCCTTGAACTGATGGCAGACCATGCCGGTGCCTCCCCCGACGTTGCCCTCGGGGACCGGCCCGCTCCGCGCGCCGTTCAGCGCGGCGAGCGCGTGCTCGCGGGTTACGTGGAATCCGTTGATGTCATTGAGGCCGCCGTCCCAGGTCTCCGCCACGACGGGGAGCGACCAGTCGAAGCTCTTTCCCTGCTTCACCACCCACTCGATGACGGCATCGTGCACGATCCCCACGCTGTGGGTGTTGGTGATCATGATCGGCCCGCCCAGGAAGCCGGACTCCTCGACCCAGGTCGTTCCGGTCATCTCCCCGTTGCCGTTCAGGGTGAACCAGGCGGCCGGCACCGCGTGGGCATCCTCCCGTCCCCGGGGAAGGACGGCCGTGACTCCAGTTCGAACGGGCCCTTTTCCCCGAACCAGCTTTCCCGCTCCCTCGATGATCGTGGTGACACCGACCTCGACACCTGCAACGTCGGTGATCGCATTCAGCGGGCCCGGGATGCCGTCCAGCGGAATGCCGAGCTGCCGGGCGCGCTGGGCGTTCGCGCTGGAAAGGAGCTGAAAGGTGAGGAAGGAGAACAGCAGGAGCGATCGCATGGGGTTTTCCGGCGATGGATGCCGGAAGATACCGGCTACAACAGGAGTTAGGAGTCAGGAGGTAGCGAGAAGGGGGGATTCAGGAGAAACCCTTCCTCCAGACTCCCCCCTCGTCTCTACCTCCGAAATCCTGACTCCTACCTAGTTTTTCTTTTCCTCTTGCTCCTGAGGTTTGTACTTCACCGTCACCGGCTCGGTCAGCTCGACCCGGAGCCGTCGCCCCGCCGGCAGCACGATCTGGTCACCCTCGGTTGCGACCGCCACGCCGGTGCCGAGCACGGCGCCAATCACCGCTCCCTTGACCGCGCTTCCCGCAATGGCGCCCACGACGCCGCCGACCACCGCGCCGCCGCCGATCTCAGCGGCGGTCTCTCCGGTGGAGCTGCGCCCGCGGACCCGAAATGGAACCGCGGCGATCGCGTATTCCCGGCCATCGATGTCCATGCGATTGAATCGGATGGTGATCTCAGGTGCGCCCGTGAGCCGGCCACCGCCCTTGATATGCGTGACTTCTCCACTCATGGCAACGCCGGCGGGCAAGACCTCGTTCTCGCTCACCTTGACCGGGGACTGCGAGACGAGGGTGATCCGGTCCCCGACTGCGTTTCGCTTGGTGGAGACGGTTTGCTCCAGCGCCCCGACGATCCGGGTTCCCGAGGGCACCGTCAGCTCCCGGGTTTCAGTTCGGGTGACAACCGCCGCGGCCAGCAGTCCGGTCGCCGCAACGACCAGTCCACCTACTACCAGTTGCGACCTTCGGGTCTTCTCCATGGGTCACCTCCCAGTTAGTAGGGACGCCTGGGGAAGGGACATGCGGCACGGAAGGGACCGGTTTTCGGCCACCCGCTATTCGCCGATTGGGCGATGTTCCCGCCTGGCCAGCTCGGCCACCGCTTGGCGAGCCTGGGAATCTCCGAAGATCTTTTCGCCGTCATAGCGGCCGTTTTCGATGAAGACCTCGGAAATCTTCCGGCCCGAGGTCACGCTTCCGGCCATGAAGATGCCGGGCACATTCGTCTCGAGGGTCTCTCGATCGAGGTCGGGCCTGCCGGTTTCCTCATCGAGCCGGATCCCGATCGATCGGAACAACTCGAAATCGGGATGAAAGCCGGTCAGCAGATAGACTCGGTCGGCCGGGATCCGCTCGGACTCGCCCGGTTCGGTCCGAATCGTCACGGCGTCCGGCTCGATTCGGCTGACCCGGCTTCCCCATTTGGCGGTGATTTCCCCGGCCTTGATCCGGTTCTCGAGGTCGGGCCGGAGCCAGTATTTCACCGTGGGACGAAGCTCCCGGCGATGATATACCAGGGTGACGTCCGCCTCGGCGCGAAAACAGCTCAAGGCGTGCTCCACCGCGGAATTCTTCCCGCCGACGATCACGATCCTCTGATGCGCCGAGAGATGAGGCTCGTCGGCGTAATGGGAAACGTGGGGAAGGTCCTCCCCCGGGACGTCGAGGCGGTTGGGGTGATCGAAATAGCCGGTCGCGAGCACCAGGCGATCGACCTCCAGGGTCTCCTCGCCCAGGCGATGGCGTAACCCGCAGTGAAGCTGGTCGCCGGTCCGTGCGGCCCGGATGAGCCGGACGTAGGGCCGGATCCGCAGCCCTTCGGCCCGGGCAACGCCGCGGTAGTACTTGATCGCTTCCTCCCGGGTCGCCTTGGCGCCGGCGCACACCAGCGGGTGATTGCCGATCTCGAGGCGTTCGGGAGTGGTGAAGAAGGTGAGGCCGACCGGATAGCGTACGATCGAGCTGGCAATCGGACCGGCGTCGATCACCAGCGGGTCGAGCCCACGACGTCGGGCGGAGATCGCGCAGGCGAGCCCGATGGGGCCGGCGCCAACGATAAGGACCGAGGAGTCCATTGGGGAAATCTAAGGAGTTGTCAGTGGTGAGTGGTGAGTGGTGAGTGGTCTGTCTCTCCACTGATCACTAATCACTGATCACTGATCACTGATCACTATCTCCACTCCCTCAACGCCATCACATTCCCCTCCGAGTCATCAAAGAACGCCATCCACAGCGTCTTCTCCGGAGTCCGGTGGATGACGTGCGGCTCGTCGCGGCAATGCACCCCGCGGCCCTTGAGCGTCGTCCATACATTCTGGATGTCGGCCACGTCGAAATACAGGGTGGACGCCGGATGATCGAACTCGGGCGACTCGGCGATGCCGAGCATGAGCATGACCGAGCCGCATTGAAAGAAGGCCAGGCCGGGTGGCGCCTCGAACAGAAAAGGGATCCCCAGCACGTCGCGATAGAAGTCCCGGGCCCGGGCCAGGTCCTTCACGTTGATGGCGATCTGACCGATGGCGGTGAGCAGCGGGGTAGGGGTGCTCATGGGACGCGTTCGAACTTTCGGCCGTTCGACTCGATCGAGCTGGCCGGCCCGGGGCCGCTGAAGTGGAACTCGATGGTCTGGGCGGCGCCCGCCACCTCGATGCGCAGGATGTGTTTCGCCCCATCGAAGATGTCTGCCGGCCCGTACACCGCCCCCCAACGGTACTCCAGGTGATCTCCCTTGAGCTCGAATCGGATGGTCCCCATCGCCTCGTTGCGATAGGTCCCGGCAAAGTCGTTCAGGGGCCGATCCATCGGTTGTCGGCGGGCGGCGCGCTGGGACTCGTTGGTAGCGATCTGTTGCTTCATGGCGCCAAGCCGGGTGACCAGGCCCTGGAATCGCTGCTCCGCCACCGCGCGCGCGTTCGGCTTTCCCGCCTCGAGATCGTACGCAAGCCCCGCGATCAGATCGGCCGCCGGGGCGGCGCCCCCATTCACCTGCGCAACCACCCCGATTCTCCGTCGGGGCAGAAAGGAGAGGTGGGAGCGATAGGTACTGTAACCTCCGAACCGGCTCACCATCGGCTCACCTTCGTAGCTCCCGATGTCCCATCCCGCGGCCCAGCCGGTCCGATCGAAAATGCCGAACCGTTTGCTGGTTTCGACGGTGTGCGGAGCGATCATCCGATGACTCAGGGCGACCGCCGCGGCCGGGAAGACCCGCCGGCCATCCAGCATCCCGCTGTCCATCTGGACCGTGATCCACCGCGCCAGATCCTTCAGGGTCGCCAGGTGCCCGCCGGCGGAATTCATGGTCGCGTCGGTCTTGAAGAAGGTGAGCGTGCGGTACCCCCCGTCGGGGGAGAGAGCGTGCGGCATCGCGATGCGCCGGGGATCGAGCCCTGACACCCGAGCGTAGGTCTCGGTCAGCCCCGCGGGACGATAGATCGCGCTGTCCAGATACCGCCGCCATCCTTCCGGCCGGAGCGCATCGATCACCATCGCCGCCACGTTGTACCCCAGGTTGCTGTACACCAGGTTGGGCGGATTTCGGGGCCGCGCGAATCGCAGATACTCGGGCCACTTCGCCTCCGGGATTTCCCCGGTAAAGGCGGCGCTGCTCACCACCGCGTCATCGTTCAGCTGGTGGGTGTGAGAGAGGAAGTTGGCCAGCGTGAGCCGGCTTGCCTCCACCCCTTCGGGCCAGCGCGCCCGGGGCAACAGCTCGGTGATCGGCCGGGAGAAGTCCAGCGCGCCCTGGGTTGCGAGCAAGGAGACCGCGAAGCCGGTGTACGACTTGCTGGTCGATGCGACGTACCAGAGGGTGTGGTCACTGGCGGGCAAGCGAGCGGTGATGTCGGAAAATCCGTAGCCCCGCGCCAGCACGGTCCGTCCATCCATCACCACCGCGACGCCGAGGCCCGGGGTCAGCCCGCTCTCGACGATTCGTCGGGCGAAAGAATCGACCGTCGCAGCGATGCCGTTCGCGGTTGGACGCGACTGGGCGCTCAGGGGAAGGGCCAGGGCCCCGATCAGGATAACATTCAGCTTCGACATGACACCTCGCCCTCCTCAGGGTCCATCACCGGAGCAGCATTTATGCGACCTGGCAAATCTACCTCGGGGTTTCACACCTTTTCCAAAGCGACCGCCCGCCTGACTGGCCGGCCCATCGCCTTTCTCCTTGCCGTTCTGGTGGTGCTGGTCTGGCTGGTAACCGGGCCGATCTTTCATTTCAGCGATACCTGGCAGCTCGTGATCAACACCGGGACCACCATCATCACGTTCCTGATGGTGTTCCTGATTCAGAGCACCCAGAACCGGGACACCGAGGCCATTCACATCAAGCTCGATGAGTTGATTCGCACCACCGAAGGCGGACACAACCACTTGCTGGACTTGGAGGAGCTGGACGAGCGGGAGCTCGACCTGATTCGCGAGGAGTACACCAAACTCGCCTCCCGGGCGCGGGACGCGCTTCGGCGCGGAACCCCCGACACCGATCGGCCGGAGGTTCCGCTGAAGCGCTGAGTCAGGGCTTCTCGATGACCTTGGGCACTGGGGGATAGAGCCCCAGCTCGAGCAGCCGCTGGTAGAACGGCTTGAGCTTCGCGGTGAGCGCATTCACCTGGTCGATGATCTGGGGCACCTCGATGCGAAGCTCACCCCACTGCTGCAGGTCGGTCTCGGTCGGCGGAGCCGTGGCGCCGCCCACCGAGCCGATCACCCCGCCCAGCTTGAAGGTGATCACCTGGCGGAACAGCGAGAAGTCGAACGGGGCGTCGTCATCATCCCGGATGAAGAACTTGGTCTTGAGGGGTTCGAGGTCCTTCACCAGGCTGTCGTAGGTGGCCTTGACCGCCTTCGGTACCGTGGTGCTGTCGCTCAGCGGGGTCTTGAGATTCCTGAGCTGGGTGTTGGCGGTGCGGACCGCGCTGCTCGCCTCATCCAGCCTGGCCTGGAGCCGCTGGCCTTCCTTGAGCAGGTCGAAGCGCCGCTGCCGGTCCTGATCGGTGATGCGGATGTCGGGGTCGCCCTTGACCGCTACCGTCCCGGAGGCGACCGGCTTCCCGTTCACGATCAGGCTCAGTCTGAAGTCGCCCGGTAGCACAACCGGGCCGGGAGTGCCGGTCGAGTCACCGCCCCCTCCGAAGAATCCGGCCGGGGCAGGTGAGGTTCCTTTTGGGAATGGAATCGGGTCGATGGTCAGGTTCCAGATCACCCGGTTGTAGCCCGCTGCCAGTCCATCCTTCATGGCGCCGCCCTTGAGCTCCCGAACCTGGTTGCCGGCCTGATCGGTGATCACGATGCGGGCGCTGTCCGCCTTGGTCTTGAGCGAATAGGCGATGCTCGCTCCAAAGGGAGGATTGTCTCCGAAGAACTGCATGTCGCCCTGGCTCCCGTAGTACCGGAGCCCGCTGGGGTTCCGTTGATACACCTGGGCGATCGGATACATCCATGCGTCTGCTGCCTGGGCCTGGCTCGCCTGCTGGAAGGGTGCCAGATCATCGAGGATCCAGACCCCTCGGCCGTGGGTGGCCAGCAGCATCGCATTGTCGCGTGGGTGCAGGGTAATCTCGTACACCGGCACCGTCGGCAGGTTGGCCCGGACCCGGGTCCAGGCCCTGCCGCGGTCCAGCGTCACCCATACCCCGGTCTCGGTCCCCAGATAGAGTACCTCAGGGTTTTTCAGATCTTCGGTGATAGCGCGGGCGACTTCTCCCTTGGGCAGGTTCCCCGCGATGCTCTTCCAGCCGGCGCCGTAATCGGAACTGGCATAGACGTAGGTGCCGTAGTCGCCGGTCCGATGCGAATCGAAGGTGGCGTACACCGTGGCCTCGTCGAACTTCGACGGCTCGACCCGGGAGACGTAGGCCCATTTCGGCGCTCCGGGAATCTTCGCGGTGACGTTGGTCCAGGTCGCGCCGCCGTCCCGGGTCACGTTGAGCTGGCCGTCGTCGCTTCCGGTGTAGATCAGCCCGGCCTTCTTCCTGGATTCGGCGAGGCTGAACATCGAGCCGTAGTCCTGCACCCCGTCGTTCCTGGCGAGCTTCACGTCCTTGAGCTTGACGCCCATCAGCTCCAGGGTGTCGCGATCCACCCCGGTGGTGAGATCGGGCGAGATCACTTTCCAGGAGTGGCCCCGGTCGGTGGACTTGAACAGGACATTGCCCCCCAGATAGATGGTGGCAGGGTCATGCGGGGAGAAGATGTAGGGAGTGTCCCAGTTCCACTTGTAGGCTTTCGCGTTGGCCGGCGCCACCGGTTGGATCCCCTGCTGTTCGCCGGTCACCTTGTCGAGCCGGTTGAGCCAGCCTTCCTGCGATTCGGTGTAGACGATCCGGTCGTTGGCGGGATCAAACAGGTTGACGAAGCCGTCGCCTCCGGGAATGGTCCACCAGTCGTGATCGGTGATCCCGCTGCCGTTCCGCACCTGGCTGGGGCCGCACCAGGACTGATTGTCCTGCAGCCCGCCGCAGACGTTGAACGGCTGCTGCATGTCGTAGCTCACGTGATAGAACTGGGCCACCGGCAGGTGGGGGAGCCACTGCCAGGTCTTGCCCTTGTCGCGGGTTATGGCGACGCCCCCGTCGTTCCCGAGGATGATGTGATTGGGGTCCCGCGGGTTGATCCACATGGCGTGGTGGTCCACGTGGATCCGGCTGGCGCCGTCGCCCCGGAACGTTTTGCCTCCGTCATCCGACACCGAGAGCGGGGTCTCGGGCATGTAGACCCGGAGGTCGTTGACCGGATCCACCCGGATGATCCCGAAGTACATCGGCCGGCCGTTGTGGGAGCTCATCTTCCGCCAGCTCATGCCGGCGTCGTCGGAGCGATACACCCCGCCCTGCTTGTCGTGCTCGATCCGGGCGTACACGATGTCGGGATTGCCCAGGAAGATCGCGATCCCGCTGCGGCCGAGGGGCCCTTCGGGGATGCCCTTGGTCAGCCGGGTCCAGCTCCGCCCGCCATCGGTGGTCTTCCATAACCCGCTGGCGCTCCCGCCCCCGTTGAAGCCGAAGCTGGCCCGGCGCCGCTGATAGGTGGCGACGTACAGCACCTTGGGGTCGCGGGGATCCATCACCAGCTCGGTCGCCCCGGCGTCGGCCCCGGCGTCGAGGATCCGGGTCCAGCTCTGCCCCCCGTCGGTGGTCTTGTACACCCCGCGATCGCCGCCCGACTTCCAGAGATCGCCCAGCGCGGCGACGTACACCACGTCGCGGTCGCTCGGGTCGATCACGATCCTGGCGATCTGCTTGCTGTCCCTGAGGCCCATGTGCTTCCAGGTGCGCCCGCCGTCGGCCGAGCGATAGAGTCCATCGCCCCAGGACGAGCTCTGCCGGTTGTTCCCCTCACCGGTGCCGACCCACACCAGGTTCGCATCGCTGGGGTGCACCGCCACCGCCCCGATCGAGACCATCGCCGCGGAGTCGAAGACCGGCCTGAGGGTGATCCCCCCATTCTCGGTCTTCCACAGCCCGCCCGTCGCGGTCGCGATGTAGAACACGTTGGGATCGCTCTCCAGCACGGCAAAGTCATCGATCCGGCCGCTGGGGCCGGTGGGACCGATGTTGCGGAATCGCAGTTTGTCGAACGGTCCGCCCTTGGCCGCCGAGGTGTCCGGGGCGGGCTTGGGAGCAGTCTGGGTTGGCGCGAAGGTGGTGAGAGCGGCAAGCAAGACGGCGGTTAGCACGACAGAGCCTCCAATCCTGAGTGGTTTACGCTGGAAAGTGCCGGGCCTCGCTGCGGAAGCCCGCCGCGCGCTCTCTCAAGCGGGCGGCCTCTCCGGGTTTGTTCTCGGCCTCCTCGATCGAAGCCTGCAGCTCGAGCAGCAGGGCGAGCCCCATGATCCGGTGATGGTCGGCGAGCAGGGTGGCGGCGCTTTCGACCCCCAGTTTCGAGATGACCGGAGCGAGTGGGCCCAGGTGCTGGGTCGTCGCCTCTTCGACGTGTCTCCGGGCCATCTGGAGGTCGAGTGGTCCCGGTCCGTACACCATCCGTCGCACCACCGCGGCAATCTGTTCGATCCAGCGAAGCACCACGTCGCGCTGGGTCACTCGACGACGTAGGCCTCCATCGCGAAGTATTCGGCCAGCCCGAGCCGGTTGAGGGTCTCCGCGGTATCCTTGTTCCGCGCTTCGACCCGTTGCCAGAACTCCCGCTCGTCGGGCCCGGGGAACAGCGCGGAATCCTTCTGCGATTGGTGCTTGAAGATCGCCTGGATCTTGACCGCCAGCTCCTCCTGCGAGAGCGGCACCAGCCAGGTCGCGTCGGTGACCGGCCATTCCTGCCAGGCCCCCCGATAGAGCCAGACCTCCGGCCGCCGGGGCAGCTCGGGCAGCGCGAGATCGATCGCTTCCTTGCACATTCGGTGGGTTCCGTGGGGATCGGAGAGATCGCCGGCTACGAAGATCAGCTCGGGGCTCACTTCCCGCAGCAGATCCCGCACGATGGCGACGTCGGCGGGTCCCACCGGGTCCTTGCGGACCTTGCCGGTCTGATAGAAGGGCAGGTTGAGAAACCGGGCCTGCCGCTCCCCGATCCCCACGGTCTCGAGCGCGCTGACCGCCTCGGCTTCGCGAATGATCCGCTTGATGTCCTGCACCGCGGGAATATCCACGGCGCCGGGCTCCTTGGCGGCGAGGAATTCGAGGACTTCGCTCCTGAGCCGGCCGATGCTTCGGCGATCGAGCTCCCGGGAGCCGCCGAGTCGATGCAGGAAGTCGAGGTAGCGCCGCACATCGTGGTCGAAGACCGCGATGTTGCCGCTGGTCATGTAGGCGACGGTGATCGCATTGCCGTTCTGGGCCAGCTTGTAGAGGAGCCCTCCCATGGAAATGACGTCATCGTCGGGATGGGGTGAGAAGCACACGATGGGAACGTTCCGGGGGAGCTTGGAGCGGCCCCGGATCTTCGCGCCCAGCGCGTTGAACACGAACCCATTGGTGGCCCCGGGAGAACCGAACCGGGAAACCAGGGACGAGAGCCCGTGTTCCACGTAGTCGTGAAGCGTGAGCTTGAGAATCGCGCGGCCCATCGTGCGCGAGAGCCAGACCACCGCGCGAATCGCGAGCGGGTCGGTCCAGGCAACCTCATCCACCAGCCAGGGGGTGGCCACCCGGGTGAGGTCGGCCGCCGCCGCGGGATCCAGGTGGAAATGCGCCTTCGGGTGGCGCTGGAGAAAAGTCGCCGCGACGCCGGTGTCCACCTCTCCTTCGACCGCGCGGCGCACGATGGAGGCTTTGTGCTCCCCGGTGGCGAGGATCGCGATCTCCCGGGCCTCCAGGATGGTGGCGACGCCCATGGTGATGGCTTCGCGAGGCACGTTGGCCTCGCCGAAGAAATCGGCTGCCGCATCGCGCCGGGTCAGGGTGTCGAGGGTCACCAGCCGGGTCCGGCTGCGGGCGCCCGAGCCCGGTTCGTTGAAGCCGATGTGGCCGGTCTTGCCGATACCGAGGATCTGGAAGTCGATGCCGCCGGCCGCGCGAATCGCCGCCTCATACGCGCCGGCCGCGGCGGCAATCTGCTCGCGGGCCAGGTTGCCGGGAAAGAGGTGCACGTTTGCGGGATCGATGTCGACGTGCTGAAAGAGGTTCTCCCGCATGAACCGGTGGTAGGAATGAATGCTGCCCGGGTCCATCGGGTAGTACTCGTCGAGATTGAACGTGATGACTTCGCGGAAGCTGAGTCCTTCCTCCCGGTGCATCCGGATCAGCTCACGGTAGACCCCGATGGGGGTGGACCCGGTGGCCAGGCCGAGGACCGGACGGGCGCCCGCGGCGGACCGGTCCCGAATGACCTCGGCGATGCGCCGGGCCACCGCGCGGGTCAGGGCGTCATGGCTCTGATAGACGGTGAGCGGAATGCGCTCGGGGGCATCCATGAGCCGGGAATCTAAGGGGTGTTGACATATCAAAAAATATTGATATATTGGT
>FKKE01003309.1_pt1 | contig 12144 bp, 11 predicted proteins | sample 1106331 | NCBI WGS metagenome assembly FKKE01 (sample SAMEA3931202, study PRJEB13176) | freshwater metagenome | biome: Drinking water system; feature: drinking water; material: freshwater | place: China | collected 2013-02-06 | reverse complement strand
GCACTGCAACAGATGTTGGTTGAACTCGAGCGGATAGGCCATGGTCCCTCCTATACCCATAATGTGATGCAGACGTTGAAGAAAGCCCCTGCGCGCCTGAAGCGGAAAAAGAGCGATACACAATAGTCAGTGAGGTCATCATGTGGCTGATCAATACCTATGGTAATGGGACGGTGTTGTCGGACGTCTTCCGCTCGATAGTCTTTCTCATGGGTGGCGGATACGAGAGTCTATTGCGTCTCGGGATGATCTGTTTGGTGTTTGGCGGGATCGTGTCCTATTTGGGACGTGGACGTGTGCATTGGCAATGGGCAATTGGTGCGGTGATGATTTTGGCGGTCACGATGAATATTCGCACCACGATTCAGGTCCATGATCTGGTGAATCCGACGAACCCCGATCAAGTGATTGGGAATGTTCCCTTAGCTGTGGCCTTTCCGGCCTATCTGACCTCTGAAATCAGCTATCAGACGATGGTTGGTATCGAGACGTCATTTGGGCTGCCGGCGGAATATCGAGTGGTGAATTCCTCGATCGGGAAGGGGTTCTTCGATATGCAGAAAACCTTTTCCTTGGAGCTAGTGCCTGGCGATTTGCAGGCGAATGTCACCAATTACATTAAAGATTGTGTCTTCCCGGCAATTCAATTGAATCGGCTCAACCGCGAAACGCTTACAGATGCGGCGGATATGGCGACGGCCATTCAAGTGACGGTAGCGGCGTTGGTGACAAAGGAAGTGTTGTTAGGGAATCAGGCTGGAGAGATGACCTGCCCTGATCATTGGGATAAGTGGGTCCGGCTTGGTCTGGCTAACGGTGAACCTGATTACGATGAGACGATGCGGCAGTTCCGGGCGGTCTTAGGTGTCTTGGATGTCGCGGATGCTGAACTGACTCCGGTCCAAGCGTTCAGTACCAATATTATCGGCACTGCGCAGGGTCCGCGTGTGTTAATCAACAACGTGTTGCTACGCGAGCGGTGGAAGAATGCGGAAGAAGCGTATGCTCAGGATGGGAGTGATACCGCGAGTGCAGTGGTGCAGATGACGCGATCGCTGTCCGAGGATTTGAAGAATCAGGCATACAACGATTCGATGGTGGCGGCTCGATTTGTGCCGTTGATTCGGACGGTGTCCGAGAGCGCGGTGTATCTCTTAACACCATTGATGCTCGCGTTGGCGATGAGCCCGGCGATGTTTGGAACAATTCGGGGCGCGGTGATCAGCTATGGATGGTTGTTTATGTGGATCCCCATGTACGCCATTTTCAATTTTGTCACGTATCAATATGGCGTGCAGCAGATGAATATGATCACGGTGAATCAGGTTACGTTCAGTTCCTATGACCAGTACTATGATGTGTTGCTCGGGCTCAATACGTTCATGTCGCGTTTGGTATGGGCCGTGCCGACTCTCGCGACGGTGGTCACGTATGGGATGAGTTCCGCGGCCTCGTCGTTGACTGGAGCCGCCAGTGGGGCTCAGGCCGCTGCGTCGCAGGAAGCGTCGGCCTATGCACATGGAGAAGGCCGTTATATAGAATCTGGTCAACATTTGAGGCTGGAAGAAGGTCCGATGGTCCAGGATGCTTCTGGTGGCTACCATGCGGGTGCGTCGTATTTTGGTGGGGGGACAGGCACTGAGGTACATCGACAGGACGGGACAACGTCCTATTCCTATTCTGATGGTGGCTCAATGATGGTGGGTCGGAATGGGGTCGAAGCCTATCATGGACCAGAGGGCTCATGGAGTAGGCAAGATGGAGTCTATCAGGCCGGGGTGTGGCGGCAGGAGGTACAGGATTCGGATGGTGGCCATCATCTTGCTCAGTTTGAAGTATCAGGGGATCATGTGGATGTGTCCTATATGAGTGCTGATGGTCATGGCATTCAGCATGATATTCGGCAAACCTGGAATCAGAGTTTGAATGAACAGAAGTCGGTCAGTGATACCTGGTCTGAGGGAGGATTCAGTCACGAACTATTGACGCATGGCGATCATAGTCAGAGAGCCACGTTTAAGGGGACTGCTCCGGTTCCGATGAAAGTGAATGGTCGGACTGAGATGGTCTCCGCGGAAGTGTCTGGTAGCTTCTATCGATCGTCTGATGATTCCCCATGGGGTCAGGGAGTGATGACGGCCCATTCAACGGAACATGGGGACCATCATTATTCGTTAACTAATGCTGACACGGATGACCGAGGGTTCCCAGATTTGAGTAAGGGAGTCTCGGTCTCGAGTAGTCATGGAACAGATCAGAAGACGATGCTCAGTTCCGATCATGGCCTCTTTACTGCTACGACAGAAGGAGAGAAGGGGGAATTGACGCGGACGTACTCAGGTCAGTCTGATGTCGAGGTCTTTCATAAGGATGGGACACACGAGACATTGTCTGGGGTTGTTCATGGGCAAGGAGGAGTGAATGAGGATGGGAGCGGGAAATCTTTTCAGTCCTCTCTAACGGTTGATAACGATGGGTATCGTGGTGATCTTCGGGGAGAGATGTCGCTGAATGCAAGTACCGGACAGTGGGAGCTGCATCAACCTACCGAAGAGTGGACTTCGAAGTTGGAAAGTCATTCGTCTGGTACAACAGTTGAGGCCGATGGGCATCGAATTCTGGGTGCGACAGAGCGTGTGATTGGGAATAGAAACGATCCTCACGCCACTCATCAGTGGTCAGGGACAGAAATCGATGCTGGTGGGAACTACAGTCGAGCCACGTTGGAAATGAGAGATGGTCAGGTGTATTACTCGAACGCTGAAGAAGGAGACACGAATAGACGGATTGATACTTCTGGTGAGATGACTATTACACGTGGGAGGGTGGATTCGCCAGAAGGGGCGCAATACATGAAAGTCACAGCCGCGAGTGGTTGGCGGCCGGTTGGGACTGATGGGCAGGGACATAAACTATACGAGCCGATTAGTGGACAATTGACAGAAACTGGCAGAGTTCGTGCGGCAGGCGAGAATGGAGGTTTGGAATACATTCCGAATGAAACAAGGTTAACAGGGAATTCTGAATCTGGAGCGTATTCGTTCGCGGTAGTGAAGACTACAGCGCCGGGTTCTCAGGTCTTTCGTAAAGGAGGTCTTAGTACTGAGATTAAGACTGATGGAGGGAAAGTAAGTCTATCTGGGTCTACAGATACAGCAATCCCTGTTGGAGATGATAGCCCGGTAAATGTATATCTCCCTGTTGATGGACGAATTGGGAGGCAACTCACAGTAGATCAGACTCATAGAGAACCGGATGGGGCCTTGACTGCAGAGAGGCAGACCCTGGATCCTTATACGAATGCCCTGGCGAGGTCACATCGTGAAGGTGGCGAGTCGGTGAGTGTAGATAATAAACGTGTAGATTCTTCACCTGTATCCATTGGTGATTTACAGGGAGTCGATTCTCCAGTCAGGGCGATGTCTGAGCGTACGAGTGATCCGAGTAACCCGAGCAGGTCAATCTCTGAAAATGTGCATGGAGGTACAAATGTGGATGTGTGGGCGGAAAGAAAGGGGCAGGAAGGTAGATTGCAAGGGAAAATTGGAGATCGTGGGAACTGGGCAGGTAGATTCGAATCGTTAAAGACGGATGAGATTGAGGGGCGCGGTGGTTTTGCGGTGTCGAGTACGTCGAATGGTTCTGATGATGTGCTGCACGAAAAAGGAGTGAAGGGTGAGAGTTTCCTTACTCAATATAATAATCGTGAAGAGCATCTTTCCGGGACTGCGTTAGATACTATGGGTATGGTGAGAGATACGTACGAAAAAATGGGCGGTAAAGTCACTCCTGGTGATGATCAGTATTTCCGTGGTATAGCATATGGGCTAGAGACTGGTCGTTTAACTGTGGATGCTGCTCAGAAACTATTGTCATTAAGACAAATGACAATAGGAGGTAAAAAGGGTGGTAAAATAAAAGGTAGTGTGGCTAATCAAACTCAACAAACAGCAGAAGAAGCAGATTTTACACGTGAAAGAATGCGTCAGGGATTTGAGGATATGCGGTAGGGGATATGATGTTGAGTAAATTACGTTCGATATGTTCTCTTTGGTGGGAACGGTTGTTCCCCCCAGTAGAAGAAGACATAGAAGAAGCGCGCATGAATGCTGCTACTCAGGTTGTGACTTGGGATCTGATTCGTAAGGATGAGGAATGGCCTAAAGAACTAGATTGAGATGGAGATCTGAATGCATGAAAAGATGCGCATTGTCGGTGGTTGTTTGTTACTCGTGGTGTTAGTTTCAGGAGCAAATGCCGAAGAAGAACGTTGGTTAGGTAGTTATAGAGCTGCCAGTATCCCTGGTTATGAAATTAGGGAAACAGGACTAATAACGGCAGAATATTCAGGTCAGCAACGTGAGGGTGCGTACGATGAGGTACGTGGGCGTATGAAACAATTGTGTGGTAAGCACCAGGGAATGGCCCTGGTTAATGTTACGCTTACTCCTGCGATCGGTGAAGTTCGCACCTCAATGACACCTGGTCAGGTTAAAGTGGTTTCCCCAGGTCTTCACATTGTAGGACTAGCCGATTGTGTTCTGAAAGCCGATAAGATAAGTCGATGAGCGTTTAGTACGTGAATGCAATAAAGTAGCTTCTTGGAGTTCTATTGGTTCTGACTAATTATTTTCTCCCAGTCAAAAGTTCTCCTATCTCCTCAATTGTATCCACCATAAATTCTTGATGTTGTCCTGAAGTGACATAGGATATCGTGACGGAATATGGGCCAGTCTCTTTCCGTATCGCCGAGACGATGACGGTGGGTCTCAACAGTCTTCCATTTCGAATCTGCGTTGAATCCTCCACTCTCCCTGTAGTCTGAAATTGTATTTCGTCGAGAATGGCGTCCTGTGCGCCCTTGGGTGGCAGGACGATGAAGCCTTGGGCGAGGAGCGTTTGACGGAGCCGATCCTCAGTCCCTGCACTCACGCCCATATTTATTGCACTGACTATTTGAAGGATTAGCGGTGTGGGTAATGGTCGTAAGATTTGTGGGCGATTGCGGACGCGCGGTGCAATGAGGAGGTCATCTTGAAACACGATGCGATTGGCGACGGAAACAGTGAGGCTACCGGCGATCGGCCGCATAGCTTTCCCTCGAAGGGTCGCGCGGCCGTTTATGTCTGTGACGACATGGATGGGATCTCGAGATTCTCGATCGCGAAAGAGTATCCCGGCGCCGGGGACTGGTTGTAATTGTTGTCGTCTTTCGATTTGTCGACTGGTAAATGTGGGGGCCTCTATGGTGTTTGCGAGTGGCTCCATGCCGGCGAGTCTCATGCATCCCACTTCTCGCATGGTCGCTGCGCTTTCATGGGATGAGAACGTGTTCATCAGTAGGCCGACCGGACACTGGATGAGCCCATTTAAAGGGGCAAGCGGCCAAGCGAGATACCGGCGGGCTTTCTGTCGAGTAATGGTTTGGATCTCCTCTGTTTCCTCGTAGGGTTGAGTTACAGTAATCGTCCATTCGGTCTGGTCCTGATTGGGTAGGACCTGCACGAGTGGTGAGCCAGTAGGTTTGTGATCTGTGATGACGCGAGTGGTGACCGGCGGTCCCGATGGGGACGTGTTCAAAGCTTGGCAGCCTGATAGGAGGATGGCGCAGAGGCTGGTACTAATGTGCGATCGCATTATGGGTGTTCCTCTATCAAGGAGCCACGTCGACCGCTGTTCGTATCTGTGGAGATGAGTGAGCGAAGTTGGCTTCGGAGCGCACTGGTGCATGTGGCGTCGGTAAGTCTCGCGCATTCAATCGTGAATTGGCCGAGTACTTGGCCCGATTCAATGTCACTAGCTAAGACGACTACTAATTGAGTGTTGGGCGTGAGTGCTGTTGTTGTGATGCCAAGTAACATGTTCGCGCCGGTCCAATGGCCGATGGAGGAGGGATGGGACTCGTCGAACATCGGAGAGACTTCCTGTCGTTGAACGGCCTGTAGGGCGGTGCTATTGCTTCCTCGAGTCACAATCGGGGCATGAAGCTCGGTGAGGACCGTCTGGGCAAGGGTTGCGAGTTGAGGATGGGCGGCCTCAATTCGAAAGCGCATTGTGGTTGGCCAATGTTGCTGAGGTTTTCGGACGAGGTCATCTTTCAGTGCGGCGGTGAGCGTTGAGACTCCGATCGACAGTGGGTGACGAACTGCATGGTTGTCTGTGGTGAACAATGCAAGTTCCATAGAACCTTCTTGAAGAATCTCGGCGCTGTGCGTGCGCAACAGAATTGGGGCCAGTTCCCGGATCCTGATATCGATGGGTGTGGTTGTGAGTGGGTATTCTGCGCCAACAGGATCCCATCGTGGGTGTGTCCATCGGATTTGTAGCCGGCCGGAGGTTAGAGGGCGACGGAGGTGTCGTTGAATTCGTGTGGTACTGAGGGCTGGACCCGGTCGAGTGTTATCCATGCCGGATGTTGGGTCTAGACCGAGGAGAGGGGCGACGCATATTTGTTTGATGAGTTGCCATGTCGGTTCAGCGCGATCAAAGACTCCCATGACGTGAATCATTCGAAGCATCACGTGTGCCAATAGGCTACCTGGACACGTGATTGTGGTACTTGCCGTGTATCCAACCTGTGCGGTCAGGGTGTCAGCTTTCCGATAGGTCAGCCCCTTCCAATATTCCTGTTCAGTACGTTGTTCATTTTCGATCCAGTCCTGCGATGCAGAGACCTGCCAACCGAACCCGTCGGCATGCGTCATGACGTGAATCTGTGGGGAGCCCATTGGCTCTGTGCCGAGGGGCTGGGTGTCGATTTTCGAAGGAGCCACGGCCATAGGAACAAAGTAGGTCGTTCCGCAGCTGGCGAGGAGCAGATTCGTGACTAATAAAACGAAAGGCCCCATACCTTCTTATTACCAAGCAGCGTTGGTCAAAGCTGAGGGTCTTAAGCTAATTCAGGACAAGAAGGTAATACTACAGGTGAACTCTCAAGCGCAAAGCTTAGTCGATTATCTTTGATGTCTCAGCTTGAGGTAGGTGTTCGTAATAGGTTCATGTGTCAACGACCCCGGCCTGAAGGCCGGAGCATGCAGAAAGGAGAGAGCAGCTCATGTTGACCAGGGTCAGTTCCCCAAGGTCCGACAGACCGTCAGAGGGGAACTCCGTTGCCACCAGTGTGCACGACCGACTCCGGGGTGCTTCCTCAGCTCCGGACTCTCGAACCGCTCCCTGCAGACACGCCGGGTCAGGCACGAAACGGGGGAGAGGAGATCGCCGGGTGGCACCATTCCCGAGGGGAGTGAGCGGGATGGTCAGTTCCGCTCCGTTACGGCCGAGCGCGCAGGCGAACGGCCAGTTAGGAAGGGGTAACCCTTCACCGTACGTCTTAGTTCTCGATGAGCGGCATCAGCCTTTGATGCCCTGTCATCCAGCCAGGGCGCGGGTGTTTTTTCGCCAGGGTCGCGCGGTCGTAGTACGCCACTCTCCGTTCACCATTCGCTTACGAGATCGGGTGGGTGGTGATCGACAGCCAGTCCTGTTGGGGATTGATCCAGGCTCCAAATGCACCGGGCTCGCCGTGGTGCGGCAGGCCGGTGAGACACGCCATGCGCTCTGGCTCGGGGAATTACATCATCGTGGGGAGCAGATTCGGCAGAAACTGGCACAGCGACGGGCCTATCGGCAGCGGCGGCGCACAGCCAACCTCCGCTATCGTGCCCCTCGGTTTCAGAATCGCCGCCGACCCGCCGGCTGGTTGCCACCAAGTTTGTACCACAGAGTGGAAACCACTATTCAGTGGGTCACGCGTTTACAACGGTGGATTCCGATCAGCGAGATCGCGATGGAACTCGTGCGCTTTGATACTCAGGCGTTGCAGGAGCCAGAGATTTCTGGAGTCGAGTATCAGCGAGGGACACTCTGGGGGTATGAGATTCGGGAGTATCTGCTCGAGAAGTGGGGCCGCCACTGTGTCTATTGCCGAACGACCAGCATCTCTCTCCAGGTCGAACACATCATCCCACGAAGCCGAGGCGGGTCCAGCCGTGTTTCCAACTTAACTCTCGCTTGTGAACGCTGTAATCAACGCAAAGGAAACCAGACGGCTAAGGAATATGGGTTCCCCCAGGTGCAAGCCCAGGCCCAGCGCCCTCTTCACGATGCGACGGTGGTGAATAGTACTCGGTGGACCCTGTATCACGCCCTCCAGACCTTCGGACTACCGGTTGCAGTTGGATCAGGTGGGCGCACGAAGTGGAATCGTCTTCGATTCGGGATTTCAAAACGGCATGCGCTCGATGCGCTCTGTGTGGGTGAGGTAGAAGGCGTCAGGAGGTGGCTCGTACCGTCGCTCATCATCACAGCCACCGGTCGTGGGGCGTATCAACGCACCAGGGTTACGAGGCATGGATTTCCTCGTGGCATCTTGATGCGACGGAAGGAGAGCCATGGGTTTCGCACGGGTGATCTGGTTCGTGCGATCGTGCCGACGGGTCGAAACAGTGGGACGCATGTCGGTCGACTCGCGGTGCGGGCAAGTGGGTCGTTTAATCTAAAGACGGTCGTCCGCACGGTGCAGGGCATTTCACATCGATATTGCCGGTTACTGATGCGAGCGGACGGCTACACATATCACTGGTCTCTCACACCACACAAGGACGCGCCTCCTCCTCGGCCTAAAGGCAAGGATCTTCGGCGCGAAGCATCATGATGGGACTGGGACGGCAACGGATGGGCGCCAGAGTTGGTCGGACATGGGTGCTTATGGGGGCACTCTTTGGTCTTGCGATGCCTCACACAGTCTTGGCCCAGCCATTTGAAGCGGGGGATCCGTGGATGGTGGCGACGGGGATGGGGGGATGTGCCGGGGTGACATCGGTGGGAGGTGATCTGGGCGATCTCTCGGCGTGGGCGAATCCGGAGGAGTTTGTTAATGGATTACGGGCGAAAGGGGTACAGGTCAGTACTGTAACGGCGGAATATCACGGCCGGTATCTCGTGAAGGTGGTGGTACCGGCGCGGAAGGTGGATACGGTCTTTGTTCCCCTGAGTTTATGTCGGGAAATGATGCAAGAGGAGCTTCGACGGTCCACGACGCGTGGGCGGGAGGTAGGGCGGTAGAGCGTAATACAGGTTATGAGCATGGATAAAATTGGACACTTTGTCATTGGGATGGTGGTCAAAGCCAATCCTGATAAACCCGGGTATTTGACCTTGATTGGCGGTACGGATCGCATGGCTGTGCTGCCACGCGTCTGTGCCGACGGCGCCTATCGTGTCCATGATCGTTTTTATGCCTGTATTAAATCCTTAGCCGGGGAATACCCGGTGCTTTCTCAACGCTCGGCTCACTTCTTTAGGCGAGTGTCCGAACTGTTATTCCGACCGTTGATTGCAGAAGGACGAATCAAGGTAGAGGCAGTGGGGACAGTACAAGAAGCCAGGTTTGTCAAAATTGCCGTGAGCTCCCCGACAGGGGAGGATCCAATCCAGTTATGTCTACCGTATGTACGGGAATTCTCCGCCTATTCACGGTTGCAGCCGTGCTTAATTCGATATGCCCCTTTGCTGGCAGATTTTATTAAACAGTCCTTGGTGCCGGCTCCATTAGGAGAAGTCCGTCGGGTTGATGTCGATCGCCGGGCGAAGGAGGCCTCTGTGATGGTGTCTGAAGCCTACCTCGGTCGATTTTTGGGCACGAAAGGATTGAATGTGGCGGTGGCCAGCCGTGTCACTGGCTATGCGATTCGACTGTGTAAGGAGGAATAATCATGTCGACGACTACTGGTGGGGGAAGCACGACAACGACAAACGGGGCACACGCAAATGGGCAGCCATTAAAGCGGCCTCGTATGACTGCGGATGAACGGGTGGAACATAACCGGAGATTGTTACAGCAGTACGGCAGTCACATTATTGTTCCACGTACTGCCGAGGGGCGGATCTTGATCCAAATGGTGTACCCGCTGAATAAAGCCATCCCGTGGTTGCGGCGCGATCTTGGGGTTCGTCGAACAGTGGCGGAAGTGACGGAGATTCTGGACCCAATTATTCAGTGGGCCAAGAATGCTTCGGAATGGTTACGTCGATCGGGCGGGGAAATGATTTTGATGACCCCCGCGGCGGGTGAGATGGCTGGGGAGAGGGAGCATTTGGTTAAGAATCCGCGTGCCCATGTGATTGTCCCGCAGACTCTGGAGGTCCGTCAGGTCTTAGAACAGGCGATTCGAATGGACCGGGTGTTGGTCTGTCTTCGGACAGCAAGTTTGGATGAGTTGAGCGAAGAACCGCGTCTTGCTGAAGCCTTTGAACTTGTTCGGGCACTGGACCGTGCTGTGGAGAGTGTGTGCGCTTCTGTTGGGGTCAAGTACTTTTCACCGAAAGATATGCGTCAGCGAGCGTTACGTGATGCTGATGCCGTTCTGCCGGTTACAGGTTCTGCTAGGGCGTGAGATGAGGGACTGTGCCCAAGGGTCATCCGTTAATTTGGTGAACACTGTATCAAAAGGAGAATGGCGATGGACGCACGAATGAGTCGGGTGGTGTGGCGTGGGATGGTTGCCGGCGTGTTGATGGGAATCGTGCCGGTCATGGTGGGCTGCGTGTCTCGGTCCGCGTATGAGGCTGAAGTCGAGAAGAACGAACATCTGCGGTATGTGAAAACGGAGCAGGATATTGAGCGGGATGGGTTGCATGCTGACGTCGGAGCGATGCGCCGAGCATACTCGGAACTCTCACTTCGAACGACGTTTTTGGAAGGCTTGGCTCAACAAACAGTCCAACAGTTGAAGGGGATTGATGCGAAGTTGTCGACCTTGGGCCAGGAGATCCGCCTACAACAAGGGGATCAAATACGAGTGACGTCCCAAGGGAATGAGACGATGCGTCTCTTGGAGTCCTTGACGGCGAGACAAGAAGAAACCCGGGTGGCACTCCAGGGTGTCGTTGGGAAAATCGACGTAATGAAAAAGGCGTTCACCTCACGACCTAGCGAGGTAGCGAGAGATGCGAATCCAATCAAGACGAAAGTTAAAGAAGAGAGTCAGGATGGTGCGGGGACACCATCACGAGGAGTTGTTCAACCCGTGTCTGAGCAAAAAGTGTCTCAGGGTCCGTCGACTGTGGCTCCAGCCAACACTCCGAGCGGCCCGGGTAATGACAGGAAGGATGTTGCCGGTATCAAAGGGGTAGGCGGCGAGAGCAAGCCTGCATCTGTGAGTGAAAGAGATCCGGCTATCTCAGCGCTCAGTCCTTCTACGGTATTGAAAGCGACAACTCCCGCGATCGCGGGAAAAGAGGCGACTGCGCCGGAAGCTGCTGTTAAGGCTGATCAGGGTGCATCTCCAAATCCGGCTGAGGCGAATGTTGTTTCCGCTAAGGAGGTGGAGAAAGTGGAGCCTTCGCCGCTGATTACATCATCTGGTGGCGAGAAACCTACTGGAACAGGGACGCCGGTTAAGAAGTCATGGGGCGATTGGGCTTCTGAAAAGTTGCAGTCTGCAAAGGCCAAACTGACTGGCTCTAAGCCTGTGCAAACTGCCGCAGGGACACCCGGGAGCCAGCCAGACCCCGAAAAGAAGTAGTCGGTCACGCCATGGAGAGATGTTGATTGGAGGGGTTCTATGCGTCCTGGCCATTTCATTCACGTCGTAGTGGGATGTGTTGCGTGGGTGATATTAGGTGCACCGCTGCAGCAAGGATACGCGCAGTGCAGTGGCATCACGGATCCGCTCCAAAAGGCCAGGTGCGCGACCGCTAATATGCAAGGGACAGGTGCCCTGGACCGGAACACCATCAGTAATCAACAAGGGGCCGTGCCGCAATATGGCGGGACGAATGGATGTAGGGATGCGGCCTGTGCGGGGACGCCGGCTACCGGGTACTACTCTGAGAATGGGGATGTCTCTAATCTCAATACTGCCACAGGTGCGGCCTATCCGTCAGATCCCAATGCGGCTCGGGTGCAGCAAATGGGTGTCGATGCAGGCGGGTGGAATCTCACTACCAGTAGTCCGGTCACGACATCAAATACGGTAGCGAGCACCATTACACCGATCCCGAATTCGCAATCCTGTTCGGACGTCAACGTTTGTACGGCTTGGGCGCCAGCTCCACTGACGACACAGACGTGTTCGCGCCCGGGAAATGGTCGTCTGGCCTGTCAGGTTGAGGTGGTGAACACGGTCCGTGATGTGGTGAGCA
>FKKE01008372.1_pt2 | contig 12147 bp, 15 predicted proteins | sample 1106331 | NCBI WGS metagenome assembly FKKE01 (sample SAMEA3931202, study PRJEB13176) | freshwater metagenome | biome: Drinking water system; feature: drinking water; material: freshwater | place: China | collected 2013-02-06 | reverse complement strand
GATCGGGATCATCGGAATGAGGATGGCGGTATTGATCGCGGTGGTCCGGCTGAGCCCGAGCAGGATGAGGAGCTGGTTCCCCGCCCCACCCAGGATCCCGAGCAGGGCAAACCTGACCCAATCAGCGCCCAGCCGAGGCATGGGGCCGCGGTAAACCCGGTGCGCGGCGTAGAAGGCGGCCGAGGCAATGACCATTCGGAGGGTCACGATCACCGGGGCAGGCACAACCGGGAGGAGGTACTTCCCCACCAGGACCCCGCTGGCGTAGATGACCTGGACGATGGTCAGCGCGACGACTATGGGCATTGACGTTTGGCAGCAATCACTTAAATTTGACCGTCCGTTCAGTCAGAGAGCCATGAAAGACGCCATTACAAAGGCCGCCGCAAGGGTCCTGATCAAATCGGGACTGACCGGCTGGACAGTCGACGAGGTTGCCCGGCAGGCCGGCTGTGCCAAGGGCCTGGTCAACTATCATCACCGAACCAAACTGGAACTGCTAGCACGAGTGGCAGCCTTCCTCCAGGACGAGCGCTGGAACCTCCGCAGTGAATCGGTCGGGGCCGGCCAACCACTCGACCGGCTGTGGCAAACACTAATAGAGGATGTGGCGTCCGGCCGTTTTTCGGCCTGGCTCAGCCTGCTCGCTGCCCCGGCTCCGGTCCGGGATGCCGCCGGTACCGACCCGACCCGAATCCAGGAATTCTCCTCGACGCTGGGTGCTTCCCTCGGCCTGGGGCAGGATCTGGTACCTCGAGCGGCCCTGATCTCCGCCGTGCTCGATGGGCTGGAAGTTCGCTTCCTGGAAGGAGCCCGGCCCACCGGGGTCGAGGAGGAGTACCACCGGTTCTGGCTCACCCTGCTGGACATGTAGATTCCGGGTCCCGCGAACAGGACGGTAACTCGTGTGCCGGAAGCCCCTCCCGTCCATTCTGATCCCCAGCCTCCTTCTATCCGTGGCAGCGGGCACTTCGAGGGCCCAGGACCCGCTCCCCAGTCTCAGTCCGGAAACCCGGAGGACCTACGAAGCGCGGCTCGGGGAAGCACGGCGGGCCTGGGAACGGGCTCCCGAGAACGCCGACAGCATCATCTGGCTGGGACGGCGGACCGCCTATCTGGGAGGGTACCGCGACGCGATCGCGATCTACACCGAGGGGATCCGGCTTCATCCCCAAGATGCCCGGATGTACCGCCATCGGGGCCATCGCTATGTCACCATCCGGGAATTCGACCGGGCCATCGCCGACTTCGAGCGGGGGTTCGAGCTGGTCCGGGGACGGCCCGATGAGGTGGAGCCGGACGGGATCCCCAACGCCCGCGGCGTGCCCACCAGCACCCTGCACTCAAACCTGCGATACCACCTGGGGCTGGCCCATTACCTGAAAGGCGACTTTGCCCGGGCGGCGGCGGTCTTCGGCGACGACGTGCGAGCCGCGCGGGAAGCGGACAACCCCGACATGCTGGTCGCCTCGAGCCACTGGCTCTACATGGCGCTCCGGCGGGACGGGAAGGAGGAGGCGGCAGCAGGGGTTCTTGTCCCCATAACCCGCGACCTTCCGGTCATCGAAAACGGCAGCTATCACCGTCTCCTGCTCCTCTACCGGGGCGAGCTCAGCCCCGACTCGCTGCTCCGTCCCGGAGACCTGAGCTCGGTCGAAGACGTGACCGTGGGATACGGGGTCGGCAACTGGCACCTCTATAACGGCCGGGCCGAGGCCGCCCGGGCCATCTTCCGGCGGATCGTTGCCGCCCCCCAGTGGTCAGCATTCGGATTCGTCGCCGCGGAGGCCGAATTAAGACGGGGCAGCTCGGGTGGACGGTGATGGGCTGGGGACGGACCGGGCGAACCGGGCAGGCCGGGCAGGCCGGGCGAACTGCACCGCTCCTCGGGCCCGTCGCTCTGGTGTTGCTGCTGGGAGCGGCAGTCCCTGACTCCATCTCCGCCCAGGACCGGCTGCCCAACCTGACGGTCTCGGGAAAGACTCCCTGCCGGGTTCACCCGGAAAGCGCCCGGGAAACCGCCGACCTGTGGGAAACCGCCCGCACCATTCTGGAAGCGACCGTTCGAACCGACTCCGCCCCGCCCACTCTCCTGATCCGGGAATGGGAACGGACCCTGGACTTCCGGCTCCGGGTCCGGTACGAGCGGAGCGACACCAGCGAGGTGAAAAGCCGGAATCCCTTCTTCAACAAGGCGGCCCCTTCCAACCTGGAACGGGTGGGGTATATCCAGCGGCAGGGCTGGTCGGTGGTGTACATCGGCCCCGGGCCCCGGCTGCTTTTGTCGGAGCGGTTTCTCCGCAGCCACTGCTTCGGCAAGGTGGCGGGAGAGGGAGCCAACGCCGGACTGGTAGGGCTGACCTTCGACCCCCTCCCCCGGACAACCATTCCTGACGTGCGGGGTGTCTTATGGATCGACCCGGTGCAGGGGGAGCTCCGTTCGATGGAGTACACCTGGATCAACCCGCCGCCCGAGGCCCGGGCGCCGGCGATCGGAGGGTGGGCCCACTTTGCCCGGGTCGGCAGCGCGGGATGGATGGTGCAGCGCTGGAACCTGCGGACCGCGCGTCCCGAGGGCGGCTACACCCGCGGGTTCGACGGCTACACCGATCACGGGGGAGAGGTGATCGCGATCGTCAGCCCGTCCCCCACCCCCTGAGGTGCCCGGCCCGACCAACCCGAACCAAGCGGGAGGACGATGATGCGGCTGGCAATCGCCGCGGCAGCCCTGGTTCTGCTTCCGGCCTGCCGCGGGGCAGAGGCGGGCCGGGAACTGGCCCGGGTCCGGACCGACACTCTGAGTGGCGGGGTGGTCCGCCGGATCAGCGAAGGACCCACCGCGTGGCCGCTGGAGACGCCGGCCGCGCTGGTGGAGGAAAGCCGGTTTCAGGGGGAGGATGGCACGCCATCCGAGCTGGGCGAGCCCCGTTCCCTCGCCGTGGACGAGCTGGATCGAGTCTACGTGGTGGACGGCAAGCCGGCTTCCATCAAGCTGTTCGACCGGAGCGGGAAGTACCTCCGGACCATCGGCCGGGAGGGCGCCGGCCCGGGGGAGTTCCGGGTGGCGTTCATCGCGGTAAAGGGAGGGTACCTGGTGGTCCAGGACCCCATGGTCGCCCGGCTGTCGGTATTCGACACGGCCGGGAACTTCGTTCGGAGCTGGCAATCGAGCTGTTGCTACTGGACCGACATTCAGGTTGACGATGCAGGGCGGGTCTACGTGCCCAGCATGTCGGGGCGAAGGCAGCCGGGTGAGCCCCGCGGCAACCCATATGTAAGGTGGTCGCTGGAGGGAAGGCTTCTGGACACGGTATGGGTTCCCTTCCGGGCGGCGGAAAAAACCTGGACCCTTACTTCGCAGGCGGGCGGCCAGAACCGAATGTCGCTCTCCACCGGGGTGCCGTTTCTGCCCGGCCTGATGAGCGCCCTCGACCCCCGGGGCGGGCTGGTCTATGGCTGGAACGGGGAGTACGAACTGGTTCGCAGCCCGGGCGGAACTGATACGGCCCTGGTTTTCGGCCGCGACTGGATTCCCGACCCGGTCACCGGGGAGCGCCGCTCGGCCGAGCTCGAAGCCAAGATCAAGTCGCTGGGACAGGGATTCAGGGAGGCGGACGTCCGGAGCGCATTCCGGCTGGAAGACATTCCGGGAACCCTGCCCGCTTTCGAAGCAATCCGGGTGGACCTGGGGGGGCGGGTCTGGGCCCGGCGCTATGCGGTGACCGTTTCCGATACCGCGCGGACCCGGTACGACCTGTTCGACTCTACCGGGGTCTATCTCGGGCCGGTCGAGGCTCCGATCGCGATCGGGCCATGGAGTCCGCAGGCCTGGACCCGCACCGAGGTGGTTGCAGTGATCGAAGACAGTGAGGGGCGGCCTACCGTGATAAGGCTCTCCCTGCCGCCCGGAAATTCCCGGCGCTGACGGGATTCCGACCCGGCCGCTGCCGGGTCAGCGCAGGACAGGGAAAACCGGTGTGATTCCATCGGGTTCGAGCGTCTAGGACATGAAGCCGTAAGCGCAGCGTAGAAAAAAAGGTGGCGTGCGGGGTTGGCCCGCCAGCCTTTTCGCCGGAAGCGGGGCTTCCGTGAGAAGAAGGCGCGACAGGACGATTGGGTCCGTCGCGCCTTTTCTGTTCGGGGTGGGGTGGCGGAATTTCGGACCGCGAACCACTGGGAGCCGACAGCAAATGCCGACTGAATCAGCTTCGCCCTACTTCGCCCTGGCCAGCCTGCTCCACACCATGGCCATGCGGGGAGCGGTAGAGCCGAGCGAGCCAGCCGGCGCAGGCAGACCGTCCTACTCGGAGGATACCAATGTCACTCGAATCAATGCACGATCTCATGCTGGAAGAGCTTCAGGACCTGTACAACGCGGAGCAGCAGCTGACCAAGGCGCTCCCCAAGATGGTGGAGAAGACCTCCCATCCGGTGTTGCGGGAGGCGCTGGAGTCGCACCTCAGAGAAACCGAAAACCAGGTGGTCCGGCTGGAGCAGATCTTCCGGGATCTGGACCAGAAGCCGGGGGGACGGAAGTGCAAGGGGATGGAAGGACTGATCGACGAGGGTAACGAGCTCCTGTCGGAAGCCGGCTCGGAAGCGGTTCGGGATGCGGGTATTATCGCGGCGGCCCAGCGGGTAGAGCACTACGAGATCGCCGCCTATGGCTGCGCGGTCACCTTCGCTGAGCTCCTGGGGAAGCGCGAGATCGCCACCCTGCTCAAGCAGACCCTGGAAGAGGAGAAGGCAGCCGACGAGAAGCTGACCCAGATCGCGGAGCAGGAAGTGAACAGCAACGCCTTGAGCGCGGCCGGGGCGGGACGGACCCACTAGGCCGCGATGCCAAAACCAACCGAATCAGGCGCAAAGGAGGAGTCCATGGCCAACGATCGAGGATGGAACCCGGACTGGGAGCGGCAGCGGGGAGAGTACCGCGGGAGCCAGGGCTTTCGGGGCGGGCCGGATAACTGGGGCGGAGACGAGGGCCGGGGGCGGGAAATGGAAGGTCCCGACTACCCCGGGGCCGGCTACCGCGGCAGCTACGGAGGAGGAGGTTATGGGTGGCAGCAGAGCTCGCAGTCTCAGGGAGGGTACGAGGGCAACCGGGGATTCCCGGCCGGCGGGTACGAGGGCGGGCGGGGATTCCCGGGCGCCGGGTATGAAGGAAGCCGGGGATACCAGGGCGGGGGATACGGCGGCTACGCCGGCGGCTACGGCGGGGGATACGAAGGTGGTCGGGGAAATCCGTCCGGCGGATACGAAGGTGGACGGGAATACCAGAGCGGCCGGTACCAAGGCGGCTGGGGAGGCAGCTCCGGACCCTCGGGCTTCCGCGGCGCTACTGGTGCCGGCTGGTATGGCGGCGGTGAGGGCGGCTCTGGAGGAGGCTACGGCAGCGGGATGGGTGAAGGCGGATGGGCCAGCCGGGGAGCCGGACCCGACTTCGCGGCTACCGGAGCCGAGTCCTCCCGGGGACGCTACGGGTCTCAGAGTCGTTATGGCCGGGGCGCTCAGGGTCGTTACACCGGGCGTGGCCCCAAGGGGTATTCGCGCAGTGATGACCGAATCGAGGAGGAGATTAATGAGACCCTGGCGCGCGATCCTGAAATTGACGCGAGCGAGATCGAGGTAAAGGTCCAGAACGGCGTGGTAACCCTTACCGGGACGGTCATGGAACGGGAGGAGAAGCGCCAGGTCGAGGACCTCTGCGAAAGCGTGTTCGGGGTCAAGGAAGTGGAGAACCGGATCAAGGTCGGCCCCCGGGGCCAGGACGGAATGAACCAAAGCCGTTCCGGGCAGCCCACCGGATCCCACAATGCCCAGCCGGAGCGCTCCAGCCCGGGGGCCGGCAGGTCGGAAAGCCACCGCGAATCCGGCCGTACCGTGAAAGTGTGACGCGGGACCAATCACGCAAGGAGTGATTTCCATGCGGCAAGAGCACGACGACAACGAGATGGAGTTCGAGAATGACGAGTCCCGCGAGCAGGACATGGACCTCGAATCCGGCCCGGAAAAGTCCCCGGGCCGCCGCGGCACCGAGAGCACCGCGCGAAGCGGGAGCAGCGGGCGGAGCGGGCGCGCCCCGGAGCACGCGCGGGGCTCGCAGAGCTCCGGTAACCGGGGAACTACCTCCGGCCGATCGGAGGGCCGTAACGGGCAGGATCGCCAGTCCTCCGGCCGGCAAGGCAACCGCCCGGCCCAGGGACGCTCAGCCGACCGAGGCTCGGCCCGACCGGGCTCCGGGCGGCAGCGAGGGAGAGGAGCGCGGTGACCGGCCGGAGGGCGAGCGGGTTCTCTCCCCGCGCGTGGTGGAAGCGTCGATCGCAGGGCTCCTCGCGGCCGGGTTGGGCCTGGGCGAGCTCACCGCGACGGCGGCCCAGTTCGCGGCCGCCCTCTTCTCGGTCTCGTTCGCGGGCCTGGTGGTACTGCTGGTGAGCGAGCGCCGGCTTCGCAGAAAGTGGGAAGCCTAGCTGGGAGTTGGAAGTTGGGAGTTGGGAGGTTATCAACTCCCAACTTCCCACTCCCAACTCCTATCTGCAATCCGGGGAGGAACGCACCTGGGGCAGCCCGGTGCGCTCCTCGTCCGGGCTAACCCGAACAATGGATGCTACCGAACGGGCGTACACCACCAGTTGTCGGACCGGTCGATTCCCCAGCCGGGCCGGCTGGTAGCGGAGCCGTTCCAGGGTAGGCCGGACCGCCTCTTCCAGGCCCCGGTCGTTGGAACGGGCCGGCCGGATCGAAGCCGGGTCCGGATGTCCCGCGCTATCCACCACGAATTGAAACTCGGCGCGCAGACAGCGGGTGCCACCCATGTTGTTGGGCGGCGGGATGTAGTCAACCGGAAAATCCGGCACCCGAAGCCGGGCGGCCTGATCGACTTCACAGTCCCGGTATACCGGTCCCGACCCGAGGAGGGTGGAGTCGGGAACTTCACCGGTGCAGCGCTTCCCTTTCTGCTGCCCGGAGGCAGGGCTGGAGAAGCCCAGCATCGACAGTAAGAGCAGAAGGGCAGGAAGGCCGGTTCTCATCTCCCAATCATTACCGGTTTTCTGCCGGTGGCAAGTGCCTACCGTCCCAAGCAGGGGAGGATCCCCGGCCCGGTCAATCGGGCTGGGAGGGAGGACCCGGCCTAGCTCCGCCCCGGGGCGAGCTGCGGCCGGACGATCACGCCGCGGGCAATGAGAGCGAAGGCCAGCACGTCAATCAGGGCCTTGCCCTCGTAGGCCCGGATCACCAGATCCCGCGACACGTCGAGCAGCAGGTGCCCCAGGGGCGGCAGTGCCACCGAGGTGGCCGAGTAGATCGCGATCCCGAAGGTGACCCAGAGCCAGTCCTGGTCGGGGAGGCGCCCCTCTTCCCGGATGGCGCGGGTGAGCAGGGTCCAGATGGCGGCACCCAGAAGAAGGAGACCGGCCAGCGGCTGGGCCAGCAGGCTGAAGGTACGGATGCTCTCTATGGCCAGCACCAGAACGATCCAGACCCCGGCCAGCACGGGAATGAGCAGCCGCAGAATCAGGGTGGAACGCTCGGACACCTGCCAGAGGGCCAGAGCCCAGAGGGCCAGGGCAGTACCGACCGGGGTGAGCAGGTAGCTGAGAAAGTGATTGTTGCGGTTGGCAAGTGCGAACCCCGCGACGATGAAATCGAATCCCAGGAGGACCGCGCTCCAGATCACGACCCAGCGCAACGGCCGGGTAAGCGGCGGTTTCCGTGCCGCGGCCGAGATCAGAGGCAGGGCCTGTGCCACGATGCCGGCATAGGCCACCCAGGGGAGTTTCACCTTCAGGAGTTGAGCGCGCTGCCGTCTTCGCAGAAGGGCGGACAAGGTACATGAAACTCGAGCAGAACTCCCTCGGTCATGTCGCGGTCGGACTTGTCGACGCCCACCAGCACGAACTGGGCCTCGTTCTGGTCGTTCATCCCGTTGTAGATCCGGAGCGCCACGCAGCCCGGCTGCTCCAGGAGCTCCCTCACCTGGTCGGCGTGGAACGCTCCCGCCTTGATGGCCTGAGGGAAACGCTGCCTCCAGCGCCGGGTCATGCCGACGGCGTCTTCGAGAGAGATGCGGTGGTTGCGGGGAGGCAGCGGCATGGGAACCTCGGATGGTTAGAGAAAACGGGCCGGGCGATTGCGGGGATCGGATTCGAGCAGCCGGATCAGGATGGCGTGGCGGAGCAGGGCCCATTCGTCCTTGAGTCCGAGGGCCTGGCGGATCCGGGTCCGGTGAAAAGTGATGGTGTTGGCGGAGATCCGGAGGCGGCGGCCGATGGCCCGGGTGCTCAGGCCTTCGCCGATCAGCCGCACGATGCGCTGCTGGGTGGGAGTGAGCCGGGAAAGTCCGAACATGAGCCGGTTGGCGGAGCGGAAAGCCTGGCGCCCGGGCACCAGGGGTGAGACGTATTCGTTGCCGGCCAGAACCTGATCCACCGCGTGGCGCAGCTCTTCGACGTCGGCGTCCTTGGGAACGAATCCCTGAGCCCCGGACTGAATCGCCGCGTCAGCCAGGATCCGGTCGAGATGCATCGTCACTACCATCACCTTCACCTTGGGGGTGACGCTCCGGATTTCCTGAATGAGCTCGAGCCCGCTGGCGTCGGGCAGGCTCAGGTCCACCAGGGCCAGATCGGGCCGGAACCGTCGGCAGGCCACTACCCCCTCTTCGGCGGTCGAGGCCATCGCCACGATGTCGTGCCGATCCTCAAGCGCGGCCCGCAGGCCCTGCAGCATCAGGGTGTGGTCATCGATGAGGACCAGGCGAGATCGTTTCATGCCGGCTCCGTTCCCTGGAACGGGACCCGGGCGTGGATCACGGTGCCCTGGCCGGGAGCCGACCTTATGGTCAGGGATCCGGCCACGTTCGCGGCGCGCTCCCGCATCGAGAGGAGACCGATACCGGCGGCCCGCTCCCGGGTAGTGGAATCGAACCCCAGTCCCTGGTCGCGAATAACCAGGTCCAGACCCGCGGGAGTCGAGGCCAGCTCCACTTTGACCTCCGGCGCGGCGGCATGCTTGACCGCGTTCTGGACCGCTTCCTGGGCGATCCGGTAGAGGACCAGGGCCGCATCCGGTGTGATCCGCCCGGTCAGGACCGCCGGGGCCTCCAGGGTGACCCGAATTCCGTGGCTCTGCTCCATGTCCTGGCACAGCGCGGTCAGGGCCGGGACCAGGCCGGCGCGATCGATGATCGAAGGGTGCAGCCGATGGGCCAGGCCGCGGAGAAACTGGGCCAGTTCCCGGAGCTGGCCGCGGAGTGCCGCGACCGGCTCTCCGGCCGCCGACCCCGCGCCGAGCTGGCGTTCCAGGTTTTCGCAATCGCGCTCCAGCGCGCCCACCCATTGCACTCCACCCTCGTGTACCTCCCGGGCCACGAAAGCCCGCTCTTTTTCCTGCGCGTCGAGGATCTTCCGGGCGTGGCTGCGGTGCAGGTTGAGGTATCTCCGCTGGGACAGGACCACCGCGGCCACGAAGCCCGCCAGCAGGATCAGGGCGACCAGAATGCCGCCGAGGAACACCGACCATACCGCGAGAGGGGAATTCGCCATCACGCTGACTCCGGGCAGGGCCGGTGCGGGACAGAATCCTGGGTAAACGCCCAACGATGCTGCCGCCCGGGCGGAAGAGCAAGCGACTATAACATGTTATAGACCCCCTCCCGGGGCTCCGGCCGGCCGGCCCGGTCCGGCGGGCCGGGGTGCCGGACCTGGGAAAGCAGCTTCCCGGTCAGCAAAACTCCCCGCCGGGCGGCTTCCTGGATCTCGCCCAGCAGCGACTGGAGCTCGGGATCCCGGCCCCCGGCCCGGTCCAGCGCCAGCTCGCAGTTGCCCTGGATAATGGTGAGCATGTTGTTGAGGTCGTGGGCGGCCTCGCTCGCCGCCCGGCTCATGGTTTCCAGCCGGGCGGCATGACGGAGCTGGGCCCGGAGCCACTGGACCGTTCCGGCCGCCCGCTTCGAGGTTTCGGCCTCCAGCAGGAGCTCGCGCGGCTGGCAGTGCGGGTTGGGACAGCGAACTCCATCAACCATCACCTGCTGGTGAGCCTGGAGCACTGCCACCACTACGTCAGGGGGGCAATGCTCTTCGGCGTATTGGCAGAGCAGCGAAATCGGCTTTCCGGCCACGAATTCCTCCAGGAAAACCTCGGCCCGGGCCAGCTGGTCGAACCGGTGGTACTGGCCGGCCAGCCACGCGATGTCGGCCACGATTCGCAGCCGTTCGAAGCCCCGGTTTCGAGCCCCGTTCCAGGCCGATTGCAACAACTCGATCAGGCGCTCGGAGGCCTCAGCCACTGCCTCCCCCGATTCGATGCCCCGGTCCAGGACCAGCGCTCCCCGCATCCGCTCGCGGTTCAGGCTGACTCCGGCCGCGGCCAGGGCATCGCCGACCCGTTCCAGGGAAGCGGGATCGGCCAGCAGCACCGCCTGCTCGCCCTGCTCCAGTCCGGCTCCCAGGAACGAAGCGACTACCTGTCGCTGCTCGGCTGCGCTGCCGAATACGACACAGGCGTGGTCGGCGGCGGATTGCCGCAGCGCAGGTGAGGCGGGGCCGGCCGGCTCGGTAGAGGGCGTAACCGATTCCTCGATTTGAACTGCTGGAGCCTAGAGGGCGGCAAAATGGGCGGCAAGATCTATAACATCTTATAGTGGCGCTTTTGCCCCGAGAGGGTAGTTTTTTTGGCGCCGTCACTGGAGAAACGATGTACCAGGGAACCACTCCGGTGGGAGTTTCCGTAACCGCCGAATTGAGCCTCGACTCGAGCGCCAGGGGTCCGGGCTTTCTCTCTATTGCGTGGAGCGCGGGACCGGGCACCGGAGGTCAGGATTCCTGCACCGTGGCCCCGGGAGGATTCGGCATCGTGTCGGTGACCCCGACCGAGCCGGGCTTCCTCCGGGTATACGTGGATCTGAGCCGCCAGAGTGACCGGGGCCGGCTCGGGGTTACCCCGCCCAACCCGTCCAAGGCAATCCGGGGCGACACCACCTGGACCTACAGCGTCGAGTAGCGGCAGAATGCGCGGCGCCGGGTTATTCCTCTTCGGCATTGCGGCATCGGTTCCCGCAGCGGCCCAGGAACGGAGCGCCGCAGAGTCCGACTCGGCCTGCGCTGCGGTGCTCCGGACCGAGCGACTGCCGGGGGCAAGCTGCCGGGCCCTTGCCACCGCGATCGTAACCCGCGTTACCGCGCGCTTCTATGCCCCCGATCCCCGCGACGTGCAGAACCCCGGTCCCCACGCCTCCCTCGCAGGCTCGGCCGCTCAGGTGGAAGCGGTTCCCGGGGTCCAGCCGGTGGCAGTCACCGGGGTGAGCATCGCGGCGGTGGGCACCGATTCGGGTGCCCGGTCGGTGGCGGCAATCACCCTCAACCCCGCGGTGCTGTTCGTGGCCCCGGGCGATGCTCCGGCAATGGCGGCGGCCTCGCGGATTGCCGACGTGACCCTGCTGGTCCCGCTCGACGACCTGGACCGGGACCAGGACGGCCGGATCGATTACGTGGGGGCCCGACTGCGGCTCAACCTGACTGGCGCGGGGTCGGGCCGGCGGGTCAGGGAGGCGGGCGAAGCATTCCTCCGGACCGTGGAGGGAGAAGCGGAGCTAGTGAACCGGGTTATCGAGGCACTCCGGCGGTCATCCAGCGTGGCCTCCTGCGCCAACTCACTCTTGGATGGCCGAGCCACAGCCGGATCAATCGGGCGACGGTGCAATGGGCCGGTCGAGCTGGCGCTGGACCCGGAGTTGTACCGCGAGATGAAGGAGAGAATAGTCCGAGCCCGGCGGGAAGCCGATTCGCGCTACCTGGGGCTCGAGGTGCGGGCCGATTTCGGCGATCCAACCCTGACCGGGGCGATAGCCGGCCGGACCACCGCGCTCCACGGCGGGGTGGCGTTTGGGCGCCGGCTGGTGCCCCTGGACGACGGAGGAACCGCGGTGGGGGTTCGAGGGAGGGCCGGGGCGCGTTACACCGATCTTCCCGGTCCAGCCAAGGCTTCCTTCGGGTTCGATGGAGGGGTGGGGCTGGAAGTGGTCCGGCCGCTCAACGACGACGATATGATCACGGTCTCCTCCGGCCTCGAGTTCCGGTACGGTGGAGAGGAGAACCGCGACTTTACGGTATTCCGGTTCGGGCTGGGCGTGCCGATCGCGGGCGGAGC
>FKKE01000143.1_pt2 | contig 12158 bp, 11 predicted proteins | sample 1106331 | NCBI WGS metagenome assembly FKKE01 (sample SAMEA3931202, study PRJEB13176) | freshwater metagenome | biome: Drinking water system; feature: drinking water; material: freshwater | place: China | collected 2013-02-06 | reverse complement strand
ATCTCCCAGTCGAGGACGGCGAGGATGCGCGTCGGCTCGGCCGGCGCAACCATCGTGTTCCCGAGCCGGAAGTCGCCGTGCACCACGGTCGGCGCGAGCGGCTCGGGAACCCCCGCGGCGAGCCGCGCACCGACCTCCTCGACGACCGGCAGCTCCCGCGTCTTGTTGATCTCCCAGAGCTGTGTGAACCGGCGGACCTGCCGCTCGTTGTAGCTCCCGGGCCGCGCGAAGTCGGCGAGCGCGGGCGTGGACACATCGGCCGCGTGGATCTCGACGAGCGCCGCGACGAGGTCGAGACCCAGCGCTCGTCTCGATGCCTCCCACTCCAAGCCGGTCGGAAGCTCGTCCGTGAGCACGAGTGCGTCAAGCTCCTCCATCACGTAGAACGGCACGCCGAGGAGGCTCTCGTCGTCGCACACGGCGACGATCGTGGGCAGGCGCGCGAAGCCGGCCTCGCGCAGCGCCAGCTGGAGCCGCGCTTCGCGCACGACGTCGTGGGCGGATGGAGGAAGCGGCGGGCGCGGCGGGCGCCGTAGCACGAACCGCCCTTCGTCCCGCTCGAGGAGGAACGTGAAGTTCGAGCCTCCGCCCTCCCCGATCCGTCGGGCCCGCACGTCTCCCGCGCCGAGCCCGTGCTCGTCGAGGAACGCGCGGACACGATCGAGAACCAGCAGAGGCGGCTGCGCCAGGGTCCCGCCGTCGGCCGCAGTCTCGACGATGTCGCCGCCCGGCATTGTGCGATCCTACGCCGCCCCGCTGCGAAGCCCACTCCGGCCAGGAGGTCGACGTGAACGACTTCGAGTCCTTCTTCTCGCACTACTCGGACCGCTACATGGCGTCGGACGTCGATGCTGTCGCGGCGATGTACGAGGCTCCGCTGCTCGCCGTGCGGGAGGGTCGCGTCATCCACCTGACGGACGAGACGGCCTTGCACGAGCACCTTGCGGGGCTCATGGATGCCTACTCGAGAGCCGGCGCGGCAAGGGCCGAGGTCGCTGCTCTGCACGTCGATCAGCTCGGCGCGTACGCCGCGAATGCGACCGTGCACTGGCACGTGCTCGGCTCCGACGGAGCGCTCATTCGGGACTTCCGCACGACCTACTACCTCTTTCGCACGGACGGGACGTGGCGCATCCGCACGTACACGAACCACGACTGATGCCGGGACGTCGCCGCCTCTACCTCATGCGGCATGCAGAGGTGGCCTACTTCTCGGAGGACGGAACGCCCGTCAACCCGTCCGAGGTGCCATTGACCGAAGAGGGTCGCGCGCAGGCTCGTACAGTGGCCGAGGTGCTCGCTGGCATCGGCCTCGACCGGGTTCTGTGCAGCGGGCTGCCGCGAACGCTCCAGACAGCTGCGATCGTCGCGCCGGGCGCCGCCGTCGAGTCGTGGCCCGACCTGCGCGAGATCCAGGGTGGGCGCCTGTCCGACATCCCTCCCGACGCGCTCGAGCGTGAGTTCGTCCACGCGTTCCGCGGCGTCATCCCGAACGAGACGCGCTTCCTGCGCGGTGAGTCGATCGGCGAGCTGTTCGACCGGGTCCTCCCCGCGCTCGAGCGCCTCGTCGCCGACGACGGCTGGCACACCGCACTCGCCGTGCTCCACGGCGGCGTCAACCGCGCGCTCCTCTCGTACGCGCTCACGGGCGAGCGGCTGTTCCTCGGGCACTTCGAGCAGGCACCCGCGTGCGTCAACGTGCTCGATCTCGGCGACGGCGGAGAGTGGATCGTGCGCGCAGTGAACGTCGCCCCGTACGACCTGCTGCACCTTTCGCATCGCTCCACGACGATGGAGCGCTACTGGGAGCAATACGAGGCCAGAACGCAGTAAGGGCCGGCGAGCCGGCCCTTACCTCAGTCACATGCAGGGGGTAAGTCTGCGCGCTGGACCTTACTGCATCTCTAGCGCGGGCGACCCTCGATGAGCTGCCCCTGAAGCCTCCAGTCCGGATGCGTGTACCGGATGAGCTGCATCTGGCTGATGATGAACTTGTCCTTCGGGCCGGTCTTCTGCCGCACGCCCGGGAGCGCGAAGCGGTTCACGTTGTTCATGCTGTTGAGCGCCGCCTGGTAGCTCGCGCGCGTCGGGTTCTTGCCCGCCGCGGTGAGCGCCTGGACGAACGCCTCCGCCTTCGCGACCCCGTAGTAGTAGAGGCCGTTGTTCGCATCCACCGACGGTGCGTACTTGGCCATGATCTGGCGGTACTGCCGCATCGCGGCGTCGTTGGTCCACTGCGGGTTCGCCGGGTCCTTGAGGTACGCGACCGACAGCGAGCCGTTGACGTACGCCGCACCCGCGTTCGCGACCGCGATGTTGAGGAACGCCGCCGTCGCCGAGACCGAGTTGAGGTAGATCTGCTCGGGGTTGAAGCCGAGCGCCTTCCCGGTCGCGTACGCGCGGATCGTCGGCGTGGGGGTCGCAAGGAGGACGAAGATCGTCGCGCCGCTCGCGCGGATCCGCGTCATCTGCGAGGCGAGGCTCGTCGCCGTGACCTCGAAGGGCACCTCGGCGGCGATGTTCGCGTCCGCGTACTGCTTGCCGAGCGCCGAGCGGACCCCGAACAGGTAGTCCTTGCCGTAGTCGTCGTTCTGGTAGAGGACGGCGATCTTCTTGCCGTTGAAGTTCGCCTTGATGTGGGCTCCGTAGATGCGGCCCTCGGCGATGTAGTCGGGCTGCCAGCCGCTCGTCCACGGGAACTCCTTGGTCTGGAGGCCCCAGTACGAGGCGCCCGTCGACACGAGCGACTGTGGAACGCGCTGCTGGTTGAGGTAGCTCCGCACAGCCAGGTTGTGCTCGGTGCCGAGCTGGCCGACCGTCGCGAAGACCCTGTCCTGCTCGACGAGCCGCCGCGTGAGCTGCACCGTGTTCGCGGGGTTGTAGCCGTCGTCGTAGATCTTCCAGATGATCTGCCGGCCGTTCACGCCGCGCTTGCCGTCTGCGCCACGGCGCGCGTTGATGTAGCTGAAGTACGCCTTCATGCCGATCGGAATGGGGGCATACGCCGCCGCCGGACCGGTGAGCGGGAACGTCCCGCCGATCGTGACCGTCTTGGCTGTGACGCCCGGTGTGGCCTGCTCCGGGCCGCCGATGGCCCCGGGCACCGTGAGCGCGAGCGCCGCAACCAGGCTGGTCGCAAGAACAACGAGCTTTCGCACCGATCTCCTCCTTGTATCCCTCCGAGTTCCTGCCTGTCGGCGCGAGCGTACCGCGGGCACGATCGAGCCGCTAGATGGTGAAACGCTCGTTTCGAGGTGGAGTTAGTGGCAGCTCTTACAGACCGACGTCGTTCGCGAGCGCCTCGGCCTCGTCCAGCTCGACCGCGAACGCGTCGATCCCGGCCTCCCAGATCTTCGGATCGGTGAGGTCGAGACCGACCATCTCGGCCAGCTCCTCCGGGGGCTTCGATCCCCCCGCGCGCAGGACGTCGAGGTACGGCTCGACGAGCGAGTCCCCCTCGAGCTCGTACTTGCGGAAGATGGAGAGCGCGAACAGGAAGCCGTAGGCATAGGCGTACACGTAGCCCGGCGTCCCGATGAAGTGCGGGATGTAGCTCCACCACGTGCCGTAGCCGTCGATGTCGACCGAGTCACCGAAGAGGTCGCGCTGCGTCTGCAGCCAGAGCTCCTCGAAGCGGTCGGTCGAGAGCTCGCCCTCGCCGCGGCGCGTCGTGTGCACGGCGTCCTCGAAGCGGTTCATCGCGATCTGCCGGAATACCGTCGCGATCGAGTCCTCGATCCTCCCCGCCAGCAGGTTGAGGCGGCGCATTGGATCCTCTTCGGTCGCGAGCAGGCGCTTGAACGTCAACGCCTCACCGAACACCGAGGCGGTCTCGGCCGTCGTCAACGGGGAGCTCGCGTTGAAGAGCCCGAGAGGCTCGGCGAGATACCCGTGGAGCCCGTGGCCGAGCTCGTGCGCAAGCGTGAGGACGGAGCGGCGGTCACCCGTGTAGTTCATGAACACGTACGGATGTCCGCCGGGGACATTGGTCGCGCAGTAGGCGCCGTGGCGCTTGCCGTCGCGCGGCGGTGCGTCGATCCAGCCGTCGCGGAAGAACCGCTCGACGACCGCGCCCGTCTCGGTCGAGAAGTCCGAGAACGCGCCGAGTACGATGTCGGACGCCTCGGCCCAGCCGACGTGCGTCGGGTCGTCGCCCAGCGGCGCCATGCGGTCGTAGTACGAGAGCCGGTCGAGCCCGAGCAGGCGCGCCTTCAGCGAGTAGTAGCGCTGGACGACGTCGTAGCGGCCGGTGACCGCGTCGATCAGCGCCTGCACCGCCTCGTCCGTCGTGTCGTTCGAGAGATTGCGCGACGAGATCCACGTCGCGTAGCCGCGGAGGCGGTCGTCGATCGACTTGTCGACGAGGATCGTGTTGAAGACGAACGACCGCGTCTTGAGGCCGGGCGCGAGCGCTTCGGTGACCGCTTCACCGGCGCGGCGGCGCAGGTCGCGGTCGGCCGAGTAGAGCTTCGCCATCGCGTCCTCGAACCCGATCGTCGTCCCGTCGAGGTCGACCTTGATCGCTCCGGACAGCTCATCGAAGAGACGATCCCAGGCGGCGAAGCCCGACACGGCCTTCTCCGTGAGGATCTTCTCCTCGGGCTCGGTGAGCACGTACGGTCGGAACTTGCGGATCGTCCTGAGCCAGTGACGCCAGCTCTCGAGCTCGTCGCTCGCGACGAGCGCGTCCGCCTGCTCGTCCTCGAGCGCCGCGATCTCGAGGCCGAAGAACAGGAGCTGCGTGTCGATCGTCGCGCCCTTCTCGGTCAGCCGCGCGACGAGCGCACCGCGCTCCGGGTCGTTCATGTCGGTCGAGTACCGGAGATGCGCGAAGTAGATGGCGCGCGTGAAGATCGACTCGATGCGCTCGCGCTCCTCGATCGCCTCCCGCAGGTCGGCGGCGCTCAGCTCGGCGACGCGGCCGTAGTAGCGCTCACGGAACGCCGCAGCCGCGGCATCGGTCTCCTCGACGTCCTGTTCGATGCGTGGGTCGTCGCCGCCCTCGTACAGGTCGGAGAGATCCCACGCGACCTCCTCCGCACCCGTCAGCTCAGTGGTTGTCATGGGACGAAACGCTACCCGAGGCCGGCCATGAGCCGGACCATCGCGTCGTCGTCGTGGTCGAGCTGCTGGAGGAAGAGGCGCGAGACGCCGATGCCGCGGAGCTCCTCGATCCGCTCCGCGACCTCGTCGAGGGTGCCGACGAGCCAGCGCTGGCGGCGCTCGGCGATCAGCGTCTCGGCGTCGGTCGGCGCCCGCGAGACGGTCACGAAGCGGGACACTCGGTCGACGACGTCGCCATGTGTCTCGCCGAGAAAGCAGGCAGTCATCACCGAGAAGCCGAGCGTCGCGGGGTCGCGCCCGGCTTCGGTACACGCGCGGTCGAGCGCGGCCTTGCGTTCGCGGAGCTCGGCCACGGGCGCGCCGAGCGTGTTGACCTCCGTCGCGTAGCGGGCGGCGAGCGCGGCGAAGCGCGGCTTCACCGTGCCGCCGAGCACGAGCGGCGGGTGCGGCTGCTGCACGGGCCGCGGAAGCGCTTGTTGGTCGCGCAGCGTGTACGCCGACCCGTCGTGGTCGAAGCGGTCCTCCGTCCAGGAGCGCACGACGATCTCGACCTGCTCGGCGAAGAGCGCGAACCGCTCTCTCCCGTCGAGGAACGGGAAGCCGTGGGCGACGTGCTCGCGCTCGTACCAGCCGGAGCCCATCCCGACCTCGACGCGTCCGCGCGAGATGTGGTCGACCGTCACGGCCATGCGCGCGAGGACACTCGGGTGCCGGAACGTGACCGGCGACACCATGGTGCCGAGGCGGATGCGCTCCGTGATCGCCGCGAGCCCGGCGAGCGTCGCCCACGCGTCGTGCGCGTCGGCGTCGTGCCGGATGATCGCGGTGTAGTGGTCGGAGCGGAAGAGCCCCTCGAGCCCGTGCTCCTCCGCGAGGCGAGCGAGGCGCACCCAGTCGTCCCAGGTCACGCCCTCCTGGCCTTCGATCATCAGGCAGAGACGCATCAGACGGTGACCTCCTCCGGCTCGGTGACGGGCGCACGGCAGGCGAAGCGCTCGCAGACGTAGACGGCGGTCTTCCCGTCGACCTGCCCCTTGCCCGCGAGGAGCGGCACCTCCTCGGACGGCCCGACGGCGGCGACGGCATTCGGCTGGAACGGCGCGAGGGCCTCACGTGCAACGGGAGCGTCGACGTCGCCGACGATCGCGAGCTCGCGCGGAGGGCTCAGCCAGAGGTCGATCCCGCAGAGCGCCCAGGCGAAGAACCCCGGAGCGCGCCGGAGCGCCGGCTCGACGAGCCGGAACACCGAGACCGCGCGCCGCTCGAGCTCGTCGTCGCCCCACAGACGCGAGAGGCGCAGGAGCACGTACGCGAGCATCGAGTTGCCCGACGGGACCGGCGAGTCCTGGAGGTCCTTCGTCCGCGCGACTCGCTCGTCGCCGTCGGCCGGCGAGAGGAAGAACCCGCCGTGCTCGTCGTCGGCGAAGAGCTCGACGGCGAGCTGGGCGAGGCGGCGTGTCTCGATGAGCCAGCGCACCTCGCCTGTCGCGACGTGCAGCTCGAGCAGGCCGTACGCGACGTTCGCGTAGTCGTCGAGGAAGCCGAAGCCGCTCGTGCGGCCGTCGCGCGTCGAGCGCAGGAGGCGGCCGTCGTCGGCGCTGAGCGGGCCGAGCAGGAACTCGCCGAGCCCTCGTGCGGCCGCGAGCAAGTCCGGGCGTTCGAGCCGGTAGGCCGCCTCGGCGAGCGCCGCGAGCGCGAGGCCGTTCCACGACGCGAGCGCCTTGTCGTCGCGAAACGGTTGCGGTCGGGTGTCGCGCTCGGCGAGGACGCGCGCGCGAAGGTCGGGGTCGAGCGTGCCGCGAATGACGAACCGCCCGTGCTCGAACGGCTCGAGCAGGTCCCGCGGGATCCCGACCGCGTCGGCCTCCTCCGGCGTCCACGTGTACGTGAGACCCTCGACGCCCTCCGTGTCCGCGTCGTGGGCGGACGCGAGCCCGCCGCCGGGTAGCGCGAGCTCGCGCAGCATGTACGCGATCGTCTCCTCGACGATCTCGCGGTAGCGGTCATGCCTGGTGACGACCCAGGCGTGCAGGTACGTCGAGGTGAGGACGGCGTTGTCGTAGAGCATCTTCTCGAAGTGCGGGACGAGCCAGCGGTCGTCCACCGAGTACCGGTGGAAGCCGCCCCCGACGACGTCATAGAAGCCTCCCGCCGCCATTCCGTCGAGCGTCCTCGTAGCCATGTCGAGCGAGCGCTCGTCGCCGCGTCGCAAGAGGAGCTCGAGGGTCGACGCCGCCGGGAACTTCGGCGCGCGGCCGAAGCCGCCGAACGCGGGCTCGAACGTCGCTGCGATTCCGCGCGCGGCCTCGACCAGGAGCGCCGACGTGAGCGGCTCCGTCGATGCGCCCGAGCCCGCGGTGGAGCGGAGCGCAGAGTCGATGCGCTCGGCCTGGCGCTCGATGTCGTCACGACGCTCGCGCCACGTCTGGTGCACGGCGCGGAGGAGCTCGGGGAAGCTCGGGATCCCGTGCCTCGGTTCCGGCGGGAAGTAGGTGCCGGCGTAGAACGGCTTCGCATCGGGCGTCATGAAGACCGTCGTCGGCCAGCCGCCCGAGCCCGTCATCCCGACGGTCGCCTCCATCGTCACGGCGTCGACGTCGGGCCGCTCCTCACGATCGACCTTGACGTTCACGTAGAGCTCGTTCATGAGCGCCGCGGTCGACTCCGACTCGAACGACTCGTGCGCCATGACGTGGCACCAGTGGCACGAGCTGTAGCCGACGGAGACGAGGAGCGGCTTGTCCTCCGCCTGCGCGCGCACGAACGCCTCGTCCCCCCACTCGTACCAGTCGACGGGATTCTCGGCGTGCTGGAGGAGGTACGGCGAGGTCGCGGTGGCGAGGCGATTCACGCCGTGAGCCTACGCACCTTGAAGGCGTCCGCCGGGTGCGAGAGGATGCCGCGCATGAAGAGAAACTTCACCTGGGCCGTCTTCGTCGGCGGCGTCCTCACCGTGCTCGGAGTGCTGCTGCAGTCGTTCACCATCGCGGCCTACGTCCGGACGGGAGATTCGGACTGGATCGACGCCCACGGGGGCGGGTCGACCGTCGTCCACCTCGGGCAGCTCGCAATCGTCATCGGCGCGCTCGTCGCGTACTGGGGCAACTGGAAGCAGGTCGGCTTCGCAATCGGGTTCCTCGTCCTCGCGATCGCCCAGCTGGGCTTCCTCGGCGACACCGACGAGCAGGGCAGCGCGGTGAACGGGCTCCACGGCTTCCTCGCGCTGATCATCCTGATCGCCGGGATGCTCTACGCGCAGAAGGCGTGGCGCGAGCTCAGGCCGGCGGCTTCGCCCGGCGCTGCCGGTAGTGCCTGACGGCCTCGACGACGAAACCGAGCGTCAGCGCGATACCCAGAGCGAGGGCCACTCCCCACAGGGGGTGGTCCTCGAACGTCTTCCCTCCCCAGTAGCCGAGCATCGCCGCGTACGTGGCCCAGAGGACGCCCGCGATGACGTCGTAGACGATGAAGCGGCGCCACGGGAACGTGTTCACGTACCCGGCCGAGAAGGTGACGGCCGTGCGGCCGCCGGGGATGAAGCGGGCGATCAGGATGATGTACGCGCCGCGCTCGTCGAGCGTCTTCTCGGCCCACTCGAGGCGCTTGTGCCACTTTTCGCTCGCGAACACCCGCTTGACGGTCTTCTCCCCGACGAAGTGGCCGATCCAGAACGAGATGTTGTCCCCGACGACCGCGCCGGCGGCGGCCGAGAGGATGACGAGCCAGAGCACGAGGTCGCCGGAGCTCGCGAGGTTCCCACCGAGCACGACGAGCGTCTCACTCGGGACGAGCGGGAAGAACGCGTCGACGACGGCGACGCCGAAGATGACGAGGTAGCTCCACCACTCACCGGAGACCCAGTCGGTGAAGCGGTCGAAATCGAGCCAGTCGGGCCAGGCGAGCCAGTCGGGCATCGGCGCATCCTCGCAGAGGCGGTGTCAGACACCGCACGGCATATGGCCGCAGGCGACGACATCCCGAACGGACACGCCACTCGCGTTCGGCTACCGCCCGCCAGCCGGCGCAGCGCGTGGATGAACCTGTGCGATTTCGTGACGAAGTGGCCTTGACAGATTCGGTGTCTGACACCGAAGCGATGATCTGCCCGTGGCGCTCCTCCCTCTTCGCGGGATCCGCGTCGTCGACGTGACGACGTCGATCGCCGGGCCGTACTGCGCCGAGATCCTCGCGGCGCTCGGCGCCGACGTCGTGAAGGTCGAGCGGCCGGACACGGGCGACGACGGGCGCGCGTGGGGACCGCCGTTCTGGAACGGCGAGAGCGCGATGTTCCTCGCCGTGAACGCAGGCAAGCGCTCGCTCGCCGTGTCGCTGTCCGACGAGCGCGGCCGCGACGCCGTGCTCCGCCTCGCCGACCGCGCCGACGTCGTCCTGCAGAGCCTCCGCCCCGGTCTCGCCGAGCGGCTCGGGCTCGGCGCCGATGCTCTGCGCGCGAGGAACCCCCGCCTCGTCTACTGCTCGGTCGGCGCGTACGGGCGGACGGGCCCGCTGCGCGAGCAGCCGGGGTACGACGCGCTCATGCAGGCAGCGGGCGGGCTCATCAGCATGACCGGCGAGCCCGGGCGGCCCGGAGTCCGCGTCGGATCGTCCCTCATCGACATGGGGACGGGGATGTGGTCGGCCCTCGGCGTCGTCTCCGCGATTCTCGAGCGGGAGCACACCGGCGAAGGCGCGGTCGTCGACACGTCGCTCTACGAGACGGCCCTCGGGTACATCGGGTACCACCTCGTCGGCCACCTCGCCGACGGCACGGTTCCGCACGGCCAGGGGACCATGTTCCCGATGGTCGCGCCGTATCAGGTGTTTCCGACAGGCGACGGCGAGCTCATGGTCGCCGGCGGCAACGACCGGCTCTTCGCGCTCCTGTGCGAGGCGATCGACCTCCCCGAGCTGGTCGACGACCTCCGCTTCCGGACGAACCCCGACCGCGTCCACAACCGCGACGCGCTCGTCGAGATCGTCGCGGCCAGGTTGCGCGAGCAGAGCACCGCCGAGTGGCAGGAACGACTCACGGCTGCGGGCGTCCCCGCGGCGCCCGTCGCGGACGTCGGCGACGTCGTCGCGTCGGAGCAAACGCAGGCCCTGGGTCTCCTGCAGCACGTCGAGCACCCGGCGATCCCGGACCTCCGCCTGCCGGCTCTCCCGCTCTCGTTCGACGGCGAGCGCGCGTCACACGCTTCCGCCCCGCCGGACGTCGGCCAGCACACGCGGGAGATCCTGCGCGAGCTCGAGTACACGGACGAGGAGATCTCGGAGCTCGCGGCCGCCGGCGTCGTGCACGTGGCGCCCACGATCTAGGCTGGCCGCGTATGGCGCACGTCTCCCCGTCGTTCAGCGCCACCGTCCGCATCCGTCTCGACGACGCGCCGGGCACCTTCGCCCGCGTTGCCGAGGCGATCGGCGACGCGGGAGGGTCGCTCGGGGCGATCGACATCGTGCGCGTCGAGCCCCACCACAAGGTGCGTGACGTCACCGTCTCGGCCGCGAACGAGGAGCACCTCCACCGGATCGCCGACGCCGTTCGCGCGCTGGACGGGATCGAGGTGCTCCGCATCTCGGACCGCACGTTCCTCATGCACCTCGGCGGGAAGATCGAGATCCGGTCGAAGGTTCCGCTCAAGACGCGGGACGACCTCTCGATGGCCTACACGCCAGGCGTGGCACGCATCTCTGAGGCCATCGCCGACGACCCCGCATCCGCGTGGAACCTCACGATCAAGCAGAACACGGTCGCGGTCGTCTCCGACGGAACTGCCGTGCTCGGCCTCGGCGACATCGGCCCGGAGGCGGCGATGCCGGTGATGGAGGGCAAGGCCGTGCTCTTCAAGGAGTTCGGCGGCGTCGACGCCTGGCCCCTCTGTCTCGACACGAAGGACCCGGACGAGATCGTCGCCGTCTGCAAGGCGATCGCGCCGGGCTTCGGCGGGATCAACCTCGAGGACATCTCGGCGCCGCGCTGTTTCGAGATCGAAGCCCGGCTGCGCGAGGAGCTCGACATCCCCGTCTTCCACGACGACCAGCACGGGACGGCGATCGTCGTGCTCGCCGCGCTCGTGAACGCGCTGCGCGTGGTGGGGAAGCGGATCGAGGACGTGAAGATCGTGACGACGGGGGTCGGCGCGGCCGGGATCGCGACGACCGACGTCCTCCTGGCCGCCGGAGCGCGGCGCGTCGTGGGCTGCGACCACGAAGGCGCCGTCTATCGCGGCCGGCCCGGCCTGCCGCCGCACAAGGCGGCCTTCGCCGAGCGGACGAACCCCGACGACGAGCGCTGCAGCGCCGACGAGGCACTCGCCGGCGCCGACGTCTTCATCGGGCTCTCCGCGCCGGGTGCGGTCACGCCCGCCGGCGTCCGGACGATGGCGTCGGACGCGATCGTGTTCGCGATGGCGAACCCCACGCCCGAAGTGCTCCCGGAGGAGCTCCACGACGGTGTCACGGTCGTCGCGACCGGGCGCTCCGACTACCCGAACCAGATCAACAACGTGCTCGCGTTCCCGGGTGTCTTTCGTGGGGCGCTCGACGTCCGGGCGACGACGATCACGAAGGAGATGGAGGTCGCCGCGGCCCATGCGATCGCGGCGTCGATCCCCGAGGAGGAGCTCGGCCCGGAGTACGTGATCCCGAGCGTCTTCAACCGCGACGTCGCGCCGCGCGTCGCGGAGGCCGTCGCCGCCGCGGCCGAAGCGGCCGGCGTCGCTCGCCGCCCGCGCTCCTGACTACTCGTACGCGATCGCCTCGAGCGGATCGAGCTTCGCCGCCCGCCGCGCCGGGAAGATCGCAGCCACGATCCCGACGAGCACGGAGGCGATCACGAACACGACGATCTGCGTGGTCGGGAACGCGAAGTCGATGAACTCGATGCGCGCGATGAGGATGACCGCGAGGACGACGCCGAGGACGATCCCGATCATCGCGCCGATGAGCGCCGTGATGACGCTCTCGTGCCGGATCATCCGGCGCACCTGACGCCGCGTCATCCCGATCGCGCGGAGCATGCCGATCTCGCGCGTCCGCTCGAAGACGGTGAGCACGAGCGTGTTCACGATCCCGAAGAGCGACACGAGCACCGAGAG
>FKKE01001438.1_pt1 | contig 12168 bp, 16 predicted proteins | sample 1106331 | NCBI WGS metagenome assembly FKKE01 (sample SAMEA3931202, study PRJEB13176) | freshwater metagenome | biome: Drinking water system; feature: drinking water; material: freshwater | place: China | collected 2013-02-06 | reverse complement strand
GCGAAGATCGAGATCAGCGAAGCGCCGAAGCCAAGCGCCACCAGCGAGTCGACCACGGTGCGGCTGGTGGGTTCAAGGCCCATGAATTCAGTCAGCACAAGATAGTAGAAGGCGACGCCGAAGAGCGCGCCGCCGGCGACCAGCATGCCGGTCACCGCGCCGGCCTTGAACGCCATCTTGAGGCCGCCGGCGAGCGAGTGTCGCGCCGCTTCGGCGGTGCGCACGTTCGCCTGCACCGAGACGTTCATGCCGATGAAGCCGGCCGCGCCCGAGAGCACCGCGCCGATGATGAAGCCCACCGGGATCTGCCAGGTCGGCCAGAACAGGATGGCCAGCAGCACCACCACGCCGACGCCGACCCAGCCGATCGTTCTGTACTGGCGGTTCAGATAGGCCTTGGCCCCTTCCTGGATCGCGGCCGCGATCTCCTTCATGCGGTCGGAACCGGCGCTGGCCTTGGTGATGGCTTGCGTTTCGAGATAGCCGTAGATCGCGGCGATGACGCCGGCGAGCACGGCGAACCAAAGAACCAATTCGTTGCTCATTGCGTGAGGTCCTGGGCGCGCGCCATCGAGACGGCGCCGGGTTGGGGAATTGGGTTGGCCGCCCCGCGACAGTCCGTCTGCGGAACGCTTCCCCCTCAGGTGGGCGGCTATCTGCCAAAAGCCGTTGGATTCCGCAATGGCGCAGCAGGTCTGCGCTTTATCAGACGCCGGAGCCCTGGCTGGAATAGGTGGCGACGATCGAGACTTGGCCGACCGCCCGCTCGCCCAGAGCTTGAATCGCCGCCGCCCGATAGACTTCGAGCGCGCGCGCCTCGTTCAGGGCGTTGGTATTGTTGGGGTCGGCCAGGTCATGAGCGTGGCTGGCGCGCACCAAGGCGTCGCGCAGGAAGTGCGCCCGTTCGCGCGTCTGCCAGAGATCGACGCCGTTCGCGACCTCGATCCGGATCGAAACGAACAAGTAGTTCACCAGCGTGCCGTCGCGGACCACCGGCACCGCCAGATAGGGCGCGTCCATCGAACGCGACGAAAGCTCAGCGCCCTCTTCCGCTTCGCCCTTTTCTTTGGCTTTCGGGGCCGAACCGCCTGAGGCGTTCGCGAGCCCGGCCAACAAGGTCGAGGCGATCATGGCGGCGGCGATCGCGCGCGCGATGGCGTGCTGCTTCTTCATGGCGGGAAGCGTCCGCAACAATGGTTAGCGAGGGGTTAAAGCAGGACCGCGGGTCTTCAGACCCGCCTACGTTTCGTGCACGCGCATGTGCGCGCCTGAAGGCCCGCGGTCCTTACCGCCCTAGCCGATGCGAATATCCCGGATCCGGAATAGCTATCGCCTGACCTTTGAGATCGACGACCGTCACGCCCGCTCCCGCTTCCACCCGCCCAATGCGCGCGAGCCGAAGCGCGTGGCTCCCCTCCGCCGCCTCGATGGCGCCACGCACTTCCGCCGGCGCCGTGAACAGCACGACGTAATCGTCGCCGCCGGTGATGAGCTTGCGCACGTCGCCGCCGGTATGCGCCCAGCGTTCGGCGGGGATCGAGAACGGCACGGCGTTGATCTCGATGCGCAAGGCCACGCCCGACGCCGCCGCCAACTTGCCTGCGTCCGCGACAAGGCCGTCGGAAACATCCATCGAAGCCGAGGCGAATTTCGAAACGATAGGCGCGCACTCGGGCCGCACGAACGGGGCCAGATACGTGGTCATCAGCCATCCCGCTTCGGCGTCGAAATCCTCGTTGGGCAGCCGTAGATAATCCGGCATCTCTTGCGCCAACGTCCGCGATTGCATCTGCGCCTCGGCCTCGTCGCGGCCCTGGCGCAAGCGCGCCAAGCTGAGCTCGCCCTTGCGCAGCTGCAGCCCAAGCCACGCCGAACCGATCTCGCCGCCGATCAGCCAGACATCCTCGCCGACCTGCGCCTCGCTCCGCGACGGCGTACGCTGCCCCAAAGGCGCGCCGATCAGCGTCAGCGACACCATCAGCGGCCCGGGCGTCGAGGTCGTGTCGCCGCCGATGAGATCGACGCCAAAAAACTTGAGATCGCGCCCCAAAGAGTCGGCGAAGACCTTCAGCTCCGCCGCCGGACGCGTATCGCTCCACGCCAGCGTCAGCAGCGCCGCAACCGGCCGCGCCCCCTTGGCGACGATGTCGGATACATTTACCCGCAGCGCCTTCATCGCCACGGTGTCGATCGGATCGCCAGGCAGAAAGTGCACGCCTTCGACGATCGCGTCGGTGGTGATCACCAGCGCGCCGTGCGCTTCCAGCACCGCCGCATCGTCCAGCAGCGCGCGCGCGCCCGGGTTCGCTGCATACGGCGCGAACAAGGTTCGGATTACATCGAATTCGTCGGCGGACATGGCCGCCGCTTATGCGCTTTGTTCGCCCGGACGCAAGTCGCGCGCGAGCGCGTCGAGCGTTGCGTTGACGAAGCCGGGCTCGGGAGCGTCGAAGAAGGCCTTCGCCACCTCGACATATTCGTCGATCACCACGGCGACAGGGATGTCGGTGCGCTGCTCCAGCTCCGCCGCGCCGGCGCGCAGTATCGCGCGCGCCACCGCGTCGATGCGCTCCAGCCGCCAGCCCTTGCTCAGGCGGCGCGCGATGGCGCGATCGTAGGTCGCCTGCCGCTCGACCGCGGTTTCGACCAGTATTTTGAACAGCTCGAAATCGCCTTCACCATCGCTGTACGTGGCTTCGCTTTCGCGCGGCAGTTTGCCGGCGGTAAAGTCGGCGATGACGTCCGCCGTCGTCGCTCCGGATACTTCCATCTGGTAGAGCGCCTGCACCGCGGCCAAGCGCGCGACGCTGCGGCTTTGGTTCAACGACGCGCTCATGGCGCGCCAAACCGGCGTTTGATCGCGATCATGGCGAGCGCGGCCCTGACCGCTTCGCCGCCCTTGTCGCCGCGCGCGGGATCGGCGCGCACTTCGGCCTGCTCCAGCGTCTCCACCGTCAGGATGCCATAACCGATGGCGACGCCCTCGCGCACCGAGAGGTCCATGAGCGCCCGCGCGCTCTCACCGCACACATAATCGTAATGGCTGGTCTCGCCGCGCACCACGCACCCTAACGCGACATAGCCGTCATAGGCCTGAGCCCGCGACGCGTGCGCGATCGCCGCGGGTATCTCGAACGCGCCGGGCACGAACACGCGATCGAGCGTAGCGCCCGCCTCCGCCGCTACGGCCTCGGCCCCGCGCTCCATCATGTCGGCGACGCCGCGATAATAGGGCGACACCACCAGCAGCAATTTGGCGCCGGGGAGCTTCGGGGTTGGAGATTTTTCCGAGACATCCCTCACGGCTTGAACCCGCGCCAGCCGTCGACCGTCAGGCCATAACCTTCAAGCCCCACCAATTTCTGCGGCGCGCCGAGCACGATCATGCGCCCGACGCCGAGTTCGCGCAGAATTTGCGACCCTATGCCGATGACCCGGCGCATGTCGTCTTCTTCGACTTCCAGCGGCTCGCCGCTCAGGCGCCGCGAAATCGCATCCGGCACCAGATCGCGCAGCAGCACCACGACGCCGGCGCCCTCCGCCTCGATCTCGGCCACGGCGCGGTCGACGAAGCTCGCGCGCGGCCCATACCCGCCCATCACGTCGGCGGCGAAATCCACACGATGCACGCGCACAAGCGTGGGCTTGTCGGCGCGGATCTCGCCCTTCACCAGCGCCGCATGCTCGACGCCGTCGAGCTTGTTGCGGAACACCACGAGCTTCAGCCCCTTGCCGCTCTTGGTGTCGAACGGCGCTTCGGCGACCTTCTCGAGCAACCGCTCGTGCACGCGCCGATAGGCGATGAGTTCGTCGATGGCGCCGATCTTGAGCCCATGAAACTGCGCGAACGCGATCAGCTCGGGCAGCCGCGCCATGGCGCCGTCGTCGTTCATGATCTCGCAGATCACCGCCGACGGATTGAGGCCGGCGGCGCGCGAAATATCGACGCTGGCTTCGGTGTGTCCGGCGCGCACGAGCGTGCCGCCTTCGCGCGCGGTCAGCGGAAACACGTGGCCGGGCGAGACGATGTCGCGCCGGTCCTTGGTCGGGTCGATGGCGGTGGCGATGGTGAGCGCGCGGTCGTGCGCGGAAATGCCGGTGGAGACGCCCTCGCGCGCCTCGATCGAGACCGTGAACGCCGTGCCCATGCGCGTCTGGTTGCGCGGCGTCATCGGATCGAGGCCGAGCGCTTCGGTGCGCTCGGGCGTCAGCGCAAGACAGATCAGGCCGCGCCCGTAGCGGGCCATGAAGTTCACTTTCTCCGGCGTCGCGAATTGCGCCGGGATCACCAGATCGCCCTCGTTCTCGCGGTCCTCCTCGTCGACGAGGATGAACATGCGCCCTTCGCGCGCCTCCTCGATGATCTCGGGGATCGGCGAAATCGCGCGCTTGAGATCGTCAACCGGGGACGGCTTGGCCGCCATTTATGTGTTTCTCCGCGCTTCCACGAGGCGCGCTGCATAGCGCGCCATCATGTCGGCTTCCAGGTTCACCTTATCGCCGGCTTTGAGTTTCGCCAAAGTCGTCACCGCCCAGGTGTGGGGAATGATGAGGACGCCGAAGCCCTCTTCGTCCACCTCGTTCACCGTCAGCGACACGCCCGCCACGGCGATCGAGCCCTTCTGGGCGATCAGGTGAGCGATCTCCGGCGGCGGCTTGATCCTGACGCGCCAGCCTTCGCCGTCCTGACGCACCGACAAGACTTCGCCGAGGCCATCCACGTGCCCCTGCACGATGTGGCCGCCCAACTCGTCGCCGACCCGGAGCGAACGTTCGAGATTGACGCGGTCGCCGGCCTTCAGCGCTCCCATCGTCGTCAGATCGAGGCTCTCCTGCGCGACTTCGACCACATAGCGCATGCCGCCTTGATGGGCTTCGGTCTCGACCACGGTGAGGCAGACGCCATCGTGCGCGATGCTGGCGCCGATATCGGCGCCCGCGTACGGCGCGGCGATGGTGAGGCGCGTCAGCCCGGGCAGTTTCTCAACCGCCTTCACCTCGCCGATCGCTGTGACAATGCCGGTAAACATCAAACTAGGTTCTAGGTTCTAGGGATTAGGTTCTAGGTTTCAGGTGTTCGGCGCAGACGGTCGATTCGGAGCAAAGCTGTTCGCGCGCCACCACCTAGAACCTAACCCCTAGAACCTAACACCTTTCGTAGCTTTCCCAGATATCGGGGCCAAGCTCACGCAACGCAACGCGTTTGAACGCGGGCGCGGCGGCAAGAGCGCTCACCGCCAGCGCCGCCACCGCGGGGCGGCCCTCGCCGCCCAGCACAATCGGCGCCCGGAACCATTCGATACGATCGACCAATGCTTCTTGAATCGCCGCAGCGGCCAACACACCGCCGCCTTCAATCAGGAGCGAAGCAACCCCATGGTCGCGCCTTAAGGCCCGCATCGCCGCCAGCACTTCGCCCTCGTCAGGCGCCGGGCGCACCATGGCGATGGTGACCCTGGTTTGGCTCAGCGGCGACATGAGGGGGGGATCGGGCCGCGCGCCCACGCTCATGACCAGCACCGGCGTTTGCTCGCTTGCGCTCATCGCCAGCCGCGAGGTCGCGGCCAGCCGCAGCTTGCGATCCATGACGACGCGCAAGGGTTGCCGCTCCGGCGCGGGCTCGAGCCGCGCCGTCAGATCGGGATCGTCGGCGATCGCCGTGCCGATGCCGACCATCACTGCATCGGCGCCCGCGCGCAGCTTGTGCACTTCCGCCCGCGCGGCCTCGCCGGTGATCCAGCGGCTCTCGCCCGCCGCCGTCGCAATACGCCCGTCGAGCGAAGTCGCGAGTTTCAAGGTGACGAAGGGGCGGTTCATGGGCAGCGCGTCTCACGCATCATAACGCGTTGCGCGCCGAATAAGCCAGAGAGGACCGCCGGCATCTTGCCGGCATTGCGCCTTGCGCAGGAACTCGGTGAAGCGGTCTTTGTGGTGAAACACTCAGACGCGAGTTTGTTCGTCAGCGGGCGTAAAGATGCCGGCTGGAAGCCGGCGGTCCTCAGAGCAAGCCCCGCTATTCCTTGGCGCCGCGCTTCGGGGCCTTTTCGGTTTCTTCGATGAAGTCGGCGAAGTCCGAGGCCTCGCGGAAGTCGCGATAGACCGAAGCGTAGCGAACGTACGCCACCGGATCGAGGTGGTGCAGCGCTTCCATCACCATCTCGCCAATGGTTTCCGAGGTGACTTCGCTCTCGCCGGTGCTTTCCAGCTTGCGGACAATGCCCGAAATCATCTGCTCGATCTGATCCTGCTCGATCGGGCGCTTGCGCAGCGCGATGGCCAGCGAGCGCGCCAGCTTGTCGCGGTCGAACGGCACCCGCCGGCCGGAACGCTTCAGCACGACAAGATCGCGCAATTGCACGCGCTCGAACGTGGTGAAGCGCGAACCGCACTTGTCGCACTGGCGGCGGCGGCGGATGGCGGCGCCGTCCTCGGTCGGACGGCTGTCCTTCACCTGGGTGTCTTCGTTCTGACAGAAGGGGCAACGCATGGGCTCGCTAGCGCTCGCAGGGAATGGGGAATGGGGAATGGGGAATGGGGATGGCTATTCCTCTGTGCGCGTCCGATCCTGAATGGACCGAATCAGCGACCGCAACATCCGGCCCAGTTTATCGCATTTATCGAGGATGGGCGCTGTCTCTTCGCCATCGGCGATGCCAACGCGCTCAGCGAGGAAGAGCTGCGTCTCCAATTCCTTCAACGATCCCTGAGATACGCGCAGAAATTGGACATAGGCTCCTGATGTCTCGCGGCCATTTCCCTCAGCGATGTTCGCGACAATGGAAACCGACGCACGCCGCATTTGCGTCGTAAGGCCGTAAAGCTCCGACTGCGGAAATGATCGCGTCAGCAAATAGATCGCTTCCGCGACAGCCATCGCCTCCTGCCAGACATTGAGATCCCGATACGACTGGATTCCCATCGCCATCACTCCGGAGCGCACTACTCCCTATTCCCTACTCCCCATTCCCTCGTTCACGTATAGATCGGAAACCGCGCCGTCAGCGCCTCCACCTTCGCCGCCACCGCCGCTTCGACCGCGGAATTGTCCCCGGCCTGCAGCCCGTCCAGCACTTCGCAGATCATGTCGGCGACCTGGCGGAACTCGCCCGGCCCGAAGCCGCGCGTGGTGCAGGCCGGCGAGCCGAGGCGCACGCCGCTCGTCACCATCGGCTTTTCGGGATCGAACGGGATGCCGTTCTTGTTGCAGGTGATCAGCGCCCGTTCGAGGCTTTGCTCGGCGCTCTTGCCGGTGGCGCGCTTGGGCCGGACATCGACCAGCATCAGATGGCTGTCGGTGCCGCCGGAAACCACCGCCAGGCCGTTCTCGATCAGCCGCGTCGCCAACGCGCGCGCATTGTCCAAGGTGCGCTTGGCGTAGAGCTTGAACTCGGGCTGCAGCGCCTCGCCGAAACTCACCGCCTTGGCCGCGATCACATGCATCAGCGGNNGGCTGCAGCGCCTCGCCGAAACTCACCGCCTTGGCCGCGATCACATGCATCAGCGGGCCGCCCTGCAGGCCCGGGAACACCGCCGAATTGATCTTCTTGCCGATGTCCTCGTGGTTGGAGAGGATCATGCCGCCGCGCGGGCCGCGCAGCGTCTTGTGCGTCGTCGTCGTCACCACGTGCGCGTGCGGCAGCGGCGAGGGATAGACCCCGCCCGCGATCAAGCCGGCATAATGGGCCATGTCCACCATCAGAAGCGCGCCGACTTCATCGGCGATTTCGCGGAAGCGTTTGAAATCGATCTGACGCGAGTACGCGGACGCGCCGGCGAGGATGAGCTTCGGCTTTTCGCGATGGGCGATCTCGCGCACCTGGTCGTAATCGATCAGGTGATCGTCGGGGCGCACGCCGTACGCCACCGGCTGAAACCACTTGCCGGAAATGTTGACCGGCGAGCCGTGGGTCAGGTGGCCGCCGCAGGCGAGATCCATGCCGAGAAATTTGTCGCCCGGCTGCAGCAGCGCGAAGAACACCGCTTGGTTGGCGTTGGCGCCCGAGTGCGGCTGCACGTTGGCGAAGGTGCAGTCGAACAGGCGCTTGGCGCGATCGATGGCCAGGCGCTCGGCTTCGTCGACAAACTCGCAGCCGCCATAATAGCGCCGCCCCGGATAGCCCTCGGCGTATTTGTTGGTCAGCACCGAACCCTGCGCCTCCAGCACCGCGCGCGAGACGATGTTTTCCGAGGCGATCAGTTCGATCTGCTTCTGCTGACGGCCCAGTTCGGCGGCGATGGCCGCGCGCACGTCGGGATCGGCGCGCTCCAGCGAAGCTTCGAAAAAGCGGTCACGCTCGGCGGCGTTTCCGGCTGGCTGGCTCATGCGATCTCGCCCCGTATCGTTCAGGTGTTGGAATCTCCCCAAAACATAGTTCGCCTGGGCGGCGTAAGCAAAATCCCTGATCTCGCCATCCGCCCTGAGGTATCAGCTGTATTAAACTTGCCCCCGCCGGGCGCTAATACTTGAAAAGTGCAGATTCCGCCGTCTATACCGCCGGCGAGGGCATTGTATTCGCACAGAAAAGGCATCGGCGATGCAGGAGGATGACGAAGCCGCCATCTCGGCGCGGGGCGGCGCGATGCAGATGACGGCGCAAATCGTCGCGTCCTTCGTCGCCAACAACAAGCTCTCGCCCGACGAACTGACCGACCTCATCCGCTCGGTGCACCGCACCTTGGCGGCGCTCTCGGATGGCGCGGCTGACAAGCAAAGCGAGCGCCCGAAACCCGCCGCGCCGGTGAATAAATCGGTGCAGCATGATTACATCGTCTGCCTCGAGGACGGCAAAAAGCTGAAAATGCTCAAGCGCTATCTGCGCACCACCTACAACATGTCGCCGGACGAGTACCGCAAGCGCTGGAGCCTGCCTGCCGATTATCCGATGGTGGCGCCGGCCTATGCGGCGCGGCGTTCGGAATTCGCCAAGAAGATCGGCCTCGGCAAAGGCGTGCGGCGGAAAGACTAGACAAGCTTCCCGGGGCGCGCGTCGCCAGCGCCGCCGCCCTTCAGCGCTCGCTCCAACTTGCGCAACGCCAGCGCCCGCACATCGGCCAGCGCGGCGTTGGCCGGCGCCTGCACCACCACTTCGGTTCCAGTGGGAACATGGACGGCGGCGACCCGCTGCACGTCGCCGATGCGCGTGATCTCGAAAATGACTTCGTCTTGGCCGCTCACGCGGTCAGATGCACCGGGCATCGCGCCCAGACCGCCTTCAGCACCGCCACCAGCCGGTCCATCAGCTCGTCGTCATGGAACGGGCTCGGCGTGATCCGCAGCCGTTCGGTGCCGCGCGGCACGGTCGGATAATTGATCGGCTGCACGTAGATGCCGTGCTCGTAGAGCAGCACGTCGCAAATCTTCTTGCAGCGCGCTGCGTCGCCGACGAGCACCGGCACGATATGGGTGGTGCTCTCGCTCATCACCGGCAAGCCGGCTTCGCGCAGCAGCGCCTTCAGCCGCTCGGCCCGCTCCTGCAAACGGTCGCGCAAATGCGGGCATTCGCGCACGATGCGCACGCTTTCCAGCGCCGCCGCCGCGATCGAGGGCGCCAGCGAAGTGGTGAAGATGAAGCCTGAAGCGGTCGAGCGGATGGCGTCGATGGCCGCGGCCGGGCCGGTGACATAGCCCCCCATCGTCCCGAACGCTTTCGCCAGCGTGCCCTCGATGAAATCGACCCGGTGCATGACCCCGTCGCGCTCGGCGACGCCGCCGCCGGTCGGCCCGTAGAGGCCGACGCCATGGACTTCGTCGAGATAGGTCATGGCGCCATAGGCTTCGGCCAGATCGCAAATCTGTTCGATCGGGGCGGTGTCGCCGTCCATCGAATAGACGCTCTCGAACGCGATCAGCTTCGGCGCGTCCGCCGGCGCCTCATTCATCAAGGCTTCGAGATGCTGGATGTCGTTGTGGCGGAAAATGCGGCGTTCGCACTTGGCGCGCTTGATGCCCTCGATCATCGAGGCATGGTTCTGCGCGTCCGAGAAAATCCAGAGGTTCGGGAAGAGCTTCGCCAGCGTCGACAGCGTCGCGTCGTTCGACACATAGCCCGAAGTGAACAACAGCGCCGCTTCCTTGCCGTGCAGCGAGGCAAGCTCGCGCTCGAGATCGACGTGATAGGAGGTGGTGCCGGAAATGTTGCGGGTGCCGCCGGCCCCGGCGCCGACCTGATCCAAAGCGGCGTGCGCGGCGTCGAGCACTTCCGGGCTCTGGCCCTGGCCCAGATAATCGTTCGAGCACCAGACCACGATGTCGCGCAGCGCGCCGTCTTCCATCCGGAGCTTGGCGTGGGGAAAACGGCCGCGCTCGCGCATGATGTCGGCGAACACGCGATAGCGCCCCTCGTCGCGGATCGACGCGACGGCGTGCTCGAAGACCTGTTTGTCGGCGTCTCTCAATTGATGACTCTTCGCCCAGCGCGCATGCCCTAGCCTTTGTGGTAGGACATTGCGATGGCTCAAAGTAACGTAAGCCATGATCTCAGGTAAACGAGGCGCGAGACCGCATGTTTAGTTGCGAACCGTTCGCATGAGCTATGCCGGCCGATACCCCGCCGCGCGGCCGCGCCGCCTGCGTCAGGCCGATTGGGTGCGTCGCCTCACGCGCGAACATCGCCTGAGCGCCGACGATCTGATCTGGGCGCTGGTCGTGCACGACGGCGCCGAGGACGAGATCCCGGTCGCCGCCATGCCGGGCACGGCGCGGCTTTCGGTGCGCGCCGCAGCGCAGGCCGCCAAGCGCGCCAAACAACTCGGCATTCCCGCCATCGCGGTGTTTCCATTCATCGACCCCGCGAAGAAGGACGCGACCGGCCGCGAAGCGCTCAACGCCAACGGCCTTGTCTGCACCGCCGTGCGCGCGATGAAGGATGCGGCGCCTGAAGTCGGCGTCATGGTCGATGTCGCGCTCGATCCGTTCACCGATCACGGCCATGACGGGCTCTTGAAAGACGGCCGCATTGCCAACGACGACACCGTGAAAGTGCTGGTCGAACAAGCCATCGTGCAAACGCGCGCTGGCGCCGACATCGTCGCCCCGTCCGACATGATGGACGGCCGCGTCGGCGCCATCCGGGCGGGCCTCGATGGCGCCGGCTTTCAAGACACGCTGATCATGTCTTACGCCGCGAAGTACGCGTCGGCGTTCTACGGCCCGTACCGCGAAGCCATCGGCTCGGGGAAATTGGGCTCGGGCTCTGAGAAAAATCCTGGCGACAAACGCACCTATCAGATGGACTACGCCAACAGCGACGAAGCCATGCGCGAAGTGGCGATGGATGTCGCCGAAGGCGCCGACATGCTGCTGGTCAAGCCCGGCATGCCGTACTTGGATATCGTCGCGCGGGTGAAGCGCGAATTCGGTCTGTCCACCTACGCGTTCCAAGTCAGCGGCGAGTACGCGATGATCAAGGCCGCCGCGCAGAACGGTTGGCTCGACGAAGACCGCGCTATTCTAGAGTCGCTCACCGCCTTCAAACGCGCCGGCGCCGATGGCGTCGTTACCTATTTCGCGCCGAAGGCCGCCGAGATGTTGGGGTAGAAACTACCTGGTGAACTACCTGGTGACACACACGCACCGCGCAGGCCGCGCCAAGTTCGCGCGAGCGATCGGGGTGCGTGTGTGTCACCCCTCGGCACCCCTCGGACCGCCGGCGCCCTCGCCGGCACGGCGCTATCTCTCCAAAGTGGAGCGCGCGACCTCCGGTCGCGCATGCGTCGCCGGAGGCGCCGCGCTCCATACGGTCTACCGGGTGACACACACGCACCGCGCAGGCCGCGCCAAGTTCGCGCGAGCGATAGGGGAGCGTGTGTATCACCCCTCCCGCCAACCCGTGGATAGGCGCCCCCGTTATCCTCCTATTTGCGTTTGGAAAGTCCGGGCTTTCAGCGTGTTGTAAGAATCTTGGGGCGATTCAATCCGACCGAGCAGCGGGCGGGTTTAGAATGCACCCATGTTATCGCTACCAAGCCCCGCCGATCTGGCACAATTCTGGCGCCGCCTCCTCGCCATGCTGCTGCGCGCGCATCTGGTCACCGGCGACCCGAACGAGCTCGTCGCCGGCGGCCCGCTGCCGAACAAAGAACGCCGCGCCATCGCGGCGTGGATCTCCTTGCTCGAAGTCATCGTCCGCAAACTGATCTGCATCGAGGCCGCGCATATTTATCTCGAGG
>FKKE01002228.1_pt2 | contig 12170 bp, 7 predicted proteins | sample 1106331 | NCBI WGS metagenome assembly FKKE01 (sample SAMEA3931202, study PRJEB13176) | freshwater metagenome | biome: Drinking water system; feature: drinking water; material: freshwater | place: China | collected 2013-02-06 | reverse complement strand
AAGGTCGAGGTTGAGGCTGAGGCTAAGAAAGAGGGGTGCGTCATTCCTCTCGACCTTGACCTGAACCTCAACCTTCCCCAAGACCCGGTGGGCCGTTAGCTCAGTTGGTAGAGCAGCTGACTCTTAATCAGCGGGCCGTAGGTTCGACCCCTACACGGCCCACCAATTTTCAAGCACTTACACCGCACCCGCCATCGCGCCCCCTCCCGACTGTGACTGAATTGTGACTGGCAGTCGGTCCACAGCCCACCGGAGGCGCTCCGGACTGTGCCGCACATAGCACTGGATCCTGCTCCGTCGCGGCGGGCGCCGACCCGCACGGCCCCCTGCTTCAGCGCATGACTTAACCCCCTCGAATGCACCACCTTGAGCACCCGCCGCAGATCAAACCGCAACATCCGGCAGATCCGAGCCCCGGGGATCTCCCCCTTCAGGTACGCCCGACGAACCGACAGCTCACTGATCCCCAACGCCACGGCAAGTTCCTTCACCGACAAGAGCGTTCGCTTCACGATTGCCTCCTTGTGCACGCGTCCTCAGGACAGACGTCACCGTACCGACCCAAGAACGGAAATGGAATTAATCAGTTTTGATCAGCTTTGATCTGTTTTTACTGACGGACGGCCGACGCCTTTTTCATGCCCAAGCGTCTCACCGACACGGCAGAAAGCGGCTCCAGCTATCCGCTACAGGAGGGTCGCCCCGGACAGACACTAGGCAGATGTATGGAGGAATATGTAGGCGTAACACTCGCACCGCACGGAGGGATGTGGCAACTTCAATGCCAGCATAGAAGATATTGAATTATTCAGAAATCTCGGAGAAATGGCAGCAGCTTCAGCCTGCCGCTTTCAGATTGACATGCGTTTCGATACACAAGCCCTACAGAAAGGATACAGCCCCATGGAACATTCATTCATGTCTTCCTTCATGCCTTTCGATTCGCGTGACGTTCCCTACCTTAGAAGATCCTCTAAAGGGCTGTCCGGGCGTGATTTCTCGCGGGCAAAGGGGTATTCTTCGACGCTGGATATGCCACGGTTTTGTGCTCGTAATTGCGGGGGACCATCACCGTCGTCCCGGTGATGGGATCTCCCTCCTGCCTTTCCATTGAACAGGTGAACTAATGGCCAGAATACGCAAAGTGGAAATTAATCATTTCAGGGGGATACGGGAACTCACATGGTGCCCGATTGCTGGAATCAACTGCCTCATCGGTCCGTGCGACAGCGGAAAGTCCTCCATACTCGAGGCAATCGATCTCTGCTTGGGGGCACGCCGCAATATCCAGTTCACCGACGCTGACTTTCATCGTTTGGACGTCGAAACGCCTATCGCTATTTCCGTGACGCTCGGCGAACTCGATGAAGGTCTGAAGAACTTCGACACCTACGGTATGTACCTCAGGAGCTTTGACGCACAGTCCGGAATGGTCGAAGACGAGCCGGAGAAGAATGCCGAAACCGTGCTAACGGTCAGACTCACCGTCGCAAGCGATCTAGAACCCTCATGGTCATTGGTGTCGGATCGCGCCGAAGCGCAGGGAATGGCCCGGAACCTTAGTTGGAATGTCCGCGTTCGACTCGCGCCGGTACGAATTGGAGTGATGGCTGACTACCATCTTGGATGGCGGCACGGTTCCGTGTTGAATCGCGTTTCGGAGGAACGTGCGGACGCTTCAGCAGCATTAGCAAAGGCGGCGCGTGATGCCCGAGCCGCTTTCGGCGATCAAGCGCAAGGTCAACTCGGCGAAACGCTGAGCATCGTTGCGACTACAGCGAAGGAGCTTGGAATTCCGATTGGCGAGAACATCAAGGCCTTGCTGGACGCGCATTCTGCTTCGTTCAGCGGCGGAACCATCTCCCTCCATGATGAAGATGGCATACCCCTCCGGGGACTGGGTACCGGTTCGACACGGCTGCTCATCGCAGGCCTTCAGAGGAAGGCAGCGGCACAGTCCACGATTATTCTGATTGACGAGCTGGAGCATGGGCTGGAGCCGCACCGGATTATCCGGCTTCTCGGCTCGCTGGGCGCAAAGGAAACGAAGCCGCCGCTCCAGGTTTTCATGACGACACACTCGCCTGTCGCGCTCCATGAACTAGACGGAAGCCAACTGTTCGTCACGCGACCTACGTCCAACAAGCATGACATGCTGACCGTCGGCACGTCGAATGACATCCAAAGCACAATCCGCCGGTACCCCGATGCCTTTCTCGCCCCTTCCGTCATCGTCTGCGAAGGGGCGAGCGAGGTTGGCCTGGTACGTGGCCTCGATCAGTATCGGACGGCCAACGGCCATCATGCCATTACCGCCCAAGGGACGGCCCTCGTTGACTGTGGCGGCGGTGACGCCGACATGCCCTTCAAGCGGGCTGCTGCATTCCGTGCCTTGGGATACCGGGGTGCAGTCATCCGGGACGATGACAAGAAGCCAAGCGAAACCGTGGAAGCGACCTTCATCGCCGACGGTGGAAAAGTGGTTGCGTGGCGTGACGGACGGACGCTGGAGGATGAACTGTTTTTGAGCCTGACCGACGAAGCCGTCAACAATTTGATTGACCGCGCCATCGATCTTCACGGCAAAGAACTCGTCAATGAGCACATTAAGTCAACGTCGCAGAATACGAAGGACCTGGACACCATCCAAGAAGAGGCGCTGTTCGATGGCATCCCGAAGGAGAGCCGCCTCATCTTAGGCAAGGCTGCAAGGAGGAGGAAAGCCGGGTGGTTCAAATCCGTCACAGAGATGGAGGATGTTGCCCGCGACATCGTCGGCCCCGATCTGGCGAATGCAGACGCGGATTTCAAGACACTCATTGACAATATTTTCGCGTGGGCTGGCAATGCCGAAAAATCACATTGACCTCCTGGCAATCGACCGTGGCACAGTGACTGCGCCAGCCGGCTGCGGAAAAACCCACCTGATCGCAGAAGCCCTCACTCGCCATAATGGTGCAAAACCCATCCTCGTGCTGACACACACCAACGCCGGCGTAGCAGCGCTGCGTGGGCGGCTCGACCGCTCCGGCGTTCCACCGAAAGCCTATAGGCTGTCCACGATCGATGGCTGGGCAATGCGTCTAATCTCAACGTTTCCAGCAAGGAGCGCCCACGATCCCGTCATCCTAGAGCTTCGGAACCCCCGGGCAGACTACAAGAACATCCGTGTTGCGGCAATTAACCTTCTGAAGGCCGGCCATGCGAGCGATATCCTGACGGCAAGCTATGCGCGTCTCATAGTAGATGAATATCAGGACTGTTCGATCCGTCAGCATTTCATCGCTGCCTATACTGCCCAGATCTTGCCGACCTGCGTGCTCGGCGATCCAATGCAGGCAATATTTGGGTTCGGGGGGGATAGCCTAGCCAAATGGAATGAACAGATCTGCGCTTACTTTCCCGTGGCCGGCGAACTCGACAAGCCGTGGCGATGGATCAACGCGAACGCCGAGCAGTTGGGACTCTGGCTGCTCGACGCACGGACAAAGTTGTTACGCGGCGAGCCCATTGACCTTCGCTCAGCCCCTGCCGCTGTGACCTGGGTTGAACTCGACGGAAGCGATGACCACCACCGGCGCTTGTTGGCAGCCCGAGTACGACCTCCAAACGCCGACGGCTGTGTCTTGATCATCGGCGATAGCACGAGCCCTGATAGCCAACGCCAGTTCGCCAGCCAGACGCCCGGCGCTGTTACAGTTGAAGCCGTGGACCTAAAGGACCTAGTCTCATTTGCACAAATCTTCGATCTTGTGGCGCCTGATAACCTGGAGCGTCTTGCAGATTTCGCGCACAGCATGATGACCAACGTAAGTGCCCCCGATTTTCTAGTGCGACGGATCCAGTCGCTCATGCGCGGCACTGCGCGCAATCCCCCGACAGATGTCGAAAAGGCTGCGCTCGCATTCGTTCAATCCCCCACTTATCGCGCTGCGGTACAACTCCTGGTCCAGATCGGTCAGGAAGCCGGCGTACGAACGCACCGTCCAGCGGTGCTGCGGGCCTGCGTCAAGGCTCTCAAACTTTGTGAGAACACGGATGGCCTGTCTTTCCATGCTGCGACCCTACGAATGCGCGAACAACACCGACATTTAGGGCGGCCACTGCCGAGGCGGGCCGTCGGCAGCACCCTGTTAGTGAAGGGGCTAGAAGCAGACGTTGCAGTGATCCTTAACGCCGACTCATTGGACACGCGCAATCTCTATGTTGCCATGACGCGCGGATCGCGTGCTCTCACAGTTTGCTCTCAGTCTCCAGTACTAAAACCTGTAACCTGACATCAGTGGTTCAGTAGCCAGTCACCTTCCACCTTCGAGAGCGTCGGTTGACAAATCACGGTAGGCGTTACAATGGCACCCACCTGCGATGACTTCTCGATATGAATCGAGTATCCTTCGGACCAACATTTTCCCCAATAACCGATTGATCACTGTATGGCAGACGAAGTAAAGACGCGCCCACAACGCCGGCTCACACAAGCAGAGCTCGATGCCTTCCTAGAGAAAGCCGCTGATATGTTGCGCGGTGGCGTGGACCACTCCGAGTTTCGCGGGTACGTCTTCGCGCTGCTCTTTTACAAGCGCATCAACGACGTGTATCTGGAGAATGTCGCCGCACTGGAGAAGGAGTTAGGTGACGCGGAATTGGCCCGTGACCCTCGCATACACGATTTCGTCGTGCCAGACGAATGTTTGTGGGAAAAAGTTGCACGAAAGACAGAGCGCGAACTTGGCTCCGCATTGAACGACTCAATGCGGGCCATCGAGCGCGCCAATGAACCAAAGTTTGACGGAATCCTCGCTAATAGCACGGTAGATTTTAACTCACAGGACCGCTTACCACGCAGCAAGCTGGTGCAGATTATCAATCACTTCGGTAGTCTGCCGCTTGATCACGCCAGCGTGAACGATGATCTTTTCGGCAACGCCTACGAATACCTCATTCTGAACTTCGCCTCGAAAGCCGGAAAACAGAGCGGCGAGTTTTACACACCCAAGGAAATCGGCTTTCTCATGTCGGAGATCGTCGAGCCCCAGCCGGGCCATCACATCTGCGACTGGGCGGCCGGCTCGGCGAGTCTGCTGTTGCAATGCCGCAACTACATCGAGCGCCGTTATGGACGTAAAGCCGCCGACCGCGTCTTCTTCTATATGCAGGAGAGCAACCCTTCCACCGCCAACATCGCCCGCATCAATATGTATCTGCACGGCGTACGCGGCTTTCACCAAGCCCCGCCGGGCGACTCCCTGCGCGCGCCCTATTGGCGCGAAGGCCAGACCCGACGCCTCCGCCAGTTTGACCGCATCGTGATGAATCCGCCCTTCTCACTCGACTCGTGGGGTTACGACGATTTCGCCGGCGGCGACCCGTATGATCGCTTCGGCTTCGGCCTGCCGCCTCGTGACAATGCCGATTACGCCTGGATGCAACAGGTGGTGAAGTCGCTCAAGCCCACTGGCCGCGCCATCGTGGTCATGTCCCAGGGAATTCTATTCCGTGGGCAACCGGAGCAGACGATAGAAGAAGACGGCCGCAACCAGAAGGCCGACGCCGAATATCTGATTCGTGAAGGTTTCGTCAAAAGCGATCTGATCGAGTGCGTGATCGTCCTGCCGTCCAAGTTATTTTACGGCAACAACGTACCCGGGTGTCTGGTTGTTTTGAACAAACGCAAGAAGCCCGAGCACAAGGGCAAGATCCTGCTCATCTGGGCTTCTCGGCACTGCCAAAACGCCAATCCGCAGAACCTGCTGCGCCGCGCCGACTGCATGCGCATCCTGGTGCCTTGGCGCGCTTTCGGCAATTTGGAACGTTGCTGCACACTGGTGCCCGAACACGAGCGGGCATTCGTCGAAGACATCGAGCGCGAGCGCGATGCTGCACTTGTCGAGATCGAGGCTGCCTACGGTCCGGTGCTCGAGCCGCTGCCAAACCTGCGTACCGAGCTGGCCGAGCGCGAGGCCTTTGCCGAGAAGGCAGCGCCAGCGGAGAAAGATGCGAAGAAGGCTTTTCAGAAAGAGAAGAAATTCAACACCGAACGGCTGAAAGACCTGAAGCGAATAATAAAGACACTAGAGAAGATTGAAACCGAGGCGCAGGAAAAGCGCACCGCTGCACGTCAGCATGCCGAACGCGAAATCGTGCTGATACAGGAGACAGCTGCCGACCTGTTGCGCATCTGCGCCGATCCGGCCGAGGCATGCCGCTCCTTCGTCGTGGGCGAACGCGCCGAAATCGAAGAGAACGAATTCAATTTGAACCTCCCGCGCTACGTGGACACTTTTGAACCTGAAGAGACTATTCAGATTGGTGATGCCGTTAAACAACTTGCAAATGCTCAGTCAGTAGCGAGCGAAGTCTTGAACAAACTTCGCGCGACATTAGAGACCTTCCGGTAGAGAACCAATGAAACTTGCAGCATGCCAGCGCTTCCATCCTGACCGTGCGCCTCACGGGTGGGATATTGAGCCCATTAAGAATCGGATACGTTTGGAGTACGGCGAAGGCCTGACAGACGCAGAGCGACATCCCGGACCATACTCTGTTTTTGGATCCAACGGTCAGGTTGGAACACACAGCACGTACTTGGTCCAAGGGCCGGGCATTCTAGTAGGTCGCAAAGGTTCTGTCGGGGAAGTCCACTACTCGGAAGGCAACTTCTGGCCTATTGATACTGTCTACTATGTGAAGCGCTTAGGAGAAGACAACTGGCGCTACCTCTACTACCTCCTCAAGTATTTGAATCTTGGCCAGCTCAATGCAGCTACGGGAGTCCCTGGACTTACTCGAAGAGACGCGCATTTCATCTTGGGTGCATTCCCACAACCCATCGAACAGGAGGCGATCTCCGGAGTTCTGAGTTTGGCTGACGACGCTCTTGCGGCAGCGAATACAAAACTATCGGCGGCGCGGCGGCTCAAGACGGCCCTGATGCAACAGCTCTTCACGCGCGGTATTCCTGGACGACACATCAGTTTTAAACAGACCAAGATCGGCGAGATCCCGGAAGGCTGGGAAGTTGCCACGGTTCAAAGTGTTATTGCTGAGATGCCGTTCAGTGGGATCTCGCCACAGTCTCGCCAAGATCCGCCGGGCACTCCGATTCTAAATGTCGAGTGCATCGACCAAGGTGAGTGCTCGAACGATCACGTTACTTATGTCGATGTTGACGACACCGATCTGGAAGCGTGTCGTGCAAGACAAGGCGATTTCTTCGTGCTGCGTGGCAATGGGAACAGGGATTATGTAGCGACGGGGGGACTTCTCGCCATCGAACCCTCATTGCCAACCATTTTCTCCGACAAGTTGATCCGACTGCGTTTCCGAGAAACAAGAGTTGTTCCCCGATTCGTGCCGTACCAGTGGCAAAGCATGAGGTTTCTGCACCGACTTCAATCGAAGGCAGAGTCCGGGAGTGGTTTGTGGATGATTAGCAAGCGCGACATTCGCAAAGAACTGATTGCGCGTCCAACCTCCCTCGAAGAGCAGAAGGAGATCGTGGCCATTATCGATACCTCAAACGCCAGCGTCGAGGCAATTGAGGCAGAGATCAAGAGTCTCGAACGCCTTAGGCACTCCCTATTGCAAAACCTCCTGACCGGCCGCGTCAGAGTGAAGGTCTGATCATGCATGGCATCGTCCTGCCCAATGAAGAGCGCACCGTTGAGTATCCAATGCTCGGGTGGCTCCAGTCGCCCGAACTCGGCTGGCGCTACGAGGATGCCAAGGCGGTCGCTCGCGAATATCGCGAACGTCGTGCTGACAATTCGGTGGACGAGAGAGAGGTATTGCTACTGCCCATTCTGAGAGAGCGCTTGATTGCGCTGAACCCAGGTGTGATTACGGACGAGGAAAGGGCAGAACGGGTGATCTCGCGCCTGCGGGCAGAACGCGACAACCAAGAATGGCTACGCTGGATGCGTGGCGAGCAGACCGTGACTTTTGCGGTCGACGAGAAGGCACAGAATATCCGGCTCATCGACTACGACGACATCGAGGCCAACGACTTTCTCGCCACCAGCCAATTCAGAGTCGAAGGGCCGAAGGACAACATTCGCACCGACGTGCTGCTGTTCGTGAATGGCATTCCAATTGTAAACATCGAGGCCAAGACTACCGGCCGCGACTGGCACATCGACTGGACCGAGGGTGCCAAGCAGTGTCGCCGCTACGGTGACGAGGCCCCGCAGCTCTACTACTCGAATGTTTTCTGTGGCGCAGTGAATGAGCTGGTGTTCCGCTATGGCGTTCCAGGGACCAAGTTTCATACTTGGCACGAGTGGCGCGATCCATCGCCTCACACACATATCATGGCTGACGACCGGATGCGCTGCTCGGTTTATGGGCTATTGGACCGAGGAAACCTGCTCGACATCCTCCGCAACTTCGTCGTGTTTGAGGTGGAGGAAGGCCGGCCAGTTAAGAAGGTGACGCGCTACCAGCAATTCGCTGCCGCCAACGAAATCGTGCGCCGCTCACTGGACCTTGAACGGGAGCAGGAATGGCGGCGTGGCCTGATCTGGCACACCCAGGGTAGCGGCAAGAGTCTGACCATCTTATTCGCCGCCAAGAAACTGTGGCATCACCCCAAACTGGAGCAGCCCACGATCCTGGTGGTGATCGACCGAGACCAGTTACAGGATCAGATGATTGGTCAGTTCATTCGCACGAACACGGACACCTGCAAGATCGCCGAGAGCAAATCGGAACTGGTGAGCCTGCTGTCAGATGGCGATGGGTATCGAGGTATCGTCGTTACCATCATGCACAAATTCAGCGGACACGAGACCTTTGCGGTGCCACGTCGAAATGTGATCGCGCTGATTGACGAGGCTCATCGTTCGCAGGAGGGCGATTTCGGCAAGTGGATGCGCGCCACGTTGCCAGAGGCGTCGCTATTTGGGTTTACCGGCACGCCCATCGAGAACAGCGACCATAACACGCCCAAGGCCTTCGGCCGCGTGCTTGGCAAGGACGAGGCCGGCACTGAACGAGTTGAACGATATATGCAGCCAGGGGGCCGCTATTCGATTGCTGATGCGATCCGCGATGGAGCCACAATCCCGATCCACTTCGAGCCACGGGTCAGTGATTGGTCAGTGTGGGAGAGGAATCTGGATGAGGCTTTCGAAAAGGAGTTCGCCCGCCTTCAAGCCGGTGAACGCGAACAACTCAAGTCGGAGAACGCGAAGCTGGAGGTTATCCTTAAGCTGCCGGAGCGCATCCGGATGATTTCGGAGGATGTGGCACGAGATTTCAAGGAGCGGGTGCGTCCAAACCACTTTAAGGCAATGCTGGTGTGCTACGACAAAGAGACCTGCGCTCTCTACAAGTTGGCACTCGACCAATTGATGGATGCCGATGCTTCACTGTGCGTCTACTCGGAAGACCCTGAGCGCGATCCAGAACCAGTGAAGACGCACTATCTCGGAGACGTCAATCGCAAGAAAGCCATCGACGAATTCAAAAAGGAGAAGCCTGGGGACGAAGCAGAACGCGCCAAGCCGGAGAACAAATGGCGCAACGTCGAGTTATTGATCGTCTGCGACATGCTGCTGACTGGCTTCGATGCGCCAATCGTGGAGACCATGTACCTCGACAAAGGTATCCGCGATCACACATTGCTCCAGGCCATCGCCCGGGTAAATCGGCCGTACAACGAGTTGAAGAAATTCGGCGTCGTAATGGACTATTACGGCTTGTTTGACAAGCTGGAACAGGCGTTGGACTTTGACAGGGACGAACTAGGTGAGGTGGCGTTCCCATTCACCCGGCTACGCGAGCAGTTCAAGATTGAGATGCAGTGGCAGATGGAGTTGTTTGCCGAATTCAGGAAGGCCGGCGACCGCGAGACGATCATGGCAATCCTCGCCTGGCTCAATGTGAACGAGCCAAAGCGCGAGAAGTTCGAACTCGGCTATCGCAATTTGAGCCTCCTGTGGGAAACGCTCCATCCAGATTCGTTCTTGGTGCAATATGAGCCAAACTACCTGTGGCTTACTCGCGTTTGGATGTACTACGTGAAGGCGTTCTACAAAGACGCCAGCCGAAGATTCGAGACCGACCCGGCTGACGGCGCCAAGACCAGGGAGCTAATCAGGCAGCATGTGAACGTGGAGCAGCTCAAGCGTGATATGCCGACCTACGTGCTGGATGCGGATTACCTTACCAAGATGAAGGATCAGCCACCGGATTCGAAGGCGCTCGACATTGAGGCCATGCTTGCTACTGAGTTGGAGATCCGGCTTGGCGAAGATGAGGAGTTTCAGCCGCTGAGCGAGCGTCTGAAGCGCATTGTTCAGCGCAAGCGCAATGGCACACTAGCTGGCCTGGCATTGCTAAAGGAGCTGGAGGAACTGTCGAAGGAAACGGTGGAACTGATCCAAGAATCGCACCGGCCTCTGGTTGAGAGTTTTGCCAAGGCCGCGATCGAGCGTGCGACGGGCTTGTCTCAGGAAGAGGCGAACAAGATTGCCGCGGCGCTTGTCCGTAAAGCTGATCAAGTGCTGTTCCCTGGTTGGCCGGATCAGGAGCATGTGGATATTGAACTGTTCCGAGAATTCACGAAATTGCTGGCCAAAGAATTCATAACGGCAAACTTGCACGCACGGGACAAGGATTTTGTCACCCGCTGCATCAAACTGTTACGAAAGGCAAATTACCGTGCACGCGCCGCTGAGTGAAGCCTTGTTCAAATATCGACTCAAGGTCAGTCCGCGGGGAAAGAGCGTGAGATTGCGGGTCTCCGTGCAGCACGGGCTGGAAGTTGCCATTCCGAAGGGCTATGACGAGAGCAAGATTCCAGCGTTACTGCAGCGCAAACAGCCGTGGGTACGAGCGGCATTGGAGCGCGCAGAATCGCACAAGAAGTTTTTCACTCCAAAGCCGAGGTGGCGACTGCCCCTGGAGATCAGGCTGCCAGCGACGGGGATGGTGTGGCATGTCACAGCTAAGGATACGGATGTGCCCTGGGTCGCGGTTCGGGAGCTTGGACTGTGCCGACTGCTCATCTTTGGAGCGACAAGCGAAGAACTGGCCTGCCGTGCCGCGCTTTCGCGTTGGCTCATGCGAAAGACGCGCGAGCATCTCATTCCCCGATTGCAGACCATCAGTCTCAAAACCGGCCTCAAGTATCAGCGGGCTCTTGTGAAGAGGCAGCGAACTCGCTGGGCTGGGTGCTCGCGACATAAAACCATCTCACTGAACGCAAAACTCCTTTTCTTGCCACATGATTTAGTTGATTACGTACTGATCCATGAGCTGTGCCACGTGGATGAAATGAACCATACCGACCGTTTTTGGGAACTTGTCGAACGTCACTGCCACAACTTCCGTCGGCTTGACGAACGTCTTCGCCACATGTGGAAGCACGTACCTAGATGGGCATGGATGTAGAATAGAACCCGAGAACAGCTGCCAGGAGGTATTTGGTGTCTGAAACCTTAGGGGACCGGCCAAGAACTCGTCCGTGCCTTCCAACAATATCGCAGGACTGCAACGACCTAGGGAAGACAGCGCCATGACCATCCAAGAGACTAATCTCTGGGGCATCCACGGCGGCAAGACCGGCGATGCAGACACTCTTTTTCTTAAGAAGAACTGTATTGGGATTGGCTGGACCAAGATGGGAGACCTTACCAAGCTCTCCGCTGACAGGGAATCTTTCAAGGCTCGGGTTGCTGCAGTTTACCCCGAGAAAAAACCTGGAGCGATACCTAACAATGCTGGTCAGATTTTTCGTTTTATCCATGAGATGAAGGTGGGGGATCTGGTGGTCTATCCTTCGAAGCGTGATCGACAGATTCATTTGGGGCGGATTGAAGGTGATTACCGCTATGATCCTAAAACCGAGCCTGGTTATCCTCATGTGCGCTCGGTGAAATGGCTGCGCGCCGTGCCTCGCTCAAAATTTACTCAAGGAGCTCTCTATGAGGTCGGGTCCGCGATGAGCCTTTTCCTTGTAAAAAATTATGCTGAAGAATTTCGGTCTGCCGTCGAGGGAAAAGCTGCCGCACCACCAGTAACCCAAGATGAGTCCGTTGCCGCCGTAGCCGAAGACATTGAGGAAACCACAAGGGATTTTGTCTTGAAGCGGTTGGCACAAGAAGTTAAAGGACATCCCTTCGGGGAGCTAGTTGGACACTTGCTCAACACCATGGGATACCGAACGC
>FKKE01011409.1_pt1 | contig 12175 bp, 5 predicted proteins | sample 1106331 | NCBI WGS metagenome assembly FKKE01 (sample SAMEA3931202, study PRJEB13176) | freshwater metagenome | biome: Drinking water system; feature: drinking water; material: freshwater | place: China | collected 2013-02-06 | reverse complement strand
GAGTTTGAGCAGGGCATCGGCGAACTGAAAAAGGCCCTGGGGTTGGACCCGAAGAATACCCGCATCTATTTGGACCTGGCGCGCACCTTCATGCAGATGAAGCAGCCGGAAAAAGCTGAAGCCACGCTGAAGGAAGCCATGACCTCATCGCCGAAATCGCCGGAGCTGATCGTGGCGCTGGGCGACCTGCGGCTGTTGACAGGCAAGGCCGATGAGGCGGAGGCGCAGTATCGGCGGGCCATTGAGGTGGCGCCGGAGGAAGACGGACTCTATATCAAGCTCGCCAGCTACTACCACCTCATGCGCAAGTGGGACCAGGCGGAAGCCACCTATCATCAGCTGGCCGACCGCAAGCCGAAAGATGAGAAACCCTGGCTGGTCTTGGGCGATTACCATGTGTCGATCGGGCAAACCGACAAGGCGCTTGTCGCCTTCAAGAAGGCCGTGGCACTGGGACCCAACTCCACCGCCGCGCGGGATAAACTCATCGACCACTACTTGAATATGGGTTCAATCGACGAGGCGGAGAAGCTGACCACGCCCATTCTCGAGAAGGCGAAGAAAGACGTCTCCGGACGCTATTTCATGGGGCGCATCCTCTTGGCGAGGGCGAAGACCGAGGAAGCGGCGACCATGCTCCAGGGTGTGATCAAGGACGAGCCGCGGTCCGCGCAGGCCCATCACTACATGGGCGTGGCCTACGCGCAGCAAGGCGACTGGTCGCAGGCGAAGCGGGAATTTGCCGAAGCGATCAAACTGGCGCCCACGATGGTCGAACCGAGGAATGCCGCGGCGGCGCTGCACCTGGCGCAGGGCGATCTCGATCTCGCGGTCGAGGAAGCGGAGCATTCCCTCCGGACCAACGCCCGGAACTTGAAAGGCGCGCTCATTCTAGGCGACGCCTACTTGAAGAAAGGCGATCTCAATCGCGCTAAACTCACCTTCGAGGCGATCCTCAAGGCGGTTCCGAAGGAGCCCTATGCCCAGAATCGGCTGGGTATCATCGCCCGCACCGAGAACCGGGCGGACGAGGCGCTTAAACAGTTCGAGGCGGCGCTGGCCAACGCGCCGGAGTTTGTCGAGCCGCTCTCACAGATTGCCGGCATGAAGCTGGCACAAGGCAAAGCGGCGGAGGCGCGGGAGCGCGTCAAGCAGCAAAGCGACGCGTATCCGAACAATCCGTATTTGCACAATCTGCTGGGGACCCTGTCGATGCTCAAGAACGAGACGGCGCAGGCGGAAACGGAATTCAAGAAGGCCGTCGAGCTCAAGCCCGACCTCACGGAATCGTACATGAACCTGGCGTCGCTCTATTACCGGACGCAGCGCATGGACCAGGCCGTCAAGGAATACGAAACGCTGATCGCCAAGAACCCCAAGATCGTGTCCGCGCATGTGCTCGTGGGCATGATTCAAGAGCAACGCAAGGACTATGACAAGGCCAAGACGCACTATCAGGACGCGCTCAAGATCAACGGCAAGTTTGCACCCGCGGCGAACAACCTGGCCTGGATTTTGAGCGAAACCGGCGGCAACATCGACGAAGCCCTCACGTACGCGCAGACCGCGCGGGAGCAGCGGCCGGACGATCCTCACATCGGCGATACGCTGGGCTGGATCTACTACAAGAAAAACGCCTTCCTGAAGGCCTCGTCGGTGCTCAAGGATGCCGTCGACAAGCTGCCTGACAATCCGGTCGTGAAGTACCACTATGGGATGGCGCTGCTGAAGAATGGCGACAAGGCGGGCGCGAAGAAAGCGCTGGAGGCGTCCCTGAAGCTCAGTGCGACCTATCCCGGAGCCGAAGAAGCGAAAGAAACCCTCAAGTCCTTGTAATGTCGATGGGCCGGCCCGATCCGGCAAGGATCGGCCGGCCGTCTCTCCCAGCGAGGCCTCCCTTTCGTGGATGCGCACAGCCTCACGTCAACGGGCGCGCGCTGCAAGGCCGACTGGCAGCCCGCAGGGGCTGGGGTGCCAGCGATCGTCTGGACGGGGTTGACAGGCCTGTTCTTGATCCTTGTAGGGAGCACGGGGCTTACGTCGTCAGCCTCCGCCGCCATGTACGAATGCGTGGATGAGAGGGGCAGCCGCTCGTTTACCGACTCCCCGCTCGATGCCCGCCAGTGCGCGACAGCCGGAACCAGCGGTGTCGGCGCGTCGCCGCCATCGCATGACCGCCCAGTGTTGGAGAACCGGCTGCCCGCTCCGGCGAAAGCCGAAGGCCAGACGCCCGAAACTCCCCCGCCGGTCGGGGGCTATGTGACCGTCCCGCTTCAGATGGTGGGCCGCTCGGTGACGCTCTCGGTGAAACTGAATGGGGAACGGCAAGCCAGGCTGATTCTGGATACGGGGGCGACGCTGACCCTCTTGTCGCGGGCGATTGCGCGAGACCTCGGGCTGTACGGTGAGTCGCCGGTCTCCTCCGCCCTCGTGAACACCGCCGGCGGGCAAGTCAGCGTCGATGTGATGCGGATCGGCATGATCGAAGCCGGAGCGGCGTCAGCGCGCAACGTGCCGGTGGCGATCTACGATCTGCCCGACGCCCCGCCCGCCGTCGAAGGTCTCCTCGGCCTCAGCTTCCTCAGCCACTTTCTCGTCACCCTCGACATGGAACACGGCGAACTCCGCCTGACCGCCCGCTGAGGTGGATGGGCAGGCTGCCTTCCATAGCCTCCGAGATTGAAATAGGGTAAGATTCCAACATCTGGGGGGCACATGCCCACTGTTCTTCGGAGCGGACGTACCGATTGTTTTTCTATTCAGGAGATCGTGGCGAGTCACCGCATGTGCACGTAGAGCGTGAAGACAATGTCGCTAAAGTGTGGCTGGATCCGGTCAGGCTTCAGGAAAGCGGTGGGTTTGGTCGAATGGAACTCAGACGAATTGAAGCGTTGGTAACGGGGCATCGGCAAGATCTGCTGCGGAGGTGGCATGAGTTCTTCTCCCGCTGACACAGGTGTGGCGCATGCGCAGCGGGTGTCGATTACCGACGACACCCTGGCGGTGGACCTCACGGATGGCCGGACCGTCTCGGTGCCGATCAGTTGGTTCCCACGGCTGGTGCATGCCACAAGCAGAGAGTGTGAGAACTGGCGACTGATCGGACGTGGGGAAGGTATTCACTGGGTGGATCTCGACGAAGACATCAGCGTCGTGGACCTTCTTGCGGGGGCGCGATCCGCGGAAAGTCAGGCCTCGCTCAAGTAGTGGCTTGCGGGACGAACGCAACGCGCCTAGCCGCCTCTCAAAAAGGGGACATTCTACTTTTCTGATCGACTCCGCGGCCGGCCGCGCGGCCGCAGGCTGGCCTCCAGTCCCAGCCGCTTGGCGGTGCGTCGAGCCCAGCCCTCCTCCCCGAATGGTGTTCCCCGATTGACGCTGTGCCGGAGCGCGGCCACTTCTGCATCAGTCATCGGGGCATTGACCCAGGCGACCCAATCCTTGGGGAGTGGCACAGGACTCGGGGTGACCAGGCCCAATTCCCCTCCCCGCGCACGCACACTCGACCAGAGCCAGTCTTCCGCGCGTGCGACCAGGCCGGCCCGCAACGGATTCCGCTCGATGTAGCGCAGCACGGTCAGGAGATGCGCGTCTTGCTGAATGGGAAAGGCCTTGAACCGGCCCTGCCAGACATGCCCGCTGGAGTGATAATGCCCATGATACCGCCGGACGTGCGCGGTCAAGAGCCACTGCATGAAGGTGCTGAGCTCGCCGTCGTGCCGCGGCCAGAGCGCGAGGTGAAAGTGATTGCCCATGAGGCAGTAGCCAAGGACGCGCATGGGCACGCGCTCGATGGCGAAGCGGAGCAACTGGAGAAACGCGGCATAGTCTTCGGGCTTTCGGAAGACTTCGGCTCGGCCGTTGCCGCGATTAATGACGTGATAGCAAAGCCCCCCGACAGAGGCCCGCGCGGTGCGTGGCATGCCGGGAGGCTAGCGAATTCATGAGGTGGCAGTCAACAGAAAAGTAGAATGTCCCCTTTTCTTCCCCCCAATCCAATTGTGTGGGAGGGGCACCGGACTCGCGGTGAGCACGCCCGGCTCCCCGCCTCGCGCACGCACACTGGACCAGAGCCAGTCTTCTGCACGCGCCACCAAGCCGGCCCGCAACGGGTTCCGCTCGATGTAGCGCAGCACGGTCAGGAGATGCGCGTCTTGCTGAATAGGAAAGGCCTTGAACCGGCCCTGCCAGACATGCCCGCTGGAGTGATAATGCCCATGATACCGCCGGACGTGCGCGGTCAAGAGCCACTGCATGAAGGTGCTGAGATCGCCGTCGTGCCGCGGCCAGAGCGCGAGGTGAAAGTGATTGCCCATGAGGCAGTAACCAAGGATGCGCATGGGCACGCGCGCCATGGCCAGACGCAGCAACTGAAGGAAGGCGGCGTAGTCCTCCGGCTTCCGGAAGACCTCGGCTCGGCCGTTGCCGCGATTGATGACGTGATAGCAGAGCCCCCCGACAGAGGCCCGCGCGGTGCGTGGCATGTCGGGAGGCTCGCGAAGTGATCTATTAGTGATCGGAAACTTTTAACTCATTGTTTGGGCTGTGGTGATCCATATGGCCTCCCGAATGATCTCCTCCGTGGGCGCCATGGTCGCCGTGTCCTCCACCGGAATGTTCTATGAGATGGCTGACTCCTTCTCCTGCTCCTTCAACAGCTGCTCCCGCAAGTCCTTCTCCTAACACTTTTTCCATTACACCATGGAAAAATCCGCTCTTTCCTTCACTTCCGCCAAGGACACCATTCTCGAATACGCCAGATCCTATTACGGCACCTAGTGCCCCATAGCCGAACCCTGCTCCTATGTTTCCTCCTGCAAGGCCCGCCCGATAGGCACCGCCAACGCCGCTGCCAGCAAGGCCTCCGGCAAACTTTGCGAAGCCAGCGGGTACGATTTTCTGGTCGATGATACTTTGCCCTAACTGGCCACCTAATGCTCCAGCAGCAGCCCCAACGGCTCCTCCAATGACGACCGCTGCTAAAGGATCACCACCCGTCGCAGCTGCCTGAGCCAGTCCCATCACACTTCCCACTAAGGCACCTTTCAAGGCACCAACTGCTACTACGCCACATCCCCCGCAGTAAGCAGTTCCAACAGCTATTGCTGCAACAATAGCTCCAGCCTCGATATATCGCCCAGTTCGTGAATTCTCAAATTTTTTCAAGTCCCGTATCCCTCGTGCTGAGATTTGCCCAATTCCAGTTGGATCCTGCTCCAAGATATCTGCCGTTCCATCGTAGAGCTGGTGACGAGCTTCACGCATCTGTCCATAATAGGTCATGGGATTTAGCAATCTTCCGGGATTCTGCCAGTTGTTGAGAACTGTCATCTTGAATGCCATTTCAGGACTAATGAAAAACAAGGCACCCGCGGCGAGCTTTGTCACGGTTTTGAAAATGTTCTTGAAGAAATGGCCTGTTGGATCGGTATAGACCAGAGGATTGTTGCGGGCGTAAGCAAACCGATTCAGATCCTGAGGGTCGCCCGGCTTTGAAACAATCGTATCGGGCGAGGTAAAGCGACCGAGTACGGGGTCATAGCTCCGCCACTCGTGCCAGTAGAGGCCTGTGGCGCCATCGAGTTCCTTTCCAGTGTATTTGTGGACGACATCGACAGCGCCGTTGTTGGTGTTGGTCCGGGTTTGTCCGAACGGGTAGTAGGTGAGTGCTTGCACTTGGCTGCCGGATGAATCTGTGATCACACTGGATGAGCCAAGATGATCTCCGTGGTAGAATAACACGGTTCCACCGGTCACCTTCTTACTGACAATCCGCTTGTCCCCAGACCATATGAACTTAAAGCAAGAAGTCGTGTCGCATTCATAGAGCTTACTGATGTACCAGGTGACGTTGCTCCCTGTCTGTTTCTTTACCCGACCGCCGTCGCCATTATAGACAAACGTTGTCGTTTGCCCGGCACTGGTGATGCTGGTCGGTCGGTTCTCGAAGTCGTAGCTATTGAAGGTCCGACCGGCACCGGTCAGCATGTTGCCATTGGCATCGTAGGTGTAGCTGTTGCTTCCCGCCGTCGTGACGGCGTGAGGGTGCACGCTGGCTGACCCACTGGCAGGATAGCTGTAGGTGCCAACCTGCGAATTGCTCAGCATGTTGCCGATCTGGTTATACGTGTAGGCGATCGTCCCGTAGGCGCTGCTATTGCCAGTCAGGAGACGGTTCAACTCGTCGTACGTGAACGTCTGGGAATTGGCCGTGGTGAGATAGTCCGCGATGCTCTGGACGTTGCCCACGTCGTCGTAGGCATATTCCAGGTTCTGCAATGTGGTGCTGTCCTTGGTGGTTTGCAGACTCTTCTGCCTGAAGGTATTGGTCTCGTAGGTGAAGTAGGTATTGACGCCGTTGCTATACCCGATAGAGACCGGCTGACCGAGGGCATTGTAGTTATGGTACTGAGCGTACACCGTACTCCCCTCTTTGACCTGGTCTGGGAAGGGGCCATTGTAGGTATAGGTGATGACGGAACTGTCTGGATACGTGACGGTCAAGAGTCGCCCCACGGCATCGTGCGTATAGCTAAAGGGATAGGCCGTGCCAAAGAGCGTTCTCGTGCCTTGGTTGATCTGTCCCATCACATCATATTGGAGTGTCATTGTGCCGGTGCTGTCTGCGACTGATGCCAGCCGACCGACGAGGTTCTGTGCCGTGGCCCCGTCATAGGTGTAGACGACATCGCCGCTGCCGAGGGCTTTCTGGGTGCCGAAGTCCTTCTGCTGGCGACGGTTCAGGGTGTCGTATTGGAAGTAGAGGTGTTGATTCTTCGCGTCGGTCTGCTGCGTGAGATTCCCCGCTGCATCATAGACATAGGACCAGTTGCCCATGTCTGGGTCGTGCATGGCGGTCTTGCGGCTGAGGGTGTCGTAGGTCATTGTGGTCTGGTTGCCCAGCGCATCGGTGACCGAGGTGAGGTTTCCCACGGTGTCATAGGCATAGGTGGTCGTGGCATAGGGCGAGCCCTGGCTCGTGGAACATTGGCCCGGATCGTGGCTGCCGGTGTATTCGTTCACCTCCACTGTGCGGCCGAAGGCATCAGCCACCTGGCGCTTTTTCTGGGACTTGGGATTGATGACCACCGTGACCCAAGGGGCATAGCAGGTCGTAGTGACCTTGCCATCCGGCGTGGTGACCGTCCTCACGCGTCCTAATGGATCATAGGTGAGGGAGCGCCACAAGGGAGTGCCGCCGTCGAAATGCGGCAATGAGCTGCGTTTGACCTGACCCCGCACGTTGTATTCCGTCAGCGAGACGATGTTCTGGGCGCTGGGGGTCTGGGGACCGGTGCCTTTGGCCTTGATCGTGCGCCCCTGCCCGTCGAAGTAGGTCCAGGACTGGAAGTTGACGCCACCCACCGTGCGGCTGGTGAGCACATGCTGGCTGCCCACGGTGCCGAGACTGTTGTAGGTCGTGGTGGTGACCAGGCCGTTGGGGGCCGTGCTGGTAGAAGGGCGGCCAAAGGTATCGTAGGCGTTGCTGGCGGTGCGGCCGTTCGGATCAGTGGCGCTCTTGGTCTGGCCAAAGAGGCCGCTGTCCATGGCGACCCCATTGACGCCGTAGTAGGCCGTCGTGGTCACATGGTTCGCGGCATTGGTGACCGTGAGCGGGAAGGTGTGGGTGCCGCTGTCATAGGCGATATTGGTGACGTTTCCACGTGGATCGCGGACACAGGTGGGATTGCCATAACTGTCATAGGCCATACGGGTTTCCGGGCTGGTCCCGCCATTGAGCCAGCGGACCACGCGCGTGAGCAGCCCCTTCGTCGGCGTCTGATTCGTCGACGCCGTGCTGCAGGAGGTGGTGCCGTCGTAGTAGAAGGTCGTCTGCGCCTTCTGTGTGCCGCCGGGGATGCCCTGGTAGATCGTCTCTGAAGTCGGCAGGCTGACGATCCAGTCGGTGGCGTTGGGCGAAAAGGTCCGGACGATGGTGCGGTCATCACTGCCGGTACTCGTGTCGCCGTAGTGATCTTCCTGCGTCACGTTGCCGTAAGTGTGGTCAGTGGTGAACTCGGTGCGGGTCTGCTTGGCGCCTGCGCAGGAGGAACTGGTCCCGGCACAGGTCCATGCGAGCACTTGCTGTGGCGGTGTAAACCAGGGCGCGGCACTGTCCGCATCCGCGGCGTACGCGGTGGTGGTCTCGGACAGCATGTTGCTCGACCCATCACGCACCAGTGAGCGATAGGGTTTGCCTTTCATGTAGCCGTCGGCGACGTTCGGATTGTTCACGTCCACGGCGACATCATTGCCCTGATGGAACCGGGTTTCCGCAATCGTTTGCTCTCCATTAGGTCCGGTGGGGCCCGTGGCCCACACAGTATGGAATCCTCGGAAATCACGCTCCCCGATATGGTGAAAGCCGCCATTGTAGCTATAACTCGTCGCGCTGACGTTCCCATTCCCGTCATTGGTCGTGATGGAACTCACCACCTGGACGGGAAAGGGCAACTGCGCATTGGTGAACTGAGTGGAGGGAGTGTAGTTGATCGTGGTGGTGGCGCCGATACCATTGGAAACAGTCTGAAGCTGGTCTGCGACCGCCCCGCTTGTTGCTGTCGTTGCGAAATGAACAATCCCGCCGCCAGAGCCGCTAATATGGACCCAGTCGGCTAATCCATCGCCATTCACATCCATATGCAACTGGTTAGGCGGATTAGGTCCAAGGTAGACGAGTTGTGTGCCGCCGCCGGCAGGGCTCGCTGAAAATCCGCCAAGGCCATCATTAAGATGAACGATTCCGCCTCCAGCTCCACCGCTGATATGAATCCAATCCGGTCGTCCATCCCCATTCACATCCGCGAATCGCTGGCGTGTTGGATCAGCCCCCAAGTACGAGAGACCACCCCATGACTGGGTATCCAGAAATCCTCCTTGGCAATTACCCAGGTGTACTCTCCCACCACCAACCGCCTCTCCATTGATATGCACCCAATCTGGGCATCGGTCGCCGTTTACATCGAAGATGATTTGTCGCGATGGGTCTGAGCCTAAGTACGACAGCCCTAGCCATGCTTGTGTGTCTGCAAACCCGCCCAGGCAATTGGCCAAATGTACCCTGCCGCCACTTACTGCCTCGCCGTTTATGTGCAGCCAATCTGCGCACCCATCACCATTGAGGTCGACGAAGTTTTGACGAGAGGGGTCGCTTCCTAAGTACGTCAGTCCGCTCCAGGCTGGGGTGGAATTGAATCCGCCAAGGCAATCTCCCAGGTGAACAATGCCTCCGCCTGCGCCGCTAATATGAATCCAATCGACGCAGCCATCGCGATTTACATCGGCAAACTTCTGATGGTTTGGATTCGCACCAAGGTATTGCAATCCGCTCCAGGCCGCAGTGGAATTAAATCCTCCCTGTCCGTTGTTAAGATGAACAATTCCTCCTCCGGCCCCGCTGATATGGATCCAATCAGCTTTTCCGTCCCTGTTTACGTCTATGAGTATCTGCCTGGTGGGGTCGGTCCCAAGATAGGTGAGGCCACTCCAAGACGCCGTCGAATCAAACCCAGCTTGGCCAAGGCTCAGATGAACAATTCCTCCTCCGGCCCCGCTGATGTGGACCCAGTCCATCCGTCCATCACCATTCACATCGGCAAACTTTTGAAGCGTGGTAGTGGCACCCAAATAGGTGAGCCCCGTAAAGTCTGCCGTGGAATTAAAAAGGCCTACGTTGCCGGGATGCCATGAGAAATTGGTTGACGGTAGTGTGCTGCCCGTGACAGCCCCGGTACTCGTATTGATGGAGGCTGCCTTGTCGAACTGCTCCACCTTGGTGAGCAACGAACGGAATGTGCTCAGGCTATAAGCAGGATCGTATGTCAGTTGATAGGCCCGCTGCAGGGTGTTGTTGTAGTACACCCCGATGGATTTCAGGCGATCCGTAGTCCTGATTCGATAGTTCGAGACGTAGGATTCCTGGGCATCGGTTCGAGCCGCCTCACGGTAGAATTTGACCGTGGCCAGCCCATCCGTCGTGCCAAACCCTGTATAGGAGATCTGATCGAGATAGACCTCATTGTTTGCTGTGTCGGTTGTGTAGGTGTAGCTGACATAGTTGGTGTGCGGGTCCTCGATGCGATCGAGCAGCCATGTAAAAATCCTAGCGGTTGGATATTGGGGATCAGCTCGTCGGCTGGCTGTCGTTCGGCCGAAGAGCATCTTCCTCCCGTTGGGAGCGGTGATCTCCCATCCACTGGTGCCGTCTGCCGAGAGTTTCTTGATGCGGAGAAATCCACCCTCGATTTTGGCGCGGAAGTCCGTCCCGCCCGGAGTCAGTTGGACCAGTTCCTGGCTGCTGCCATTCATGCGCAGGACATACTCTTCCTTGGCATAGCTGACCCCAAACTTGGTTTGCCGCTCGATGGCGCCGGGCTCGAGCTGCCAGCCGACCCCCACCCAACCATTGCCGCGGCCGTTGAAATAGGTCAACGCGACGTCTGGCTGCATGCCCTTGCGGCCGGGTGGAATGGCGATCGGGATTGTCGCGGCCATCGAGCCGGAGAAGGGGTCGAGCTGAGTAGAGACGGGTGTGCCGAGCACGGAGGCGCCATCGCCTGAGCCGCTGCCTCCGCTCATCGCGGACAAGGTGGAAGTTGTTCCTGCCCCCGCCGCGTCTTTCGGTTTGTCCTTTGACTTGTCTTTGTCTTTTGCCGCGTCAGTGGCTGCGCTCTTATCCTCTGAGGGCGGAGCTGCAGACGCGAACGTCGGAAGGGTGATGATGAGTGCAGACAGGAAGAGAAGCAGGGCGCGGCAACGCATGGGCACCTCCAAGGGTGTGTGCCGTCCCTGAGCCGGCTGGTCGTCCCTGAGAGTGATACTTCAGGATCGAGAGGAGGCTTGGAATCATTCAAGCGTGCGATCCCAATGCCGCCTTTTACGCGCGAAGCAGATTCCTGTCAAGATATTTATTGACAGGTATTTCACTTTTTTAAGTAAGCAATGTAAATGCCAACGAAGACACTCACACTGCAGGGAGAAAAGGCCATGACAATAGGGCCGATCGGCCCTAATCGAGGGCTGGACTAGAGATATTCGCAGAGAGACGCCGTGTTGAACGCGTCGCCTGGAATGTGCGCACTCCGAGCTGCGGATCAGTGAGTACACCCCCATCTTCAGCATCTTCAGGGGCTTCGGTGAAAGACTGATCACCGACTGTACTCTACGGGGAACAGGAGCTTGCGTAAGGCCACGGGCTCTGCAAGAAACGCTATCTCGGTGAATCTTCGACGAAAACAGTGATGCGCGTATGGGCTACTGGGCTTCTTGTGCCGGTGGGGGCGCGGAGGCTTTCTCCTGCAGTTGCCGGGCTCGGTTCTGCTGTTCGATGGCGTTGAGATAGGGAAAGGGGGAGCTGGGCAGGAGGGGCGTTGTGGCTGCCGGTGGGTTGGTAGAAGGCGTTGATGGGGGCATGAGTGGCGGTAGTCCGGTTCCTCCCGGCTGGTCGGCTCCCTCTCGCGGCCGGCGGTCATCGATATCGTGGCGCGGCGGGGGCGATTCCGGAATTTCTCGCTCGCGATACTCCGGGGCTGTGTTGGCCCCGGCTGGGAGTGGCGCCGCGGTCGATCCGGACGAAGTCCCCGTCGCCCCCAGCCCCACGACGATTTTCGTGATCTGCCTATCGCGCCCCCTTCCCTTTTGGAGCAATAGGTAGTTTCGCCCACTTAAGAGCTCATTGAGGCCGTCAGTGAGGGGACGCGCTTCGAATGAGTACGAGACACGTTGTTGGCCTTCGCTCCCCTGCCATTCGATTTCGAATCCACCCGCCTGCCCGATGGCTGTCAGCACGTCCTGTAGCGGGACATTCTGTGCCGAGACCGAGAGGTAGCCACGATCAAGCGTGATTTTCTGGATGCGCTCCTCAGCTGGGCGTTCCGACTGTGCGAGGACTATCGTGGCAGGGAACAGCCCTATGCAGCACGTGAGGGCTATCTGACTGGCGCAGCGACCGTAGAATAGGGAACGTGTCATCACGTACAGGCTTACGCTGGGATGATCACCCGCCTTCTGCCGCCTGGAGCTGTAGAATCTGCTCAACCTGGGAGGGCATTTCCTTCAAGGTGACGGCTGTCGGCGTAATGGTTTTGACCACCACCCGGCCTTCGATGGTCTCTCCGGTCCAGACGATGTGCAGCTTCTGCTCTTTGGCCAGCACGGCTTGGTTTCTTCCCTGCCG
>FKKE01021025.1_pt1 | contig 12186 bp, 8 predicted proteins | sample 1106331 | NCBI WGS metagenome assembly FKKE01 (sample SAMEA3931202, study PRJEB13176) | freshwater metagenome | biome: Drinking water system; feature: drinking water; material: freshwater | place: China | collected 2013-02-06 | reverse complement strand
GCGGCCATTGCGGCGAGCGGACAGAGATATTTTGCCACGTTGGTGGTGAGCGGGCGGCCGAGAAGGTCGGTGTGCCATTTTTGGGGCGCATTCCGATCGATCCAGCCATTCGGGATGGAGGAGACAGCGGGCATCCGATTGTCGTGGCCGATCCGGCGTCGCCGCAGGCAGCAGCATTCCGAGAGATTGCCAAGAAGGTTGTCGACGCGCTTGGTGGAACAGGAAAGAGCGGCCCATCTATCGAAAGTTTGCTGAAAAAGATCAAGCAACCCTTTATAGATAACTGATGGTGTGAACGGAGGTGGTGATGGCGGAGTATGTGCGAGTAGCAGGAACTGGCGATGTACAGCCTGGCCACGGTCTCGAGGCCCAGGTCAAAGGGAAGACGTTGGCGCTGTTCAATATAGACGGGACCTTTCATGTGATCGATAACACGTGCGTCCATCGAGGCGGACCGCTGTGCGAGGGAGAAGTCGAAGGGAAGATCGTTACCTGTCCCTGGCATGGATGGCAGTTCGATATGATGACCGGTGAATGCACCAAGAATCCTTCGGCGAAAGTTGCGGTGTATCAGGTCAAGGTTGAGGGGACGGATGTGAAGGTGTTGCTGGAGTCGTGACGTGCCATGGCGGAGAGCGAACTCGACAAACACCAACTCGCTGGATTCGATGCCAGAGAGCGCGGGTTCAGCCGGCCGGTCGAATTTAAGCGAGAAGGAGGGCAGTACCGGGCCATTCTCCGGTATGAATCAATCCATGTCATGACAGACCCACATCCGACGCAGGACCATGCACTGACGGTGCTGATCCACATTTTGCAGGGCCAGGGCTACCGGCAGCTCAGGACTCAGAAAAGCTTTTGCAACGGTGTGTATCTCGGTTCGCAGGAACTTTGGGTCGAGTATCCGGACCTGCCTCTAGCCGAGCCTGGGCGGCAGGGCTTCTTGGCGCGAGTGGTCAACTGGTTCAGCTCCGGTCCGCGCACGGACAGCAAGTCATGAGCTTTGTCCCTCTCGACCAGCTTCGGTCTGCTTCGGCCGTGACTTCGTCCGATTCTGCTCCCGACTTCAGACCTCAGTCCTCGGTCCTCAGCCCTTCGGATCGCATCGGTCGTTCACGGCTTCCTTCCTGGTTCAAAGTCACTGCCCAGACCGGCCCGGACTATCTCGAGATCAAACACACGATGGATCGGCTCAAGCTACACACGATTTGCGAGGAGGCCCGTTGTCCAAATCGCTGGGAATGTTGGAATGCTCGGACTGCGACGTTCTTGATTCTCGGCGATATCTGTACCAGGCGCTGTCACTACTGTTCAGTCGAAACAGGAAGGCCACTTGCCGTGGATGAAAAAGAGCCAGATCGAGTCGCAGAGGCAGTTCAGGCGCTCGGTCTGCGCCATGTAGTGATCACCTCCGTCAATCGCGATGAATTGCCGGATGGCGGTGCATCCGTCTTTGCCAAAACGATTTGGAAGACCAGACGGCTCAATACTCACTGTACGATAGAAGTGCTCATCCCGGATTTCGAGGGAAATGAGGCGGCTCTTGCAACCGTGTGTGTCGAGAAGCCGGAGATTCTCAATCACAACATCGAAACCGTTCGTCGGCTCTTTCCGTCGATCAGGCCGCAGGGTAAGTATGAGCGGTCGATTGAGTTATTGCGCCGAGCGAAAGAGCAGGGGGTGACAACCAAGTCGGGTTTGATCTTAGGCATGGGCGAGGCACTGGATGAGGCCCGCGAGGTCATGCGGGACCTTCGGAAAGTGGATTGTGACATCATCACCGTCGGTCAGTATCTTCAGCCCACGCGGGACCATCTGCCGGTTGTGCGCTTTTACGATCCATCCGAGTTCGTCATGCTGAAAGAAGAAGGTCTCGCAATGGGCTTCCGTCATGTCGAGTCCGGCCCACTCGTCCGTAGCTCGTATCATGCGGAACGACAAGCAGTCCCGAGCTGAGAACCGGCCGTATTCCATCCGGATAAGACACAGCGCTGGGCGATCAACGGAGTAAACTGGGTAATATCTTGAGCGCTTTCGGTCATGAATCGCTCGGCGAGGCGCTGATCCTCAAAACATTCATACACGTCATCGAGAAACCCACCGCGAAGCAATGGATGGTGAAGAAACTCGTGGCCGCAACCAGTCTCGACTACGAGTGGATACTCCATGGCCTCGACCCGTTCAAGGTTGAGCATCTCAAGCCAAGTTCGTCCGTCCTGCGCTGACGGACGTTCGTTCAGATAGTCCTGAAATCGCGCTCTCTCGGCAGACAACCCTTGCTGGATCATAGCCTGATCTACTCGCTGCCACAGTGAATCGAATGTTCCATAGGACGGAAAAGTCAGGGCGATCTGTCCTCCTGGTTTGAGTTGTTCGATGAGTCCGCGGACGACTTCGAATCTATTGGGACGAAAAAACATCACGGAGAGATTGCCTGTGATGCGATCGAAGGTTGGCAGATCAGGAGGCAGGGCACGCATGTCCATGCATTCGAATCTGAGCCATGGTAACTGAGACCCTTGAATGGCCCTCGCACGAGCGACCTGGGCGGCACTCACATCGATGGCCACTACTTCTCCGCTAGGACCAACCTGTTCGGCGAGATAAAAGGCAGGGATACCGTGACCAGAGGCGATATCGAGGATTCGCAGGTCTGGCCGAAGGTCTAGGTGCTGCAGTAACGATTCGGCGAACGGCGTGGACCAGTAGTCGTGCTTCGGTAGAGGCCAGCGGGGAGCATGGAGGTTCATGAAGTGAAGAGGATCATGTCGGAGATGTGAATGCCTTGGCGACCAGGGACTGTGCTTCTTCTTGAATCCGTCTTAAATGTTCTTTCCCTCGGAAGCTTTCCGCGTAGAGCTTGTAGACGTCTTCTGTGCCGGAGGGACGGGCTGCAAACCAGCCTTGTTCAGTGATCACCTTGAGGCCACCAATGGTAGCGCCGTTGCCGGGAGCCTTGGTGAGCATCGCTGTGATCTTGTCACCGGCCAAAGTTGTGGCTTTGACCTGATTGGGAGAGAGTTTCGAGAGAATGGTCTTTTGTTCAGGCGTGGCGGGGGCGTCGATCCGTTCGTACGCGGGCGCGCCTAGTTCGGCGGTAAGATCTCGATAGAGCTGGGCCGGGTCTTTGCCGGTCTTGGCCATCATCTCGGCGGCAAGCAGGTCCATGATGATCCCGTCCTTGTCGGTGGACCAGACTGTGCCGTCTCGGCGCAGGAATGACGCCCCAGCGCTTTCTTCACCGCCAAAACCGAGTGAGCTATTGAGCAAGCCGCCGACAAACCATTTGAAGCCAACCGGGACTTCGACAAGTGGTCGTTTCAACTTGATCGCAACCCGGTCGATCAGGCTGCTGCTCACCAATGTTTTTCCGATGCCGGCATTGGGATTCCAGTCGGGTCGATTGGCAAAAAGATAGGCGATCGAGACGGCGAGGTAATGATTGGGATTCATCAACCCCGAGCGAGTGACGATGCCATGCCGGTCGTTGTCCGCGTCATTGCCGAAGGCGACGTCGAAACGGTCTTTGAGCGCGATCAGATTTGCCATGGCATAGGGCGAAGAACAATCCATCCGTATTTTGCCGTCCCAATCCAGCGGCATGAAGTGAAAGGTCGGATCGATAGTCGAGTTCACGGTTTCGATGCTCAATCCATAACGTGTGACGATCGGCTCCCAGTAATCGACGCCGGAGCCGCCGAGCGGGTCGATGCCTAATTTCAGTTTGGCGGATCGAATCACATTCATGTCGATGACATGGTCGAGATCCCCGACATAGGCGGCCCTGTAATCGTGTCGATGTATCGTCGCCGCACGTTTTGTGGACTCAGCGGACCCACGGTTCACACCGGCAAGGTTTTTGGCTAGGAAGGTGTTGGCCCGATCTTCGATCCACTTAGTGACTTCGGTGTCTGCAGGACCGCCCTGAGGGGGATTATATTTGATGCCTCCGTCTTCCGGTGGGTTATGGGACGGCGTAATCACAATGCCGTCGGCCAAGCCAGAGGTTCGGTCACGATTGTAAGAAAGGATCGCGTGGGAAATAACTGGAGTTGGGGTATAGCCATCGTTGAGGTCAATCATGACCTCAATGCGATTGGCGGCCAGGACTTCAAGGGCTGTCTGAAATGCCGGTTTCGAGAGCGCATGGGTGTCGCGGCCCAAATACAACGGGCCAGTGGTGGCCTGACTGATGCGGTAGTCGCAAATCGCTTGAGTAATAGACAGAATGTGCGGCTCATTAAAGCTTTTCTTGAAGGATGATCCTCGATGGCCTGACGTTCCAAAAGCGACGCGCTGCTCTCGAATAGCAGGGTCCGGTTTTTCAGAAAAATACGCTGTCAGGAGTGCAGCGGTATCGACCAGCATGGAAGGCAGGGGAGGTGAACCGGCAAGGGGGTGAATGGCCATAGAGACGTGTAGCCTCCTACTGCATCGACTGTCAACTACGTGGAGTGTGTATGATCGACATATTCAGATCGCGAAGGCAGAATACCCTGTGATCGTTGAGAGAGCCATTGTGAAAGCCCTGCTCGGCAAGACGATTTTTCATCGCGAATTGATCAGTCGGCTCTGAGGTTTCTAGCTTTCACTCCATTCTTTCTGTAAGATACCGCGAAACCTATACGTATTTTCATGGGGATAGCGTGTCAGCCTTGCGCCGTGGTCTTGTCCTTAGTCTGGTCCTCGTTGTATCCGCAATTGCCTTCCTGTCATTTTCCAAGCAGTTGACCGGCGAGGATTATCTCAAGGAATTTGTCCTGCAACAGCTTGAGGAAAGCCTCGGGCGAAAACTCGATGTGCGTCACGTCAAATTTGTGATCCTTCCACGTCTGCGCGTCGAACTCTCTGAGGTCACCGTTCACGATCCCGATTCAGATCAGGTGTTCTTGTCCGCTAAGCGGGTGGATGTCGTCGTGCGGCTCTTACCACTCTTTCGCAAACAACTCGTGGGTAAGCGCTTGCTGATTGAGGAACCGACCCTCACGCTTCGACGCGATGAGGCGGGCGCTTGGAATATCCCAGAAGGGTTAATCGCGGACGGGAACGCAGGTCAGGACACACTGGAAGCGATGGCTCGCATGTTTTTGATTCGGGAGGTGACGCTTGTCAATGGTACGGTCACGGTGATTGATGCTTCCAAATCGGACGGCGTACGGTCGCTCCCTCTTCAGCAAGTCAACGCCAAGTTACTGGTCCGGCCGAATCGTGGGACGGCTGATTTCCATCTCTCGGCCGCTCATCCGAGTTCGACAGGTATGTCGGCGGTCTCATTGGACGGACTGATCAAACAAGCAGAAAAGCCGGTGCCACTCACCGGCGAAGCACCACACGAGACGGCTCCAATGCTTCAGTTCGACGGCCGCCTTGACGCGACCAATGTGGACTTACGCGCCGCGGCTGATTTTTTCGGTGCTCGGCCGATTCCGGATCGTCTGCGGGGTCTGGTGAATCTGCAAGGCGTCGTACGTGTGATGCCTGGGGTGGCCGGGTATGACGTAGTATTGTCCGATCTCTCCGCACGGCTGAACGAGATGACCTTAACGGGAAAAGCCAGCCTAGCTGGTCTCATGGCGCCGCAACCGACGTTCGCCGTGACCATCAGTAGTTCGCTGGTGACGCTTCCACAGTTGATGCAGACGATACCTCTGGAATGGATCAACCCCCAAATTCAAGCTTTACTGGTTGATCGGCAGATCGACGGCAAGGTGCAAGTGATCGATGCAACGCTGACAGGGTCGCCAGCGGCTGGTGTGCCACTGTCGACGAGTGGAGAGTTCCGGATCCAGGAGGCACAGGGCTTGATCGGTCAAGATCGTGTTGCCGTGAAAGACCTGGCAGCTTCCGTGTTTGTGGAGCCGGGGCGTATCCGGATCACGGGCGTGACGGGAATGTATGGTGCACTTCAACTGACGGAGGGTAAAGCCGTCGTGTCCTTTCTTGAGGCAGGTCCGTGGCTCGAACTGGAAATTACGGGCACCATGGCTGGGTCCCATTTGCTGGATTTCCTTGCCAGGACGATGAAATCCGAGCACCTGACACGAGTACTGGCCGGCGTCCGCGACGTGGAGGGCACGACTCAGCCGACATTCCGGCTCGTCGGACCCTTAAATCAACCCGGTGGAGTGACGTTTGCCGGTGGAACGATCGTGGCGCAATCCCTCAGCCTCGTCCATACGGCGTTACCGGAACGGCTGACGGGGCTACAAGGGCGGTTCATTCTCGTCAATGGCTCAACTCGGTTTGAGCATGTGACTGGCCATCTCGGGGATGCTGAAGTGCAAGTCGAGGGCACATTGACCGGCGATGAGGCAAGCCTGTTTCAAAACTTCGACGTGCATGCACGCGGAGGGGCCATGCCGATGGCGCGCCTGATGGCGCTTCCAGCAATTGCACCGGGTGTCTTCGAGGGAATGGTGCGTGCGGATGTGACACTGTCTGGCTCGATGGGGGCTCCGCATCTTCGGGGGCTGGTGGTGCTTGACGAGGCAAAGATGATCGTACCTGGGCTGGGGGAAAAGCCTGCAGGCGCGCCGGCTGCTTTCGAATTCGAGGGCGATACAGCCAAAAGCGGTGGTGTGGCGATGAACCGTCTCGAAGTGGTCCTGCCCTCGCTGAGAATTCCTGTCAAGGGGCATGTGCTGATCGGCGAACGTTTCAGTATTGATGCGTCGGCGGCAACCGGCGCCGTCTCGTTGTCGAGATTGCCGGAATGGATCTCCAAAGGCGGGCTTGAAGCCGGTAATCTCGAAATCTCACTCGATATGAAGGGGAAGGAGAAGGATTGGAACGCCTGGCGCATCACTGGATGGCTGGCGCTGACGAACGGGTTGATGCCGGCTGGAGGAGTGGAGGGTCCTCTTCAAGACATCTATGCCCGAGTGAAATTCGTGCGTCATGGGGCTGAGGTCAAACGGCTGGCGTTCAGAATACGAGACACCGACGTGGCGTTCGAAGGGTCCGTTAGAAATTGGGCGGCCAGACCAATCATCACAGGAAAGCTCGAGTCGAACCAGCTGGACTTGAGTCTCTTGATTCCCAAAGGAGACCGGTCGCCCATGCGGGAATTTCTCGAAACCTTAGCGGAGACCGGCCAGCTCGAGCTCTCGGCCACGGCTACCCGCAGTCATTACAAACACCTCAAGTTCGGCTCCTTGTCGGCACGGATCACGATGCAGAACGGCGTGTTCGACATCGATCGCATTTCCGCTGAATCGGCTCATGGCCATGTTGCTGGGCGGCTGGTAGCCCGATTGCCACGGAAAGAGCCAGCGGATGTGGAGCTGTCGTTCCGCGCGACAGGAGTGCCGGTCGAAGACCTGTTGCGGCTGACCAATACTCAGGTGCGGGGTGTGACCGGCGACATACGGCTGGTCGGCTCCATTCGCGGCCACGGACGTAACCCGCATGGGGTGTATCCATCGCTCGGCGGAAAAGCTGAGATTCTGTTGGAAAACGGGCGTATCCCCAAATCCAACGAGCGGGCGGTGTGGAAGATCATCAGTCTGCTCAATCTTCCTGCAGTCCTGCAAGGGAAAGTCGATCTGGAGAAGGAAGGGCTCCCCTATAACCGGATTACCGCAACGTTTGCGATCCAGAACGGTTTGTTCCAGACCGAAAACGTCATCATCGACAGCCCTATCTTGAAGATCACGGCTGCCGGCAATTATGACTCGCCGACCGATCAACTCGACTTTGTGGCGGCCGTGAGTCCGTTCGGGTCCTATTCGAAATTTCTGAAAACCATCCCGTTGTTCGGCCGCATCCTGGCTGGCGAGCGCAAAGGGCTGGCGACCGCAATGTTCGCCGTCAAGGGTGCCGTGGAAGATCCGGAAGTCACGTATATGCCGGTGCGATCCTTCGCATCCGGTGTCTCAGGATTGGCTCAGTTGGCGGTCGATGTGCTGACGAACACGTTGTCATTGCCGCTGGATCTCGTCAATCCTGATGGCGACGAAGAGAAAAGCGACGCCCCGCGTACCGCCTCGCCATCTGAGCCATCGCTGGCCACTCCATGACTGTTGGCTGCTGTAGTCGGTGATGGGGCGCTCTCCTAATTCACTGCGATCTTGGAACGGATAACCCCAAACCGCTGCAGGTCCATGGCTGAAGCATGGGCCCATCGTATCGATAGCCGCCTTGAATGGGGTCTGAGGCGAGGAGCAGCGGCGTATCCAGGTCCAGCACGTCGAAGCCGTTCATGCCCAATACGAGGCTGAACGAGCAGCCCATGGCAAGGCGTGATTCGATCATGCCGCCGATCATGAGCCTGAGTCCTGATTTTAAGGCAAAAGATGCGATTTCCGTTGCTTCGAGCACGCCGGTTTTCATGATTTTGATATTGACGTAGTCTGCGGCCTGATGGTCCACGACGGCCAATACATCGGCGAGCGAACGTACCGATTCATCGGCGGCCACGGGAATACCGGTGGTCCGTCGGATGTAGGCCAGGCTTTCCAGATCGTTCCGCTCCACCGGTTGCTCCAGGAGCAGGAGTTTTCCGCCGAAACGCCGCAGCCCGTCGGCAAAGGCGAGGCATTCTTCACGCGAGAAGCCTTGATTGCCATCGCCGATGAATGCCACGTCAGGGAGGGCCTTGTGCACGGCTTCCACGCGTCGGATGTCCGAATCAACATCCGTACCGATCTTCATCTTGAACAAGCGAAATCCCTTCTGGTGCCAGTGACGTGCCAGCGTCAAAGTGTCGTCCATAGCGCTGATGGGAATCGTAATATCGGTTTCCCGTGGACGCACGTCGGTTCCGCCCCAGAATTCCCACATCGGGACACCGGTGGAATGGCAGTAGGCATCGAGCAGAGCCGTTTCCAGGCCGCAGCGTGCAGCCGGATGTCCTGGGGCTTGGTCGGCCATCTGTTGGGCCAACTGACGGTAGTTGTGGATTGGGTGCCTGACCAGTGATGGTGCCAGCAGCGCAAGCGTGTCTATGCAGGAGGGACGATCTTCGCCACCCACCTCGGGAAAGGGCGCGGCTTCACCAAATCCACACACACCGCTTTGTAAAGTAACTCGTACGAAGACGTTTTCGGCCACAACACGGGTGCCGGTGGCCACCACAAATGGGTCCCTCAAAGGAATATCCATTGGCCAGAAAGACACCTCCTCGATTCTATCGTCTTTCACCGTTGGAACACCGGCTGATTATGAGTGGATTCATAAGGTAGAAGCAGGGTATGGTGGCATCTACTTATGTAGACCGGCTGAGCCATTCATCTATGGTAGCCGGCTCCGGCGTCCGCCGCCAGCACAAAAACGAACCACCGGTTGGTGTGCAACCTCGACATGCTCACCCGTCGATATCAACTCCGCCTCTTCCTCGGATTGCTCGTACTCGTCGGGCTCTATCTGCTCCTGCCGTTGCTTGTGTCGTCCATCCTGACATACGGACTTCATCGGTATGGGTACGAACATGTCATGGTTCAGCTAGGATATCCAGGAGTGCGGGGTATGCGGATTCCCGTCGTAGCCTTCCGTCAAGAGTTGGGTCGAGAAAAGCTCTTGGTGTCTCTGACGAACATCGACATCCACTATAGTCTACCGCAGTTACTGCGAGGACGCGTTCAACGGGTCGTGCTTCCGGATGTCGCCCTCCAGATCTTGAATACGCAACCAAGGGGTTCATCCGAAGGAGAGCAGGCGTCGACCGATCGAGCCGATGATGTTGAGTCGCCCTGGAGTTTGCTGACGGCTGGAGACCTCCTGCACCGTCTACCAATCCTTCCGTTCGATGAGGTGCAGTTGGATCGTGTGACAATTTTTCGTGAGCTGGCCACCGGCCCACTGCGTAAGGTCAATGTGTCTGGCGCCCTCACGTATCGAGACGGAGAGATCGGAGGACAGCTATCGTTTCAAGGCAACGAGTCAGCTTCATACGGGCTGACCATTGCTGGTCATTCGGCCAGTACCTGGTCGGCGATGCTGGTGTCTCAACGACTCCAAGCCGTTCCGATTGTGTCCTGGCAGTCACAAGCCAATCCCAGCGGTGCACAAATCGAGGTCACTGGTCGGCTGGAAGCCAATGTGCGCGAGCTGGCGCCGTTCATCGCGTTGCTGGTCCCGATCGGCCCTGAACTGGGAAAAGTCGCCGGGAATGTGTCTGTGAGGTGGTCGGGCGTTGCCGCGACTGATGCGGCGCTCACGTCGCTCTGGCTCGATCCGCGTACGCGGTTAGCCGGAGCCATCCAAGCGCAGATCACGTTGCCAGCCCTCAAGGGAGTCGCGAAGCATGTGACGGTAGCGTACAAGGGTTCCTTTACTGGCAATGCCGCGCAGATCGCGTGGACCCTGGACCCTGGGGTACTGCTCGTCGCCACCGTGGATATCCGTTCGAGACTGATCCCGGAATCGATCAGGAAGGTTCTCGATCGGGGAGACCAACTGATACGGATTGATAATACGAAGCCTGTGCAGGGGACCATGTTTTGGGCGGACTCGCCAGTTCGCATGACTGTCGAAGGTCCGCTACGTTTCGGGTATGGACCGTCGTCTGGGCCGCTTGTCGTCGAGTTTGAAACAACCCGTGCCGAAGGGGTTGGCACTGAGTTGGTATCGGCAACCGGGACATTTCGAGTTGAAGGCATCTTGCCAAAGAGTGTGGCGTCAGCCTTGTTCGCGCAAGAGACTGTCGCCGGATTACGAGGCTCACTTTCTCTGGTACGGTCTCGCGTTCAGGCGATATTTCTGCCAGCATCGGCGATCACGGCAAAGCAGATCGATGGAGGAGCTGTCGCGCTTCCAGTCATGACGGTACAGGTGGCCGAGCAGTTCCCTGTCCAGTGTGACGTGGTGGATCTGCATTGCACGGCTGGACCAATTGCATTGGCAGTTCGAGCACCGACTGTGAAGGTGATGGGACGGCAGATTCGTCTTGGTCAAGGGATGATACGGTTAGAACAATCAGAACTCACACATACATCATGGAGCACACAAGGAAATGCCACGACTCGACTGATATCTCTGGATGTTTCTCCGTTGGAACTTCCTGAGTCTGATTGGATGGCCACATTTACAGCGACCCAATCTGGTGTCAACGCAGACCTGAAAGTCGAGACCAAGACTCAGGGTGTACTGGTTGCAGCCACGGCTAACCAGTCACTGGATGCTGGGCAAGGAACATTGCAAGCGACAATCGGGCCGATCATTTTCGACGGTGCAGAGCGTCGGTTGAGCAAGCTCGTGGGCGGACTTCCGGTATCTATTGAGATTACAGAGGGGCAGATCTCGGCGGCACTCGAGGCTGCATGGTCCGGTGGGGTGGGGGCTAGCGCAGACGCATTTCAGCTGACTCAAGGGAACGCCACGATCTCAGCCGACAAGCTGTCCGCACAATATCAAGAGTATCGTGCAAAAGGTATCAGTTCAACCATGGTGCTGCGTGCCCAAGGGCTGGAGTCAGTCACGATTATGCGGCCGTCTCTGATTTCAATTGCTTCGGTCCAGACCGGTGTTGAAGTGACGAACTTGACATCGCATCTCGAAGGAAACTGGATATTTTCGCACAATCTGCCCATCCTTGAGATCAAAGACATCCGTTGTAGCCTGTTTGGCGGGACTGTCACGAGTCCGGGCCTGGCAGTGGATCTCGCGAGTCCTGTTGCTCAAACAACCGTTGTACTGCGTGATTTGGATCTTGCCAAAGTCATGAGCGTCGAGCAAAATCAACATCTCCAGGGAACCGGAACGTTGGATGGCACAGTGCCTGTGGCACTCACGCAGACGGGTATCACCGTCAAAGACGGCGTGGTCACAGCGCTGCCCCCAGGCGGGATTATTCGATATGGAGCGGGAGCGGAATCATCGAAGCTCATTTCGGACACGAACAGTCAGCTCCACCTGGTGACTCAGGCGCTTAGTAACTTTCATTACACTGTGTTGCGAGTTGGTGTAGACTATGCCGAAAATGGCACGCTGTTGTTGAGTGCGAGATTGGAGGGAAGAAATCCTGATCTCAAGAAACTTCCTCCAATCAATTTCAATCTCACGGTGCAAGAACATATTCCAACCCTGTTGAAAAGTCTGCGCTTGATCGAGGATGTTCAAGGGGTGGTTGAAAAGAAATATAAGCGACAATAGGTGAGGATATTGATGATGCAACACAAGAGAAGGTGGAGGTTCCGGGTAAGTATGGCAGCAGTAGGAATGGTGGTCGCACTAGGAGCCTGCACGCCA
>FKKE01001801.1_pt5 | contig 12187 bp, 13 predicted proteins | sample 1106331 | NCBI WGS metagenome assembly FKKE01 (sample SAMEA3931202, study PRJEB13176) | freshwater metagenome | biome: Drinking water system; feature: drinking water; material: freshwater | place: China | collected 2013-02-06 | reverse complement strand
CCGGTCCGCCATGAGGGTGACCACAATTGCCGATGGGCAAATTTGTTCCAGGCAATCAAGGGTCCCCGACGGAGTTCCGGAGATATGGGAAGGCTGAAGACAGCGGGTCGGGCCATGAGTTGCGCCGGGGGATGAAATCTGCACCGGGAGACAGGCATTCAGGTTGCATGGCCGATGGTGTTGCACCTCGAAAGGAGCGGAGAACATGACGATCTTCGATCGAACGATGCGGTTGCTCGAGCGCACGCTTGACCTGCGCAGTGGCCGGCAACGCGTGATCGCGTCGAATCTCGCCAACGAAGAAACTCCGGGGTACCGCGCGTCGGAGCTGACGTTCATGGACCAATTGCAGTCGGCGCACAAGGGGCGTCCGCCCATCGTCTTGGCGGCGACCCAGTCCCGGCATTTCGGTCTGCAGGGGGCGCAAGGAATCCAGGCGGTCACGGGAAAGCTCAATGAGGTGCCGGCCGGGGATATTCCTCTCGATGCCAACTCGGTGAATCTTGAATTGGAGATGGCGAAGCTGTCCGAGAACGTCATGCAATATAACGCGGCTGCCACCATTCTAGCGAAAAAGTTTCATGGACTCTTGAATGCGATACGGGAGGGGAGATAGCGGGTTGCTGAACCTCCCAGGTCAGGGAGGCGGCTGATGGATCACGTGCGGTACCCAGGAGGTTCACCATGGAGATGTCCGACAGTTTGGCCGTGTCAGTGTCCGGATTAGACGCACAACGGCGACGACTCAACGTCATTGCCAGCAATCTTGCCAACGCCCAGTCGACCAAGACACCGTCCGGCGGGCCGTACAAACGCCGGGACGTCGTGTTTCAATCGACGGCGGTTCCCAGCGCCTTTCAACAATCTTTTCGAAAGGTTGCACTTGGTCCGTCGGCCCATGCGCTGGAAGGGGTCTCGGTATCCCGAGTCAGGGAAGATCCCAAGCCGGGACAACTGGTCTATGATCCTCACCATCCGGACGCCGATCCGAAAGGATTCGTCCGGCTTCCGAACGTCAATGTCATGGAGGAAATGGTCAATATGATCGGAGCGTCGCGTGCCTATGAGGCGAATGTGCAGGCGATCAACGCGACACGCGCCATGTGGAACAAGGCGCTGGAAATCGGGAGGTAATGATGGGACAGATCACGGGTGTGACGTCCGGCATCGCGCCCATCCTCGATGTGGCGTCGACCGCAACGACCGGACGAGCCGGAGGCCCGGGCGGACCCGGGTTCGTCGATTCGCTCAAGTCGGCGATCGGCAACGTGAACGATGCGCAACGGGAAGCCGGTCGAGCGGTGGATGCGCTCATGACCGGCGAGACGCAGGACATTCATCGGACTATGGTCGCGTTGCAGCAAGCCGACGTGTCGTTCCAACTGATGATGCAGGTCAGAAACAAGCTCGTGGCCGCGTACGAGGAAATTCAACGGATGCAGATCTGATCGGCGTCGGCGGCCGAGGAGTAAGGGGTGGGCATGTTCTCCAAGTTTTCCATCAATCAACGGATGATCATCCTGGTCGCGTTGGCAGGGTCGATCGCCGGCTTGATCGCCATCGCGTTGTGGACGCAGCAGCCCGATATGCAAGTGCTGTTCACCCACCTCGGCAGCGAAGACGCCGCGGCCATCATCGACAAACTCAAAGAAACCAAGGTGCCGTATGAGACGACCGGCGGCGGCTCGACCGTGCTGGTTCCCAGCGACCAGGTTCACGACCTGCGCCTGCAACTGGCGACACAAGGGCTTCCCCATGGGGGCGGGGTCGGCTTCGAGATCTTCGACAAGACGTCGATCGGGATGTCCGAATTTGTCCAGAAGCTCAATTATCGCCGGGCGTTGCAGGGGGAGTTGGCGCGAACCGTCGCCCAGATGCCGGAAGTGGAACGGGCGCGGGTTCATCTGGCCATTCCGGAGCGGCGATTGTTCGCGAGTGAGCAGGAAAAAGCGAGAGCATCCGTGATCGTCACGCTTCGCGGCGGACAGCAGCTTTCGCCGTCACAGGTGCAGGGGGTCATTCATCTGGTCTCGAGCAGTGTGGAAGGGCTTCAATCGCGCGATGTGACGGTAGTGGACGGGCATGGGCGGCTCTTGTCGGCGACGGTCACGGACGAGACGGCCGGGCTCACCAATACGCAGCTCGACTACCAGCGAAGCATTGAAAAGGACATCGAGACGCGCATTCAAACGATGTTGGAACGGATCGTCGGACCCAATAAGGCGGTGGTTCGGGTATCCAGCGTGGTGGATTTTCGAAAAGTCGAGACGACGGAGGAGCGCTATGACCCGAACAGTCAGGTCGTAAGGAGTGAACAGCGCGGCCAAGAGAAGTCCAATGGCAGTAACGGGGTCAGTGGAGGCGTGCCGGGCGTCCAGTCGAACGTGCCTCCCGGAACGGATCTTGATCCGGCACAAACCAGTTCGAGCAGCAGTCAGACGAAGAACGAAACGGTGAACTATGAGATCAGCCGCACCGTGTCGAAAATCGTGGAACCGGTCGGCGCCATCAAGCAACTGTCCGTAGCCGTCTTGGTCGACGGGTTGTATGAAGCCGCGAAGGCCGGCGAAGGTCAGACAGGGGAGGCGCCGGTCGCGGCACGAAAATATGTCCCGCGATCGGAGGAGGAGCTCAAGCGTATCGAAGACATCGTGAAGAAGGCGATGGGATTTTCCGCCGAGCGACAGGATCAGGTGCAAGTCGTGAACGTTCAGTTCGGGACCGAGCCGGAGGAACCGCAGGTTGCCACGGCGGAAGCCGCGTCGGAAGGGCTGAAACCGTGGATGCCCTATCTTCGCTACGGGGTGGGCATGCTGCTCTTTGCCGTCATTCTCCTGTTCGTCGTGCGACCCTTGCTGGCGATGCTGGGGACGACGACGGAACAGATGCAGGCGACGGCGGGTGTGGCCGAGCTTCCCGGCGCGAATGCGTCGGCGGCCGCGACCTTGGCCGGCGGTCCCGACCGGGCGCAGATCATCGATATGGCCAGAAAAAATCCGGATGCGACGGCCGTGGTCGTCAAAGAGTGGCTCAAGAACCCAACCTAGTACCCGGCGATGGCAATGACTCTGACCGGTGAACAAAAAGCGGCGATTCTGCTCCGTGCGATCGGAGAAGAAGCGGCCGCTCAAGTCATGAAGCAACTGGATCCGAAGGAAATCAAGAAGCTGGGAACCTTCATGAACGGGACCGCGCAGATTTCACGGGACGAGGAGGAAGCGGTCATTTCGGACTTCCAGGCGGCAAGCGCCGCCGGCGGGGTGCAATTCCAGGGCAAGGAGTTCATCCGGAGCGTGCTGACGAAGGCGCTGGGACCGGAAAAGGCCGCGCGGATCATCGAGTCGATGGCGCGAAAAACCTACCCGGGCCTTGAGGCCTTGAAGTGGGTGGATGCCAAGACGCTGGTTCAAATGCTCAAGGTCGAGCATGTCCAGACGGTCGCCGTCATTCTTGCCCACCTGGAAAGCGAGCAAGCCGGACAGGTGCTGGCGGGCTTACCGGAGGCCATGCGCTCGGATGTGGCGCTTCGCTTGGCCACCATGGATGAAGTGCAACCGGACGTGCTGGAAGAGCTCAGTCTCAGCCTGCAGGAGACGTTGATGGCGAGCAGCGGGCTGGGCACGCAGAGCCTGGGAGGCCCGGAAGTGATGGCCGAGATTCTGACCAGAATGGACAAGGCCAATGAGGGCACCATCATGGGCAGGATCGCCGAAAAGAGTCAGCCGTTGGCGGACTCGATCCGGGCGTTGATGTTCGTGTTCGACGACATCATCAAGCTTGATGATCGCGGGATCCAGGAGTTGATGAAGGAGATCAGCAAAGAGGACCTTCCGGTCGCCCTCCGGGGGGCCAACCCGGACGTGAAGGCGAAGTTCTTCAAGAACATGTCGAGTCGTGCGGCGGAGATGTTGAAAGAAGACATGGAGAACAGAGGTCCCGTCAAAGTCTCGGATGTCGAGAAGTCCCAGCAAAACATTCTGAAAGTCTGTCGCAAGCTTGAAGAGGAAGGTCGGATCGTGATCGCCGGGGCGGGAGAGGAGATGCTGTAGTGACGGGAACGGCGATGGCGGCGGTGAGCGGTCGTGAAGCAGGGCAGTCACGGCTTCAAGGGACGGTTCTGATCGTCGATGATGAAGAGGGGATTCGAAACCTCTTCCGCGATCTCTTCAGGTCGGAACGCATCCATGTTCGCATGGCCGCCTCGGGACAGGAAGCGCTGGCGATGGTCAAGCAGACGGCGCCGGCCCTGTTGGTCGTCGACGTGTCGCTGCCGGACGGGGACGGGATCGCGGTGTTGGAAGAAGCGCAGAAGATCGACCATCGCATCGTCGGCGCGGTGATGACCGGCGCGGCGACCATCGAGCTTGCGGTGCGGGCGATGAAAGCCGGCGCGGTCGAGTTCTTCTTGAAACCGTTTCAGGCCGAGGCGGTCATGGCCACGGTTCGTCGCTTGCTGGCGATTCACCGGACGCGGGCCGAGAATACGGTGGTGAAACATGCGACCGTGCGCTCGGGAGCGGTCCGGTTGCAGAGCCTGCCATTTCATACGTTCGACGAAGGTGGAACGGTGCGGGCGGGCAGCGGGCAGGCGGAATACGAACGGGGGGTGGCGGACGGACGGCGGCAAGCGGACGCGCAACGACGGCAGGACCTGGCCGTGCTGACCAACGCCGCGAAGCAGTTTGAAATGGCGCGAGGAACGGTGCGGCAGACGATGGAAGAGGAGGTCATTCGATTGGCGTTTCAAGCGGCCTCCAAGGTCCTTCACGAGTCGGCCGAATCGTGCCGGGAGCAGATCATCATTCAGGCCAAGGCCGGACTCAATGCGCTGCGAGACGGCGAGACCGTTGTGATACAGGTCCACCCCTTGGATGCCGGCGTTTTGGAGGCGGCCAAGGTCGAGCTGTCGGGACAGGGAGACAGCTCCTTGGTGATCAACGTGGAAGCGGTCCCGTCACTTCCACGGGGAAGTTGTCTTCTGCATACCAGCACACGATTGGTCGATGCTTCCCTGGAGACGCAGTTGGTCCGCTTGGGGCACGCCGCGCAGAACAGGGTGCATCGTGAGTCTTAGTCATCTCCTTGATCAGATCGAACCGATCGAGATATCCGGACGGGTGGCCCAGGCCGTGGGGATGGTGGTCGAAGGATATGGTCCGATGACGACCGTCGGCGAACTCTGCCGGATCTCGAGGGAGACGGGGGAAGCGCCGATCATGGCGGAGGTCGTCGGATTCCGCGGAGATCGCGTGTTATTGATGCCGCTGGGAGAGATGCGCGGGATCGGGCCCGCCAGCCGCATCACCATGACCGGGCAGGTGGCGAGCCTTGCGGTCGGGCCTGGTTTACTGGGCCGGATTCTGGATGGATGCGGGGATCCTATCGACGGGAAGGGCGCACTGAAGACGAATCAGCGGTATCCGCTGCATGCTGCCGCGCCGAACCCGCTCCAACGAGCCCGCATTCACGATCCCCTTGATCTCGGTGTTCGGGCGATCAACGGCTTCCTGACGTGCGGCCGCGGACAAAAAATGGGAATTTTTTCCGGTTCGGGGGTCGGGAAAAGCGTGCTGCTCGGGATGATCAGCCGTTACACCAAAGCGGAGGTCAACGTCATCGCTCTCATCGGAGAACGAGGGCGGGAGGTGAACGAGTTTCTTGAGCGTGACCTTGGGGCGGACGCGCTTGCGCGGAGCGTCGTGGTCGTCGCGACCTCCGATCAAGCCCCGTTGATACGCCTGCGGGCCGCGTTGGTCGCCACGACGATCGCCGAATACTTTCGTGATGCAGGACGACAGGTCCTCTTGTTGATGGACTCGCTCACGCGGTTGGCCTACAGCCAGCGAGAGGTCGGACTGGCCATCGGAGAACCGCCCGCGACAAAGGGCTATACGCCGTCGGTCTTCGCGTTGTTGCCGAAGATTCTTGAACGAGTGGGAACCGGGCCTGGACCGGGAACCATTACCGGCCTCTATACCGTGCTGGTGGACGGGGACGACCTGAGCGATCCCATCGCCGATACGGCCCGGTCGATCCTGGACGGCCATATCGTGTTGTCGCGCACGTTGGCCGCGCGCAATCACTTCCCGGCCATTGATCTGCTCCAGAGCACGAGCCGTGTCATGCGGGATATCGTCGGGAAGACCCATCATGATGCCGCCAGGCGGGTGCTTGAATTGGTGGCTCGCTATCAGCAGTCCGAAGATCTTGTGCTGTTGGGTGCCTACAAGCCGGGGATGAACGCGGTGCTCGATCAGGCCGTGCGGGCGCAAGATGCGATCAACGGCTATCTCCGGCAAGCGATCGACCAGCCGGCGAACTTGGCGTCATCGGTATCGGAGCTGGAGGCGCTCGCCAGGCAGGCGGCATGAGCCTTGATGCAATCCGAAAGGTGCATGCGCAGACCGTCGAGGCACTGATGATGGAATTGTCCCACATCGCCCTCAGGCTCACCAGCAGTGAAGAACAGTATCGCGCCATGGAAGTTCAGATTCAGAAAGATGCCGAGGCCTACGGACAACAGACCAGCCAGGGTCTGACGATCGAGGATCTGTTGCAATGGCAAGGGAAAATGGAGGCCCAGCGGGCCGCGCTGCGGCACGTCCGCGTCACGATCGACCACACGGCTGATTTGTGGGAGCAGACCAAGGAGCGGCTTGTTGAAGCCAGGCAGGAGTGCAAGCTCCTTGAGCGAGTGGCTGAGCGGCGCCAGACGGCAGTGCGGGCGGCGATGGCCCGCCGGGAACAGGGGGCGGCGGACGAGGCGGCCAGTCGCCAGGTTTCCGCCCGAGGCGGCGGCGAATCATGAGGAGCCGAGCGAGACAGATGAAGAGTTCGCCGTTCGCGCTTGGTCGCCGGTGGTCCTGGGCCGTGCCGGGGCGAGGGGGGAGTCGGCGCGGGCCTCTCTGGACGATGGTCGGGGGATTGGTCCTCTCGACGATCCTCCTCTGGGTCATGGTTCAGCTGGGACAAGCCTCCTCAGATCCCAAACCCAAGGCCACGCCGCCGCACAGCGCCGTGAAGCAAGCGGAGCCGCCGTCGGTTTCCGGGGGAACCGGTCTCGAAGCCGAAGCGAAGGATGGGGCGACGGCTCCGGTTCGATCGGCGGCTCAGGGGCCGGCGATCGAGGTGCCCCGCGAGGTACTGGAGATGCTGGATCAACGGAAGCGCGACTTGGATCGACGGGAAGAGGTTCTTCGTCAGAATGAAGAGCGGCTCATGATTGTGAGGGGGCAAGTTGAAGAGCTTCTTGAGCAGAACGAGGCTTTGGAAAAGCGGCTTCAGAGCGCACGGGCCAAGGAGGAACGGCCGGCGGCCCAACCGGCGAAGAGCCACGTGGACAAGGATCGTACGGCACAGGACCAACGGAGCCAGCTGGCCAAAATTTTCGAATCGATGCCGTCGGAGGACGCGGCGGCACGTCTCGAACGGATGCCGGACAGGAAAGCCGTTGAAATCCTGCGGATGGTCAAATCCAAGACCGCAGGGGCGATCCTCTCTCAAGTGAAAGCGGACCGGGCTGCCAAACTCACCGAACAGTTGCTGATAGAAACGCCCTCGCCGTGAGTGTTCCTTCAACGGCAGTCGAGATGCCACCGCGACAATCTACGTCGCTCGTTCCTTAGATGCGCTGTTCCAGGTTTCATGTTCAACGTTTCAAGTTGTGCCGCCACATCAGACCTGGAACGTGAAACCTGAAACTGCGGGTAAGACGCTTCACGAGTTACGCGCCGAGACGGTATTGTTCTTCCATCCCTCGGCTTCGTTCCGGGTCGATCCTGAGCCGGGCGCCTTTCTCTTCCGGTCACTTTTGCCTACCACCCAGTAAAGTCTTCCCTTTTCTCTTCGCGGGATCGTAGGTCGCGACGGAACCCCTCGATATTCCAAGTCTCCAGAGATCGCCGAAGTGGCATAAAGCTTGTATTCTCGTCGTGCGTGAATCAACCGAGGATGGCCTGACGTGGATTTTTCGATTCATGACCTCCTGTCCCCTGCTTCCGGATCTCCTTCGGATATGGGAGTGCGACCCGCTCGGACCACGGCTCCTTCCGGATCCTCCGGTGGCCGGAAGGAGTTCTCCACCGTCCTGCACGGGATTCGTGAAGACGGAAGGAAAACAGAAACGCGCAGCGTGGAGGATGGGCGGTCACCGAACAAGCCGGATCAGAAAACTCGTTCGACGGACACCAGGGAGCAGAGTGCTTCGTCCACGCGCGGTGAGCGTACGGATGGGGCGTCTTCTCAGGCACGGGATGTAGAGACGAACAGATCGGGTGATACCGGGGACGGGGATACCAAGACTTCCGAGACTGAACGGATCGCATCGACAGAACACAATTCTGAAGGCTCCGGTGCTCAGGGACGAACATCGGAGTCGCTCTCACCCGTGATGACTCCTCAGGCGGTGGCCCAAGCGATCGCTCCAACCGAGGTTCCTGCCGAAGAAGGTGACGCTTCAACGGCCGATGTGGGAGCGCTGTCTGCACAACCTTCCCAGGACCCTCGCTCACAGGCTCAGGGTGGGTTTCTCACCCCGCGGACGGACTTCTCTGCGAGTACGAATACTCCGCAGCCAACTGACGCCTCCACGAAGGTTCCGGTTCTTCAGGATGGTGAAGAAGATTCCCAACATGATGTGCCGGCCCAAGCTCCGGATGCTCCGACGAGTGGTCTCAAACCCGGTACGGTTCCAGATCCGGTCGGCAAGACAACTGGCTCTGTGACAGGCGAAGCGGCGACGTCAGAGGGGACAACCCGCTCTGACATGCGTCCATCCATTTCGGACTCGCAACGACCGGTGACTCATTCACAACCGGTAGACGTGATTGGCGTTCCTCAGGCTCCCATCCTGGCTAAAGCGGCGATTTCTGGCACGACGATGGAGAGTGGCAAGGCCGATGTGATGGCCCATGAAAGTATTTCATTTGAGCGTATGACCTCGCGTGAGGTGAGCCAGGACGAGCCGGTACTCCGACAGCACCAGGATACCGGGGGGAGAGCCATTCCCGCTGTTTCGTATGGGCAGGGATCCGGGCTTCAGGGGGACGAGCGATTCACTGGGCTTTTCGATGATCCCCAGAGTCAGCATCGGCAGCCAGAGACGAAGACCGCACAACAGCCAACGGTCATCACGCTTCCTGTGACCGGGGAACAGGCGGTCGAGTCGGCCCTGGCTGGTGCTCATGGGCGCATGGGAGCGAGTCCGCCGCCACCGCTTTCTCCGCCCTCCGCTCAGTCAGGTGGGCAGCTCTCGCCGGTTGTGCCGACGCAGAGTCATGCGGAGCAGTTTGTCCAAGGCATGACCCGCGCGGTGGTCTTCAACGTCGCCCAGCCTGATCTCGGTCAGGTGAATATTCGTGTGGCCTTGACGAATGATGTGGTCCATACCCATCTGTCGGCGGACAGGCCTGAAGTGGGGCAGTTCTTCATCAACGGGCAAGATCGACTCCAGGCAGCGTTCCAGGCGAGTGGATTGGACATGGGTCAATTCCGTGTGGATATCGACCGTCAAGGCGCGGGACGTTCGTTCCATCAAGGCTCGTCTCCGGAGCAGGGACAGACCTGGAATCAGGGATCGCAGGGACAGGGAACGACCTGGGAACAGGGACTGGATCAACAGGAAGACCGGCGCACGTCGCTCTATGGGCTCTTGAACGTCGTGGCGTAGATCGGAAGGGAGAGACCTGACATGGCGACCATATCAGCAATTAGCTCCACGGCAGCCCAACCTACGTCGGAAAAAGTCGGACCTCGACAGCTGGGGCAGGATGATTTTCTCAAGTTGCTCATCACGCAACTCAAGAATCAGGATCCGTTGAAACCGACGGACAATACCGAGTTCGTGTCGCAACTCGCTCAATTCAGCCAGTTGGAACAGACTGCGAAACAGGCGGACCTGCTTCAGAAGGGCCTGGATGCGCAGACAGCCACCCTGCAGTTTTCGCTGCTTCCGATGGTGGGGCGTCAGATCAGCATCGAGCGCCCGCTTGTTCAATTGGGTCAGGGGCCGGCTGCGATCACGTACGCGCTCGAAAAGAATGCGGCCAAGGTGCAGCTCGCCATATTGGATGAGCAGCGTCGAGTGGTGCGGACGTTGGATTCGTCCGGTAATCAGGCCGGACTCAATCAGGTGACATGGGACGGGAAAGACAACAAGGGCGCTGTCATGCCTCCCGGCACATACGAGTATGCCATTTCGGCGCTCGATGCGCAGGGAGCAACAGTAGCGGCGACAGGCCGGGCCCAATTGGCGGTGACTGGCGTACGAATCGTGGATGGACGGCCGCAGTTGGCGGTCGGATCGGCGACGGTGGATCCATCGGCGATCGTCGAAGTGCGATAACAACGGTGAAGTCGGAACGGTCTCTGGAAGGAGGTCTTTATCCATGGGAATCCTGTCGTCCTTATTTTCCGGGGTCAGCGGGCTCAACGCCAACGGTACGGCGCTTTCCGTGATCGGCAACAACATCGCCAACCTCAGCACGGTCGGCTTCAAAGGGAGTAAAGCGACGTTCGCGGACTTGATCAGCTCGTCGATCTCCGGCGGGTCCGGCGCGATTCAGACAGGCATCGGTGTGGCGTTGACGTCGGTGCAGGGGAACTTCTCGCAGGGCTCGCTCGCGACATCGTCCAACGTGCTGGATCTTGCGATCGACGGCAACGGATTTTTTATCGTGCAAGACGCACAGAATGCGACGTTTTATTCCCGTGCCGGTCTCTTCCGTCTCGACAAGAACAACAATGTCGTCGATCCCACGGGATTTAAGTTGCAGGGATTCCTTGCGGATACCACCGGCACGATTACCGGGACGATCGGGGATATCGCGCTGCCTTCGACGACCGCGTCGCCGCGTGCCACGACGACGGCGCTGGTCGCCGCCAATTTAAATTCGGCCACGACGCCGACGGGCGTTCGCGGGAACATCGTGGGCTCGTCCGCCTCGACCACGACGACGGCCGCGGGAAATAATTCCTTCACCATCAACCTGAACGGGGACGGGGCCCAGACGATCACGGTGGCGAACGGTCTGACCGGTTCGGCGTTGGCGACGGCGATTCAAAATGCCGTCCGTGCGCTCACGCCGACCGATCCGTTCAAGACCGCCGCTTACACGGGATTCACGGCCTCGGTCAACCCGTCCGGTACGTTCACCTTTGCGTCAGGAATCACGGGAACCACCAACAATTCCACATCCGGTACGGGGACCGTGGTGGTGGCGGCAAACGGCGGGGATACGCTGGCGGCCAATCTCAACATGCTCACACCGGTCTCCACGACCGGGACCAGCTTTCTGCTGACCGATCCTCCGGCCACCTCAAACTTTTCGACATCCATCACGGTGTTCGACACGCTCGGCAACAGTCACTTGTTGACCACCTACTTCACAAAGACCGGAGCCAATACGTGGAATTATAACGTCGTCGCAAGCGCCTCGGAGGTGGTGACGGCCAACTACGACTCCAGCAATATCGACACGACGCTCGGCATTGTGCGGGTCGGATCCGGGACCTTGACGTTCGGGACGGATGGAACCTTGGATCGAGAGAGCACGGTCATTCGCTACGATACCAGTACGGCAGCCGGGACCTCCGGAACCGCACCGGGCGAGCTGCAGATTGATTTTATCGGCGCGACCGCAGACCAATTGATCAGTATGAACTATGGGTCGAGCGTCACGACCGACGGTGGAAACGGGCTCGACGGCACGACGCAATTCGGGTCCACGTCGGCGCTGGTGCAACAGACGCAGGACGGGTTCGCGGCCGGATCGCTCCAGGCCTTCTCGGTCGATGCCAACGGGGTCATCAGCGGCCGGTTTTCCAACGGGCAGCTGCGGGCATTGGCGCAGGTGGTCCTCGCGCGGTTTCCTGACCCCATCGGGTTGACCAGGACCGGCAAGAATACTTTTGCGCAGTCCGGGAACTCCGGTCAGCCGGTCAACGGAACTCCGGACAGCGCAGGACTTGGACGGGTCTTGTCCAACTCGCTGGAGCTGTCGAATGTCGACCTCGGCGAAAGCTTCATCGACATGATTGCCGCCCAGCGCGGCTTTCAAGCCAATTCGCGTGTGATCACGACATCAGACGAAATTCTGCAGGAGTTAGTGAATCTGAAACGATAGATTGTGTGTCACAGGGCTGGGAGGCCTTGTCCGGCTCCCAGCCTGATCCGCTACTTGGTTCCCTC
>FKKE01000907.1_pt3 | contig 12193 bp, 12 predicted proteins | sample 1106331 | NCBI WGS metagenome assembly FKKE01 (sample SAMEA3931202, study PRJEB13176) | freshwater metagenome | biome: Drinking water system; feature: drinking water; material: freshwater | place: China | collected 2013-02-06 | reverse complement strand
TTGAAACCCTCGGCTGTTCGGGTCGGGTCTTCATGAGTCAAGTAAATCCAATCACGACGATTTGGTTTGCTCGGATCAAAGAAGATACCGCGCCATCGGTCCTGATAGGCGGCTCGGTCCTTTTGTTCGTTCTCAAGGTTGGACGCCCTGATGGCGAGATTGGCATGTGAAAAATGCTCGACAAACGACGAGGGGCAGTCCACGACCTCATAGCCCCGTTCCCATAATTTGAGACACAGGTCGCCATCGGCACAGTAGAAGTGGTACCGGTCCTCATCAATCCAAGCCACTTCTTGGAGCGCAGTGCGGAGGTAGAGGCCGTGATTCACAAACATCCTTTCCCCATGGGTTAATCCCACCCAATACTCTTTCTGCTCTGGCCAATTCCTCCAGTAAAACGCGACAGCACCCACATTGCGCCCTTGCTGCCGCAAGGTTTCATAATGGCGTACACCGTTCATCACCGCACCCGGAACAAGCAAGGAGTCATCGCTGATCATCACGACATATTGTCCTTCGGCACACTTGAAGCCTAGATTCATGAAATAGCCCCAACTCCTGCGCTTGCTCACTTGGTTCGCAGAGTCAGTTCGGTTGTGCTGGATAATCGTGATGATTTCCGATTGATCCATAAGCCATTCTTTCGAGCCGTCGGTTGATCCGCCATCGACGACAATGATCTCATAGGGCACCGTGATGCCATTCTGATGAATGCTTTGAATCGCTTCCTTGAGAAACTCCTTACGGTTGTACGTGCCGAGTACGATACTCACGTCGGCTGATGCCGAGTTCCTCGAATTCGCTTGAAGAGAAGAGACCTTCCGGATGTCCGCCGTTACATCGAATGGTTTCGCGTATTTCATCGTTCGGCGCTCCTCAAAGCCGCCTGGATCCGGGCAGTCCTAGCCTGCGTCTCCATCAGGCAATACATCCATCAGACGCCCGAGGTGTCATGGGTCGGCGTGACACCAGATGCCGGATTGTTTCTGGTCTCTTTCCGCGCACAGATGAAAAAACTGCACATTGCATCCGGTCCTTCATTGAGACGCAGAAGGACACATCCCATTTGCTCGAGAGCCTGTCGGATAACCTGCGGCGTAGGAATCCATTTGTGCCCGTCACCCACAAACGGTGAACCGGGATGCCATATGGCGCAATCAGGATGTGGCAGGTACAGAAATATCGTTCCACCGAGTCGCACACGATCGACCCATTCCTGCAGGCTTTCGTTCCAGGTCTCAATGTGTTCAAGACAATGGGAACTAAAGACGTAGTCCAGAGAATCCTTCTCGAAGTCAGCGACACACTTGTTCGTGCCGGCACCTCGCCATAGATCAACGGGTGTGGCGCCGGGCAATGGCCAGAGACCAGCCCCAACATCAATGCCGTTTCCCCGACAATACTTCACGGCTTCAGGGAATATGGCATGTCCCGCTCCTCCAACAGTGAGATAGTCCGGGTAAAATGTGTTCTGGTACAGCCATCCGCCGGATCTACGTGTTAACTCGGGGTGAGCGATCAAGGTTCGATACATGCAGAACAGATCGGGCACATCAGGGAGTGATTCAAGAGGCTGGTTGGCGGAACGACCAGGCTCTGGACTCCTTCCAGAAGAGAGTCGGAGGCATAGCGCTTTCACTGAGCGGACTGGATGAACAAGATGGCGTAATTGAAACATAGTATCCTGTCAATAACGTGGTGCAGCCATCAGATCGTTCGTGACGTTTCCGTTACGTGGAACGCTTCTGATCAAGAACTGTCTTTCGACACAATCCGGTAACCCAAGCAAGAACACGATGCTCTCGCTGGTCATGCGACGGCCGGTTGGCATTGTTGTGATACACAAGTCCGTACGGCGTCTTTTACGCGCTCGATGCCGATACGACGGATACAGTGCGCTTCCATGGAAGTACAGTATGCTTCACAAGGGGATACGGCAGCTTCAGGCTGAAGCACCTGGGAAGGAACGCCCCAGGGGCCGAATCGTAACGGTGAGTTCGACCAGAAGGGGTTTCCGTTAGAGGGGTGGCATGAAATCTCAATAACCGGCACTCCTGCTGCCGCTGCTACATGCATGGGACCGGAGTCATTTCCGACATACAGACTGCAAGACTTGAGCAATGGACCCAGCTGATGCCAGGTTATCCTGTCAACGGCATTGATCGCATATTGTCCGAGGGAGCTTGTCACCATCCGTCCGGATTCGACGTCTGCTGGTCCCCCTACGATCACGATGCGAGCATCGTATTCTTTTCTGATCCAACGTCCTAACTCAATGTACTGTTCGCATGGCCATTGCCGTGTCGGAGATGCCGCTCCAATACCAAACGCGATCAGGGGTGTACCGTCGGATACGCCGAGATTTGCCAGCACCTGGCTCACTGGTTGCTCGCGCTGTTCTGCTCCCCACAATACGAGGCCATCCTTTTCCGGGTTGCCTCCGATAAAGCGAAGGATGTCGAGCCCTCGCTCAACTTCGTGCTTGAGCGAACGGTCCACAAGTACATGGCTATAGAGCCGATCAAACCCGGCATTCATGGCACGCTTGTGGGGAATGACGTTCTCGGAGTAGCCCACCCGCCACGCCGCTCCGCTCCAATAGGCCAGGTACGACGCGTGATAGAGATCCGCATCCCATCGGGGAACGATTGCCAAATCAAATCTTTGCAACCAAAGATATCGCACGGCGAATCGAACTATTCGTGTCATCCGATCAACTGTCGGGGCATAAGAGGGCGGGCCAGGATCATAGGACAACACTTCATTGACGAAGGGGCAACCCACAGCAAGTTCTGCCACGGAAGGTTTCACAATGAGTGAAATCTTGGCCGAGGGGATTGCACGGCGAAGTTCGCGCAGAAACGGTGTCGACAAAATCATATCCCCGATATCGTCGAGACGGATGACGAGAATACGATCAGCCGCTTTCAGGTCGATGACCTCCTGCTTTCGCCGCCGTCCCATTATCTGGAACAGCGGTTCGCCCAAGATGGTCGCTCCTCGTGGAGATACAACGTCTCTCATAGACTAATTCCGCATTCCCACCTGCTCCGCCATTATCCAGAAATAACAGAATACGCGCGTCAGCGCTGTGCGCTTAATGCTTCTGTCCGATGAACACGTATGTTCCGTAGTGAGCAGAAGGGTTTCGGCCTTCTGCTCGACTTAAAATCTTGTAACGAACTTTGCGAAACCCATTCAGCAATTCTTTGTCAAGCGTGTCATGATCAATACGAATTGGGTGGCCGATATCGTCTCCGATGCGTTGCACGTCATCGATATTGGTCAGGTCCTGCCCAATGACCAGATATCCCCCGGGCTTCGTGATGCGAGTGGCCTGCCTGATACAGGCCAGGCTGTCCCGACAGTGATCGAGCACGTTAATGACGACGACAAGATCGAAGTAATCGGATGCAAAGGGACAGTCCTCAAGCGGATGATCGTCGACATACACCGCCCCTGCTTGCCACATTCTTTCCAACCATTGCCCTTTAAACCGCAAATACTCTCTGATCAGCGGATCGCTGCAGATCAAATGGGAAGCCGAGCGTCCTTCAAGTATCACGCGAACATTGGTGTATGGGCCTGCCCCAACTTCGATCACGTTCTCAAATGTAGACGGCAAGCATTGGTACTGCTCAAATTGCTCGGCCCACCAATGATTCCAGTCATCACCGGCCGATGGCTGCTCCGTCTCCGGTCCTTGTTTACCCAGCACCTTCGCGGTAAGTTTCTGGAGGGAGCTGCTCACTCGGTCTGGTCTCGCCGGATGTTGTGCTCGCCAGTACGCACCCTCCCATTCTTGGGCTTGCTGCCATCGCTCACGGCTTACGCACAGGGGAAGTTTGTCCATGGTCTGTATCCAATCTCTAGCATGTATAGGGTTGAAGACCCTTCCATACGGTCGAACAGAATCGCTCCCATGAATAGTGCGTTTCGATCAATCGGCGTCCTTCTTGGCTGATTTCCTGTAGACGCTCTTCTGGGGCAAATTGAAGATCGAGCAGGACGTTGGCGTTGTACTCGATATCGGTTGAGCTGAGCGTAGTGATGGGAGGAATATTATAGTAGCCTGATCCGGCGGTGCATGCGACAGGGAATCCCCAGGCCATCGCTTCAAGAATGGTGGTTGGATTGGCATCGGAGATAGAAGTATTGATGAAGAAGTCAAACTGGTCGGCGAGCGTTGACACAAACGACGGTGTGAGAGAAGCATAGGTAGCAATTCGTTTCATGCTTGAAAGCTCTCGCCCACCGCCGATCCATCCATTCTGAAATTCCGGTAGTTTGCTCATGGTCTTTTCTAAGATGTCACATCCCTTCTCCGGTCTATCACTGCTGCTTCCAATGTAGAAGTAGCCTCGATGGCCTGGCGGGTTAAACCTTCTCTTGAGGTATGGATACTCCATTCCATCGATTGCCATATCCAAACTTGTGATCTTGTGTGTCCATGGCGCAAAGCAGGATTGACTTAATGTGTCTTTCCAGTATGGCCCCATAATGCCGAAGACCTGGTCGGCTTGGTCGAGCAGCGGCAATGAAAATCTATTGATCTCCGGTAATGCGTGATGCATGGGGAAGATGAGAGCTTTGTGTTTGCATGCCACGGAGGAAGAAAAGGCACGCTGGATGACGGTATCGGGATCCGGGTGCGGATGACCCAAGATGATGTCATTGATCCCACAGTCCATTTCACCGGTCTCTTCCAAGCCATACAGCCGAATGGGGTGACGCCGTCGCAGATAGGACGATAACTGCATGGTGATGGAACCGGGCGCAGGTAAGGGTGTGGGCATTTCCGGAAACCATCCGTGGCGATACCAGTGCGGGAAGGCCGTTGAACCATGCCCCAGGTTCGCATAGCGGGAAAGAAGATTCGCGAACATTCCGGGCTTGAGAGGAGGGAGGGCATAGGCGAAATGAATCACAGTGCACCCGACGGCAATGTTCTCGTTAGGACAGACGTAGTTCTGATCCCTGGATTGAATGCAACGGTTCCTGGTGACCCGACATACCGGTGACACCGATATGCCGGATGATCGCAAATCCGACGGATTGCGGAGCCGTGATGGTTTGCTCTATGTGCCACTCGGCTGACCGCTCCACCGCCGGCCGGAGCAACGCCATTTTTTCGTTGTCCCAATCATGCATGAGCACCACAGACCCCTGGTGTAAGTACTGCGCGAACATCTCGAACTCTCCGTAGGCTTCTTGAGGATCAGCCGAACCATCCAGGAAGACCGTGTCGATGCTCCCCAATTGACGAAGAAGACGGGGATAGATCTCCATGGCCTTGCCGGAATGAAATGTAACGTGTTTCACCAAGTGCGGAAGGTGTGCCTTGTAGTTCTGCTGTGCGGCTGTGTGTCTGTGGGCGTCAGCTTCAATGGTATGGAGCATTCCAAATCCGTTGTCATGGAGTGCTTGACTGATGAAGTAGGTACTGCCTCCCCCTAGCCACGTTCCCACCTCAAACACCGTCTGTGGCTTCACCCGGCGGATCGTCCGGTACAGCATCTTGCGGTCTGCCACCCACAGCTGTCCGGGAATCTGGAGGCAACCCTCAAAAAACCAGCGGAGGCGGTACGGGATCATCCAACGCACTATCCTCCATATCTGCTGGTCCTTCGGGGATAACGCGTGATAGGAGTGGCGAAGGTTCATGTGTTCACCGTCGACAAACTTGTGGCCGTCCACTTAATCGTCGGCGCTATGATCCCTCGGCGGCCTTGCGCGAGCTTATGTTCGACGCTTCCGGTGTCGACCACCTCAAAACTGATCGCATGAGGGGCTTCGTCGAGGGTTCGAAGTCCCGGCACACTGGCTCCAAGACTGATCCAATAGCGTCCTGCACGGAACCATGTCGGATCCAGCCTGCAGGAGACCCGGTAGGCACCGGGAAGCCGCGCCGTACTTTTGGACTCCGGACAATGGTCGAGATCCGTCGTACAAAGGACACAGATCCCCTCTCCGTTCCATAATTCCATACTCACCTGTCCACCTCGAATTTCGCGATGAACGACGTAATCCATTTCAACTGTACATCCGTGGACGGCATCGATAGAGCCTGTTACGCGGCCCTGGCCATCACGGATACGAATCGCCTGAAGCGAGAGCTCCTGCTCTGCCCTGCCGGTCTCGTGTGAGCGAATCCGCGTCTCGCCCTGTATCGCTATACTCCCACTCAGATAGTGGTCGACGACATCCTGTACGTTTCCTGATGCCACAACTTCTCCGGCATCCAGCAGGATCGCAGTGTTACATAAGTTCAGAATCGAGGCGATATTGTGGCTTACCAAAAGCACTGTCCGACCCTCACGAGACACGTCGTCCATTTTAGAGAGGCATTTCTGCTGAAATGCCGCATCCCCAACAGCCAGAACCTCATCAACTAGAAGAATGTCGGCTTTCAGATGGGCCGCCACGGAAAAGGCGAGACGCATATGCATGCCGCTGGAGTATCGTTTGACCGGCGTATCGAGGAAGGTTTCAATCTCCGCGAAGGTCACGATGGCGTCAAATTGTCTGTCGATCTCGTGTTTCGTCATCCCGAGGACCGCGCCATTCATATAAATATTGTCTCGTCCGGTCAGGTCAGGATGAAAACCCGTCCCGACTTCAAGGAGGGACCCGACACGACCGACAAGTTGGGCGGAGCCTGTTGTCGGAGGCGTGATTCGTGAAAGGATCTTCAGAAGGGTGCTTTTCCCTGAACCGTTTCGCCCGATAACGCCAAGGACCTCTCCTCGCCGGACATCGAACGAGACTCCTTTGAGTGCCCAGATCAGGTTCGTCTCGGCAGCGCATGTCGGCCTCGTACCGGCAGGACGGGTCCATCCCCATGCGTCCCTCATGGGTGCGTGAACGGTTCGACGCCAGAGTCCTCCGTCACCAAGGACATATTGTTTGCCAAGATTCTTTGTTCGAATGACCACGTCACTCATGATTTATGCGACATCGGCGAAAGTTTGTTCCGTTCTTCGAAAGAAGTAGAGGCCGGACAGGAAGAGCGTTGATGAGACCAGAAGAGAAAGCACGAGCATGCTACCCTCTCCTCCTCCTCCTCCTCCGAAGAGCGACCATCGACATCCTTCCACCACACTCGCCATAGGATTGATGCCATACCATGCGTGCCATGATGCTGGAACCAACGAGCTGGGATAGGCCACCGGTGTTGCAAAAAACCAGAGTTGTGTCACGAACGGAACAGCATGGCCGATATCTCGATGCCTGATATTCAGTGCCGATGCCCACAACCCCACTCCCAGTGCGGTTGTCATGCTCAAGAACATAAAGGCGGGCATCGTCACGATTTGAGGAAGAATGGGGATGTGGTAATACATCAGCAGGGCCACCAACACGAGGAAGGCAATTCCGAAATCGACAAGCCCGATGGCCATCGAAGAGATGGGAATAATGAGTCGTGGGAAATACACTTTGGTGATCAAATGCTGGTTTGACACCAGGCTATGACTCGCCGACGAAAACGTATGGGCGAACAACTGCCATGGCAGCAGGGCTGAAAGCACAAAGAGCGGATAAGGGATTCCGTCCGAGGGAATACGGCCGAACCATCCGAAAAATACGCTGAATACGATCATCATTGAGCAAGGCTTCAGTACCGCCCAGAGGACCCCTAGGATTGTCTGATGGTACCGAACTTTGAGGTCTCGCCAGGCCAGGAAATAGAGCAGTTCCCGATAGGCCCACAGATCCCTGAGTCCGGTCAATGGGTGGTGCGGCAGAGGGGTAATATGCAATGCATCCGCACCAAGCGAGTCACAGTCAGAGAGAGCATTCACGACGGCACTGGATGGATTGGCAATACCAGAAGATGCCTGTGGCATGAATAACTTCTTTCAAGCTTACGTCCGAATTAGAGCAAACAAACGGTCAAATCGATGCTTCCAGGTATGATGCTCAAGAACTCGCTTTTGCCCCGCATACCGGACGCGATCAGCCGCATCAGGATGACCGATGTAGTACCGTGCTTTCTCAATAAATTCCCGCGGCTCGGTCCAGGTCACGATTTCTTCTCCGATCCGGAAGTACTCCGCGTGATCCGGAGCTTCCTGCACAAGGTAGAACCCTCCGGCCATCGGGACTTCAAAGTCCCGCAGCCGGCACTGCAAATTCTTGGATGCTCGGATACCCGTTCCACTATGCCACCCCGTGTCTGAAAATCCCAGATTTACCTGACTTTCTGCGAAGATATCGGAAAGTGCCTTCTCTTCACAGGGGCCTTGCACGTCAGCCCCTCTCATGGGTTCAAAGGAATGCCGGCGTGCACATTTCCGGCGAAGTGGTCCCAGGAGACTCTCCACCCCCTCCGCTTTCCAGCGCGGCACAGCATAGTAACGAAGATCGTGACACACCTTGTAGGCATCCCATGAAAATGTGTAGGGGCTTGGTGCCGATGAGGTCCAACCTCGCCCATAGATTACTGGGATGATCCCATGACTCACACAGTCGGCCAGCAACGCACGGCGATACGGGTTAAAACTTCCCACAAATGACACGGTATGTCGGTAGGTTGCTGCTTGATTACAAGCCCGGAAGTAGTAGTGTGGATTGGCCGCCATCGGCATCCAATGAATGTGTTGCGCGTACCGTTTGAGATGGTCCGTGTTCGTCCGTTGCGCCACGGCTACGACATTAAAATAAGGCGCGGTTCGAATGACCCGATACCACTGAAACGCCATATCCACATGGTAATTCACCATGGGAATCGCGAGTTGTTGCAACTGCCGTGCGGTCTCGACGAGAAGGAAGTCGTCATAGACCACGCAGAATATAAGGTCGAGACGTCCCGTTGAGTGAAGGGTACGAGCCGTTGAAAGTAGCTCGTGGTTTAACTGTTCTCGCGTGCGGCGCCAATCGGAAGAGCCCAGTTGCCCCATGCCGCCTGGGTAGTGGAAGATCTGAAGGCTGTCACAATAGTGCCGGCGCAACGGATCGATGAGATTGATCTCCATCCACCGGTCAGGTGGCAGGACAGCCAGAATGTGCATAGAGCATGTGCGTGCGGGGGGCCGCGATCGCTAAAAGTCTCGCCGTTGAAAGATCAAGCAGGCTCCGACGAGGAGCAGGCCCGTGTAGAGCAGTCCGTAGGCGGTTGCGATGAGTTGAAATCCCAGGTCGACGGAGACACCGGCAGCGGACTGGCCCTTGATATTCAGTGTTTCCAGGTTGGGGACGGCATAGTACAAGGTGGTTGTCAGCGACTTGATCATGCCGGATGCGTGTTTTTCCGCGATCGTCTTCAGATCCCCGGTGAGATGGCCGATCACATAGATGCCGAGCGTGAGGGTCGCGCTGAGAATTGATGAACTGAACGTGGAGAAGAGCAACGCGAAGGCCATGACCAGGAGGGCTTCGACCACCATCAACTCAACCGCCTGGAACAACGACGCGTGGATCGGATGGCCGCTCAGCTTCACGGTCGCCAGGAACATGGCGAACATGATGGCGATGTTCACGAGAATGACCAGCGCCAACCCCAGGTACTTTCCGAGCACGAACTGCGCTCTCGTGATGGGACGCGCGAGTAGCGTGTAGATGGTTCGTCGCTCTATTTCCTTGGAGACCAGGCCGATTCCAACAAAAATGGCGATGATGACGGCGACAAGGTTAATCGCCGCCAATCCGAGATTGTTGACGATGCGGGCCTGTTCTCCGATGGTCAATGTCCCAAGCAGAACAGAGGATCCGATGAGGAGGACGGCAAACAGCACCAGATTGTACAGAATTTTATCGCGAAGGGTTTCTCGAAAAGTGTTGACGGCCACCGCAAAGAGACGTTGCATGTCAGCCCTCGCCTTCACTCTTGTGGACGAAGAGTTCCTCCAGCGAACCCTTGTGCGGAATAATGGAGACCAATTTCGCGCCGGCACGACGAAGTGCGTCCAGGATTTCGTCGAGACACTCGTGCCCTGGGAGCACCATCAGACAGCGCGCTCCGCTTTGCAATGTCCGAAGCGCCAGTCTCCGGACTGGTTCAATCTGTCTCCCGATGACTCCATCGCAGACGACTTCGATGGACTTGGCAAGTTGCCCGTCGACTAATTCCTCCACGGTCCCAAGCGCAAGCATCTTTCCCTTGGCCAGTATGCCCACGCGATTACAAATCATCTCGACGTCGGACAAGATATGGGTGCTGAAGAAGACGGTCTTCCCCTGTTCACGGAGATTCAAGATGAGATCTCGTACTTCTTTTCGTCCCATCGGATCGAGTCCTGACATCGGCTCATCAAGCACGACCAATTCAGGGTCTTGAATCAGGGCCTGAGCCAAGCCGATTCGTTGCAGCATGCCTTTAGAAAATTTCCGCAATTGGCGATGTTGAGCCTCTTGAAGGCCGACCTGCTCAAGCAAGTCCGGGATGCGAACGCGGATTGCCTCACGCGCCATTCCAGCAAGTTTCCCGTAGAATTCAAGAAACTCTTCTGCGGTGAGGTAATCGTAAAAGTATGGCGACTCAGGGAGGTAACCCAGTTTGCCATGAGTTGCCACATCGCCGGCCGGCGCCCCTAGTACCTCGATCTTCCCGCTTGTCGGCCTCAACAGGCCAAGCAGGATTTTCATGGTGGTCGTCTTGCCCGCTCCGTTGTGTCCCAAGAATCCAAAGATCTCTCCTTTGGCGACGGTGAAAGACACATCGGACAAGACGGTCGACGAGCGATGCCAGGGCCACACCGGTTCGTAAACTTTCGTGATGTGTTCAACTGTGATGGCATCCATGCGTGATCTTCTTTCCGATACAACCGAGTTGGACGTCAGTGGTACTGCCCTCGTTTACGGAACGTCATGCGCATTCGTTCTTTGACTTCGGTACTCCGTACCGCTCCCGTATCGGCATTGTAGTGATATTGTCCACCGAACGGCTCTTGCGGCAATTCCCGTAACAGCCCCGCTTGGACTAACTGTTCCAGTCCGGCCGGTCGCTGTGAATGCTGTGCGTAGAACCGTCCGATTGCGTCCTCAAGCAGAAAGAGATCACGCTCAACGATGGCCTCCCGTAAACGTTGATCGAGCACCTGTTTGAGATTCTCATCCGAGGTGTTCTCATAGATGTTCGCAAGTAACTCAACGGCTTGTTGCGGTGACTTGGCAGAGACCAGCAACTTGGCTGCCAGCTGTGCGATAACCTCCGGTGCACCGGGAAGACGTGCCGCCATGGCCATGGCCTCAGCCGCTTTCTGGTTATCGCCCAATTCGAAATACAGATTGAAGCCCAGTAGAAACGGCAAACGCCATTCACGGGGGTTGTGGCGAATGCCCTTTTCAAGCAGCCGGTTACTTTCCTCAGGCATCACCACCATCGTGCATAGCGCGTGTGCGCCTGCCTCGTAGGCTCGCACAAATGTGGGATCCAAGGTCGTGACGACGTCCAAGGTGTGATAGATCCATCGGCCTGTTTCCGGGGAGACATACTTGTCACCCATGGCTTGAATGACTTGCAGCCAGAGGACGTCCGCGACGACCTCTCGATAGCCGAGCGCTGCCACTTTGAGAAGATGTCCGTCAGGGACATACGAGCTGCGCTGCAGCATAGGAATTCCTGCCCGTGCGTGATCCATGGAGATTTGGGTCGCCACAATTCCAGCGGACAAACCCATGCCCACTATTGCCAAGGGAATCCATTGCTTCGTGGTATGGGCGGCCCGAATCATCTTCGATGCGGCTAGGACTTCGGCGACTGCACGGCTAGGAACTGTTGCTCCAAGGATGACAAGGTCCATCCCTGATACTTCCATCGGATTGTTTCGATTGCCCGCAGATGCATGTGTGCGACGTCTGGTTGCCCTCTCTCTTGAGCCAGTTCCGCGAGGGCCATCCTGGCTGGTATAAAATTCGGCTCGTAGCTGATGGCCCGCTCAAACACTTCTTGAGCGGAGGTGCGGTCTCCTTTTCCGCGATACAGCTTGCCTAATTCAAAATATCCGAAGGGCGAAAAAGGGTCCACACTTATCGAGTTTTTGAAAGCCTGCGCTGCCTGTGCGCTCAGTGAGTCCCGGTACGAGGCCCAGATTGGCTGTTCGGCCTGCAGGAGATAGATCGTGCCCAACCGATAGGGCGGCCGACCATCGAGCGGGTTGAGAGACATCGATACCGCCAGTTCGGTAGCCGCCTGATGGAGCCAGTCGGGATCGCCGGACTCACGGAACCGTTGAACGTACAAACGTGCCAGCCC
>FKKE01000894.1_pt3 | contig 12195 bp, 13 predicted proteins | sample 1106331 | NCBI WGS metagenome assembly FKKE01 (sample SAMEA3931202, study PRJEB13176) | freshwater metagenome | biome: Drinking water system; feature: drinking water; material: freshwater | place: China | collected 2013-02-06 | reverse complement strand
TGTCTGCTTTCGCCATGGCGTTTCTCCTCAGATTATTGATCGTGCGGGTTGCAAACCGTACACCTGCTCTTCCAGGCCGTCACCATACTCGACCAAGCCATTCATAGACAAATAGATAATTTATGTTCTATTCATAGGTTTAACCGATGTATGATTGGCGGCATGGTGTGGTTGAACTATCATCACCTTCTCTATTTCTGGACGGTGGCGAAGCACGGGAGCGTGGCGCGCGCGTGCGAGGAATTGCATCTGGCGCAGCCCACGGTGAGCGGGCAGATTCGATCCCTCGAACGCGCGCTTGGAGAGCAATTGTTCGCGCGGTCCGGCCGGCGTCTGATCCTCACGGATGTGGGGCATGTCGTCAATCGCTATGCCGCGGAGATCTTTTCGTTGGGAAAGGAACTGACGAGTGCGTTGGCTGGAGGCGAAACCGGCCAACGGATGAAATTCGTGGTGGGAGTGGCCGATTCGGTCCCGAAGCTCTTCACCTCGCGGATTCTTCAAGCCGCGCTCAAGCTGTCCCAGAGGGTCCAACTCATCTGCAAGGAGGATAAGCTCGACCGGCTCCTCGCAGAGTTGGCTATCCATGGCCTGGACATCGTCCTCGCCGACACGCCGGTTCCGCCGACAGTGAAGGTGCAGGCGTATAACCACCTGATGGGCGAATCTACGGTGTCCCTGTTTGCCACGTCCGCGCTGGCGTCGAAATACGGCAAAGATCTGCCGAGTTCGCTCGACGGCGCTCCCTTCCTGCTGCCGACAGGCAACGCGTCGCTGCGTCGGTCAATGGATGACTGGTTTCACGGCCAGGGGATTCGTCCGATCGTGCGAGGGGAATTCGAGGACAGCGCCACGCTCAAGGCCTTCGGGCAGGTCGGGTACGGCATTTTCCCGGCCGTGTCGGTCATGGAGAAAGAGATTCGTCGGCAGTATCGCGTGGAACTCGTGGGACGACTCCCGTCGTTGAAGCAACGGTTCTATGCCATTACGGTGGATCGAAGGCTGAAGCATCCGGCGGTGGTGGCGATTGTCGACTCCGCGCGGAAGAGCCTCCACGAATAGGTTGGTCTGAGTGATGAAGGGGCAGCCTGCCTGATCCATCCTAAGGACATCGAAAGGTTCTCTCGCCTCGTGCGCGCTCGTCGATGTGGGCGTCTCATCCTCAGCAAAACCGCTTGAGCTGTTCCGTCATCAATGCTGCCACGCGGTCCAGGTCGAACGGCCAGGCGTAGCGTAGCGTGACGCCCGGATGCCGGAGGCGGAGGCGGGCAAGACTCTCGGGAATCTCCACCTCGGAATGCGACCCGCCCGGCGTGAACATCGTCGTCGTGATCGTAATTTCGGTCGCCCCTTTCGCAATCAATTCCTCCACCGACTCCTCTAAGCTCGGCGCGCAAAACTCGTTGTAGGCGACGGCGAAGAGCGCACCGTCCAGGTGGGGGCGGAGCCGGGCTGCCACAGCTTCGAGACCCGATTGATAGGGGTCGGTGGCCGGCGTGCGCGGCCATCGACGGATCTTGGCGTCGAGGTCCACTTCTTCCTGGCTGGGCGCGGTACCGGCTGCTCGCCGCTGCCCCTCCAGCCGCTTCAGCTTGGTGACCAACTCTTGCGGGCAATCCTTGGGAATGCCGCCATGACCAACCAAGATCACGCCCTTCACCTGACGGGTCACGCGGTCTCCTTTCTCGGTCTCGTCCCGACGGTGCGCGCCGGCGACCGGAGCGCTCTCATGAAGGCCAAACCGTACCGCGTGGCCAATTCACTCGAGCGACAACGTGCCGACCGCGCCACCAGCCGATTCAGGGCATCGTACTGCCTGGGATTGCGTGACCGCAACAGCGCGGCCTGGGCGTGATGAAACCGTACCAGCGACTCCCGTGTGACCGGTCGCGTGGAAAACTGCTTCCAGCGCCGGTAGCCGGAGACCTGCTCAAGGAAATGCCGACGGTGCGCCGGATGGGCCAGTCGCCCTTCATCGATGATCGGGATCAGGGGCAAGTGCGTCTGAACCGCGCGGGCAAACAACCCAGCCCCCCTTCGGCGCACCTTCCCTTGCCGGTCGTGCAGCGGGACATCGTCGATCCCGCAACTTGGGGACCGCGCTTTGAGCACGTAGCCCGACAGATCGAGCTTCTCTGACTCCTTCATCTTGGAGACCGAAAACTGTCGGAGCGATGGGGTGAGATCCCGCCGTGATTCGATTGTGACAAGCCGCGGGGCATTCGCCTGGCCGACCAACTGCATCGCTTCTCGAGGCGTGCCGAGCCCCGCTTCAACTTCCGGGCAGACCGGCACCCACTCGACCTGACGACCCAGCCTATTCACAAGATAGTCATTGCGCTTGTGCCCGCCGTCATAGCGGACGGGGTCGCCGAGCAGGCAGCGGCTGATGCCGATTTTGGGACGTTCAGCCCTATCCATAGCTGCGCACTCTAGCAGAGGAGCGAAGGAGAAATCCCGGCCAGTCTGGATGATGCCAATGGCACCGATTGACCTGAAGTGCCTCGAAGAGGGTATCCAACGTGGGCTACTCTCCCCCCGAGGTTTCTTTTCATTTTTCATGGATTCGCGTACTGTACCCCGCCAAACCGGCCCATGCTCGAACCCGATCCCCAGGTCACCGTTCCCGCGCGGCGTCCCCGCTGGTTTGTGCGGGAAGACATCGATGGGCTCCTGGGCCTCGCCCTCGATAATCTGATTCAAATTCTCCTCATTGTCAGCCTCTGCCAAGGGCTGTTGGGCTATCCCGCCGCTCTGGTCTATGGGCGTATTTTGCCGGCGGTCGCCCTCAGCCTGGTCGTCGGCAATGTCTACTACAGCTGGCTCGCCTATCGGTTGGGGGTGCAAGAGGGGCGAGACGACCGCACCGCGCTTCCCTACGGCATCAATACCGTCAGCCTCTTTGCGCATGTGTTCTTGGTGATGCTGCCGGTGAAGCTGATGGCGCTCGATCGCGGAGCATCGATGGACGACGCGATTGCGCTCTCCTGGCAGGCCGGCCTCGTCGCCTGTCTGGGGTCGGGGGTGATCGAGTTGGTCGGGAGCGGCTTGGCCGACCCGCTGCGACGATGGCTGCCGCGCGCGGCGCTGCTGTCCACCCTGGCGGGGATTGGACTGACCTTCATCGCGCTCGGGTTCCTGTTTCGCACCTATGCCTATCCCGTCGTCGCGCTCGTGCCGCTCGGGATCATTCTCTTGACCTATTTCGGCCGCGTCCGCTTTCCAATTCCCGGCGGCTTGCTCGCCGTGCTGGTGGGCACCGCCCTCGCCTGGTTCACGGGACTCGTCCATCCCGAGGCGGCGGCCTGGGAGCGAGCCCTCGCGCCGCTGGGCTGGCATAGCCCCGGCCTGTTCCTCGACGCCCTGTGGCAGTCGCGCGCGGTGCTGTTGACCCAAGTCAGCGTGATTCTGCCGATGGGCCTCTTCACGCTCGTGGGCAGTCTGCAGAATCTCGAAAGCGCGGAGGCGGCGGGTGATGCGTACCCCACGATGCCCTGCTTGGCGGCGAATGGCGTCGGGTCGGTCGTCGCGGCCGTCTGCGGGTCGTGTTTCCCCACCACCATTTACATCGGCCATCCGGGTTGGAAGGCCATGGGGGCCCGGATCGGCTATTCCTGGCTCAACGGCCTGGTGATGGCGTTGCTCTGTGTCACCGGCGCGGCCGCCGTCGTGGCGGCTGTGATTCCGATCGAAGCCGGCATGGGGATTGTGCTCTGGATCGGCATCATCATCGGCGCGCAGAGTTTTCAGGCGACGCCGCTCAAGCATGCGCCGGCGGTGATCGTCGGCATCCTGCCGGGCATCGCCGGCTGGGGGGCGCAATTGATTAAGGCGAGTCTCCGGGCGGCCGGGATGGCTACCGTGGAGCGGCCGTTCACGCCGGATTTGCTGCCACGGTTCGCGCAGGCGGATATCTATCTTGCCGGGGTCTTGGCGCTCGAACAGGGGCAGATTCTTTCCGCCATGCTCCTGGCGGCGATGACCGTCTTCATCATTGAGCGGCAGTTCGCCTGGGCGGGCGGCTGCATGCTCGTCGCGGCGGGCTTCTCCTGGGTGGGGCTGATGCACAGCTACCGCTGGATGCCGTCCGATACGGTGCTGGACCTGGGTTGGGGGAACGGCGCCATATGGGCCATGGGGTATCTCTTGTTGGCAGGCCTCTTCTATGGGGCCGCCTGGTGGGCTCCTGCCGGTGAAGCTGACTTTGAGCGTGAGAAGGTACGAGGCTATCAGAACGTCAGGAAGGGGAAGGAAGAGTGATTAGAAATGGGTTGGTGCCGAAGCCGGGATTTGAACCCGGACACCCGTAAGGGCGCTAGACCCTGAAGGGAGGGCGGTCTTTTGCTTGGTGTATCTCCCTGTATCGTATCGTTGCATTTTCATTGGTGATGCGCTATAGGACCGACGTGGGAAGCAACGCCAAGACACAGCGGGTTAGGGCAGCCACTTGACAGTTACTTGACAGTGTTTCAGACGCTTCCAGGAATTCGACCCACGGCCGCCTCCGCCCCTAGAGGGGAGATTGAAACGTCGCAGACCGCAGTACTTACGGACAGTCTACAACTCAACACAAAGAGCCTTTCCATCACGATCCCAGGCTATCTAATCTTTAGAGATTTCTGATAGCGCACATGCCAACACCCTGTCACCCCTGCAAATTTTTATATGCTCCGAAAAGGCGGACATGATGCCGAGGCTGAGCAATCGAGATAAGCTGGAAATCCTCACTCGTAATCTTCAGTTCATGGCTGATCTGAAGGAGATCAATGCGCCCTTTGATCTTAGTCGCACCCTCTCGCCGGAAGTACAACCCACAAATGCAGTTCTGCGTAAGAGGATCAAGCACGTCTTGGGATGGTCTGATATCTCACCCGATAGCATTAGAAACCTGTTGAAAAAGTTAAGAAATGAAGCCCTCCCTGATGATGCCCTCACACATGCCGTGTCAGTTATTCCAGATAAAAAGATTCTAGGAGTGCGTGACGAACCCACTATTTATCATCTTTTGCGTGATGGTCGTTTTTTGAAGCTTGAGATTGATCTGACCGCAGCTAATAAGAAGGATCTTTTGAATGAGGTGGGCGAGTACATCACAGCCTACCAACCGAAGCAGGTTCGGAGCCATCGCAAGGCCAAACGCCACAAGTCCACGAGCTATATTGATGTGTGGGATGTCTACGATGAATGGAAGAGTGGGAAAAGGCCCTACCAGATTGCCCAGCAAGCCTACCGTCGTAACAGAACAGGGAGCACGGCGAATTTTTCCAGTAATACAGCCGCATTCAAAGCAGTAAAACGCGCAATTAAGGCCGCAAAAGACATGATCGCCCGCCTTCCATATCCTCAAGACTAAAACGCCTCGTTTTCTTTCCTGTAGCCCCCAGTAGAATTTTCAGGGACGAATAAAGCCTCCGGCTATTCGGTAATTTTTTTATCTTACTCTGCGTGTCAGAGTGGCGTCAGTTTTTGCTCAGAGTTGGCTCCCAACACACGCACTTATCACAAAGGAGGATTTCATGAACGACGTGAAGATTGATCGGCCACTCTTCAACGCCAACAAGGCTGCTCAACTGCTGGATGTGTCCAAAATGTGGCTCTACCGGCTTCCACCAGAAACCCCAGGCGTCTACCGCCTGGGACGAGCAAAACGGTTTGACCCGGAGGCGCTCAAGGCATGGGCTCGTGGGAAGGCAGGCCAGGCAGATGTGTGACGGCCAAAACGAAACCGCCGGGGAGGGGGACTCCCGCGGCGGCTCAGAACGGAAGGGAATCTTCAATGACGACGCTACATGAACCCCGATTCGCGGGCAAGTGCATATTTTCAGAACGATGGGCTGCAAACCTTCAGCCCTTCATCGGATTGTTGGAGGCCGAGTGGCGGGGTATGCGTTCCACGATGGACCCGTTGACGGAGGCATTGTTCCGACAGGCGCACGATGCCCTATCGAGGCTCTATGAGAATCACGTCTGCCACAACGAGGGGAGGCGTGCATGATGACCTCTCTTCTGCCAGCAGCTTTGGAGTATGCCAAGCGCGGTTGGCGGGTGTTGCCGCTCGCTGGCAAAATTCCCACGCTCAAAGACTGGACGAACAAAGCCAGCGCGAACGCAGAGCAAATACAGGACTGGTGGACCCAACAGCCCACGGCGAATGTCGGCATAGCCACAGGTACGCTATCACAGTTGTTTGTTCTCGACGTAGACCCGGACAAAGGCGGGGATGATTCACTCCGCAAACTCGAAGCGCGGTATGGTCCTCTGCCTGTGACAATCGAAGTGATAACCGGCGGCGGCGGGCATCATTACTATTTTCAACATCCCGGCGTTTCGCTTGGCAACTCGGCAGGGAAACTCGGCCCCGGCCTGGATATCCGTACGGATGGTGGGCAGGTCGTCGCACCTCCATCTGTGCATCCGGACACAGGACGCACCTATGAATGGGAAGGGGCCCACCACCCCGACGATATCCCGCCCGCCCCTGCCCCTGCCTGGCTGATAAACCTCCTTAACTCAAAGCGAGACACAGCCCCTGCTCGAACAGGCCAGACGTTTCAAGACGGCCGCCGTAACGATTCATTGGCACGCGAAGCCGGAAGGCTACGGCGCATCGGTCTGAGTCAAACGGAACTACAAGCGGCTTTGCTCGCCATGAACACGGAGCGGTGTCAGCCTCCGCTCGCGGCGGACGAAGTGCGCGGCATCGCGGAAAGTATCGCTCGGTATCCGGCGATGCAGGACAGCCCTCCGACATGGCCGATCCTCGATGACGCGGCCTTGCACGGGCTGGCTGGTGATGTGGTGCGGGTGATCGAACCGCATACGGAAGCCGATCCCGTCGCCTTGCTGGTGTCCTTCGTTTCAGAGTTTGGCACCATGCTCAACCGTGGCCCCCACATGATTCTCGACGGGTCCCCTCATCCGCTCCTGTTCTGGCCGGTGCTGGTGGGGCAATCAAGCAAGTCTCGCAAGGGGACAGCAAGCCGAAGGATCGAAAGCCTATTGAGCCTGGCCGATGAAAGCTGGACCCGTGGCGAATGTAAGGGGACGCTCTCAAGCGGTGAAGGGCTCGCCTTTGCGGTGCGTGATCCTCAATATGAAGAGCAACCCCTCAAAGAAAAGGGATGCCCCACAGGAGAAAGCGTAACCGTCTGCGTTGACTCTGGCGTAGAGGATAAACGGCTCTTTCTCGTTCAATCGGAATTCGGCGCGGTGCTGAAAATCATGGCCCGCGAGGGCAATTCCCTCTCCGGTGTCCTTCGGGACGCGTGGGACGGGTTGACCTTGGCTCCGATGACCAAGGCGAACAGAGTACGGGCGACAAGCCCGCATATCGGCATCGTGGCCCATGTCACTAGAGATGAACTCTTGCGAAACCTGACAAATACAGAAACCGTCAACGGGTTCGGGAACCGGTTTGTCTGGTTTGCGGTGCGACGATCAAGAGAGGTCCCCTTTTCGAGTAGCCCAGATGAAGCCGACCTCTCAGCTCTGGCAAGGGAGATTCGGAAGGTGCTTCCCGTTGCCCGTGCTTGCGGTGAATTAGTCCTCTCAATGTCAGCCCGCGACCTCTGGGCGCATTCGTATCACGATCTCTCCGCAGACCGCCCCGGCATGGCGGGGGCCCTCCTGGGACGGGCAGAGGCACAGGTGATGCGTCTCTCCGGGCTCTATGCCGTCTTGGATGGACAGAGTACGATTGACCTCGTTCACCTGAATGCGGCCCTGGCACTGTGGCAACATGCGGAAGCCTCAACGCGCCTGATCTTCGGGGACTCGCTCGGTGATCCCGTGGCCGATACCATGCTGAAGGCGATACGGGCGAACGGGGAACGAACAGACAGCGACCTGTCTGCCCTCTTCAAAGGGCATAGAACAGCGGCGGAATTAGAGCGGGCCAAAGGGGTCTTGATCCAAGCAGGGCTAGCCCATTGTGCGACGATAGAGACAGAGGGACGGCCCCGTATTGTCTGGCGTGCAGGTGCGAAAAAAGCGAATTAAGTGAAAGAAGCCCCCCTTATTTCGCTTTTTTCGCTTATTTCGCAATAGGAGAGCTGATATGAACGAGATTTCTGAGGTGAGAAATGATGCCTCAATTACCACATCCGCCAAGAATCAACAGTTAGACGAACCTGGACGGACTCCTGACCGGCCCCGCAAGAGGGTCTCGCTCGTCCACGCCTATAAGCTACGGGTGGTCAATCGGTTGAGCTATGCGGAGATTGCCAAGGCCTTGGATGTGCCGAAAAGCACGGTCCACGCGGCGTTGTCTAAGCTGAGGAAGCTTATGCCGGACCCGGAAGCGGTGAAGGCTTTTGAGGAGGTAGAGGCGAGTATCCTGACGAGCGCGAAAGAGCGGTTGTTGCGCTCATTGCTGGACGAGGACGCTATCGAAAAGGCATCTCTCAACAACCGCGCCTTTGCCTTTAGCCAAATTGCGACCCAGGAGCGATTGACCAAAGGGAAAACGACTCAGAACATCGGCGTGATTTCTCGGATAATTGAACAAGCCCACCACGAATTGTTCAAAAACACTCAGAAGGCTCAAGCTGCTAACGACTAGCGACCTACCGCTTCCACCGCGCCCCCGGCCTTGAACACACGACGATCATCAACGGTCCGCAGGCGTCCTAGCAGGGATTCCTCGGCGCCCCAAAGGGCGACGGCATCGGCACGGCGAATGGCCCGAAGTTCGGCGGGGGATTGATACGTCCCATGCGGCCAGTGCTGTCGCCCCAGGTCATGCTGCCATCCGGCTGTTGGGTATAGGTCCCAAACCGCCCACTGCTATCGCCGAACGTCCCGCCGATCTGGGCCACCACCACGCCGCTGCCGATCACGAGCCCGCACAACAACCCGAGTAGAAATCGCATGGGTCACCTTCTTAGCCTTCCTGCATGGCATTAGGTTGTTTTATGCCCTCTCGGGGAATAGATTACCTGCGCTCTGCTAGTCGCCCATTCCCTTTTTCTTGCATCCCGCGCCAGGCCCGTCTGCTGTCAATTCGACCCATTCATACCCTCGCTCCAACGGACATATCGCTCGCCCCATCGCGCCTTCCGCCAAAGCAGGAAGTGCGGCCTCTGGATCGGTGATAGGCCGGGAAAGTGTTGAGTGTCCACTCCACCGCACTTCTCCCGATTCAACAGCCACACAGCGAACTGCCGCACTGACATGATGCACCGTGCCGAACAGGGCACTCTGTTCACGGTCGGAGACCTCTATGAAAATCACGCGGTCGGCACCTGCTAGTTTGCCCACCTTGAGGATATTCGCATCATCATCGGGTGTGTGCGTCAACCGAATCCGTTGTTCATCAAAAATCTGTTGTAAACGCACACGCTCGACTACTGTGTTGCCCCCAGCGAGTAAAATTCCCATCACTCTATGTAAGGCCCCAGGGTGGTTTCCCCATACGACAAAGCGAAGCTTGTCATCCTGCTTTCTTAGTATCCGCTCCCATCGCTCATCGGAATACGGAACATGGGAGCCGTGACTTATTGATCGCAGAGCGGAGGGATTGGGAGCGGGATCACTGGCACACCCAAACCCCATGAGGAGTAATAAGGCCAGGAGCAGAATGCCGTGCCGTTGATACATATGTATTACCATGAGTGGGAAGCGGTCCTATAACTTCCCCTTCGGCAGAATGCCCTTCCGCTCCAGCTCCTGAAGATGGGCCTCCATCAGCTCGATCGCTAGTTGCCGGACAGACTTCCCTTGAAGGGCTGCACCCCCCTTGGCCCGACGCATCAAATCTCGCGGGACATCCCGGAAAATCCAGGCACCCGGCTCGTCAGTCGGCTTCGTGGGTTTCGGCATGGCCGCAAGGCTAGCACTCCCCCCGAGAGAGAAGCAACTATGCCTTGACATATCATGCTATGTAGACATATACTCCATACTCATGGAATGGAGGTGAGAAGGATGACGATGGTGAAACTGTTGATTCAGGTGCCGCAGCCCATCAAAGCGAAACTTGAGGCATTGCGGGCACAGGGCTACACGGCGAGCGGCTATATTCGGGCGCTCTTGGACCGGGAACTCAATGGCGTTTCAGAGACGAGACAGAAGGGACGGTGAGGCATGGCGCGCTCCACACGCGGACTCTACAAGAGAGGGAATGTCTGGTGGATGACCTATCGGGATGCCCTGGGGAAGCAACGCTTCGAGTCCTGCAAGACCTCGAACAAGAAGGATGCAGAACAGCGGTTGATTGATCGGCGGAAAGAAGCCCTCGAAGGCTTTGTTTCGTCACCTCCAATCAAGCCCCTAGCCCTCACAGATCTCCAAAAGCGGTATCTCGACTTTGTAGGGCATCAACGGGGCGTGGCCACGAAGAAGATTCACTTTGCCCACTTCAAGCGGGCATGGGGCAATCCGCCGATTCATTCCCTGACGGTGGAAGTGCTCGACCAATACCGAACGCTGAGGCTTGGTGAAAAGGTGGGCCCGGCCACGATCAACCGAGAAATGGCCACGCTCAAGCATGCCTTGACCAAGGCGGTAGGGTGGAAGCTTCTACGCAAGACCGCACGGGAAGAATTGACGGCCATTCGCAAGTATCAAGAGCCGGATGGCCGATTGCGGTATCTCTCCGGGGAAGCCGAGGCGGGGCGGTTGCTCCAAGCCTGTGAGGACTGGCTCCGGCCCATTGTCCTCACGGCCATTCATACCGGCATGAGGAAAGGGGAGATTCTTGGTCTGACCTGGGACCTGGTAGACCTCAATCACGGCTTTATTCGCCTCAAGCAGACCAAGAACGGCAAGGCACGGCCTCTGCCATTGAATGAAACCCTTTGGAGCCTCTTCAGCCGGTTACGGGCTCGACAAGATGTACCCTGGGTGTTCCATGATCCTGCCGGGCATCGGTGGGATGACGTGCGGCATGCCTTTGATCGGGCTTGTGAGGGCGCGGGCCTCACCGATTTCCACTTCCACGATCTCCGCCATACCTTCGCCTCCTGGCTGATAATGCGGGGGATCCCCCTGGCGACGGTCAGCAACCTCCTGGGGCATACCTCCCCGACGATGACCCTCCGCTATGCCCACCTGTCCCCCAAACACCTGACCTCGGCTGTCAGGGTCTTAGACCCCAATTCGGACCGCTCACTTGACAGTTACTTGACAATTCAACCGAAAACGACGCCAGAGCGAGCCCTTCACGGGCAGGAAATCGGAGAGGCAGAAACGGTGGAACCCCTTGATGGGAGAGGGGAAAAGAGGGTTGGTGCCGAAGCCGGGATTTGAACCCGGACACCCGTAAGGGCGCTAGACCCTGAATCTAGTGCGTCTGCCAGTTCCGCCACTTCGGCCCCTGAGGGATGATGAAATAAGCCTGCAACTGCGTTCTCATATCGCTCACGCCGTCAACGTACGATTCACCCGTTGCAGAGTAGGAGCAACGGGTCCCCGGTACGCCTCCGGCGTTCGCTCACTGCGGCCTTGTTGCAGTCTTATTTGATCATCCCTGAATCAATCACTAACGTCGTTCTCGCGGCACTCAGAGGCTCAACGTACCGGCAAAGAGTACGCCTCGGGTTCTCGCTCGTTGCGGCCTAGCTGGAAGCCATTTTGAGCAACCTCAAAGATTGTAAAGAAGTAAACCTCGTTCTCGTTTCGCTCAAGGTCTCGACGTACGGCAAAGAGTACGCCTCGACCTTTCGCTCACTGCGGCCTTGTTACAGGCTTATTTGAGCATCCCACCAAAAAGGATCGAAACAAACCCCTTAAACTCACCGCTCGCTGCAGCCTCGTTCTCGCCTTATTTGAGCATCCCTATGAGGTTGGCTCCATCTCTCTCCGTCAATGTCGGTCTCGTTGGAGGCTATTTTGAGCAACCTTAAGGTTGTAGAAAGTCCTTATTACCTTCGCTCGCTGCGGTCTTCTTGTAGCCTCAAGGCTGAAGCGCGCAGGCAACGAGAAGGCATTATCACGAATCGTCGGGGAAGCGTCAAGCAAAGAGAGGGAGGCTAGCGAGAGGCCGCAAAGTGCGGCGCGCCTTCGCGGCGAGTTGCGAGCCGCCACGGGGGGGAGCCTTCGCGTTGCCGCGGCGATCCGCAGAGCAGCAGGCGTTCGCGGGCCAGGCCCGCGGCGGCCAGGAGGAACGGCGCCGGGATCAGCGGCGCATCGTCGGCGATCAGCGCATCGAACCGGACTTTGTCGAAAAGCGGATCGGTGGCGACGCGCGCCGGCGTGGCG
>FKKE01021978.1_pt2 | contig 12205 bp, 8 predicted proteins | sample 1106331 | NCBI WGS metagenome assembly FKKE01 (sample SAMEA3931202, study PRJEB13176) | freshwater metagenome | biome: Drinking water system; feature: drinking water; material: freshwater | place: China | collected 2013-02-06 | reverse complement strand
GGGCAGCCATCGGCATCCCGACGATGCCGGGCCCCACCACGCCGATCTTGCGGACCTCCCAGCGGGTTACCCGGCCTTCAGCGAGCGTGAGCGGCAGAGAGCGTCCTCAGGGAAATGGGTTGATCGGTGCCATCGATGAACGTCCGGTACCAGAGCTCCAGGTTGATCATCATGCCCCAGAGTCGCCGGCTGAAGGCGCGTTCGTCCCGAAGCGCGAACTCGACCCGGGAGAGGTCGAACAGGCCCCGCTGGCGGGCGCTCTCGGAGAGCAGGACGTCGGCGAACAGGTCCCGGCAGCGGCCCCGGCTCCAGAGGTGCAGCGGGACCGGAAAGCCCATCTTGTCCTTCCGCCGGGCAATCTTGGCGGGGAGCAGGTGCGAGACCGCACGCTTCAGGATGTACTTGAGCTCGCCCCCTTTGAACTTCATCGCCGGAGGCATGCTGGACACCAGCTGAACGATCCGATGATCGAGCAGGGGGACCCGCGACTCCAGCGACGCCGCCATGCTGGCCCGGTCTTCCACCTGGAGCAGGGCCGGAAGCCCCGCCGTCAGATCGAAGTGGGTCATCTTGTTGTAGTACGACGCGGTGTTCGGGTGATTGAAGCTCTGCTGAAACCGCGCAAAGATGTCTTCCTTGTCGAAGACGGCGGCGCGGTCCTCGGTGAGACATTCCAGGGAGCCGGCCGACCGGTCGAGGAGACGGAAGTAGCGAAGGTCCATCGGCTCGAACAGCTCGGTCCGGAAGAAGTGCTGCATCATGGGGGCGTACTGCTGCAGCGCCGGGAGATTCGGGACGATCGATCGGAGCGAAACGAGGTGCTCGTCTTCCTCGTTGGTCTCGAAGATCGCGCCCTTGAGCGCCTGCTCGAAGTACGCCACCAGGTACCGGGCGTACCCCCCGAAGATCTCGTCTCCGCCCTGGCCGCCCAGCATCACCTTGACGTGCCGGCTGGCCCGTCGCGCGACCATGTACTGCGGAAAGAGCCCGGGACCGCCCGCGGGCTCGTCCATGTGATACACCAGCGAAGGCAGGAAGTCCACGAAATCGGTCTGGCTGGGGAAGACCTCGACCCGCTCCGCCCCTACCGACTGGGCCAGCGCTCGTGAATACTCCAGCTCATTGAACTCACGGCCCTCGACGAATGCCCCACTGAAGGTCTTGAGGCGGCCCCGAGCCAGCGGGGCCGCCAGGGTGGTGACCAGGCTCGAGTCGAACCCGCCGCTGAGCGAGCATCCCAGCGGCACGTCGCTCCGCATCTGGAGCCGGGCCGCATCCTGGAGGAGGCGGCGCAGCTCCTCGACGAAATACGCTTCGGTGTGATGCGGGTCCACCTCGAAGCTCGGCTCCCAGTACCGGCTGGTGCGAATGGTGCCGCTGTCACGCCGCACCTCGACTAGCTGCCCCGGCAGGATCTTGCGGACTCCCTTGAACATCGTGGCTTCGCCCAGGGTGAACTGAAACCAGAGGTAATCGTTGATCGCGTTCTCGTCGGGCTCGGCCCGGAGCTCGGGGTGACGCCAGAACGCCTTGATCTCCGAGGCGAAGAACACCCGGTCCGGGGTCGCGTAGTAGTACAGCGGCTTGATGCCGAAATGATCGCGTGCCGCCAGCAGCTGGCCGCTCCGGGCGTCCCACAGGAGAAACGCGAACATGCCGTTGAGCCGGGGAACCAGGTCGCGGCCCCACTGGAGATATCCGCAGAGCAGGACCTCGGTGTCCGACTGGGTGAGGAATCGGTGCCCGAGAGCCTGAAGCTCCTCCCGCAGCTCGAGGTAGTTGTAGATCTCGCCGTTGAAGACGATCGTGACCCCGAACCGGCTCATGGGCTGCTGGCCGCTGGTCAGATCGATGATCGAGAGCCGCTTGTGATGGAAGCCGACGCTTCCGTCCGCGAACGACCCTTCATCGTCCGGGCCGCGATGCGCCAGCGCATCAGCCATGTGGGCCAGGACCACGGGATCGGCCGGACGCTCATCGAAACCGATGACCCCAACGAATCCGCACATCAGCGCACCGAAAGTTCCGGGTGAGTGAACCCGAGAGCGGGGTTCTCCGTGAGCAATCGGGCGTGGGTGCTCATCGGAACCAGCGAAAAGTGGCTCCCGAGAATCCGGTGAACCCGGTCGAAGTGCCTCATCTTGGTGGCGGTACTCAGGTCCATTCCGGGGAAGAACCCCAGCGCCGGGACCAGGTCACCCCCGAGCAGATCGAGCGGATGCAACAGGAAGCTCGGCTGAACGCCGACCATCCGGCAGGCCGCGATGGCAGCTCGCAAGTACCCTGCCATGAGCGATTCCGATACCCGCGCCAGGTACAACAGGTAGCTGAGATGAAACGGCACCCGGAGCCCGGGAAACGTGGTCACCGGGATTTCCAGCAGGGTATTCCCTTCCGCCAGCTTCCACCGGTACGGGCGGAGCGGACGAAGGCCGTCGCTCCAGCGTCCAAAGAGAAGCGCCCGCTCGTCCTGTTCCGCCGGGTTGAGCCGGGCGGTGCGGAAGTAGTACCACCGGGCCAGCGGTCCCATCCAGGTCGGGAAGGTCGAGGCATCGTACAGGTAGCCCCGTCTCGCCAGCAGCTCGAGCAGTGTCGGGCTCCAGCTGAATCCGGGCCCTCGAAATCCAACCGGTTTCTGGCCGCAACAGGCCAGGAGCGCTTGTTCGGTCCGTACGATTTCCCGTTCCAGGTCCTCGGCATCGTACCGATGGAGCCATTGCTCGTGTTCATAGGAATGGTTGCCGACTTCATGGCCTCGCCGGGTGATCTCCGCCAGCGCCGACTGGTTCTCTTCCCGGTCCGCATCCAGACCGACCACGAAGAAGGTGATCGAAAGGCCCAGCCGATCCAGCGCGTCGAGCGCGAGCGGCAGGAACGTGGGGAGAAAGGTGGGCCGCTTCTCCCAGCCGGGATCGCCGTGGGTCTTGAGGTACGACCAGAGGTTATCCGCGTCGAGCGAGATGCTCGCGACTGGCCGACTGGTCTGGCTCATGCCGCTACCCGGGGAGCATTGCGACGGGATGCCAACGCACCGGCAACGGCTTCGATACCGGAGCGGACCACGCCGATGGTTTCATTCACGTTGAGCGTGCCCGCGGCAATCTGGGCCGAGTTCACGATGAATACTCCGGGCAGGGACGTCGCGACCTTCGGCATCGCGTCCCGGGAATAGTGCAGGGTCGAAACCGCGAGGACCTCCCTGGCCCGCGCGATCTTGAAGTCGACGACGTCGGTCTTGGAAAAGCCGGGATACATCCGGACCAGTCCGGCGAGAAACCGCTCGCGGAGCTCCGCGTCGCTCGACTGCCAGGCGGGGTCCTGAAGTGACAGGTACCGGGGGAGGTAGACCAGGCTGTGCCCGCCAAACCGGCTTCGATCGACCAGCGTGGTCATCTCGATCACCCCCGTAAACGGCAGTCCGGGGTCGGTGATATTGGTGACGTAGTACGTCGCAAGGGGCCGCTTGAGCAGCACGGCGGCGCAGGCGACCCCGAGGTAGAGGACGCGACGCAGGCGGTCCCGTTCCCCGGCCGACAGGGTCGGGCACAGCGCGGCGATCGTTCCGCAGGGGACGGTGAGGACCGCGGCGTCCGCGGTGAGTCGCTCGCCGTTGGCCAGGCGCACTTCCACTCCGTCGCCGCTCCGAGCCACCTCGGAAACCGCCGCGTTGCCACGGATCGTGACCCCCTGGGCCTCCGCCGATCGCACCAGGGCAGCAAGGATGTGCCGGTAGCCCCCCTCGACGTAGCCGAATCGCTCGGTCTTGAGTCCGGAGCGCCGAGCGGCGTACATCCGTCGAATGATGGCCCAGATGAACGCGGCACTGGCATCGCGCCAGTGCTCGCCCAGTTTGCTGCGAAGCAACGGCAGCCACAGCCGTTCGAATACCCGGCGACCGGACCAGCGGGTCAGCCAGTCCGCCACCGGGATCGACTCGAGCCGGCGCCACTCAGTGGTGTGCGCGGCGCGGAGGATCGTCGCCGCCAGCCTGACCTTGTCGACGAGCCCGAGCAGGGGAAACCGGAGGTAGTCGATCGACGAGGAGAGCGAGTGCAGCCTTCCCTGAGCGTAGAATCCGGTCCGGGTGGTGCCCCACCGAAGCGAGTCGGCCACCCCGATCTGTTTGAGCAGGCCGCGCAGATGGAGATCGGACTCCAGGATCACATGGTAGAAGCGATCCCACTCGTAGCCGCCAATCGTCTCCGGGCTGGCCAGACCGCCTGGCGACGGGGCCGACTCGAGCACGATCGGGCGGTGACCCCGGCGGGCCAGGTCGTCGGCCAGGGTGAGCCCTAACACGCCGCCACCGACCACCAGGACCCGGCTCATGACTGGGACGCCACCAGGGCCACCCGCCCCGAGCCGCGCAGCCGCTGCCGGGCCAGCGCGAGGAGCAGCTTGACGTGGCCGCCGATCGTCATCAGCGTCTTCATCTTCGAGCGGCCCACCAGGCGGACCTCGAGCGTGGCGGGGTACTCCACGATGGTCCCCCCGGCGAGGTCCAGCCGGCCCAGCAGCTCGGCGATGCCGAGGAAGCCACCCCGGGTTATGCCCAGCCGCACCGTGGCGCTCCGGCGATAGACCCGGAGACAGCTCGTATAGGTATGCAGGCGGCTGTGGAGGACCAGCCGGTACAGGCGGGACAGGCTGCGGGACAGCAGCAGTCGCCAGCCCGGGACGTTGATCACTTTGCCGTTCGGGTGGTACGGCGAAGCGGTGACCATGTCGACCCCCGGCCGGAGCAGCGGAATCATGTCGCCCAGGATCAGGGGGTCGTAGGTGCAATCGCAGTCGATCGAGCAGACCACGTTGGTGCCGGCGGCCCGAATGCCGGTGAGAATCGCGGCCGCGACGCCCTGGTTCCGGTTGTGCCGCAGGACCCGGCAATCGGGCTGACCGGCGAACAGCTGCTGCAGCATCTTCCAGGTGCCGTCCCGGCTCCCGTCGTCGACGAAGAGAAACTCCAGCTGGAAACGGGATTCGAGCTGGGCCCGGACGTTGGCGAGGGTGTTCGCGAGATAGGGCAGAATCAGCTCTTCGTTGTAGCAGGGGATCACCACGCTGGCCCGCTGCCGATTGGCCGCCTGAGCCACCGGGGCCGGCCGCCGGGGAGTCAGCGTCAGGCCGGCAGGGCGCTCGGTTGCTCGCGCCGTTACCGGGGCGAGCTCCAACCCGAGCTGGTGAGCGGCCGGCTCAAAGCGATAGCGCTCGAGAAACCACCGGAGCTGGGCAGCCATCCGGCCCAGGTTGCGGTACTGCCTGACCCGCTGAAGCCAGGGCGCCGCCGTGATCCGCGGCTGGTCGGGGTCGAGCTCCCAGGTGTGGAAGTACATGACGAACGGCGCGTCGTAGGTACGGGCCCAGCGCGCCATTTCCCGCCGAACGAACCGCTCGGGAAGCTGGCGGAACCAGTTGCCTCCGGCGATCGGCAGGTTGAGTCCCAGAAACCGGGTCGCCGAGATCGGGAACTCCCAGATCGATTGGGCACCCGCGTTATGGGTGTGGACGAATCGCCGCCACGGCTGTCGCCGATACAGCGTCCCGAGGGGAGCGATGCTCGAATCGTACAGGTACCCTTCCTCCGCCAGCACGTCGAGCGCCCACAGATCGGATTCGGCGAACCAGAGATCGGCGACCCGGTACCCGTGGACCGGTCTTCCGCTCGCCCGCTCGATGACCTCCCGGCTCCTGGCCAGGTCGTCCCGGAACTCGTCCGGTGACATCTGATGGATGTTCCGGTGGTAGAACCCCTTGCTCGCGACCTCATGCCCCTCCGCCGAGATGGCCCGGATCAGCTCCGGCATTTCCTGGGCGACCCAGCCCAAGACGAAGAACGTGGCCTTGGCGTCGAATTCCCTGAGCAGCTCGAGAGTCCGAGTCGTTCCCGCGTCGACTCTCGTCTCGAAGCGGTGCCATTTGCCGCGCTGAATCAGCCGGTTGAACGCGCCAACCTGGAAATAGTCCTCCACCGCCACCGTGAGAATGTGTCGGCGCGGCTCCTCGAGAAGAGGGCGCGGGTTGGCCGCTAACACGCTGGGCGGCACACGGGTTGCCAATGGGGACGTGGTCACGCAAGGCCAGCAGGGGCAAGCCCAAGGCCAGTTTGCGTGGCTCGAGAAGATTCCCTAAGTTGTGAATTCAGAAGAAGTTGCCAAACCCGCAAAGGACGGCATCATCTCCACTGTGGCTCCGGTACGACAGCACATGAAGGCCCTTCATGTCGTGGGCGCCCGGCCCAACTTCATGAAATTGAGTGGTGTTCTGAGCGCCGATTTGCCCGATACCGTGATCGAGCACCGGGTCGTGCATACCGGCCAGCACTACGATGCCCTCATGAGCGATCAGTTCTTTCGCGACCTCGGTCTCCCCCAGCCCGATTGGCACCTCGGGATCGGCGGCGGGAGCCACGCCGAGAACACCGGCCGAACCATGATGGCGCTGGAACCGATCCTTCGGCGGGAACAGCCCCGCTGGCTGGTCGTCTATGGCGATGTGGACGCGACCCTCGCGGGAGCGCTGACCGCGGCGAAGCTCGGCGTGCCGGTGGCCCATGTCGAGGCCGGCGTGCGCAGCTACGATCGCAGCATGCCCGAGGAAATCAACCGGGTGCTCACCGACGCCCTCGCCGACCTGTGCCTGACCCCGACCCGCAGCGCGTCCGGGAACCTCGAGCGGGAGGGTGTCCCGCCCTCCCGGGTGCGCTTCGTCGGCAACGTGATGGTGGACACGCTGCTCCGGCTCCGCGGGCCGGCTCGTGCCAGCGTTGCCGGAACCCGGCCCGCGCTCCAGGAGCATCACTACGCGGTCGCCACGCTGCACCGCGCGGCCAACGTGGACGTCGCGGCATCGCTCGCCGAGCTGCTCGAGGCCCTGGCCACCGTAGCCCGGGAGCTGCCCGTCGTGTTTCCCATGCACCCGCGAACCCGGGAGCGGGTTCGTCAGCACGGCCTCACCTCGTTGCTCGAAGGGATCCAGGTGGTCGAACCGCTTGGCTATCTGGAGCTGATCGGGCTGGTAGAGGGAGCCGCACTGGTATTGACCGATTCGGGCGGGCTGCAGGTGGAAACCACCGTGCTGGGAGTACCCTGCCTCACGATCCGACAGACCACCGAATGGACCGAGACCATCGACCAGGGAACCAATCACCTGGTGCCCCCCCGGCGGGATGCCATCCTCGAAGCGGCCAGCCGGGTCCGGCGCAACGGGCGGTCCAGCCCCGCTCCGGATCGCCCGGAGGGTTGGGATGGCGGGGCGGGACGGAGGATCCTCGAGGCGCTAGCGTGTTAGGAGGCCAGTCCGCGTGAGCTGCGCCGGATTGGTCATGATCGCGCTGCCGCTCCTCGTGGTGGGGTATGCCTACCTCGGGTACCCGGCCGTCCTCTGGCTGGTGGCCCGGCGCGCCCACCGGGACGTTCCCGATCGTGATCCAGCGCAGTGGCCGCCGGTCACGATCACCCTTCCGGTCTACAACGAAGAGCACTCCATCGCCGAAACGCTGGAAAGCCTGCTCGCGCTGGATTATCCCGCCGGGCGGCGAACCATCCTGGTCGTTTCGGATGCGTCGACCGACCGGACCGATGAGATCGTGGAGCGCTATGCCGACCGCGGGGTACGCCTGCTCCGGTTGCCGGTCCGAGCCGGAAAGACCGCCGCCGAGAACGCCGCGGCCCGGGTCGTCGCCGATCCGATCGTGGTGAACACCGATGCCACGGTCCGGATCGCCCCGCAGGCGCTCAAGTCCCTGGTTCGGGCGTTCGAGGATCCCGCGATCGGCCTGGCGTCGGGGCGTGACGTCAGCGTTGGCGACAAGGCCGCCGAATCGAACCGGGACGAATCAGCCTACGTCGATTACGAGATGCGAATTCGCGCCCTGGAAACCCGGATCGGCTCCATCGTCGGGGCCAGCGGCTGCCTGTACGCGGTGCGGAACGGACTGATCGATCCGGCGTTTCCGGAGGCCCTGAGCCGCGATTTCGGCGCGGCCCTCGCCGTCGCCGAAAAAGGATTCCGGGCCGTCTCGGTCGACAACGCCGTCTGCCTGGTCCCCCGAACCCGCTCGCTTCGATCGGAGTACCGCCGAAAGGTCCGGACCATGACCCGTGGTCTCAACACCCTCTGGTATCAGCGCAAGATGTTGAGCCCGAGCCGCCGGTTCTTCGCCTTCGCGTTGTGGAGCCACAAGCTCGCTCGATGGGCCATGCTGCTCCTGGTGCCGTTCCTTCCCATCGGACTCCTTCTGCTGCTCCGGCCCAGCCAGTCCCTGTTGCTCCTGCTTCTCGGCGCTGGCGGGTTCACCATCGCCGCCGGGATACTCGGCATCTTCTGGCCGGCCGGACGGAAGCCGCCCAGGGTCATTGCGGTGTTCGGATTCGGGTTGATCGTGGTGGGTGCCGGGCTGGCGTCCTGGTATCAGTTCCTGCGGGGCCAACGGACCGCGTACTGGGAACCTACCCGGCGCGGGTAGGTCGACCGCCTACCAGCCCTTGCGCAGCAGGATGACGGGAATGGTCTGCAGCATGATCCGGAGATCCCGCCAGAAGCTCTGGCCCTTGATGTACTCGAGATCGCACTGGACCTTGCGCGCCACGTCTTCGACCGAGGAGTCGTACTGGAGGCGGACCTGGGCCAGGCCGGTAATGCCCGGCAGAGCCTTTTGTCGAAGCGGGTACTCCGGAATGACCCCCCGAAGCTCGGAAAAGATCATCGGCCGTTCGGGGCGAGGGCCGACCACGTTCATTTCGCCCTTCAGGACGTTGAGCAGCTGGGGCAGCTCATCGAGCCGGAACTGCCGGAGGACCTTCCCGATCCGGGTCAGCCGGGGATCGTCGCGCACCGCCCAGACCGGACCGGTACGGGATTCGGCATCGACGTACATCGTGCGGAACTTGTAGATGCGGAATGGCCGGCCCCCGATGTCTTCCCGCCGCCGGGGATCGTGGCGGGTGGCCCGAGTTTGCCGTTTGCACTGGCCGACCCGCGTCTGGACGTGAAAGACCGGGCCCCGCGAAGTGAGCTTGATCAAAATCGCAATCACGATCCAGACCGGGAGCGTGAGAACGATCCCGACCAGCGCCACCATCACATTCAGTGCCCTGCGGGCAAACCAGTGCTTGCCCTGGGGGGGAGGCGCCGGAGTCGGAGGAATGACTCGCATGTAGCCCGCCCGCGGAGCCGATCCACGAATCGTCGGCCGCTGGTTTGGATCCGAACTCTGGAAACTGGGCGTTCTGCGGGGGTATCCCATTGATCTCCTGGTTTCTCCTCCGTCAGAGCACGGACCGTGCTGCGATAGTCATGATCTTATCACGTCAGCTAACCAATTGCCACAGAATATCCTAGTAACGACGGCGACGGGCGTGGACGACACAGCGGAGCGTTCTTAGCCGCGTGTCCACTACACGCCGTTGCGCGGATCCAACAGTCCTATCAGTCCGGCCCGACCAGCGCACCCTCCATGAAAGTCTCCAAATCCAAGCCTGACAAGCACCAAGCTCGGTTTCGGCCAGACATTTGCGGCAAATCATAGTCGGGAACCTTGCCGCTTCAGGTGCTTCGTGAGGCCTGACGTGATAAGATTTTTGACGACAATAAGTTAGCTGGCTTCGAAAAATGCATGAGTTGGCCAGAGTGAGCTACAGAAACCGTTTGGTTTTCGCCACACCCACCCAAGGAGTACGGGATTGAGCTCACCGTCTGCCCGGTTCCAGGAAGCGGAGGGTCCTGACACTCCTCAGTACAAGGTTCTCATTGCCAACGACCAGGAATGGTCCGCTCGTTCGCTGGAAAGCCTTTTTTCCGCGGAAGGCTATCAGGTCGTCCGAGCCTTTACCGCCGCTCAGGCACTCAAACAGGCCGAGGCTTCCAGGCCTGATGTGATCATTCTGGACCGGCAGATGCCGGATCTCGATGGCCCCGAAGTGTGCCGGAGAATGCGGGCCGATCCCCGCATCGGAATGACCACGCCCATCATCATCACGACTGCGGGTCAGGCCGGTCGAGCCCAGAAAGCCGAAGCATTCGAAGCGGGCGCCTGGGACTTCTTCGGGCAACCGATCGACCCGGAGATTCTCCTCTTCAAGATCAAGACGTTTCTGCAGGCCCGGCGAGGATACGAGTCCGGCGCGGTGGAAACGCTCCTCGATCCGGCGACCGGCCTGTATACCCGGAAGGGCCTCGACCGGCGAGCCCGGGAAATCATCGCCGAGGCGCGTCGCCACGGTCAGGCCGTCACCTGTGTCGTGTTCAGTCCCACCGATCCCGAGATCGACGCAGCCATGGAGCGGGTCGACGAGCTGGCCCAGCGAGTCGCCGAGTTCTTTCGACGGCACGGTCGCGCCGCCGATGCGGTCGGCAGGATCGCCCCGCTGGAGTTCAGCGTGATCGCTCCTGACACCAACGCCGACGGCGCCGCCAGGATCATGCAGCGCCTCGAGGAGGCGGTGGCGAATGGGAATGGCCGAGTCCAGATGCGAGCCAGCTACTACATCCCGGATTCTCTCGAAGAGCTCCAGGCCGATCCGACCGATCTGATCGATCGCGCCGGGGCCACCCTGCGAAGCACCCGCTGAGTCTCAAGCAGCCATAATCATAGCCTTCCACGACCCTTCCGGGCCGGCGCTTTTTGCCGGGAAGCAGGTTTTCCAGCAGTAAAATGTTGCACTTGTGCATCGTCAGACCTGTCAATGTGTTGCGCAGCTCATTGTGGCTGTGTTACCGTTGCGGCACAGTTTTCGCCTTCCCCTGGTTCGGTCCATGGCAGCATAGCCGAACTCATTCGTGGTGTCGGGAGGTTCTGTTTGGGAAATCCGATGACAGCCGGATCCGAACGCCGGGAACGGCCCAGCGAGGCCGCGAACGCCTCGCGGGATCCGCTTTCGATCCCTCCGGAGATCAAGGCCGGGATCCGAATTCTGCTGGTGGACGACGAGCGCACCCTGCGGGAAAGCTGCGCCAGCGTACTGCAGATGGATGGCTTCGTGGTGACGCTCGCCGGTCGCGGCGAGGAAGCCGTCTCCCTGCTCCGGCAGCGGAAGTTCGACATTCTGCTGGTCGACTTGTACATGTCGCAGATCTCCGGGCTGGAGCTGCTGAAGACTGCGCTGGAGTCCAATCCCGACATGATTGTCGTGGTCATGACCGGCAACCCGAGTGTAAGCTCGAGCATCGAGGCACTCCGGGCCGGGGCGTGGGACTACCTGCCCAAGCCGTTCTCGGCAACCCATCTGCAGGTGCTGATCGGCCGGGCTTCTCACGCGGTCATGGTGAACCGGGAAGCCCGCGAGCTGCGTCAGCAGGTGCAGGAACAGCACAGCCAGGGCGGTTCGCTCGGGCTGATCGGGATATCGCCGCTCTTTCAGAAAGCCGTCGAGCTGGCCCGGAAAGTCGCTCCCACCGACGCCAGCGTCTTCATCAGCGGGGAAAGCGGAACCGGGAAAGAAGTCTTTGCCCAGCTGATTCACGAACACAGCCGTCGGGCCAAGAAGCCGATGGTGCCGATCAACTGCGCGGCGCTGCCGGAGCCCCTGCTCGAGTCCGAGGTCTTCGGGCACCGCAAGGGCTCGTTCACCGGCGCCGACCGCGACAAGCCCGGCTTGCTGGAGACCGCCAACGGCGGCACCCTCTTCCTGGACGAGCTGACCGAGATGCCGCTCGCCCTGCAAGCCAAGCTGCTTCGGGTGATCCAGGACGGCGTGGTGCGGCGGGTCGGTTCGGAGTCGACCGATGCGCAGGTCGACGTGCGGTTCATCTCCGCCACCAACCGGGATCCGCAGCAGGCGGTGGAGAGCGGCATTCTCCGGGGCGATCTCTTCTACCGGCTTCGGGTCGTGCCGATCACCCTGCCGCCGCTTCGCAAACGGCAGGAAGACATTCCCCTTCTGGCCAATCATTTCCTGACGTACTACTGGAATCGCCACCGCCAGATGCCCAATCGGTGTCCCCGGCTCAGCGAAGCGAGCATTGCGCATCTGCGCTCGCGCCCCTGGCGGGGCAATGTCCGGGAGCTCCAGAACGTGATCGAGCACGCCGCCGTGCTGCTCGAGCCCGAACAGCTCGTCCAGCCGGGCGACATCCCCCTGCACGAAAACGGCGATCAGGCCAACGGCGCCCTGCTCGAGCGGGCCGGCGGATCGATGGTGGTAGGCGGGGTCAGTGCCAATGAGCCCTACCATGTCGCCAAGGACCGGGTGGTCGCCCAGTTCGAGAA
>FKKE01000611.1_pt3 | contig 12224 bp, 10 predicted proteins | sample 1106331 | NCBI WGS metagenome assembly FKKE01 (sample SAMEA3931202, study PRJEB13176) | freshwater metagenome | biome: Drinking water system; feature: drinking water; material: freshwater | place: China | collected 2013-02-06 | reverse complement strand
GCTCTCGGTGGCGATCGTTCAAGGCATTGAAGACCGAGATCGCCACCTCGACGCGGTCGCGCCAGAATCGGTAACCACAACGCACGTTGAGTAGCGTGTAGTGATTTACTCTGCTACTGGGGACAGCACTAGTAGGAATCAGGCTGAGATCGGTGAAAGCCTGAAAACTTGGATCCACTGGATAAGTTGTTGATCCCACATGGTGAACCACCACTTCGGCATTGAGGCCATTGGCCCAAGTGCCTTGCAACCCTGCGTTGATTTTGATACGTGGGGCACCACGCCGACCCCGAGGTTCGAGAGCCGTTTGATCGACCACCTCCTGATAGCCAAAGTTGGCAAACCCGCGCAACCAGCTAGTGGCCAGTACCTCGAGACCAGTTTCGCCCCCATAGATATTCGCCTGGCCTTGATTTAGATACAGGCCGGTGCCGTTGGGGTCAACTCGCGTTGGAGCAATGAGGTCAGACAGGCGATTGTAAAATACGTCCGCTCGGAGCCGAACTCGATGGCCGAAATACCATCCCTGATAGCCCGCCTCATAGGACACGATCTGCTCAGGACCCAGATTTTTGTTGCCAAACAATGTTGCTGTATTACTGACGCCAAACAGGGTAATCGTTGTTGGGATTTCTTGGAAAGTCTCTACAAGGGTGGGACTGCGGTAGGCGACAGACCCAGAAAGCCGGAAGGTGTGATTTGGGATCGGCGAATAGACCAGGGCGACACGAGGGCTGTAGGTGGGATTCAGCTGATTGTGCAAGTCCATACGAACCCCTGCATTCAGCGTCAGATTTCCGGTGAAGCGCCAGTCATCTTGCAGGTAAAGGCCAAACCGATCCTCGTGGCCGTTTCCTATGAGTTGGGTTCCAGAAATCGTATTACGTCTATAATTTCCTCCGATGATCAGCCGGTGAGTAGGGCTGAGTTCGATGGCATATTGCGATTCAGCGTTATAGGTCTGCCCATGGTAAAGTATGCCACGAGAACGGCCGAGTTTGTCGGTGATGGCGATAAGTCCTGCCAGTGGCGCTACTGGCTCGCTGTCCGTCCTGGTCTCATTTCCTTGCCAATTGAATCGCAAAAAGAAATTGGGCCGCTCGTATAGGACCTCGCTGTACGCATAGGTAGATGGTGTGTTGAGATAGAGAAAATCGGCTGATGCAAAGTCGAACCGGTCCGTATCGACTATCCCACCGGCGAACTTGAGAAAAGAGTCATCGGTTATGGCATAGGTAGTTTGCCCATTGAATCGGTGGGAGCGATACCCGAGTGCAGCTCGATCCCTCCACTGCTGCTGTTGGTCGCGCCCGATCGAAATCCGATAGTCAAATTTCCCCACGGCACCAGCTTGCACTCCCGCACTTCGAAGAGTCCCGAATTCGCCATATCCCGTCTGGATAGTAGTGCCGGCCATATCAGCGCCTGATTTCGTGATGATGTTCACTACCCCGTCAAACGCGTTGAATCCGTAGATGGCCGAAGCCGGGCCCTTCAGTACCTCGATACGTTTGATCTCCGGGAGCGTAATGGGCAATTCTGTCCAAGGGGCAAGACCTTGTCGATCAATATAAATGGATCGACCATCGACCAGCACCAGAAGCTTATTCGCCCGCTGCTGATTGTCGCCTCGCACGCTCACATTGAACTCTCCCGCCGTCATTTGCATGACTTCCATGCCCGGCACCCACCGCAACAGTGTCGGAATATCAGTGGCCCCTGACAAGCGGATGTCCTCCTCTGCGATGACAAAGAGATTGGACGGCGACTGAGAAATCGGCTGTTCCCGTCGGATGGCCGTTACCACAGTCTCCTCACGCATATAGAGCGCTTCCTCTCGCAAGGCGGCGTCCGTTAAAGACGAAGTACGAGGAATCGGTGGAGAGTCCGACGCCCGGCAAAGGCCACTCCAAATAAGAAGAGATACGGGAAGCGTAGCCAATATCAGTGAAAACTTGCAGTGGTGACCAGACACTTCAGAAAATCCGTTTGCCCGGATGTTGGGCGGTCATTATATCGACGGGCAGATCTGGTCTGGAATAGTTAAAATGAGCTAACAATCGATCGCTTTAGGAAAGATTGGCCTTTATCGAGGGAGGAATCCGGGCGTGACGCAGGGACGATCGGGACGATGAGTCACACTCCAATTCCACGACGGGATTCGATTGAATGGCAAAGCGGTGCATCGGGTCTTTCACGAAAGAGTCGACTGACAAAGCGACGGGTGAGCACGCGAGGATCTCGTAGTATGGCTGACGGAGTGAACGCAGCGACAGCAACATTATCAGATGATCTTTAGAAGCGACTGGTGTGGAAGGAACGACATTGGGCTATCTTTAGGAGAAGAGATTTGAGTGCAGACTCTGCCCTACGAGCAGGCTGAGGATCACTTGGCTGAGGCGGTGTTTATCATCCGTGACCATTTCCAGGAACCGAATGCCCATGGATTCCGGCCGGGATGAGCATACCATGGCGGTTCCAATCTTTATCGGCTCTTCGTCGGAGGCCGGCTTGATCACAAGCTCAATGAACGTCCCTTGCGGGAGGTTCGTCGTGGTTTCGAGGGTGCATCCACCCATGGAGATATCCGTCACACGATGGTCCATCCGCACCGCGTTGTTCGCGAGCAGATTGGCACGAAACGACACCGGAAGACGTTCATATTGACGGCGATCGGTGAGGGAGGTTTCAGCAGGGACGTGATTTCTGAAGACGCGAAAACGTGTTGTGCACAGCTGGCATCGGAAGGGAACGTATTTGAAGCGAGTGAGGACCCGCCCTATGGCGCCTTCGTCGGGGATCACTCGAACGAAGGGTGTTCCGCAATTCGGACAGTGTAGATCTTTCATGAACTCCGAGGAGCACCGGCGGCAGCTGCATGATCACATGGCTGCTCCGCCAACGCCTGCTCCTGCTGTGCCTCCAGAATTGAGACGATATCAGCGGGTGAGTAGGTAGGGGGCTTCACCCATTTCCCATCCGCCCGCTTGTATCCACCGACTTTACTCAGATTCGACCGATGCACTTCCTGGAAAATCGGTTCCATATCAATTCCATATGAAACTGCGGTGCCGTAGGTCACATAGAGCAGGTCTGCCATTTCTTTCGCAACGGCAGCCAAGTCTCCACTTGCCATGGCCTCTTTCAATTCGTCAAACTCTTCCTGAATCAGCCGGAGGCGAAGGCGTTTCGTGTCCTCATCCATCTGTGTCGGGGCAGCCTGCACCACAATCTCAAATTTATGGTGAAACGCTTCAACCATGGCCTGTTCGCTGGTCATTGTGCTCCTTCATTGATCTCAAACGGTAACGTTTTCCGCGGTACGATCTCCGTCGGTTCAAGGACTGGAATCTCGCGATCAGAGGAGACCCCCAAGTCTTTAAATCGGCGCGCTGCCGGAAGAATACGCGTTTCCAAGGAACCGATGGCGCGATTGTAGGCTGACACGCTCTTTCCAAGTGATTGGCCCACCTCGTTCATATGTCCGGCCAACACCGCCATCCGTTCGTACAGTTCTTTGCCAAGGCGGCCCGCCTCTTCCGCATGGGCGGTCATTCGCTCCTGACGCCATCCGTAGGCCACCGCGCGGAGGAGCGCAATGAGAGTCGAAGGGGTAGCTAAGACGATCCCATTCGCAAACCCTTCTTCAATGAGTCGAGGATTCTGATCCAGCGCGGCGCCGAGAAATTGCTCGCCGGGCAGGAACAGCACGACGAACTCAGGGGTACGGTCGAATTGTGTCCAATAGGCTTTCAACGACAACTCATCCATCCGACTTTTAACCTGGGCGGCATGGCGGCGCAGGGCTTCGGTCTGTTGCGTCTCATTCTGCGCCTCATGGGCGTCGAGATAGGCCGACAGAACGGTTTTTGCGTCGACGATGATTTGCCGTCCTCCCGGCAGCTGAACCACCATGTCCGGACGGAGACGCCCGTCATCACCGGTGACGGAGAGCTGCTCGACGAAATCGCAGTGGTCGACCATACCGGCCAGTTCGGCAACACGTTTCAATGTGAGCTCGCCCCATTGACCTCGGATTGCGGGCGCGCGCAAGGCTTTGACCAAGTTGCCTGTCTCTTGCTGCAACCGGTGCTGGGAGTCTGCAAGTGATTTCAGGTGCTGATCCAGTCCGCCATAGGCCGATTGGCGAGATTGTTCGAGGAGCCGCAATTCATCGTTGTAGCGGTGAAGCGAGTCTTGGAGGGGCCGAACTAATGCATCGATGGCCTGTTGCCGTTGAGCCAGGTCCCCATCGGCCTTGACATGCAGGCTTTCAAACGACACGGCGGCGAGTTTCAAGAAGGCTTCGTTGTTTTGCTTCAAGGCCTCTCCGGACAGGGCTTGGAACGATCCGATGAGTTCGTGGCGTGTCTGGTCGATCAGAGTCCTCTGCTCCAGAAGTTGCCGCGCTGCATCATCCATTCTGGTTTCGGCAGCAACTCTGGCCTGTTGAATCTCCCCTAGTTCGTGACGGAGTGAGGCCGTCACGGTTCGTTCTTGGTCTACCTGTCTGCGCAGTTCATCCGCAGTGGCCTCAGCCCGTTGGGCTTGGGCTCGCAGGCGACTGGTGACCCATAGTCCGACAAGTAGGCCACCCAGAAGGATCCCCGTCCCGAACCCGATGAGAACGGGAGCCATATCTGCGAGTAACTGGTCCATGGTATAAGTCTCAGGATAGTAAGCCGCTACATATAGCGGGTAGAATAAGGAAATACCGGCAGACTACGCAAGGTATTGGAAAAGGTCAAGAAAGCAGATGACTCGGATCAATCAGCTCTAGCCGCTCATCTATTACAGCGATGGCTGGATACAAATGGTCCCTGATCCCGCGTCGAGCCTCACACGCGAGCCATCGGAAAGCCGTACCATGGCCCCTTCCACATTCGCGATCGTCGGCAGTCCATATTCACGCGCAATGATGGATCCATGTGACAGGGTGCCGCCCATTTCTGCGATCAAACCACCGGCGAGGCCGAAGAGGGGGGCCAGGCCAGGGTCGATGACTGGGACCACGAGTATATCTCCAGGCATCACCTTACTCCAGTCTGCCGCTGATCGAATGAGGCGAACCGGACCCGTCACGGTTCCAATACTGATAGGCATGCCGGACAGGACACAGTTCTCGTTGGAGTGATCTCGCGGCATAGTCTGATGGTTGATAGCTGTCCAATCCTGGACGGTGTCGGGGACCTCGATCGTTGCGTGACGTTCTCGTTCGGTTCTCCGGGTCGTGATGACAACGGTCCAGTCTTGTGTATTTCCAGTAACCAGGTCTTCCAGTTCGGCGGTGGTTAAGAAGAAAATGTCGTCGGTTTGCCGAAGCAACCCTTGCTCGACAAGACGTTCTCCAAGCCGGATGAGGAGGGTTCGAGTAGCTGCGGAGTAGTACATCAAATGGTGCCGGTTTGCTTCTCTCAGCGAAAAGAATCGGCATAATCGTCGATAACACCAGCGGAAGACGACCCATCGGTCCAACCGCCAGCCCATTCGGCGCTTGATCTCAGCCAGCGCCGATACTTGGCTGTTACCCTGGCGCAATCGAACGGTGTCCTGCGAGTGGGCATTGGAGGCAACTTGGGCGCGCAGGATCGAAAGAATTGCTGTGGGGTTATCGGCGAGCCGCGGCGACATCACATCAGATTCGCCAACCCCGCGATGGCCATAATCGTCGAGATATTTGTCGAAGGCACGTAGGAACTGTGTTTCGGCGAGAGTCGTTCGGAATGTCGTCGAGTCCCATGATGCGGATGTGAGAACGGTACGGGTAGGCGCCTCCCGTTTCGCGATGTCGGTGAGCTCGGCCAGCCGAAGAATTTGTTGTGCGCTGATGACGGTCCCTTGCCCTTGAAGCGCCGCATTCAGCAGTGGTCTCCAGTCAGGGCCTAACCATCCGGGCAGCACCTTGCTGAAAATTTGAAGGCACTGTCCGACTCCCCCCGCAATGCCAAACGTGATTTCCCGACGTTCAAGCCATGGGCCGAGCCTATCGAGCTCCGACACGAGCTCGTTAGGGGAGAGGTTCAGCACAGATGCGCGTTGATAGGTACCGGCCAGCCCCTTCATCTCGGCAAAGACACATGGCCCCACTCGCTCGACGCGGTGCATTTCCTTCAGCATCAGCCATGCGGCACGAAGGGACGTCATTTTCCCGAGCGGCTGAACCTGCGGCGGCTTTTGTAGCGGTTGACCGCCCATCTGTTCCGCATTCAATGCGGGATCGCCGCCGAGCTGCGCGACCAGCGTGTGAAAGAGAGTGACGTTCAGGTATGGGCGTCCCTGTAAGATTCGGACTGAGGTGAGTCCTTCGGGAATTCTGCATCCAAGCCGGCGGTAATGCTCGAGGATGTAGCGGTCCATAAACTGTTCAAGGAATGAAAGGCTTAATGGACTGGGAAGTTCAGGGAGCGTTTCTTTAAAGTTGGTTCGTGACCACTCGCAGTCATCGTTTGTCAGGTCGGCAGTTGGTCGAACGGTGGTGATCGGGCGAGCCTGTAGGATCCAGAGTTGCTCCGCATCAAAGGCCCATTCGATGTCGGTGGGTTGTCCTAAGGTCCGCTCAATCTCCTTGGCAATCTGGGCAAGCGAAACGAGTTGATTATCCGTGAGAGACGATCGGGTTTGCGCGGCGTCTTCGAGTGCAGCTAGGTGCAAGCCCGTATTCGAGACGCGCAAACAGTCACTCTTTCTGGCCAAGAGACGAGTAAGAGTCTGGAATGGTTTCCCTGCTTCAGCGGGTACCTCCACCACATATTCGTCTGGGGTAACCGTCCCGTCGACCAGCGGAGCAGCGAGACCGGGGATGGCATTTATCATGACCTGCGAGCGTCGTCTCGTGACAGGATGAACGGAGTACGCGACGCCTGCTGCCCGCGCATCGATCATCGGTTGGATGACGACGGCCATCCTCGGCGCCGCTTTTCGGCCTTGCCTCGCTAGGTAGCTGATAACCCGCATCTCCCACAGCGAGGCCCAGAGATCTTTGATTGCGCACTCCACTTCCGGAAGCGTGCGGCCAAGGTGAGTGCGATAGAGACCGGCAGCACTCGAATGAGTGGTGTCCTCGGTCGTGGACGAAGAGCGGACCGCCCAGAGAATGGCAGGTGGGTGTTCCAGAGCTCGTAATGCTGTCAGGCAGTCTGTGGTGAGCTTGGAAGTCTCCGTTCGGGTGATTCTGGTCCGGCAGTCAGCCAATGCACGGACTTGGTCAGATTCCGATAATCCACAGATCCGGTGCCACTCTTCCCGGTCTCGGAATCCCGAGTTCCCTAAGTGCTTGGTATAGGCTTCGGTTGTGATACAGAGTCCCTGTGGTACTGGGAATCCAGCCTCCATCAGTCGATGGAGTCCCAGCGCCTTCCCACCCACGAGACGGAGCTCGTTGGATTGCGAGAGTGAGAGGATGAAGGGAGGCGTCATACGCCTGTATAGTATCTAGAGCTGCAGGATGAGGTAAAGGTCATTCACGTTGGTGCCGGTAGGGCCGGTGTGGATATGGCAGCCAAGCTTCTTTAAGGCTGGATAGGTATTGTGTCGCTTCAAGGAAGCGTGGAGATCAACTTTGAGCCGGTTAGCACGTGAGACGGTTTCTCCACTTACAAGGGCTCCCGCTACGTCGGTAGGCCCGTCGGTTCCATCGCTCCCTAACGCGACGACCCACGTATTAGAGAGACCAGAGATTTCAAATGCAGCCGCAGCCGCAAATTCTTGAGCTCGCCCGCCCACTCCCTGACCGGTGACCGTTACCGTGGTTTCCCCTCCTCCTACTACGCAGAAGCGGCGTCTCGCGCGACCCTGACCGGTTCGGAGTTCTTTGCCTAAGTCGCCAAGCCGCTTGGCTGCGACCCGCGCTTCTCCTGTGATGGGAGAGGACAGGAGGTCGGTAAAGAGGCCCTCTTTTCGTGCAGCTCGCGCCACCGCTTCCAGCATGATGCGATTACTGCCGATCAGATGGTGGTACACCGATCGTTCACGGGGCGACCCAGGTTTCAAGGTTTCCGGCACGTCGCCCTGTTGTCCCCTCAGCAGGTATCGACGGACTGCCGGAGGAACTGCGGTCAAGATTTTATAACGTTGTAGCACTGCGATGGCCTCGGCAAATGTAGAAGGATCCGCAGCCGTGGGACCAGAGCCGATGGAGCCGAGATCATCGCCGATGACATCAGAAAGGACGAGGGTGATGATTCTTGCGCGCGTGGACGCAACCAGTCTGCCGCCCTTAATCAAGGAGAGGTGTTTTCGGACGATATTGATCTCGTTGATCGTGGCGCCACACCGAAGGAGAAGCTTCGTCGTTCGTTGCTTATCGCTCAGCGTCACGCCTGAGACGGGAGCCGGTAACAGACTTGAGGCACCTCCGGATAAGAGCACGATCAAAAGATCCTGAGGGGTCAGACTTTGTACCAGGCGTAATAACCGCTGAGTTGCAACCAGCCCTGCGCGATTGGGGATTGGATGGCCGGCTTCGAGGACGGTCGTTCGCCTTGTGGGGAACGTATGTCCCGTCTTGACAATCACAAGGCCATCGTCCAACCGCTCTTCGAGTACGATCTCTAATGCCTGCGCCATTCTTGCCGATGCCTTGCCGGCGCCGACTGCGATCACTCGTCGTATGCGGGATAGCTCAAAGGTTCGTCGCCCCACCCGCAGTGAAGCTCCGTCAAGGGAGACGCTCTTGAGTAGGGCCAGATAGGGATCAGCAGCCGTTAGCCCTGCCGTAAGAAGCTTGCGGAGGAGAGGTCGCGCTGGCGACGAGGGAAGACGAAGTCGCATGGAGATGATTGCTAGGGAGAAGGATCCTGCTTGAAGCAGCGATTGGGACAGGTCTGACGAGGAACTCGAATCTGGTAGGATCCGCGAGGGAGCATGTCCTTCTTAAACTCAGGATTCAGCATTTTGAGCTCAAGCAGATACGTGCCGAACTCTTCGGCAACGGACGTCAACGCTCGTTGAGACTCCTTCACGTTCACGGTGATGGTTTCCGTCTCCAATGGCATGTAAAGATCTTTTTTAGTCAGTCCAAGATACTTCTCCGGCTGGGAGTAGATTTCCTTGGCCGCGATGATGCGAGGGACGTATCGCATGGTCTCACGAGGGCCGTGCATCTTCCAATAGTCGGCAATTTTTTGTTCTTTGAGCAGCTTGCGGATGCGTTCTTCCCCGGCATTGTAGGATGCCATCGCCAGGAACCAATCATTGTCCTGAAAGTCTTTGAGGTACTTGAGATACTTCACTGCCGCTTCGGTCGACATTTCCAGATTGCGGCGTTCATCTCGGACGGCGTCACTCTTGAGTCGGTAGCGGCGGCCCGTAGAGGGGATGAATTGCCAGGGACCCGATGCCTTTGCCTTCGAGTACGCGGCAGAAATGCATTTGCTCTCGACCAGCAACATATACTTGAGATCGTCAGGCAATCCGGCCTCCGCCAACTGCTTTTCCGCAGGAGGGAAGCAGCGTCCGGTACGTTTGGCAAGAATGATGCTCTCCCCTTGATCTTCTAGGAATTGATAGAACTCATATTCGATCCGCTCTCTCACTTGCCAGTTGTCCAGAGGAACCTGCACTCCGGCAAAGGTGATCTTGTCCGGCAGCTTGAACGAGCTCAGAAAGAATCGTTCCCCTTCACGTTTGATTTCCGGCAGAATGACTAGACGATCTTCCGGTTCAGGTTGACTATCCAACAGGTCAGGGGCAAGCAGATCCTTCTCAGGCTCTAGCTTCTGTCCATTCACCCCTCCCGGATCCGTGGTGGCCAGCGATGGGATGGGGAGCATGACAAGAAGGAACAGAATTCTGATCGTGCGGACCAAGGACTGTACCCAGCAATGCATCATTCACAGACTCCTCTAATCATGACAAAAGAACAAGTCGCAAGCAGTGAAGCTATCAGCTCCCCGAATTGTCGGCAAGAAGAATGGGCTTCTTGTTCATGGTACACTCGCAATCCTCCATGCGAACTCTGGCGGTTCTAAACCAGACTATCACCGATTGCTCCGCCTGTCCTCGTTTGGTCGTGTATCGGCAGGGGATTGCAAAACAAAAGCGGAAGCAATATCGCGACTGGGTCTACTGGGGACGTCCGGTTCCTGGATTCGGAGACCATCGGGCTCGACTCTATGTTCTAGGGTTGGCGCCTGCGGCTCATGGTGGAAACCGGACAGGACGAGTTTTTACTGGTGATCGGAGCGGCGATTGGCTGTATGAGGCGCTGCATCGATATGGATTCGCCAATCAAGCCGAATCGCAGTCCAGAGAAGATGGCCTGATTTTGACGGACTGTTACATTGGAGCAACCGTGCGGTGTGCGCCGCCAGGGAACAAGCCCATGCCGGACGAGTTCAAGCGCTGTAACCAGTACTTGCAGGCTGAAATGCGTTTGCTGAAGCACCATCGCGTCGTGGTTGCATTGGGGAAAATTGCGTTTGATCACTATCTCAAGACCTGTCGCTCTCAAGGCCGTACGATTCCAGTCCCAGCTCCCACGTTTGGACACGGATCTATCTACCGCTCTCCTTGGGGGGTGACTCTAGTAAGTTCCTATCACCCGAGCCAACAAAACACGTTTACAGGGAAGTTGACCAGGCCGATGTTCCACGCAGTCTTTCAGAGGGCCAGGATTGAAATAGACGAACTCCGAAGTTAGTTGCAACCAGCCAGGCTTGACACCATACCTTACGCCGGTTTGGTGCCATGTATTGCTCGTGCTTCCAGCACTGGATTGTTATTGCTGCCCTTTAGCCTTCCAGTCGTCGAGGAACTTCTTGAGGCCTGAATCAGTGAGTGGGTGTTTAAAGAGTGCCTGGAAGATGCTGTAGGGCATCGTACAGATGTGACCACCTGCCAAGGCAGCTTCCACAACGTGCTGCGGATGACGAACGCTTGCCACGAGTACCAGCGTTTTATAATCGTAGTTTCTATAAATCGTCAGGATTTGTCGGATAAGCTCCATGCCGTTCGAACTGATGTCGTCGAGCCGCCCGATGAACGGTGACACGCACCAGGCACCGGCTTTGGCGGCCAACATAGCCTGTGTAGGAGAAAAGCAGAGAGTGACGTTCACCTTGATGCCTTCGGCGGCTAACCGCTTTGTGGCCTTCAATCCTTCCGGAATCAAGGGACATTTCACCACGATATTTTGATGAATTTTGGCCAGCTCTTTACCTTCCTTCACCATGGCGTCCGCTTCAATGCTCACGACCTCGGCGCTGATCGGTCCATCAACGATCTTACAAACCTCTTGCAGCATTTCCCGAAAACTCCGACCTTCTTTCACGACCAAGGAGGGATTCGTTGTTACCCCGTCCAGCAGTCCGAAGCTTGCGGCTTCTTGGATTTCCTTGACATTAGCGGTATCGAGATAGATTTTCATGGTCGTCCCTTTCGTCTCGAGGAAACGGTGAACGGATATCAATTCTACGTATCGGCCATTTTATGTGGAACTCAATGGCGGTGCAACTTAATCAGCTCAAAAGTTTGACAGAAGTTTTGCCGAACGTTAGAATTTTTACGATCCTCTTTCACTCCATCGATACCGGAGAGAACGTGATGCCAAGATTGGCTTATCTGTTGTGCGTTTGTAGCTTGGTCACCGCCTGTGGGGGGAGTAATCCTTACATGGAAGCGTCGCTGAAGCCGGCTGAGCTTCAGGGAAAGGATAAGGCCTGGTTCGAGAAAAATTGGGGGGCTCCGTCCGGAAAAGCTTCCCGGTTTTTTGGTGGAGAAACCTGGACCTACTACCGTATTGCTGGAGGAAAATCAGGCCTGCCCCTATTCAACTTTAAGCCGAATGAATGCCAAATTACCCTCAAGTTTGACAAAGACGAGAAGCTCTCTGACTACGGCTATTCCTCAGGTTGCTAACCACAGTTCCGGGTAGGATACCCGTTCCGGATTCTCCGCACAAAGCCTCTGTCGTCTCCATCGTTCAACTTGATGACTAGATAGGGTGTTCAGTCCGAAACTTCCCCGCACACTCCTTGCTGCAGAAACAGTATTCCCGTCCTCCGATCAATTCGGTGAGGGCTATTCGTCTTGGGACGAATATGTGACAGACCGGATCCTGGATCATCTGGTCCTGTTCATCCTCTGGTCCATGCGCGGAGGAGTTCTTCCGGCTATCCTGAACTTGTGTATTGAATCCACGAAACATTTGTCGGAGTAGATAGTAAAGAATGGTGATGAGCAAGCTTACAAGGATGAGTCTATACATAGTGGTTACCTATTAAATG